>Ga0307415_100000088_pt1 | contig 38290 bp, 25 predicted proteins | sample DK1Cmetagenome_FD_204524 | JGI IMG/M metagenome (GOLD analysis project Ga0307415, IMG submission 204524) | Maize rhizosphere microbial communities from greenhouse at UC Davis, California, United States - DK15-C-2 | ecosystem: Host-associated > Plants > Roots > Rhizosphere > Soil | place: USA... | reverse complement strand
GTGACGATCGGCACCGGACCCCGGTACGGACCGGGCGTGCTGGCGAACTCGGGGCGGCTGTCCCGGCCGGCGACGCCGCCAGGTGGGTTGGCCCAGTGCAGGGTGGGGTCAACCGGCAGCAGGTGGGGCCGGAACGAGCCGCCCGAGGTCACCAACTGATTGATCCACTTGACCCGGACGGCCCGGTCGACGCGGGCCTCGACCGAGTACGACGGATAGTGGAACGTCGACGCGTCGCGGATCGCGCCGTACCCGAAAACCTGCGTCGCCGGGCGCCCGGGCGGCAGGATCTGCTGGGCGAACTGGCGTACCGCAATCTCGTAGTAGTCCAAACCGGATGTCGACGCGGCCCGCGGCATCGCGGGGAGGGCGAACAGCGGTGTGACGTACTTCGGCACGCTGGTCGGGTCGAGCGACCCGCCGGGGACCGCTGCCGCCGCCGCCGATGCCGGCGTCGACGACCGCAACACGCCGGGCACGAGGAAGGCGGCGGCCCCGCCCATCGTGCCGGCCTGGATAAGCCTGCGTCTGGTGACCATGGGACCACCGTGTCGGACCCGGCCCCGCCCAGTACATAGATGACAATCGTTTCATCTGACTGTCAGGGGACCGTCATGCCGTTGCCAACCGCCCCCAACAGGGACAGCATGGAATCGATTGCGGCTCCCGGAGGACATCGATGGCCCGGATCCTGGTGGTGGACGACGAGCCCGGAATCCGCCGTTTCGTGTCGCGCGCCCTGGAGCGCGACGGTCACGCGGTTACGACCACCGGCACGGGGCCGGACGCGATCCGGCTGGCGGCCGATGAGGACTACGCGCTGATCGTGCTGGACCTGATCCTGCCCGGCGTGTCGGGCCTCGATGTCCTCCGGACGGTACTGGCGACCCACCCCGGACAGCGCGTGCTCATGCTGTCGGCCATCGGCGACGCGGCGACCAAGGTGGAGTGTTTCCAGCACGGTGCCGTTGACTACCTGGCCAAGCCGTTCGCGGTGGCCGAACTGGTCGCCCGGGTCCGGGTGAGGGTGGGCGAGCCGCGGGCCGCCGTCATCCGCCGCTGGCTCAGGGTGGGCCCGGTGGCGCTCGACCTGCAGCGGCGGGTCGCCACTGTGGAGGGACGCAGCATCGAGCTGTCGCAGCGCGAGTTCGTGCTGCTCAACCATCTCATGCAGCGGGCCGGACAGGTGTGCCGCCGGGAGGACCTGCTGGCCGACGTCTGGGGCTACACCTTCAACACGTCGAGCAATGTGCTCGACGTCTACATCCGCCGACTGCGGAGCAAGCTCGACGCCGACCGGATCGAGACGGTGCGCAATGCCGGCTACAGCTACGTCGCCGTCTAGGAGACTGCTGCTCCTCGGAGGCTGGTGCGCCTTCGCGGCCCTGGGCGTCGTGCTCATGTGGCTGGCCCCCGGCCTGGAGACCGTGCCGTTCCACCTGATCTGGGTGTCCATGGCGATCGTGTACGGGTTGCAGGCCTGGCCGCTCGCCTGGGCCGGGGCAGCGTGCGCGGTCGTCGCGGTCGTCACGGCGGCCCCGCTGACCGCCCACGCGCTCGATGGCGTCATCGCCCTCGAGGAGGTCACCGAGATACCGCTGATGTCGTTGCTGTTCCTGGTGATGGTCTGGCACGTCCGGCGGCGCACGGCCGCCCTGGAGGTGGCCCGCCGCTCGGCCGAGCGCGAACACGTCGCCACCCGGATGCAGCAGCGCCTGGTCAGGCTCGCCTCCCACGAGCTGCGCACCCCGATCACCGTGGCCCGCGGGTACACCGAGATGCTCCGCGAGGACAGCACCGACGCCCGCGTGGTGCAGGACACCGCGGTCGTCCTCGACGAGCTGAGCAAGCTCGAGCGGATCTCCGGGCGGCTGCTGGCTCTCGCCTGGGCCCACGGCGCCAACGGATCCAGCGCCGTGGACCTCGCCGCACTGGCCGACCGGGCGGCCATGCGGTGGGGACCGGTGGCCGGCCGGACCATGCGGGCCGAGGCGGCACCGACCGTCGTTCTCGGTGACGAGGACCGGCTCGAGACCGCGCTGGACTGCCTCGTCGAGAACGCCATCACGCACAGCCAGGACCATCCCTCGATCGTCCTGCGCTCCTATCGCGACGGTGGCTGGGCGGTGCTCGAGGTGGAGGACGACGGACCCGGCCTGGCCGGCGACGCGCGGACCGGACCGACCGAGACGACCGGCGCCGTCCACGGGCTCGGTCTGACCATCGTCCGCGGCGTCGTCGACGCCCACGGCGGCGAGCTGACCTTCGCCGAGGCCGCGGCGGGCGGCCTGCGCGTCATGATGCGCCTGCCGCTGGCCCCCCGCGGCATGGCCGGCGGACACCCGGTGCCCGGCGGCGACCGCGAGTAGGCTTCGATGCTCCGGGGTGCTGGGAGGAGGCGCTGGCGTGATCCGGTCCGGGTCGCACTGGGTCACGACCTGGGTGTCGATGCCGCAGGCCGCCGGACCGGAGAACATGCCGCCGGCCCCGTTCACCGCCACGAACCGGGTGCTGGCCGACGCCACCCTGCGCCAGACCGTCCGCGTGTCGGTCGGCGGCGGACGGATCCGGCTGCGCTTCTCCAACGCCTTCGCCGACGCTCCGCTGCCTCTCGCCGCGGTGACGGTGGCCCGGCCGCTCGGCCGGCGGGCCGGGGTCAGCGCGATCGAGACCGGCACGACCCGGCCGGTGACCTTCCACGGCCGGCCCTCCGTGGTCGTGCCGGTCGGGGCGCTGGTGGTGTCCGACCCGCTGACGTTCGACCTGGCGCCGCGGTCCGACCTGACCGTCACGGTGTACCTGGCCGAGGGCCTGGCGTCGCGCACCATCACCTCGCACCCGGGCTCCCGGACCACCTCGTACCTGGCGGCGGGCAACCATGTCGCGGCCGGTGACCTGTCACCGGCGTCGCCCGTCGACCACTGGTACCTGCTGAGCGGGGTCGAGGTGTGGTGTGCGCGCACCACCTCCGCCGTGGTTCTGCTCGGTGACTCGCTGACCGATGGCCGCGGCAGCACCACCAACGGGAACGACCGCTGGCCCGACCGGCTGGCCGAGCGCCTGTCGGCGGACCCGGGCCTGGGCGACGTCGCGGTCCTCAACCAGGCCGCCGGCGGCAACCGGGTGCTCGCCGACGGCCTCGGCCCGAGCGTGCTGGCCCGACTGGACCGCGACGTGCTGGCCCAGAGCGGGGTGCGCTGGCTGGTGGTGTTCGAGGGTGTCAACGACATCGGCACCGCCGAGGCCACCGAGACCGCGCAGAAGCGGATCGCCGACGACCTCATCGCCGCCTACGACCAGATCATCATGCGGGCGCACGCGCACGGCATCCGGGTGTACGGGGCGACGCTGCCACCGTTCGGCGGCCACGAGTCGTACGACGACCCGGCCGGCCACCGTGATCGGGCCCGCCGGGTCGTCAACGAGTGGATCCGCGCCGGCGCCCTGGCTGGGTCGTCGCGCGGCGCCGGACGCCGCCGAGAAAGCCTTGGCGAAGGTCGCTTCGACGCCGTCATCGACCTCGACGCGGCTGTGCGGGACCCGAGCGACCCACGGCGGCTGCGGCCGGGCATCCACGACGGGGACGGCCTGCACCTCAACCCGACCGGCTATCAACTGCTGGCCGACGCCGTGCCGCTCGAACTGTTCCGACCGGACTAGACGGCCCGTTTGAGCTCATCGACGAACTTCAGCGCCTCCCGGCGCACGTGGTCGGACAGCCGCGGATCGATGATGCTCTTGATCCGGGCCGCCTCGATGTCGCGGGCCGCCTTGGTCTTGAACTCGAGGATCGTCTCGGCCGCGCTGAGCACCGCGCTGGTCTCCGGATGGTCGGTCAGGGCGCCGGCCACGGTGCCCGGTTCGGCGACCAGGGCCGCGGCGGCGCCGCCCACACCGCCCTCGCCCAGCCGGCGGAACACCTCGCTGGTGCGCATGCACTTCTCGATCAGCTCGAACTCGTCCGGGTCGAGCAGGTGAGCGATGAAGCGGGCGTGCTCGTCCATGATGTTGTCCCAGAAGGCGGCCACCTCCTTGCGGTCGTACTCGGACTCGCCGCCGGCCAATTGCTCCAGGCGCCGCACCCACCGCTCGGCCTCGTGCCTGGTGTGGTCGAAGAACAGCGGCCACACCAGGCTGCGCAGCGCGCCGTTGCGCTGGGCGTCGCCCATGGTCGCCTTGTACTCGATGAACGGCTTGATCTCCTCGACCACGTCGTGGATGAACCGCTTCAGGTCGCCCGGGTCCGGCGGCGGCGCCGCGGCGATCCGGGCGTGCAGGTTGGCGAACGTCGCGGCGAAACTCATCGCCTGGGCCCGCTCGTCGGCGGCCAGCTCCGGCGGCATCAGCATGGCGAAGAACGTGCCGTGCTCGGCCATGATGTCGGTGGCGAAGCGCGCGTCGCTCCAGGCGTGGCGGGCCGGGTCGCGGTCGTCATGGCCCGGCAGGAGAACGGGTTTCTCGAAGGGCTGCTCCAGATCGGGCTCGCCGCTTCGCGTGTGCGTCACGAACTGTTGTGAGGTCATCACCAATCCGATCGCTCGTTGTGGTGTCGCCGCCCGCTATCGGCGATCCGGACGAGGACGCTTTTACCCAACGATCATTGGTGAAAACCTTTGATGATCGGACTCCTCGATTCGGCCATGGCGATCAAGCATGTCGATGGCTCACGATCAATACACCCGGTGACGGCCCCGCCCCGCTTCGTAGGAGGTAGCGATGAGGCGCCTCGGTCTTCTGTCCCTGTTCGGTCTCGCTCTTCTGATCGTCGTCAGCTCCAGCGCCGTACCCGGGCCGGCCCCGGCCGACATCACCGTCGGCGAGGCCCCACACGAAGTGGGCGACTACACCCCGGCCCAGAAGGAGCGGCGCGCGAACGCGCCGGCCTCGGAACTGTCCAATGTGCCCGGGCCCGGCGGCGGCGATCACTGGTTCGTGACGCAGCGCCTCTACCCCTACCGGCCCGGGCCGGCGATCGGCGAGTCGTTCACGGCCGCCCAGACCCAGGCCCGGACCCGGGCGTCGGCCGCCCGGGCCGAGGGCCTGGCCATCGCGGCCGCCTGGCAGCCGCTGGGCCCGGCCAACGTCGGCGGCCGGGTCACCGACCTGGTGGTCGACCCGGTCCGGGCCGACACCGTGTACGCGGGGGCGGCCACCGGCGGGGTGTGGCGCAGCACCAACGCCGGTACCTCCTTCACGAGTGTCTGGCCGGCCACGCTGACACCGTCGATCGGGGCACTGGCCATCGCGACGGACGGCACGCTCTACGCCGGGACCGGCGAGGGCAACCCGGGCGGCGGCAGCGTCACGTTCCCCGGCAACGGCGTCTACCGCTCGGCCGACGGCGGCGCCACCTGGACCCAGCGGGGCCTGGCCGGCAGCGAGCGCATCGGACGGCTCGCGATAGACCCGACGAACGCCAACCGCATCTTCGCGGCGGCCACCGGGAGCCTGTTCGTGCCGGGCGGCGTGCGCGGGCTGTACCGGACCACGGACGGCGGCGTCACCTGGCAACTCGTGCTGGCCGGCGCCAACGGCACCACCGGCGCGATCGACGTGGCCATCGACCCGGGCACGCCGAGCCGGGTCTACGTCGCGATGTGGGACCACCGCCGCATGCCCCAGGGCCGGGTGTACGGGGGCGTCGGCTCGGGCATCTTCCGGTCGACCGACGGCGGCACCACCTGGACCCGGCTGGCCGGCGGGCTGCCCGGGTCGAGCAGCAACCTTGGCCGGATGGGCATCGCGGTGGCGCGCAGCAACCCCAACCGCCTGTACGCGATCGCGGCCGACACCACCGGCAACTTCTCCGGCTTCTGGACCTCAACCAACGCCGGCACGTCGTGGACGCGGATCACCAACACGACCTTCCTCGCCAACTCCCAGTCGACGTTCGGATGGTGGTTCGGCCGCGTCTACGTCGACCCCACCGCCTCGCAACACGTGTTCGTGGCCGGCGTGCCCGAGCTCGAGTCGCTCGACGCCGGCGCGACGTGGCGGCGCAACTCGTCCTCGTTCCACGTCGACCAGCACGCCCTCGCCTTCGACCCCCGCGTGTCCGGGCGGGTCTTCCTCGGCAACGACGGCGGCGTGTACCGGTCGACCGCGAACGGTTCGCTCACCGGCACCTGGACCAAGACCACCTCCCTGGCGATCAACCAGTTCTACACGGTGGCCGTGTCCCGCCAGGACCTGGCCCGGGTCAGCGGCGGCACCCAGGACAACGGCTCCCTGCGCAACTGGTCGGGTACGGCCTGGAACTCGATCGGCGGCGGCGACGGCACGACCAACCTGATCGACCCGACGAACCAGAACAAGGTGTACTCCTGCTCGCAGTACGGCTCCTGCACCCGCTCCACCGACGGCGGCAGCACCCGTACCGCATTCGGCGCCACCACCTCCGACCGGCGCAACTGGATCACGCCGGTGGTCTTCGACCCGAACAACCCGGCCACCATGTACTACGGCGGGAACCGGATCAACCGGTCGACCAACTCGGCGGCCACCTGGACCGTCATCAGCCCCGACCTGACCCGAGGCAACGGCGGCACCGGCGGCACCCCGTTCGGCACCATCACCACGATCGCGGTGGCCGCCTCCGACGGCCGGGTCATCTACGCGGGCACCGACGACGGGCGGGTCTGGATCACGCGTAACACCGGCGGGACCTGGACCGAGATCACGGCCGGCCTGCCGACGCGCTGGGTCACCCGGGTCGCGATCGACCCGGCGTCGGTCGACATCGCCTATGTGTCGGTGTCCGGGTACCGCAACGGCGACCCGGGAGCGCACGTGTTCCGGACCGCCAACGGCGGCGCCACCTGGACCGACATCTCGGCCGGGCTGCCCGACGCGCCGGTCAACGACGTCGTCCTCGACCCGCGCAACCCGGCCGTCCTCTACGCCGCGACCGACGTCGGGGTGTGGGCCCGCGTCGGCGGGGCCTGGGCGCCGGTCGGCTCCGGCCTGCCGCTGGTGCCGGTCGCCGACCTGGAGGCCACCAACAACGGGTCGGCGACGGTGCTGACCGGGGCCACGTTCGGCCTCGGGATGTACCGCACGACGGCCTGACGAACGCCGCCCTCACACACCAAGATCGCGACAACTTTGCCAAGGTTGTCGCGTCAGGAGCCCCAGGGACGGCAATATCGTCGATATTGCCGCGATCATGGGGAGGCGTTGCGCGGGCCGGCCGAGGTACGGCTTACTTGGAGACATGCCCAAGCCTCGATGGATCGCGCCAACGTTCGCCGTGCTCCTCGTCATCGCCATGGCGGCCGACGGGTCGACGGCCGGGTCGCCGCCGTCGTCCCCCTTGGACATCGCCGGGTGGGCGGGACCGGCCGGGTCGGCCATCACGTTGGTGACCGGGGACCGGGTCACGGTCACGCCGACCGGTGCCGGACGGCCGGGGGTGGCGATCGAGCCGGCGCGATGGCCGGGCCGGCGGGTCAGCTTCCACACCACGTACGTCGACGGTGCCGTGCGGGTCGTGCCCAGCGACGTCGCCCACCTCGTGCCGGACGCGCTCGACCCGCAACTCTTCGACGTCTCCGGGCTCATCCGCGCGGGCCATGACGACGCGACGACGCCCGACCTGCCGCTGATCGTGCGCGGGCTCGACGTCGCGCGGGGGTTGTCCCGGGCGGCCGGGCGGAGCCTGCCCAGCATCGGGGCGACGGCCACGAACCTGCCCAAGGCGAGGGCGGCCGAGTTGGGCGCCACCCTGGCCGGGACGGCCACCGGAACAGCGCTGGCCGGCGGGCCGCGGATCTGGCTCGACGCCAAGGTCCATGGTGGAGAACTGGACGCCAACCTGACCCAGGTCGGCGCGCCGGCCGCGTGGAGTGCCGGCCTGTCCGGCGCCGGCGTGCGGGTGGCGGTGCTGGACACCGGCGTCGACGACGCCCATCCCGACCTGGCCGGCCGGGTGGCGGCGGAGGAGAACTTCACGCCCAGCCCGGTCGCCGACGACCGCAACGGGCACGGCACCCACGTCGCGTCGCTGGTGGCCGGCAGCGGGGCGGCGGCCGGCGGGGCCCGGCGCGGCGTGGCGTTCGGCGCGACCCTGCTGTCCGGCAAGGTGCTCGACGACACCGGCACCGGCCAGTTCTCCTGGATCATCGCGGGCCTGGAATGGGCGGCGGCTCACGGGGCGAAGGTGGTCACCTCAGCCTGGGCTCCGACGCGCCGAGCACCGGTCGCGACCCGCTCAGCCTGGCGGTCAACGAGCTGACCGCCTCGGCCGGCGTGCTGTTCGTGGCCAGCGCCGGCAACACCGGACCGCGGGCCACGACGATCGGCGCGCCGGGGGCCGCCGACGCCGCGCTGACCGTGGGCGCGGTCGACCGCCGCGACCGGCTGGCGGAGTTCTCCGGCCGCGGGCCACGCCTGCTCGATCACGCGATCAAGCCCGATCTCGTGGCACCGGGCGTCGACATCATCGCCGCCCGGGCCGCCGGCACCGCCCTCGGCCGGCCGGTCGACGCGCGGTACACCAGGCTGTCCGGCACGTCGATGGCGGCCCCCCACGTCGCCGGTGCGGCCGCGCTGCTGGCCCAGCAGCGTCCGGATTGGACGCCGGCCATGCTCAAGGCGTTGCTGGTCGGGACGGCCGCGCCGGCGGCCGGCGGCGTGTACGAGCGCGGCGGCGGCCGGCTCGACCTGGCCGCGGCGATCGCCCAGCCGCTGACCGCCGACCGTCCACATGTGAGCTACGGCCTCGTCGCGTACCCGCAGAGCACCGTGCCGCCGGTCGACCAGCCGGTCACGTTCGTCAACCGCTCGGACGCCCCGCTGACCGTCGACCTGACGGCCGGGCTGCGCTCCCCCGACGGCCGGCCGGCCCCGGCCGGCATGCTGGCCGTCGCGCCACCGCGCCTGACCGTGCCGGCCGGCGGCTCGGCCGGGGCCACCGTACGGCTGACCGTCGCGCTGGGCGGCCCGGGCGCGTTCAGCGGCGAGGTGGTCGCCACGCCGCGCGGCGACCCAGCCCAGGCGCCACCGCTGCGCGTGCCGGTCGGCGTCGTCAAGGAGTCGACCCGCCACGTGGTGCGGCTGCACGGCCTGGACCGCAACGGTTCATCCAATGTGGAGACCCTGGTCACGCTCATCAACCTGCGCGACGTCACGGCGTCGCCGGAGCCGGTCTTCATGAGCGGGGGCGAGGCGGCGGTGCGGGTCGTGCCGGGCTACTACACGATCACGGCGGCCATACCGACCCTGGGCGACGGCGATCCGCCCCCCGACCTGGTCGCCGCGGCCGAGGCGGCCCCGTCGGTGGCTATCACGGCCATCGCCGAGCAGTCCGTACACCGCGACCTGGACGTCGTCCTCGATGCCCGGGCGGCCCGACCGCTCTCGGCCCGCGTGCGGGGCGTGGAGACGACGCCCACCGATGTGCACGTGTTCCTGGCCGTGCAGGACCGCCGGCGCAACGGGTTCGTGCTCGGCTACGACACCAGCGCCGAGGACGTCATCGCGGGCGCCCTGTTCGTCCAGCCGACCCGGCCGGTGCGGCAGGGCCGGCTCGAGGCCAGCAGCAAGTGGCGGCTGGCCGCTCCCGGCGACGGGGTGGCGCCCACGTACGACCTGCTCTTCGCCGGGCCGGCGTTCCCGCCGTCGCTGGAGTATGTGGTGCAACGACGGGCCGCGGCCCGGCTGGCCCGGGTGGACACCCTCTACCGGGCGCCCGGCGTGGCCATCGGCTACCGCGAGTTCCGGCAGGTCTTCACCGACATCAATCCGGTCAGCGTGGCCGTCGCCCAGGTCGTGCCGGCGCCGGCGCCGCTGACCCGGACCGAGTACGTCACGGCCGGGGCGGACGAGCTCTGGTTCCAGTGTGTCGGGCTGCTGGCCGGCGAGGAGGGCGTCGGCGACCTCTGCCAGGCGCCGGCGGCCAACCGGCCGGGGGCCCGGCTTTCCCACGACTGGCTGAGGGCGCCGCTGCGGACCACCGCGGCCGCGTCCCGGACGGCGACCTCGCTGCTGATCGGGGCCAACGACCTGGTCGACGACGGCGGACACAGCGGGTCCGTGGCCGGTCATGTCCTGGCCCGCGGCTACCGGCTCTACCGCGACGGCGTACTGATCGCCGAGGGTACCGATCCGCTCGGCGGCCACACGGTGCCGCCCGGCGCCGCGGTGTTCCGGCTCACCCGCACGGTCGAGCTGGTGCGGCCGGACCTGTGGTCACTGTCCACAGTGGTCGTCACCGACTGGACGTTCGCCTCGGCGCCGCCGCGGCGCCGCCAGACGTCGGTCGCGGCGCCGCTGATCGACGTGGCGGTGCACCTGCCGGTGGACGAGTTCAACCGGGTCGACCCGGGCGACGACCTGACCCTGGACGTCGACGTGAGCCACGCGGGCCCCCGACCGCCGACGGCCACGCTGGAGGTGTCCACGGACGACGGAGCGACCTGGCGCGCGCTGCGGCTGCGCCGGGTCGGGCCGGATCGCTACCGGGCGGCGGTGCCGGGCGGGACGCTGCCGCCGGCCGGCGCCCTCTCCCTGCGGGTGACGGCGACCGATGCCGGCGGCAACCACACCGAGCAGACGATCCTGCGCGCGGGCCTGATCGGGTCGGCCCTCACGCCACCACCCGGAACACGATGACCTCCTCCAGATTGGCACCGTCGATCTGGTACGCGTAGCAACCCGGACCGGAGACGAACGTGCCCGACGGGTAGTCGCTCGGGTAGGTGGTCGGCGCGAACACGACCGCGTCACCCCGGCTGGCCGTCGAGTCGTAGTAGAGCCGGACCAGGCCCCGTCCGGTTCCGTCGACCCGACCGACCCGGACCACGGCCGGACCCTGGAATCCCGCCGAGGTGGCCCAGACCACCTTCAGCTCGTAGAGGCCGTCCGCCCCGGGGGTCTCCCGGCCCAACCGGAGCGTGCCGTTCTCGCCGATGTAGAACGTGATCGGATACAGCGGCCCGGTGCCCAGCCCGCGGGCGTCGGCCGCCTGCGCCACCGGGGACCGCTCGGTCACCTTCGACACGGGGCAGGCGCTGCCGGGCGCCACCGTCGGCAGGCGCAGCGGTCGTCCCATCAGCGCGGCGATCGCCGCGTCACCCGTGCCGGGCGGGGCAGCCGAGCTGGGCGCGGCGGCCGGGCTCGTCGGCGACGGCGGGGTCGATGGTCCGGTGCAGGCGGCCAGCAGCGACACGACGATCAACGGCCACAAACGTCTCATGTCCTGCACGACCCGCGAGCCGTCGACCGGGTTCCCGGGCCGGTCAAGCGGCCTCGTCGAGTATCCGGTCCAGCACCTCGGCGAACTCCTGGGGATGGAACATGAAGCCGCCGTGGTCGCCCGGAAACTCGACCACCGGCCGGCCGAGGCGTTCGACCAGGGCCACGGCCGTACGGTTGGCCAGCTGACCCTTCGACTCGGCGCCGGCGCCGACGACGATGCGCGTCGAAGCGGACGCCAGGGCCGCGAGGTCGGGCCGGTAGCCGGTGGTCGACCTGATGAGGTGCGCGAACAGCACGTCGGTCGTCGCCCTCATGCGGGCCAGTTCCTCCTCCGACGGCTGCCACTGCGGCGGCCCGGCCTGGCCACCGTCGCCCTCGTCACCGGCCGCGGGGGCCAGGCCGAGGTGCGACATGAACTTCCGCATCGCCGCGTCCTGACCCTGGGCCAGGTACGTCTGGTAGATGTCGTCGATGTCGGCGCGGCGCTCCACCCGGTCGGGGAGGAGCTCGATCAGCGGAGGTTCGTGGGCGACCAGGGTCCGTACCGCCTCGGGGTGGGCGGTGACCAGCGCGAGCCCGACCACCGCGCCGCCGCTGTTGCCGAAGACGTGCGCCGGCCCGCCGTCCAGTACGGCGAGCAGGCGATGCACGTCGTCGGCCTGCTGCTCCGGCGGGATGTCCGCGGTCGTGTCCTCGCGGCTGCTGTTGCCGATGCCCCGCGGATCGTAGGTCACCACCGTGTACCGGTCGGCCAGCGCGCCGGCCAGCCCGGTGAAGCCGCTGCTGTCCATCGGCGAACCGATGATCAGCAGCAGCGGCCCGTCGCCGCGCCGCTCGTAGTACAGCCGCGCGCCGGGGACGTCCAGGGTGTGGGTCGTCGGGTCGGACATGTCAGATCCCTTCCGTGCCGTCGACCACGAACGTTACCCGCGGCCCGCGGGCCCGACGGTGGTGCGTCTGGTCCCGCGCAGGAGGGAGGGTGACCACCGCGCGTGGGAGGAGATCGTCGAACGGGTACGCTCCGCTCGTGTACGGCATCTGCCGGCGCTACGAGCTGTCCGGACCGGGCATCGATGAGGTCGGCGTGTACGTGTGGCTGCGCCTGGTGACCACGGAGTGGCTCACGCCATGACAGCGTCCACAATGGACGATGACCTACTCGGGTACGTGCGGGATGCGTTCGGATGGCGTGAGGACCCGGTGCTCACGCCGGGACCGCGCGGAGCGCTCGGACAGATCTGGCGACTCGACGTCGGCCCGCGCCGCTTCGCGCTCAAGGAGATCTTCGACGAGCCGCCGTCCGAGGCGTTGATCGAGGCCGAACTGGCGTTCGCCGGGCGGGCGGTCGCGGCCGGGATCCGGCTGCCGGCGAGCCATCCCGACCGGGATGGTCGCTACCTGGTCACGACGCCCGGCGGTACCTGGCTGCGTCTCTACGACTGGGTCGAGCTGCACGCCGTCGACGCGACGGTGCCGAGCACGCCGGTGGCGCTGGGGACGCTGCTCGCCCGGCTGCACCGGTGCGCGCCGGTCTCGGCCGAGGAGCCGGGCGGCGGCCCGCCCCATCCCTGGTACGACCGCGTCCCCGGGCCGCCCGAGTGGGCCGAGGTCGCCGGGTCCGGGGCGGTGTGGGCGGCCTGGCTCGCCGACCGGCTGGCGACCCTGCCCGAGCTGTGCGCGGCGGTGGCGCCGGCCGACCCCGCCGAGCTGATCGGATGCCATCGCGACCTGCACCCGGAAAACGTCCTGGCCGACCCCACGGGCGCCCTGGTCGTCGTCGACTGGGACAACCTGGGGCCGGCCACACCCGGCCGGGAGCTGGCCCAGCTCTCCTTCGACTGGTTCGGCCACGGCAGCACCGTCGACCTGGACGCGGTGCGAGCCATGCGGGAGGCGTACGTGCGCGCGGGCGGCCCGGGCCGCATCACCGGTCCGGCCGACTTCACGATGCTGCTGGCCTGCCGGCTGAACTTCCTGCTGGTCCAGGCCCGCGTCGCCCTCGACCCGCGGGCCGAGCCCCGGCACCGGGCGTGGGCCGAGCGCGAGATCGACGAGGGGCTGCGCCTGCTGCCGACGCCGCGCCAGTTGCGCGACGTCCTGGCCCTGACCTGATCGCGGGTTACCCTGGCCGGGTTGGTCGTCGGCGACAGCGATGAGTTTCGGCCGGCGGCGTGGTCTGACCCGAGGACACCTGATACCGAGACGTTTGGAGCATCACGACATGACGACCGGCGAGTGGTCCACCGACGCCAGGGGCACCGGTGAGTACGCGGAGGTCAACGGCCTCACCATGTACTACGAGACGTACGGATCCGGGCGACCGCTGATCCTGCTGCACGGCGGGCTCGGCTCGGGCGAGATGTTCGGGCCGGTCATCCCGGCGCTGGCGCGGCACCACCAGGTCATCGCCCCCGATCTGCAGGGGCACGGCCGGACCGCCGACATCGACCGCCCGATCGACCTGGCCCTCCTGGCCGGCGACATCGTGGCGCTCATCGACCACCTCGGGCTCCAGAAGCCGGACGTCGTGGGCTACTCGCTCGGCGGTGGAGTGGCGCTGCACACGGCGCTGGCCGCCCCGGAGAAGATCGGCCGGCTGGTCGTGGCGTCGGTCTACCTGCGGCCCGACGCCGTCGACCCGGCGTTGCGAGCGCAGCAGGGTCAGGTGAACGCGGCGGCCGCCGAGTTCATGAAGGAGACGCCGATGTACGAGCTGTACCAGCGCGTGGCGCCGCGTCCCGAGGACTTCCCCCGGCTGCTGGACAAGATCGGCGCGATGATGGCGACCGACTACGACTTCACGGAGGCGGTCCGCGGCCTGCGGGTGCCGACCCTGCTCGTCGCCGGCGACGCCGACCAGGCACCGCCGAGCCACTACGCCGACATGTTCAAGCTGCTCGACGGTGGCCTGCGCGACGGCGGCTGGATGGGCGAGAACCGGCCGAAGGGTGGTCACGCGCTGGCCATCCTGCCCGGCGTGACCCACTACAACGCCTTCCGTTCTCCTCTCTTCGCCGCCGTCACGCTGGACTTCCTCGACGAACAGGGCTGATCGCCCGGCCCGGCTCGAAGCAGGAACAGACCGAGCAGGCCGGTTGGCCTTCCGGATCTCACGCAGATGTCACCGTGAGGAAGTTCAGGTACCAGCCGCCACCGCCGGCCGGCGCGGTGATGCTGACGGTGTTCAACCCGGCGGCCAGCGACACGGTCGGCCCGGTGACGGTCTGCCACTGGTTGTCGGTGGCCACCGGCGTGACCTGGGTCGTGGTGCCCGTGGCGAGCTGGATCCGCCCGGTGGCGGCCGCCGGGGTCCGCACCCGATAGTCCACCCGGTACCGGCCGGCCGCCGGCGCCCACACCTGGTACGCCGTTGTGGTGCCAGCGGCGACGCCGCTGCCGGAGTCGTCGGCCAGCAGGAAACCGTTGCCCGGCACGCCGTCGTCGGAGCACCGTTCGGCCAGGAACGTGACGCACGTCTGCCGGTACGCGGTCGAGTCGACGTCCACCGTGGCCACCTGGCCGGGCCGCTGGACCGTGCTCGTGGTCGTCGTGTACTCGGCCTGGACGATGACCGACTGACCGGTGACCGACGGCAGCCGCACGGGCGACGGCTCGAACAGTTGGGCCACGTCGACACCGAGGAACCACTGATCCACGAGCTGTTTCGCGTCGCCCGCCGTCGGGTCGTGCACGATGGCCTGCAGCAGCCGGCCGGCGGAGTCGAACTCGCCGAGCGGGTACATGGCCGGGCCGACCCGCGGCAGCAGGCCGTCGTCGACGTCGATGAGCTGACCGATGGAGAACGTCATGGCCCGGCCGCTGCCGGTGACCCGGATGGGGATCGCGTGGCCGCCGTTGATCTGGTACACGATGGTACGGCTGACCGGATCCTGCACCAGGCCCCACGACCCGAGCTGCGTGCTGGGCTGGAGGATGTCGTAGTCCGGCGGGCAGGCCTGACCCCAGGCGTTGTGGTCACCGCTGGTGAGCCGGTACTCCTCCCACGGCCTGGCCGGATCGAACGGGCAGGCCGGCCCGCCGATCTTGCGGGCGCCCCCGTCCTTGGCGTAGACGCCCAGGCGCCAGCCGGTGAACCCGGTACCGCTGGGCGACCACACGTTGCCCTGGTCGTCGTACCAGGCGGCGCTGTTCCAGTAGACGCCGGCCGGCGACCGGTCGCCGCGCACGATCGGCGCCGACACCGGACGGATCCGCCCGGCCCGCGCGTCGTAGCTCAGCTCGATGAAGCCCGCGGTGTCCATCTTGCTGCCCGTCGGAAAGTACGCGTCGAACATCACGATGAAGCGCTCGTCGCCGAGCACCCCGGTCGGGTCGGCCTGCACGTCACGCGGCGCCAGCGTGAGCGTGTCGTCGGGGTCGGGGGTCGTCACGTCCTTGACCGTGAAGGCCGGGTAGGCGCCGGTGATCGCCGGCTGGAACCGCCCGGCGGCGTCCGGGCCGCGAGGGTCGATGGCCATGAGACCGGAGAAGTACTGGGCGACGATCACGTGGCGCGAGACGGGAAACGTGTCCATCTCGTTGGGCCCGCCACACTGGCTGACCTCCGGATGGCCGGCCTCGGGCGGGCAGGCCTGGGCGCTGACCGGCGGGTTGGACCGGGCGAGCTGGCCGCCGGTCCACTGGTTGCCGGCGGCCACCTGCCACACCCCACCCGCCTTGGTCAGGATCCCGAACGCCGGCCACTCGCCGTCGGTGGCGGCGTCCTGCCCGCGCCACGACACCGGACCGGTGAACGCGATCGCGTTGCCGCCGTCGAGCGCGGCCACGTCGGCGATCGAGGAGCCGCGCAGGTCCGAAATGGACGTACGCCCGGTCGTGGTCCGGATGTTGATGTTCCGGTACGCGTTGGTGGCCGGGTCGAAGGCCGCCACGACCATGTCGTCGGCGGTCATGTAGATGAAGTTGAAGCTGTGGTCGATGCCGCCGGTGAAGATGGTGCCGTCGGCCGCGACGGCGCTGAAGTAGGCCGACCGCCCGGCCGGGAACCCGAACCCGGGCACCCCCCGGGTGGCCACGGGTTGACCGGACGAGGTCCGGGCCCCGACCGTGCCGAACGTGCCCTCCTTGCCGTAGAGGGTCACCGGCTCGGTCTCCACCAACGTCGGTAGGAGGCTGGCGGTGCCCAGCCGCAACACGACCTGGGTACGCAGGTTGGATGTCCCGCCCCAGAACAGGTGCGCGGTGGCGTACACCCGCTGTATCCCGGTGGCGGTCGGGTTGGGCGTGGCCAGCGACAGCCCGCCGAAGCCGGGCAGGTCGGGGAAGGCCATCGACGGCCGGGCGTCCCCGGGCGTGGGCGCGGTCCGCACCGACGCCCCCCACCAGGGCCGGTTGCGGCTGGCCGGGTCGAACGAGTTCAGCAGCGCGCAGCCGCCGCCGGCGGTCGGCGAGCCCTCACCACACAGGGCCCAACCGGTGGCGTAGTTGACGTTGTCCCACTGGTTGGCCGAGAAGAACAGCCACAGCGTGCCCGAGTCGGCCCGCACCATGGTCGGATTCTCGATGATGTGCTTGAGCCCGCCCGGGCAGCTGGCCACCCGGTACTCGTCGAAGCCCAGATCGGGGTGCGTACCGGACAGCAGCAGCCGGGCCGTGCCGGTGAGCGTGGCCGTGTCCGGGTTGAACTGCTGGATGTAGATCCGGCTGTCACACGGGCCGGGGTCCTGGCGCCAGAGCAGGTACCAGGCCCGGGTCTGCCGGTCGTAGAAGATCTCCGGGTCGATGGCCCAGTTGCCGCCGGACGGGCAGATCAGCGGCTGGGCCGCGTGGAACCAGCCCGGTCCGGTCGGCCGGTTGCTGGCGGCCACGCCGATGCACTGCTGGCCGGTGCCGGCCCGCTGGGCGGCGTAGAACAGGAACCAGGCGTCGTTGATGCGGGCGATCGACGGCGCCCACTGGAGCATGCCGGTGGCCGGCGGGCGCCCGGCCCACGGCCCGGGGCCGCCGGGCAGGGCATCGCCGGCGTAGCAGTCGCCGAGCTGGTCCGGAGCCGGCCCGGTCCGGTACGGGACGTAGGCGAACCCCTTGTCCCACACCGGGTCGGCCGGGTCGCAGGCCACGGCCAGCGGCGACGACAGTCGCTCGTTCGTGGACAGCGACACCCAGGTGCCGCCGTCGCGGACCAGCGTCGGGTCGGCCGCCCGCAACGAGCCCTGCGGCCCGGCCGCGGCCGGGGCGGCCGCCGACCCGACCACCAGACCGCCGACCAGCACCACGACCGACAATGCTTTCGCGCTCATGTCAGTCACCCACGAACGGGGCAACGAGGCAGGCACTGTCGATGACGATGCCGACGCCCGGGATTTGGCCGCCCACATAACATCCCCCGTCCTCGAAGAAATCGCCCCAGTCGTAGTGATTCTTTCCCGCTTCGTAGCCATCTTCGTACCCGGCGTCGTATTGTTCGCGGCCATTCATCTCGTCAGTGCCCCAATTCGCCTGGATGGCCCCGAACTGGGCTTTCACCATCTCGGCCGCGATCTCCGCATCAGAGAAGCCCACATCGCGATTCTCGTGTATCGAGTCCCAGGTTCCCTCGTTCACGATCCCACCGTCGGTCACTATGCGTATGTCGGACCTCAGCCTGGCGTTCTCGGCTTGCAGCCGGCTGATGTTGTCGACGGCGAAGGCGTCGGCCGGGATTCCCTGGAACGAATGGATGCTGTTCATCACCCGCTCGAAGTGCGGCGTGCCACCCCAGAGCCGGAACCCGAGCACATTGACGACGCCCTGGTAGTACCGGATGACCCTGTCCTGGTGGGCGATGTGCGCCCGCAGGCGGCTGTTCTCGGCCCGCAGCGCCGACACCTGCCGCTGCAGCGCGACGATGTGCGCCTCCAACCGCCGGATGATGGACTGCTGCCGGGCGATCTCGGCCTCCAGCGCGTCGATGTATGTGAGCAGGTCCTTGATGTAGCTCTGCTGCTCGCGGATGTACTCCTGCAACTCGGCGATGGCGGCGTTGAGCTGCCTGATGTGCCCGATCAGCTTGCGGACCTGATCCTGTAGGGCGGCGTTGGCCCGTTCCAGGGCGAAGGTGTGGGTCGAGTACGCGCCACCGGGATCGGAGTACGTGGTCGGGTTGTTGACCGAGTAGGCGTACGGGTTGATGGTCTTCGGCTTGGACGGGTCGTAGACCGGGTCGGCCGAGATGAACACCCCGGCCGTCGCGTCGTAGTAGCGGGCGTTGAGGTAGGACAGGCTCGTCGAGGAGTCCTCGACCTGGCCGAGGAAGCCGCGCTCGGTGGCCGGGTCGCCGGTCTGGGCCCGCACCTGCCCGTACGGCTCGTACGCCCGCGTGGCCGACGTCGCCGCCCCGCCGGAGGGCGCGGCGACCTCGACCGAGCCGGCGGCGTCGGAGACGAGGTACTCCACGCCGGCCGCCGTCCGGGTGGCGATCAGCTGACCGTCGAATGTGTACGGCCGCACCGCCGACACGATGGAGCCTCCGGTGTTGGCGGTCACCTCGTGCCCGGCGAAGTACAGCGTTGCCCGCCCGTCCGGCGCGCGGCGCAACAGCCGCTGGCCGGCCGCGTCGTACACGAACGAGGTCGTACCGGACGGGCCGGCCACCGAGGCCAGCCGGTGCTGCGCGTCCCAGGTGAACGTCTCGGTCCGCCCGCCGACCGTCCGGGAGGCCAGGGAGCCGGTGGCGTCCCAGCTGTAGGTGTCGGCGCCGACCCGGGTGGGCGCGTGGGCCCGGGGCGCGCCGGGGGCCGGGTAGGTGTAGGCGGTCGCCGTCCCGTTCTCGGTCCGAGCGGTCAGGCGCCCGTCGGCGCTGTAGGTGTACTGATGGGTGTACGGCCGGTCGCCGGTGCCGGGCGCCCCGCCGGCACAGGTCGCGGTGGCGGCGACCGTGTAGGCCGACGTCAGCCGGCGGCGCTGGTCGTAGCCGAAGCACTCCATCCAGGACTGTCCACCCTGGCGGGTCAGATTCTGCTTCAGGTTGCCGGCGGCGTCGAAGGCCAGGTCGTGCCGTGACACGATGCCGGCACCGGCGACGAACGTCTCCGCGGCGCTGACCCGCTGGTCGAGGTCGTAGGTCCAGGTCCGGCCCATCCAGGTCGACCCGCCGGGCCGCGGGCCGAGACCGGCCGAGGTCCGACGACCCCGGTCGTCGTAGACGACGTTCCAGACGTAGGGGTCGATGCCGGCCAGGCCGGTGGGCAGGCCGAAGGTGTTGCGCGTGGTGGTCAGCCTCTCGGCCGGCAGCCCGCCGATGGCCGGGTAGTCGACGGTCCGGACCCGGTCGGCCCGGTCGTAGGTCTGCGTGACCGTGTACGAACCCGAGAGCCCGGCGATCCCGGCCGGCACCGAGAGCCGGCTGCCCTCGACCCGGCCCTTGATGTCGTACCCGGTCACCTCGCTGACCCAGTTGCCGCTCGTCGTGTGCGTGGTCTCCCGGTGCGCCCGGCCCAGGCCGCGGGGCGCCGTGTCGTACTGCCACGAGGCCAGCGGCGTCCCGGTGGCCGATCCCGAGCGGCGCTCGACCGGCCGCCCGAGCGCGTCGTAGGCGGTGTGGACCGACCGCCCCGACGCGTCGGTCGCGCTGAGCTGGCGGCCGGCGTTGTCGTAGGTGAAGCTGGCGTTGCCGCGGTCCGGGTCCTGCTGGGCGATGCGCCAGCCGGCCCGGTTCACGGTGTACGCGAAGCGGTTGCCGGCCGGGTCGGTGACGGTCAGCAGCCGGTCGGCCAGGTCGTAGGTGTAGCGGCTGCTCACCCAGGCCTGCCCGTCGAACTCCTCGGCGGCGATGCTGCGGCCGAGCCCGTCGGCGCGTTCCCGGACCTGGCGGCCGTCCGGTCCGGTCACGGTCACCGTGTCCAGCCCGTACGCCGTGGTCGTGGCGTGCAGAGGTGTCGTGCCGCGTAACCACTCGGTGCGGACCTCCCGCCCCAGCTCGTCGTAGAGGTGGCGGGTCCGGTTCAGCCACGTGCCACCGGCGATGTACCGTCCGGGCGGGCCGGTCAGGGCCTGCTCGACGGTCTCGTCCCGCGGCCGGCCCTGGTCGTCGTACGTCGTCTCGGTCACGAGGGTCCTGCCCGACGCCGGCGAGAGGCCCTGGGTCTGGCGGGATCGCCAGAACCCGTCGTGGACGGCCCAGGTGTCGGAGAAAACCGCGTCCTCGCAGCAGCGCTCATCCGAGGTCAACCGTCGGGTGTGGATGGTCCGGTTCGGGATGTTGTAGGCGAACCGCCACGACGGCTCGGCGAAGTCGAGCGGCGCGTCCGGTAGCCAGACGGCCACCAGGCGGCCGAACTCGTCGTACGAGAAATCGGTAAAGCTGCCGTTGGCGTCGGTCTGTTTCGACGTGACACCGAACTCGGGAACGATCTCGGCGATCGTCCGGTGACCGAGGGCGTTGGTGTCCGTCCGCCGGATCGGGACCTGCCCGACCCAGGCGCCGGCCGTGACCGCGTACGCCGTCGTCGAGACCGCCCCGGTCGGGTCGGTCACCCGCACCGGGCGGCCGAAGGCGTCGAACTCCGTTGTCGACTCGCTCCACCGTCCATTCTCGATCAGCGCCCGCTGACGCGTCGGGTTGCCGCGGGTCGGCGCCGCCCCGAGCGTGGTGGTGCCGTCGTAGTACGTCTCGGTCAGCGTCAGCACGTCGGTCGACGTGCAGGCGCCGGCCACCTTCTTGTTGACGGCCGGGTAGACGACCAGGCCGGCCGTCGGGTTGTCGGCGTACGTGGTGATCGAGCACCGCTCGTCGCCGGTGACGTCCAGCCACCCCTCCTCCAGCGTCGTGGTCGGCTGTGGTTGGGCGCCGGCGGTGTAGGTGGTGCGGCTGCGCCGCTCGCGGAAGGCGCCGGGCGCGCTGTACACGCGCTCCGTGGTGGTCGCCAGCCCGGCCCACTCGGCCCTGATCAGGAACCCGGCCGGGGTGGCCGTGTCGCGTGTGGTGTACTCGTGTCGCCGCGACTGCAGCACGCTGTCGGCCACGCCGCCCAGGGTGCCGAGGCTCTGCTCCTCCAGGATCCGGCCGGCCAGCGCGACATCATCCACATAGGTCAACGACCCGTCGATGGTGCCGGCCGGCGGATGCCGCCGGCCGTAGACGGGAACGAGGTCGCCTCCGGTGGCCTGCTCGAGCATCCAGTCGTTGTCCCAGCCGCGGAAGAGGCGCAGCCGCGTCTTCGACGTGCCCTGGGTGATGGTGACGGTGTCGTAACCGCGCCAGACCGACCACCCGAGCTCGTCCTCGTCGCGGGCGAACGCGCCGGTGTCGTAGGCCCAGGCCGGGCTGCCGCCGTAGGTGTAGGTCGTGACCATGTCCGGCGCGCCCAGGCCGGCCGACTCGACGACCTTCGTCACCAGGTACTTGTGGAACACGCCGGTGCCGGTGAAGATGCCGTCCTTGACCGACTGGGGGAAGCAGTCGAGCACGTTGAGGTCCCAGTGCGGGTACCGGATGACAGGATAATTCTGCGGGCACTCGCTTTTCAGGCCGTACGTGACCGTCGTGGTGCCGCCGAACGGGTTGGTCACCTTGGTCAGCCGGTTGTGGCGCATCGCCCGCGCCACCACGCCGTCATGGTCGACCCGGTTGTTCTTCCACGTGTACGAGAAGGTCGTGGGCGGGTACGCGTTGAGCTTGCCGAACGCGATGGCGGCGTACACGACGGAGTCGAGCTGGAGCTTCTCGGCCACGCCGGAGGTGTTCTCGAAGAACCGGTGGTACAGGTTGTACTGGGCGACGTTGCGCCAGGCCGAGCCGACCCGCACCTGGGTCCGGACAAAGGCGTATCGGCGGGCGTTGAAGAACGACGGGGCGTAGACCGTGCAGGCCTGGTTCTGGGCGCAGATGAGGTCGGTCGGGACGTCGGGGAATCCGGTGCTGTTCTTCACCGGCTCCGGACAGTTCGCGACCAGGTACACGCAGCGCCACTCCAGCCCGAACTCGACGTGCCCGGCGAACTGGTTGGCGTCCCAGCCCTGGCCGCCGTAGTAGATGTGCTTGAGCATGGCGGCCCGCTGGTAGCGGCCGTCGCCGACGTTGCCGCCAATGCCGAGCAGACCCGCGAACCAGTTCTCCTGCCGCTCGTAGACGTACGCGGTCATGTTGCCGTCGGGATCGACGACCCGGTCGAGGTACCAGCGCCACCCCTGCAGGCACGCCCCGGCCTGGGTGGGCGACGCCCGGCACGGCTCGCCGACGTTGTCGGCCCACACCGGGACACCGAGGGTCGCGTACGTCTGCTGGCCCGGCATCTGGCCGGACCCGAACCAGTACTGGGTGCCGTCCGGTCCGATGACCTTCCAGTACTGCTGCTGGTATATGCCGGTGTGCGGCGCGCCGGTCAGCCGCTCGATGCGCCAGCCCGGGTCGGACATCACCCGCCACTGCGTGTTCGCCGCGTTGGCCGGGATCAACGGGCCGGCCAGGCCGTTGAGCGAGATCGTGGCGTTGTCGGACTTCCAGCACAGGTCCGTGGTGGGGGCGTCGGCGTGGATGCACGGCTCGTAGCGCCGCTCGATGAACGCGCCCGCGAAGTCCGACCAACCGAGGCCGGTCGGGCCCGCCTGGGTGTTGTTGCCGATCGTGAGCCCATCGATCGCCCCCGATGAGTAGCCCAACGCGACCGAGGGGGGGCTGCCACCGGCCGGAGTCGGCACGGCCATCGGGTACGAGTAGCCGAACTCGCCCGAGCCGGGCGAGACCTGCCACGATCCGCTGATGGACAGCGGGGTGGCCGAGAACGAGCCATCCTCGCCGCTGGGCGCCGACGCGACCGCGAACGCGGCGACACCGGCCACGTCGACCGCGGCCGTGAGGGTGCCCGCGGCCCGGTCGTTGCGCGCCGCCAGCACCGTGCGCGCCGGTTGGCACCCGTGGGGTACGGGATCGGCCAGGGCACACGCCGGCAGGCCCACCAACCGGAGCCGGTCGGCGTAGCCCGCGCCGTACGCCTTGGCGAAGCGCGAGTAGTCGACCGACATCGTCACCGGGAGCCGCTGCCCAGGGGTCGAGACCGTGAACGCGAACCCCGACGCGTCGACCCGGCGCGCCACGGCCCGGTCCAGCACCTCGACGCGGGCCGAGCCGCCGGCCGCGCCGGCGCCGCGGGCGGCCAGCCGCACCGGGCGACCATCGGCCGCTGGAGCCGAGCCCGGCGCCAGGGTCACGCCCCACCGGGCCGGGGCCGGAAACTCGAAGGTGGCCGGCCTTCCGGGCACGCCACGGGCCGGTGGCCGGGCCGATGACGACCCCTGCCACGGCACCGAATCGGCCCCGGCCGGAGCGGCCTCCAGCTCGTCCAGCCAGTCCGGCCGCGAGCCCGCACCACCCTCCGGCCCGCCGACCGCCACCACCGCCCCGGCCGCCACGAGCACCGGTACGAGAACCGCCGCGATCGTCTTCCGTACGCCCATCGCCCGCCCCTCCGTCGGTCACACCACCGCGAGTGTCGGGCCACGCGATCGGCATTGACCCGTGCAGACATGCGAATTTGAGGTCCATTTGAGGTTCGGTAGCCTGGCCCGGTGGGGCTTGGTGCGTGGCGCCGCTCGCCGGCTCGCGCCGGCTGGCGGTGGGCGAGCCTGGTGGCCCTGCCGGTTCTCGTCCTGGCCGGCGTGGGACCCGGCGCCGCCCGGCCGACGCGACCGGCCGATCGCGGGCTGCGCGTGGTGCCCGACACGGTCACCGTGTACGGGCGGATCGGCTCACTCGGCGCGCTCGGCGACCGGTCGCCGTCGGGCCAGGGTCTCGCCCGCGCCGTCGTGCCGGGCTTCGGTCTGCCGCCCGGCTGGCAGGCCCACGTCGCCACCATGGCGGCCGACGGGTCGGTGCTCGTGGCCGGCCGTCCCGACGCGCGGTCGCCCGCCGCCGGGCCCGGACCGGTCGTCGGCGTGTTCGACCCGGCGACCAACGAGCACACGACGCTGACTCTGGTCGGCGCCGACGAACGCTCGGCCGTGATCGACCTCGAGCCGCTCGGTGATGCGGTGGCTGTCCTGTATGGATCCGGCCGGCGCGGCCCGCTGCTGGGCCGGCTGACCAGGACGGCCGGCGGATGGCGGCCCGACCCGTCGCCCGTACCGCTGAGGTCGGCGTGCCCGGCGCACGGCTGCCCGGCCGCGGGCGACCTGGCCGTGGTCCCCGGGTCGCGCGACCTCATCGTGGCCTGGCCGGCCGACGGTGGCACCAGTGGCTCCATCGTGGTGTTGCGGCTGGCCGGACCGGACGCGGCCGGCCGCCTCGCCGTCGCCGTCCGGGCCCGCTATCCGTACCCGCGGATCCCCGACCCGAGCGCGCCGCGGGCCGACCCCCTGCGCGTGTCGCCGATCGAGGTCGACCTCGACCCCACGGCACCGGCCGGCCGGCCCCGGTTCGCGATCGGCCTGGACGTGCGCCGGGCCGACGGTCAACCAGCGCCCCGCGTGGTGCAGGAGTTCTCCTACGACGCCCGCCGCCGCACCATCGAGCCGCTGTCGGCCCCGCTCCTGCCCGGCGACCGGGTGGCCGGCCCCGACCGTCGGCCCAGCGACACGTTCTTCGCCTTTGGCTCCACCGTCTACGACCGGCACGGCAACCTGTGGGTCGGCCGCACCAACGGCCTGCACGGCGGGCGGCTCGCGGTGTACCCGCGCCTGGCCGGGCGCGCGGCGCTGGCCCGCCCGGGCTGCGCCCCCGTCGCCGGCCGGCCGCTGGGCGAGTACGTGTCGCGGGCCGGTCGGCGGGTCGCCTGGGGCCGGACCTGCCGGCCGGACTACGACATCCTGCAGGCCACGGAGCACTTCGGGCTCGAGGGCCTGGCCATCGACCCGGCCACCGGCGACGTGGTGATCCTGGCCCTGGGCGGTGTGGTGCAGGTGGTCCGGCCGTTCGGGTCGGGACGGGCCATGCGCTTCCGGATCGGCAACGCGGTCGATCTCGGGCTCAAGCTCCTGCCCCTTCCGCCGGGCGCCGTCCGGCGAGAGTGGCTGGCCGGCGTCACCGCGGGTCGGGCCTGGATGGTCTCCTCGTACTTCGAATGGTCTCCCGGGACCGACCACTGGATCTACTCGGTGCGGCTGGGCGATCTGATGGACCCGCCCCCGGTGGCGCTGTCGGACACGCCGGGCCGCACGGTCACCGTCCAGGCCGAGCAGACGCTCACGACCGGCACCTCACAGCGGCCCGGTCTGTCGGCCCGATCCGTCGTCGACTCCGACGCGTACGTCGCCTGGTGCAGCACGTGGATCTCCAGCAACGACTGCGGCCACGACACGCTGCCGGGCGACGGCCTGTTCGTGCGCGACGACACCGGCTACGGCCACCTGGGGGGTGACCTCACCTACCGGATCCGGGTGCCCATCGCGGGCCGGTACCGGCTGGCCTACCGGATCGCCACGTTCCCGAACATGACCCACGCGCGGATCGAGTTCGAGGCCGCCGGCCAGACCGTCACGACGGCGGTGCCTCCGCTCGGGAAGTGGACGACGCTCCACGAACCGGCGACCGTCGATCTGCCGGCCGGTGTCCACCTGGTACGGCTGGCCCCGCCCGCGGGGGACGGCGGCTGGGCGCTGAACTGGTTCGGGCTGGAGCGACTGTGACACATTGGCGCCGCTCGCAAGCTCGCGTCGGCTGACACATTGGCGCCGCTCGCGTCGGCTCGACGGGCCCACTAGGCTCGCGCCGTGCGGGTGCTCCTGGTCGAAGACGACCGTCGATTCGCGGCGGCCCTGACGGCCGCGCTGCGGCGCAGCGGCTACGACGTCGACCACGTCCGGACCGGCGCGCAGGCCCTGGCCGCCGCGCCCTGCGACCTCGTGCTGCTCGATCTCGGCCTGCCCGACGAGGACGGCGTCGACGTGTGCCGCCGCCTGCGCGAGCGCAGCGACGTCGGCGTCATCATGCTCACCGCCCGATCCGAGGAACGGGACCGGGTGGTCGGCCTGCGCTGCGGCGCCGACGACTACGTGGTCAAGCCGTTCGGCTTCGCGGAGCTACGGGCGCGGATGGAGGCGGTGCTGCGCCGGGCCCGCCCGCGACCGGCCGGCGCGCGTATCGTCGGCGACCTGCGGCTCGACCTCGACCGCCATCAGGCCTACGCGCGCGACGAGCCGATCGACTTGACCCGCAAGGAGTTCGAGGTGCTGGCCATCCTCACCGAGCAGCCGGGGGCGGTGGTCCGGCGGGAGCGGCTGCTCACCGAGGTGTGGCGCACCTCCTGGCCCGGCACGTCGCACACGCTCGACGTCCACCTCGGCACCCTACGGTCGAAGATCGGTGACGCCGTACGGATCCAGACCGTCCGCGGTGTCGGGTACCGCGTGGTCGCGGAGGCGTAGATGCGGGCCCGGCTCCTGGCCACGTACCTGAGCCTGCTCACCCTGGCCCTGCTGGGCCTGGACGTACCGCTCGCGGTGACGCTGGTCGCCCGGGACGCCCAGTCCATGTTCATCGACCGGGCGGCCGACACCGCGCGGTTCGCCTCGCTGGCCGAGCCGGCCCTGCGCACCGGGCGGGTGGAGGCGCTGGCCGCCGAGCTGCGGTCCTACGACGCGATGTTCGGCATCGCGGTCGCGGTCATCGCCCGCGACGGCCACCTGGCCATCGCGTCGCGCCCGGGCCTGGACCTGGCCAACCCGGCCGTGAGCCCACTCGTGCAGGCGGCGTTGTCGGGCCGGCGGGCCGGAATCGCGGCGGTGCCATGGCCGTGGGGCGACGATCCGCTCGTGGTGGCCGAGCCGGTCAGCGCCAACGGCGACGTGACCGGGGCGGTCCTCACGATCTCGCCCCGGGGGTCCCTGTCCGCCGCCGCCTGGCGCCAGTGGGCGATCCTGGCGGCGGCGACGGCCGTCGTCCTGCTGGCCGCGCTGGCCAGCGCGCAGCCGCTCGTGAACTGGGTGACGCGGCCGGTGCGGGACCTCGACGACGGCGCGCGGGCGCTGGCCGCCGGCCGGTTCGGCGACCAGATCACCCGCGTGACCGGGCCGCCCGAGCTGCGCAGCCTCGTGGCCTCGTTCAACGTCATGTCGGAGCGGGTTGCCACACTGGTCGAGCGGCAGCGCAGCTTCGCCTCGTACGCCAGCCACCAGCTCCGCGCACCCCTGGCCACCCTGCGGCTGCGGGCCGACAATCTCGTACCGTCCGATGTGGAGGATCATCGGTTGCTGGTCGAGGAGATCGACCGGCTGGCGCGCCTGTGCGACGCGCTGCTGGCCTACGCGCGGGCCGAGGCGACCGCGGCGTCGGTCGAGGACGTCGACGCCGCCTGCATGGCCGACGTCCGCGTGGCCGCGTGGGGGCCGGTCGCCGATCGGGCCGGGATCCGCCTGACCCGGTCGGGCCGGTCGCCAGCGATGGTACGGGTCGCCGTCCGCGCGCTGGACCAGGCCCTCGACGCCCTGCTGAGCAACGTGGTGCATTTCGCCGGTCCGGGCGAGGTCCGCGTGACGGTCGACCGGCCGGGCCCGGGGTGGGTCGACATCGACGTCATCGACGCCGGGCCGGGGCTGCCGGCCGAGGGTCTCGCCCGCGCCGCCGAGCCGTTCTGGCGGGGGCCCGACGCCGATGAGATCGACGGCTCGGGCCTCGGCGTGACGATCGCGACCGCACTGGTCCGCGCGTCGGGTGGCCGCCTCGACCTGATGCCGGCGCGGCCGCACGGCCTGCACGCCCGCATACGCCTTCCCTCAACGGGTGACGATGCTTAGGCCGGCCATCGCCGTACTCCTGGCGGGTTGCGCGCTGGTCGCCGGATGCGACCGGTCCGGTCCCCCGGCCGACCGGCTCGTGCTGGCCGCCGGTCCACCCGCGTCGGCCTACGAGGCGCTGGGTCGGGCGCTGGCCGATGCCATCCGGGAACGCTGGGGCGTGCCGGTCGATGTGCGCACGACCGGGGGCTCGGTCGACAACCTCACCCGGGTCGCCGAGGGCGAGGCCGACGTCGGCTTCGCCACCCTCGACGTCGCCCACGTGGCGACGCAGGGCGACAACCCGTTCTCCGGCGCGCTCGCCGTCGCGCCGCTGGCCGCCCTGTACGACGACTACCTGCATGTCGTCGTGCCGGCCCGGTCGACGATCCGCACCCTGCGCGACCTGGCCGGCCGCGAGGTCTCGCTGGGCTCGGCGGGCTCGGGCACGCCCGTTCTCGCCGAGCGGGTCCTCGCGACGGCCGGCCTCACGGTGCACGACCTCACCCCGACGTACTCCGACGCCGCCCGATCGGCCGAGGCGCTGCGGGCCGGGACCATCGACGCGTTCTTCCTCACCGGCGGCCTGCCGAGCCGGGTCGTCGCCGACCTGGCCGAGCGCCTGCCGATCCGGCTGCTGCCGGTCGCCGAGGACCTCAGCGGCCTGCCCGACGATTCGGGCGGCTACTACCACGAGCGCTTCATCGCCGCTGGCGCCTACCACCTAGACGCGGAGGTGGCCACCGTCGGCATCGCGAACGTGCTGATGGTGTCCCGGTCGATGCCCGACGACCTGGCCGAGGCGCTCACCGCGGCGCTCTTCGAGGCCCGTCCGCGCCTCGTCGAGGCCCACGTCGAGGCCCGCCACATCGACCCGCGATCGGCCATCGGGGTGACCCCACTGACGCTGCATCCCGGCGCCGTCCAGTACTACCGCCGCACCAAACCCCTCGCCCTTTTCACCCCTGCCTCCCCCACCGGGGTCCCGGTGTCACCGACGGGCCAGGTACTCCCCGGCGATCGCCCGCAGCCGCCCGTGCACCCCGTCGTAGGCGCTGGCCCCGCCCAGGTACGACTTGGCGATCTTCGCCACCATCGTGTAGTTCGGGTCGCACACGTTGGCCACCGCGGCCTCCCCGGCCTGGCCCAGCAACTGGTACGCGTCCAGTTCGTCCAGGCCGATCAGGCCGGCGGTCCAGAGCACCAGGTCGTGCTGGCTGATGCGGTACGCGTCCTCGAGCGGACGGGCCGACCCGGTCGACATGAGCACGGCGTCGGACTCCAGCCGGGGCCACGGGGTGGCCACGCCCTTGATGACGTCGACCGCCACCGTGGTACGCATGGCGGCCTCGACCGCCACGCCGGTCACCTCCCCGTGGCCCTGTCGAGCGTGCCCGTCGCCGATCGCGAACAGCGCACCGGGTACGTTGACTCCGAAGTAGACGGTCACCCCGGCCCGCAACTCCGGCGTGTCCATGTTGCCGCCGTGCGCGTCGGGCACGAGGGTGACCCGGGCCTCGAACGCACCCGGGGCCACGCCGACGGTGCCGTGCATCGGGTCCAGCGGCAGATCCAGCGTCAGGTCCGACCGGCGGGCGTGGTAGCGCACGACACCGGCGGCGACGTCGATGTCGTAGCGCCACACCCGCTCCTCCAGGGGCGCCTGCAGGGTCGCCGTCGTGTGGGTGGACGTCAGCGCGCCGAAGTGCGGGAACGTCGACGACACGGCCCAGTCCCGGGCCGGCGTGATTTCGACAAAGTGGACGGCCAGCGTGTCGCCCGGCTCGGCCCCCTCGACGAAAAAGGGGCCGGTGACCGGGTTGAGGTACGGGAACTCGCACACCACCGACGGCAGGTCGTCGACGCCACGGACCAGACCGCCGAAGCAGTCCTCCGTGGACATCTCGATGACGTCGCCCGGCTTGACCCGCCGGACCGGCTCCCGCCCCCCGAACGTGTAGGCGAGCTGCTCGGGGGACGGGTCGAAGCGATGCACCTCGGTCATGTCGACTCCCTCGACGCGACCGACCCGCCGCCGGTGTCGCCGCCCGCGTCGCCCGCGTCGCCGGCGTCGCCGCCGAGCCCGGCCAGGCGCGGACGGCGCCCCACGGCGTACAGGATGATCAGAACCAGCACGCCGGTGGCGAGCCAGACGAAGCCGAGCCGCTGGGCCGCCACGTTGGCGTTCCAGATGACCAGGGCCAGGATGGCGAAGCCCACCACCGGCACCACGAGGTGCAGCAGCCAGTTGCGCGAGCCGCCCCGGATGACGTAGTGCCAGACCACGGACACGTGCAACACGAGGAACGCGGTCATCGCCCCGAAGTTGATCAGCGTGGTCAGCAGCGTCAGGCCGTCGTCCCGGCTGGCCATGTACAGGCCGAGGCCGAGCGAGATGGCCGCGACGAGGAACGTGGCGTTGGTCGGCACCCGGAACCGGTCGTGCACCTTGGCGAACAGCGACGGCAACTGCCGGTCGCGGGCCATGGCGAAGATGAGCCGCGACGTGGCCGCCTGGGCGACGAGGGAGTTGGCGAAGCCCCAGGCGATCGCGGTGGCGATGGCGGTCAGCGTGGACAGCCAGGCGCCGCCGGCCACCTCGGCCGAGTCGTAGAAGGCCGTACCCTCCAGGTCGCCCTCGGCGAGCAGTACGTCGGCGTTGGGCACCAGCAGCGAGGCCACCCAGGTCTGCACGACGAACAGCACGCCGACCACCAGCAGCGCACTCACCATGGAGCGGCCGATCTGCCGGGCCGACTCCCGGTTCTCCTCGGCCAGCATCGAGATGCCGTCGAACCCGAGGAAGGACAGCACGGCGATGGAGGTCGCGCCCAGGATGACGGTCATGGAGAACGTGCCGGAGTTGTAGAACGGCTCGAGCGAGAAGCCCCTCCCCTTGCCCTGGGCCAGGGCGACCACGCCGATGACGAGGAAGATGGCCAGCACGATGAGCTCGCCGATGAGCATCAGCCGGTTGACCCGTGCGGTCATCTCGATGCCGAAGTAGTTCACGACGGTGTTGAGGATGACGAAGCCCACGAGCCACACCGCGACCGGCACGCCGGGCACGAACGAGTTCATCGCGATGCCGGCCACCAGGTACAGCAGACCCGGCACCAGGACGTAGTCGAGGAAGATCACCCAACCGGCCAGGAAGCCGACCGGTGGCGCGATGCCGCGGCCGGCGTAGGTGTAGACCGAACCGGCCATCGGGAACGCGCGGGCCATCTGGGAGTACGACAGCGCGGTGAACATCATGGCGACCATGCCGATGATGTAGGCCAGCGCCACCATGCCGCCGGACGCGTTGTAGACCGCCCCAAAGATGCCGAACGGCGCGATCGGCACCATGAAGATCAACCCGTAGACCACCAGGTCGGTGAACGTGAGGGAGCGCTTGAGCTCCTGCCGGTATCCGAACCGCTCCAGGTCGGCCTCGGCCCCACCGGCCGTGGCCGGGTCGGCGGCGCCGGCCGCGTCGAGGTTGTGTGCCATGCCGGCACGATATCGCCGATCTTTGAAAACGAAAAGGTTTCCTCGCCAAGCTTTTGGAGATCAGAAGGCGGCCACGATGTGGAGGTCGAGGGCCTCGGCCCGGGCCAGGTACACCGGCACCTGCAGGTGCCGGTGCTGCATGACCAGCCGGCCGCGTCCACCGTCGACGGTCGTACCGTCGCAGCAGCGGTCCAGGGCCGGGGTGGCCAGCGAGCCGGCCCGCGAGACCAGCGCCGCCAGCAGCCGCATCCCGTCGTAGCAGCCCTCACCGTGCCCGCCCGGCACCGGGGCCAGCGGGCCGAACCGCGACGCGTACCGGCCGATGAAGTCCAGGCCGGCGTCGGTGGCGACCGAGGCGAAATAGCCCATTGTGGAGTACAGCTCGCCGGTGGCGTCGCCGCCCACCCCGAGCAGCCCGTTCTCCTCCAACGCCGGGCAGAGCCGCAGCACCCGTTCGGCGAGCGAACTGGCGGCGAAGGCCCGGTTGAAGTCGACCAGGTCCCGCCCGACCAGGGTCAGCAGCACGGCGTCGGCCCGGCGGGCGCCGACCGCGTCGAGCAGCGGCCCGGGCTCCAGGTCGCCCCGCGGCACGTAGCGCTCGGCCACCACCCGGGCGCCCAGCTCCCGCAGGTACGCGCGGGCGGCCGCGTTGACGCGGCGCGGCCACACGTAGTCGTTGCCGAGCAGGAACCAGCGCCGCCCGCGGTTGCGCTCGGCCAGCCACCGCAGCACCGGGCGGACCTGGCGGTCGGGCGTCTCGCCGGCCAGGTAGACGCCCGGCGCCCGCTCGCCGCCCTCGTACGGCGGGGTGTAGACGTACGGGATCGCGCCGCCGACCGCGTCGACGAGGGCGACCCGCACGTCGCTGGAGTGGACGCCGACGACCGCCTGCGCCTGTCCCAGGCCCACCAGGGTGGCCACGTCGCCGGCGACGTCGGCGGCCGGCCGCCCGCCGTCGACGAGCGTAAGCTCGACCGGACGGCCGAGGAGCCCGCCCGCCTCGTTGATCTCCTGCGCCGCCAGGTCGGCACAGTTGACCGCGCCGGGTCCGATCAGACCCAGCGTCCCCGACACCGGCACCACCAGGGCGACCCGCACGGTGCGCGCCACGGCGCCGAGTATCGTCGCCTGGCCCGGCCTACGCCACCTTGCTGCGTGGGCGCCGCTCGCAAGTTCGCGTCGGCGTGCCGGAACGGGCTAGGGTCGGCGGCAGGCAGGAGGGGGACGGACGTGCGCGAGACCAAGCTTCGGTCGTACCTGGCCTATCTGCTGACCGAGGCCGAGCGCGGCGTCAACCGGGGCCTGGCCGAGGCGCTGGCCGCCGAGGGCGTCACGGTCGAGCAGTGGCGGATCCTGCGCGCGCTCTCCGACGGGTACGGGCACTCCATGGGCGATCTGGCCGGCGCTGTGCTCATGCCCCACCCGACCCTGACCAAGGCCGTGGACCGGCTCATCGACGAGGCGCTGGTCTACCGCCGCCAGGACGAGAGCGACCGGCGCCGGGTGGCCGTGTACCTGGCCAAGCGGGGCCAGACCCTCATCGAGCGGCTGGATCGGCACGCCGAGGAACACCACCGGGCGGTGGAGGCGGCCTACGGGGCGCAGCGCACCGAGCGGCTCATGCGTGAGCTGGCCCGGCTGGTGGAGAGCCTCGACTGACCACGATGGACAGACTGGACTGGCGGCACAAGGGGTACTGGCTGCCCGACGGCCCGGCCGGCGATCTCGTCGGCGCGAGCATCCTCGACGGACCCTTCACCTGGCCGCTGCTCGTCGCCAAGGATTCCGCCCTGCGCCACAACATCGAGGCGATGGCGCGCTACTTCCACGACCGGGGCGTGCGCCACGCACCGCACGGCAAGACGACGATGGCGCCGTCGCTGTTCGACGCCCAGATGCGGGCCGGCGCATGGGGCCTGACCGCGGCCACGGCCAACCAGGTGCTGGTGTACGAGCGGTTCGGGGTGCCCCGGGTCCTGCTGGCCAACCAGCTCCTCGACCCGCGCCCGCTGGCCTGGCTGGCCGGTCGCGATCGGCCCGAGGTGCTGTCCTATGTGGATTCTCTGGCCGGGGTACGGGCCCTGGCGGCCGCCGCCGGCGAGAGGCCCTTCCGGGTCCTCGTCGAGCTGGGCTACACCGGCGGCCGGACCGGCTGCCGCACCGTCGCCGAACTCGTGGACGTGGCCCGCGCGGCCGCCGGGACCGGCCGGGTCGAGGTGGCCGGCGTCGCCGGGTTCGAGGGCATGCTGCCCGACGCCGACGCCGTGCGGGCCTTCGCCCGGACGCTGCGCGACGCGGCGATCGCTGTGCGGGACCTCGTCCCGGCCACCCTCACCGCCCCGGCCGCCCCGGCCGTCCCGATCGTCAGCGCCGGCGGAAGCTCCTATGTCGACATCGTCATCGACGAGCTGCGCGACGCCGGCGAGGTGCTCGTCCGGTCGGGGGCCTACGTGGCCCATGACGACGGCCACTACGCCGAGTCGAGCCGGCTGGCCTCGACCCTGCGGCCGGCCCTCGAGGTGTGGGCCCAGGTGCTGTCGACCCCCGAGCCCGGCCTGGCCATCGTCGGCATGGGCAAACGCGACGTACCCCACGATCTCGGGCTACCGGTCCGGCTGGACGGCGACGGCGAGGTGACCGCGCTCAACGACCACCACGCGTACCTGCGGGCCACCGGACTGCGGCCCGGCGACCTCGTCCGGTTCGGCATCTCCCATCCGTGCACCGCGTTCGACCGCTGGCGGGCGATACCGATCGTCGACGACGAGTACCGCGTCGTCGACCACCTGCACACGTACTTCTGACCAGCTTCTGACCGGCGGGATGCCACGGCTCGCGATCTTCGCCAGAATGCTCGGTCGTGGACACATTGGTGGTACGTCGATCGGTGGGCAAGCTCATCCTGGCCATAGTGGGAGCGATCGCGCTCATCCCCCTCGGAGCCCTGTTCGCGCTCGGCTACATCGGCGAGGTGGATCCGCCCACGCGGCTGCTGGGCTGGCTCGCCGTTCTGGCCGCTCCCTTCGGGATCTGGCGTGTCGCCTGGATGCTCCGGCAGACGGCCCCGGTGCTGGAGATCGGGCCCGACGGGTTCCACGACCGGCGCCTCTCCGCGGTGCCGATTCCGTGGCACCGCATCGACGGAATCGCCGTCGTCGACAAGCCCTCGCGGCACCTGGAGCTGGTCCTGTCGGACGCGACCGCCCACGAGTACGTCCGGTCCGGTGTGGACTCCACGCTCAGCCGCGCGGTCCGGGGCATCAACCGTGGCGCCGTGTCGGTCAACGCCGTCGGGCTCGATCACTCGCTCGACGATGTGTGGGAGGCCGTGCGGCGCTGGCAGGTGCCGCACCGCTGACCCGGTCCTTCCGGTCCGCCCGGCCGCCCGGTCCGCCCGGCCGCCCGCTAGCCCAGGCCCACATGCAAGATCGCGGCAATATCGTCGATATTGCCGCTCAAAGGGCGTCGCAGACGACAACTTTGTCAAAGTTGTCGCACCGGTAGGTCGCCGTCGCACCGGTAGGTCGCCCGAGGCGGCGCCACGACGGCGCGGCCGGATCTTGACCGAGCGGCCGCTCTTGACGAGCACGGCGGGCTCTTGACACGGCCGACGGAGGGGTCTAGCGTCCGCCGAAATAGTTAGTCAGTTTTCCTAACTGACGGAGGTACCGGTGACGCGGCTGGCCGGTTCGGCGAAGTTGCTGCGGGCGATGAACTCCAGCGCGACGCTGGCCCACCTGCTGCGCTCGGGCCGGCTCACCCGGGCGGAACTGCGCGAGCTGACGGGCCTGTCCAAGCCGACCAGCTCCGAAATGCTGCGCCTGCTCACCGAGGCCGGGCTGGCCGTCGTGGCCGGGCGGACCTCGGGGGCGCTCGGACCGACGGCCGAGATCTACGCGCCCAACGCCGACGCGGCGTACGTCGCGGCCCTGTCCGTGCGGGACACCACCGGTGAGGACCGCCCGGGCCTGGCCGTCGCGCTGTGTGACTTCCGGGGCGAGGTCCGCGACCGGTCCGAACGCTGGATCGACTTCGCCCAGGTCGGCCCGGGCGACGCGGTGGCCGAGGCGGTGCTGGAGACCTGCCGGCGGGCGGAGATCGACCCGCGGCGCGTGCGGCACGTCCAGATCGGCGTGGCCGGCGCGTACGACCCGACCCTCGACGTGATCCACCACGTCGACGTGCCGGGGTGGCGGGGATCCGGGGTGCTCGGCGCCATCCGCGACCGGGTGGCGGCCGCGCTGGAGGGCGACGACGAGGTCACGGTCGCGCTCGAGAACGACGTCAAGCTCGCCGCGATCGCCGAACGGCACCGGGGCGTCGCGGCCGACGCCGACAGCTTCGTGCTGCTGTGGCTCGGGTACGGCATCGGCCTGGCCACCGACCTCGGCGGCGTGCTGCTGCGCGGGACCCGCGGCGGGGCCGGCGAGATCGGCTACGTGCCATTACATCCCGAGGGAACGGCCGGCCCGGGCAAGGGCCCGGTCGACCTGCAGGACCTCATCGGCGGCCCGGCCGTCCTCCGGCTGGCGGCCGAGGCGGGCATCACGGCCCACACCTCGGGGGAGGCCATCACCGCCGCGATCGCCGCCGGGCGCGACGGCGTCGTCCAGGCCCTGGCCCGCCGCATCGCGTTCGTGCTCGCCACGGTCGTCGCCGTCCTCGATCCTCCCCTCGTCGTCCTGGCCGGCGAGACGGGCCAGGCCGGCGGGGCGATGCTGCGCGACGCCGTCGTGGCGGCCATGTCCCAACCAACATCGCACTCCGAGCTGGCAACGACGGTGGCAACGACCAATGAGGACGTTCATGTCGCCGTCACGGCGGTCGCCGACGATGCGGTGCTGCTCGGTGGGCTCGACGCGGGGCTGCACGCCGTGCGCGAGTCGCTCATCAGTTCCCTGGCGGATCCCACCCTCGAATGACCAAGGAGCACACAATGCCTCCCCGAATGTTCCGCCGAATCGTCGTCCTCATCATCGCCGCGGCGCTCGTCACCGCCGGCTGCACGCCCGGAACGGGCTCACCGACCGCCGCGGCCACGGCGCCCGAACCGACCGGCACGGTCGAGTTCTGGCACCAGTTCACGGATCGGGAGTCGCGCGAGATCGCGAGCGTCGTCAAGGACTTCGAGGCCAAGTACCCGAAGGTCAAGGTCAACATCACCGACGGCCAGGACGACGACAAGACGTTGCAGGCGATCGGCGCCGGCAACGGCCCGGACCTGGCCCAGTCCTTCTCGACCGACCGGGTCGGCAAGTTCTGCTCGTCGGGCGCCTGGGTCGACCTGAAGACCTACATCGAGCGCGACAAGGTCGACCTGAACAAGATTCCGCCGACGGTGCGGTCGTACACCGAATTCCGCGGCAAGCGCTGCTCGATGCCCTTCCTGGCTGACGCGTACGGGTTCTACTACAACTCGACGATGCTCACCGCGGCCGGCTACAGCGCTCCCCCGAAGACCCTGTCCGAGCTGACCGCCATGACCAAGGCGCTGACCAAGCGGCGGGCCGACGGCACGATCGAGCGCGCCGGTTTCCTGCCGCAGTTCGGTTTCTACGAGTTCTCCCCGGCCCACATGGCCCCGGCCACCGGTGCCAGCTGGTTCACCACCGACGGCAAATCGGCCATCGGGTCGGACCCGGCCTGGAAGGAGATCATGCAGTGGCAGAAGGAGCTCGTCGACTGGTACGGGTACAAGAACCTGGCGAAGTTCACGGCCAGCCTCGGCGATGAGTGGTCGGCCGACCACGCGTTCCACAAGGGACAGGTGGCCATGATGATCGACGGCGAGTGGCGGGTGGCGTTCATCCGCGACCAGGCCAAGGACCTCGAGTTCGGCACGGCGCCGATGCCGGTCGCCGATTCCAAGGCCGGTCGCTACGGCGCCGGGTACGTGACCGGCAACATCATCGGCGTGTCGCGAACGGCCAAGAACCCGGAGGCGGCCTGGGCCCTGATCCGGTACCTGACGACGGACACCGCGGCGGTGGCCAAACTGGCCAACGCGATCAAGAACGTGCCGACGACCACGGACGCGCTGGCCGCCGCCACGGAGCTGCGCGCGGACCCGCAGTTCAAGGTGTTCCTCGACATCTTCGACAACCCGCAGAGCACCACGATGCCGGCCAGCGCCGTCGGCACCGCGGTCGAGGAGACGTTCAGCCAGTTCCTGGCCACATGGCAGTCCGGGTCGGCCACCGACATGAACGCCGGCCTGTCCGATGTGGACAAGCAGGTCGACCAGCTCATCCAGCTCGCCGGATGAGGCCATGTCTACCGTCGTGACCGGCACGAAGGGGGCCGACCGGGCCGCGGTCGGTCCCCCATCGGGCGCCGGACGCCCGCGGCCCGCCGCCCGGCTGCGGCACCGCCTGACCGTGCTGGCCTTCATCGGGCCGGCCCTGGCCGGCTTGGTGATCTTCTTTGTGTACCCGTTGATCGCCGCCGTGTGGTTCTCGTTCAACCGGGTGGACCTGATCAACCCGCCGCAGTGGGTCGGGTTGGCCAACTGGAGGTTCCTCCTCCACGACCTCAACGTGCGGCACGCGGCCGCCAACACGCTGTGGTTCATCGCCGTGATGGTGCCGGCCCGCATCATCGGCGCCATGGTCACGGCCATGCTGCTCAACCGCGTCAAGCGCGGCCGCGGCGTATTCCGCACCCTGTTCTACCTGCCCGCGCTGGCCCCACCGGTCGTGGCCACGCTGGCGTTCGTGTCGCTGCTCAAGCCGGGTACGGGTCCGGTCAACACCCTGCTGGCCAAGGTCGGCATCGAGGGTCCACTGTGGTTCAGCTCGCCGGATTGGGCCAAGCCGGCGCTGGTGCTGCTGGCCCTGTGGGGCATCGGCGATCTGATGATCATATTCGTGGCCGCCCTGCTGGACGTCCCGGCCGAGCTGTACGAGGCGGCCTCGCTGGACGGAGCCGGCCCCTGGCAACGGTTCCGCAACGTGAC
>Ga0307415_100000087_pt1 | contig 38340 bp, 34 predicted proteins | sample DK1Cmetagenome_FD_204524 | JGI IMG/M metagenome (GOLD analysis project Ga0307415, IMG submission 204524) | Maize rhizosphere microbial communities from greenhouse at UC Davis, California, United States - DK15-C-2 | ecosystem: Host-associated > Plants > Roots > Rhizosphere > Soil | place: USA... | reverse complement strand
GAACTGGGGCGGGGGCAGCTCGCCGCGGCCGAGCAGCTCGCGCACGGCCGTGCCGGACAGGTGCACCCGGCTCTCGGGCGGGTGCGGGCAGGTCCGGCTGGTGGCCATGGCCTCGCAGCGGCGGCACCAGAAGGCGTGCTCATACTTCAGCGGCTGGATGCCGAGCTCGCCGGGGTCGTAGGCGTCGAACGCCTCCTGGGCGGCGTAGGTGCCGTAGAAGCTGCCCACCCCGGCGTGGTCGCGGCCGACGATGAAGTGGGTGCAGCCGTAGTTCTTGCGCACCAGGGCGTGGAAGACCGCCTCCCGCGGCCCGGCGTAGCGCATCGCCGCCGGGAACGCGCTCAGCAGCACCCGCCCGGCCGGGTAGTAGCCCTCCAGCAGCACCCGGTAGCAGGCCATCCGCAGCCCGGCAGGCACGTCGTCGTCCTTGGTCTCCCCGACCAGCGGGTGCAGCAGCAGCCCGTCGGTGTGCTCCAGGGCCACCTTGTGCAGATACTCATGCGCCCGGTGGATCGGGTTGCGGGTCTGGAAGCCGGCCAGGCTCCGCCAGCCGCGGGCGACCGCCTCGGCCCGGACCTGGGCCGGGGTGAGCCGCGGGCCCAGCTCGGCCGGGGCCGCAGGCAGGCGCAGGACGTGGACCGGCCCGCCGACCATCGGGCCACGACGGGCCAGGGTGGCGGCCACCCCCGGGTGGGCCGGGTCGTCGGTCTCGAACACCAGTTTGGCCTCGGCGGCCGGGTCGGGGTCGTGGACCTCCTCGATGTCGATCACGGCCAGGACCGTCCCGGCCGGGTCGGTCAGGGCCAGCCGGTCGGGGCTGGCGGCCAGGACCTCGGCCGGGACGGGGAGCGCCACCGGCAGGGTCCACACCGTCCCGTCGGCGAGCCGCCCGTGCTCGACCACCGAGGTGTGGTCGGCCGCGCCCAGGAACCCGGTCAGGGGGGAGAACGCCCCAACGGCCAGGCACTCGAGGTCGGCCAGGCCGCGGCCGTCCAGGGGCACCGCCGGCAGCCGGGCCGCCTCGGCGGCCAACGCCTCGGCCCGGTCGGCGGGGACCAGCCGCTCGACCAGCCACCCGCCGTGCGGGCGGGGGCTGTGCGGATGGGGGCTGTGGACAGCGGTTCGCCCCCCGTCCCGCCGGCGGCTACCCTCCCGGTCGGGGGCCCGCCCACCGGCGGGTGAGGCTCCGGCGCGGCCGGGGTCGAGCAGGGCCAGCACCCGGGCCGCCGACGCCTCCGGCGGCTCGCCGGCGGTGTCGAGCACCAGCTCGGGGGCGAGCGGCGGCTCATAGGGGTCGTCGACCCCGGTGAGGCCGCGCAGCTCGCCCCGGGCCTGCTTGGCGTACAGGCCCTTGACGTCGCGGCCCTGGCAGGTGGCCAGGTCGGTGGCCACGTGCACCTCCACGAAGCTCCCGACCCGCTCGACGGCCGCCCGGACCTCGTCGCGGACCGCCCGGTAGGGCGAGATGGCCGAGACCAGCACGGTGACGCCGTGGCCGGTCAGGATGCCGGCCACGAAGCCGATGCGGCGGATGTTCTCGTCCCGGTCGGCCTTGGAGAAGCCCAGCCCCTTGGACAGGTGGGCGCGGACCACGTCGCCGTCCAGCACCTCGACGGGGCGGCCCTGCTCGGCCAGCTGCTCGCCGACCAGGTTGGCGATGGTGGTCTTGCCGGCCGACGGCAGGCCGGTGAGCCAGACGGTGACCCCTTGCCGGGTCGGGCGCGATGGTTCCTTGGTGGCGAAGGCCACGGTGCGGTTTCCTCTCGACGCGCGCGGGACGGTCCGGGACGGCCCGGCGGTCGAGAGACGAGGTGCGCGCTACGTCGCGCGGAGTGACCGCCGGGCCCCGGGACACGCGCAACGGACCACACGCCCATAGTCGAGGGCGCGGTTGCGGGTGAGGCGAACGCCGGTCATGGCCCATCACGTTGCCGGAGCCCGCCCGGATCTGTCAACGGGCTCGGCGGTATGCTCTGGTCCGACCGGGGGTGGAGGACATGCTCGTGGGCGACAGCGGCTCCATCGGCCGGCCGTGATCGCGGCGGCCGCGGCGGCCGCGGCGGCCGTGGCCGTCTGGCGATCCGTCGTGGCCCGCCGGCAGGCGCAGGAGGCCCGGAAGTCGCGGGAGCTCAGCGCGGTCCGCGCCACCGATAACGAGGACGTCGCCCGCGACCTCCAGGAATGGATCGGCGCCCCCGACCCGTGAGGCGCCGCAAGCTCACCCCAATCGGGTGATGCCCCGGACGGGCCCGGGTGGGAGGGTTGCCCTGACGATGCGGCGCTGGCGCGCCAGCCCCCGACACAGAAAGGGCTCAGCATGGGCATGGGACGGTTGCGCGGCCTCGTCGCCGACATCGACTGGTCTGACCGGGGGCAGCGGCTGGCCGGCTGGCTGAACCCGGTGGTGGCGTCGCCGGCGGCGCCGCTGGAGACGTTCGCGGCCATGGACACCCTCGGCCCGTCGCTGATGCCGCGGACCTCCCGGCTGCAGGGCGTCTCCATGGGCCTCAGCGTGCTGGCGGCGCGGGCCACCACCGGCGCCGCCGAGCGGCTGACCAGGCTGGCGCTGCCGCCCGGGGCCCCGCTGGCCCGGCAGCTGGGGACGCGGGCGGCGGTCGGCGCCGCCGGCACGGCCCTGGCAATGCTGCCGGAGCGGGACGGCGAGCGGCTGTGGATGGCGTCGGTGCGGACGACCGGCCGGCTGCTGCGGGCCGGCGCCGCCGGCGGGGCCGTCCACGACCTGGGCCAGGCCGTCCAGGAGCGCTACCCGTCCCAACGGGCGGCCCGGCCGCTGGCGGTCAGCGCGGCACTCGCCGGTGGGCTGCTGTTCTGGGGGGCGCGGCGGATGCGGGCCAGCGAGGGCGCGGTGCAACGGTGGCCGCTGCCGCAGACCACCACCCTGCCGGCCACCCTGGCCACCTCCTATGCGGTCACGGCGGTCGGCACGGGACTGACCAGAGGTTATGTGTGGTCCCGGGGGGCGATGGAGTCCTACTTCGGGCCCGGCCCGTCCAAGCGGCTGCTGGCGCGGCTGGTCAACGCCGGCATCTGGGCGGCGGGGGCGACCGTGCTCTACAACGCCGGCGTCGCCTACGTCGGCCGCGCCAACGAGAAGGTCGAGCCCGCCTATGCGACCCCGCCGGCCACCCCCCTGGTGTCGGGGAGCGACGACAGCCTCCTGCCGTTCGCCGACCTCGGCCAGCAGGGGCGCCGGTATGTCACCGACGTCCTCACCCCGGAGCTGATCAAGGGGGTGATGGGCGAGGAGGCGCTGGCCCACCCGATCCGCGCCTATGTGGGGTTCAACAGCGAGCCGCTGTACCCGACCGGCCGGGCCGAGCTGGCCCTGGCCGAGCTGGATCGCATGGGCGCCTTCGACCGGTCGCATCTGCTGCTGGTCTCGCCCACCGGCACCGGCTGGGTCGACCACACCCTGATCGAGACGGCCGAGTTCCTCACCCGCGGCGACATCGCCACCTGCTGCATCCAGTACGGCCGCTACCCGTCGTTCCTGTCGGTCCAGAAGGTCGCCCTGGGCCGCCAGCAGTTCCGGCTGCTGCTGTGGGGGGTCGCCCAGCGGCTGGCCGGCATGGCGCCCGAGCGACGCCCCCGGGTGCTGGTCTTCGGGGAGAGCCTGGGCGCCTGGACCAGCTCCGATGTGGTGATGTTCCAGGGCATCGAGGGCTTCGACCACTACGGCATCGACCAGGCCCTGTGGGTGGGGCTGCCGTGGCTGGCCAAGTGGTCCCGCAGCGGCATGAGCCGGGGCAGCAGCACCATGGTGCCCGAGGGGACCGTCGGCGTCTTCGACCGCCACGAGCAGCTGCAGGCGCTCAGCGACGAGCAGCGCAAGCAGCTGCGGGCGGTGATCCTGTCCCACGACAACGACCCCATCGCCGTGCTCGGTCCCGAGCTGCTGATCCAGCCCCCCTGGTGGCTGGCCGACGGGCGACGGGGCCGCGGGGTCCCCGACGCCATGCGCTGGCGGCCGCTGATCACCTTTGTCCAGACGGCCATGGACGCGGCCAACGCGATGGTGTCGGTGCCGGGCGAGTTCGGCTCCTTCGGCCACGACTACCGCGCCGACATGGTCCGCTTCGTGCGGGACGCCTACGGCCTGCCCGACGCCACCGAGCAACAGCTGGAGCGCATCGACCAGACCCTGCGGGCGCTGGAGCTCGAGCGGGCCGAGCGGATCAAGGCCCCGCACCCCGAGGCCGCCCCGACCCCGCCCGTGCGCCGGCCCGGCGCCGGCGGCGGCTCCCGGGCCGGCGTGCCGCTTCGCACCCGTCGCACCGGCGGCGCCCGCTGGAGCCTGCGGCGCCGGAAGCGCGACCAGGACGCCTCCTCCAGGATCGCCGCCCGGACCGGGTGATGTTTGAATGGGTCGAGCGGCTGCTCCGGGCCGCCGACCGGCTCCAGCAGCGGCACGCGATCCTGGCCCTGCCGGTCGCCGTGGTCAAGAAGTTCGGCGACGACCAGGCCGGCAAGCACGCCGCCCTGCTCGCCTACTACGGCTTCCTGTCGCTGTTCCCGCTGCTGCTGGTGTTCGTCACCCTGCTCGCCAACGCCCTGGCCGACAACCCGCAGCTGCAGCAGCAGGTCATCGACGCCGCCATGGCCCAGTTCCCGGTGCTCGGCCCGCAAATCCAGGACAGCATCCGGGTCATCCAGGGCTCGGGCCTCGGCCTGGTCGTCGGGATCCTGGGTACCCTGTGGGGCGGCCTGGGGATCACCCAGAGCGCCCAGGACGCCATGAACGCGGTCTGGACCATCCCGCGCAGGAACCGCCCCAACTTCTGGCTGCGACTGGCCCGCGGGCTCGCCTCGCTGGTCGTGGTGGCCGCCGCGGTGCTGCTCGCGGCCGCCCTCACCCAGCTCGGCCCACTCCCCTTCACCGGCTCCCTGCTCCTCAATCTGCTGCTGCTCATCCTGCTGTTCCAGGTCCTCACCGGAAGGCGGGTGGCCTGGCGGCAACTGCTGCCCGGCGCGGCCCTCGCCGCCGCCGGCTGGAGCCTGCTGCAGACCCTGGGCGTCTACGTCCTCGACCGGCAGCTGGCCCAGGCCAACCTGATCTACGGTGTGTTCGCGGTGGTCATCGTGCTGCTATCGTGGCTGTACCTGAGCGCTCAGCTGCTGCTGTACGCCGCCGAGCTCAACGTGGTCCTGGCCCGCCGCCTGTGGCCCCGCAGCCTGGTCCAGCCCCCCCTGACCGAGCCGGACCGGCGGGTCCTGGCCGCCCTGGCCGAGGCCGAGGCCCGCCGCCCCGAGGAGACCGTCGAGGTCCGCTTCTCCTCCGAGGAGGACGACGGCCACCAACCCTGACCAGCCGCCGTCCCGCCAGGTAGGCGGACATGTTGATGGCCGCATGGGCCAGGGCGGGCGCCACCACGCTGCGCGACCGCAGCCGCAGCCAGGCGAACATCGCCCCGGCTCCGGCGGTCGACGCCGAGGTCGCCAGCACGGCCAGCCGCCGTCCCCTGCTCGGGTCGGCGACCAGGTCGCGGGCGGGGTTGCCCTGGTAGTGGTCGATGGTGGGGAGCACATGCCAGGCGCCGAACAGCAGCGAGGTCCACAGCACCGCCACGGCCGGCGAGCGCCGCCGGCGGAACAGCGCCAGCAGGACGCCGCGGAACAGCAGCTCCTCGGCGAGCGCGGTGGCGACCGGAATGCGGACCGCGAGGTGGTAGGCGGCCTCACCACGGCCGACGTCGGCGACGCGCCGGTCCCGGAAGTAGGGGCGGGTCGCGGGCAGGGCGGCCCCGAGGGCGACGGCCCCGGCGGCCACGGCGGCGGCGCCGAGCCCCGCGCGCAGCCCACGGCTGGCGTGGCGGACGTCGATCCCGAGGTCGGCCGGGCTGAAGCCGGCATGCCGGGCGAAGCCGGTGAGCCCGGCCGCGGTGACCAGGTTCAGCGCCGCGTCGGCCGGCGCGGGCAGCGCCCGGTGCACGGCCAGGTTGTGGACGGCCAGCACCGCCACCCCGACGGCCTCGGGCGGGACCGTCCGCTGGCGCGTCACGCCCCCTCGGAGGACGTGGGCAGCCGGCGGATCTCGACCAGCTCCAGGCCCAGCGACTGGATGCGGTCCAGCAGGCCGTGGAGCGAGGACTGGTCCAGCAGCGGGCCGTGCAGGACCGTCTCCACCGGCTCGACGGTGGCCGAGAGGCCCTCGAACGCCGCCAGCGCCGAGTCGCTCAGTCGGCCCTTGATCCGGATCTCGTAGGTACCACCGCCATGGGGCACAACCAGTTCCCCCTCCTAGGTGAGTTCGTCCGCATCAGCCGGGGGCTGGGCGCATGGGCGCCGCCCGGTCCTCCCAGTCGGTCCATTCGACCCCCGTCATCTCCACATAGGCGTTCACCGCTTCCCCGACCGTGGGGTAGAAGTGGTCGTCGCCGAACCGCTCGAACAGCCCGTAGCGCTTCAGCCTGTCCTTGACCGGGTCCTTCACCTCGGCGAACCGCAGGTCGACGCCCTGGGCGGCGAGCTCCTCCTCGAGCTCCCAGAGGAGATCGGCGGCGGTGGTGTCGAGGTCGGTCACGGGCTCGGCGGCGACGACCACCCATCGCACCGGCGTCGGCGACGACGCGATGGCTCGCCGGACACGGTCGGCGAACTCCTCGGCGTTGGCGAAGAACAGCGGCGCGTCCCAGCGGAAGAGCACCAGGCCAGGGACGCGCTTGGCGTCGGGGTAGCGGGTGACGTCGTGGTAGCCCTTGAGGCCGTCGACGCGGCCCAGGACGGCGTCGTAGGGACGCCAGGCGCGGCGGATGAAGTCCAGCAGGGCCAGGCCGACGGCGATGAAGATGCCCTCGATCACCCCGAGGACGGCCACGCCCAGGAAGCAGGCGATGGAAAGGGCGAACTCCGTCTTGCGCATGCGGTACAGCTTGCGCACGCCCTCGGCCTCGATCAGCCCGATCGCGGCGGTGATCACGACGGCGGCCAGCGCGGAGTCGGGCAGGTTCCGGACCAGGTTCGGGAACAACAGCAGCAGGAGCGCGATCGCCAGCGCGCCGACCAGCCCGGTCAGCTGCGTCTTGGCGCCGGCGGCCTCGGCGACCGGCGTCCGGGAGGAGCTGCTGGAGACCGAGAACCCCTGGAAGAGGCCGGCGGCGACGTTGGCCCCGCCGAGCGCGACCAGCTCCTGGTTCGGGTCGACCCGGTAGCCACCGCGGATCGCGAAGGTCCGCGAGAGCACGCTGGTGTCGGCGAACGAGACCAGGGCGATCCCGATGGCGCCGGCCGCGAGGGCCGGAAGCTGGTCGGCCGAGAAGCTGGGGATCGCGAATGACGGGAGGCCCTTGGGGAGCGGCCCCACCACCGAGATGTCGTACCGCCGGGCCAGGTCGAACAGGCCCACCGCGACCGTCGCCCCGACCACCGCGACGAGCACGCCCGGGATCTTCGGCCGCCACCGCTTGAACCCGAGGATCACCAGCAGGCAGGCGACTCCGATGAGCAGCGCGGTGCCGTTCGTCTCACCGTCGGCGACAGCGCGGGCGAAGGCCCGCGCCTCGGGGATCACGCCCTCGGCGTCGACGGAGAAGCCGAACAGCTTGGGCAGCTGACTCAGCAGCACGGTCAGCGCGATGCCGTTCATGTAGCCGTAGCGGACCGGCTTGGACAGCAGGTCGGCGATGAACCCGAAGCGGGCCAGCCCGGCGAGCACGCACAGCAGGCCCGAGAAGACCGCCAGCATGCCCGCCAGGGCCACCGCTTCCGCTTCGCTGCCGGCGGCCAGGGGCAGGATCGCGGCCGCGATCAGCGGGGCCAGGGAGGAGTCCGGGCCAAGGACCAGGATCCGGCTCGGACCGAGGATGGCGTAGGCCACCAGGGGGACGATGGTGGCGTAGAGCCCGTAGATGGCCGGCAGTCCCGAGGCCTCGGCGTACCCCATGCCGGCCGGCACCAGCAGCGCGGTGAGGACGATCCCGGCCACGACATCGCGAGGCAGCCAGGACCGCTGGTAGGCGCGAAGGACCTGGAGGCCCGGGAGCCATCTCCCAGCCCCAGCCGGCTCCACCATGGAAGCTGGGCTCGGAGCGGGTGGCTTCATCTGCTCAGGGTGCGTCGCCCGCCCGTCGCCGGAGCACGAGCTTGATCAGCTCCTCCACGACCACCAGCGCGAGCGCGATCCCGACACAGATGGACCACTGCGAGAGGCTCAGCTCGACCGTCTCGAGGATCCGCTGCAGGAAGCCGATGGTGGTGGCGGCGATGATCGCCAGCAGCGCGATCCCGTAGCGGCGCAGCTGGGTCGGTCCGGGCAGGGCGGCCCGGCTGAAGATGGTGTTGCGCTGGTCGCGGGCCAGCAGCCCCACGGCCAGGTGGGACAGGGACAGCGCCGTCACCAGCATGGTGGCGCCGACCACCGGGCCGTCCTGGGCGTCCCCGATTTGGTAGGCGACCAGCGCGCCGACGGTCATCACGAACCCCTGGACGCACAGCCGGACCCAGTTCGCCCGGGACAGCACGGGCGCGCCCACCGGCCGGGGCCGGCGGCGCATGAGGCCGGAGGTCGGCTCGTCGAAGCCGAGCGCGACCGCGATGGGGATGTCGATGACCATGTTGATCCAGAGGATCTGGAGGGGGTTGAGGGGGACCCCGCCGGCGATGCCGAAGATGCCGGCCCCGATGAAGATGGCGATGTAGGCCACCAGCGTGGACATCTGGAACCGGAGGTACTTGAGCAGGTTGTCGTAGAGGGACCGCCCGTACTCGACGGCGTTGACGATGGTGGCGAAGTTGTCGTCGGTCAGGATCATGACCGCGGCTTCCTTGGAGACCTCGGTGCCGGTGATGCCCATGGCGACGCCGATGTCGGCGGCCTTCAGGGCGGGGGCGTCGTTGACCCCGTCGCCGGTCATGGCGGCCACGTTGCCGCTCTGCTTGAGCAGCCGGATCAGGCGCAGCTTGTCCTCGGGGGCGACCCGGGCCACCACCCCGATCTCCGGCAGCTGCTCCAGCAGCTGGTCGTCGCTCATGGCCGCGAACTCGGCCCCGGTGACGGCGCGACCTTCGATGCCGAGCTCCCCGGCGATGGCGGCCGCCGTGGTCGCGTGGTCGCCGGTGATCATGCGCACGCGGATGCCGGCGTCCCGGCACTCGGCGATGGCGGCCCTGGCCTCGGCCCGGGGCGGGTCGACGATCCCCACCATGGCCAGCAAGGTCAGGTCCTGCACGAGGTCGAGCAGGTCACCTTCGGGGTCGAAGGACCGCTTGTCCAGGTCGCGCTGGGCCACCACCATCACCCGCTCGCCGGCGGCGGCGATGCGGTCGTTGGCGTCAAGGGCCAGGGAGCGGTTCTGGTCGGTGATCGGGATCAGGGTCCCGTCGGGGTCCCGGTAGGAGCCGCCGCGGGCGATCAGCACGTCCGGGGCGCCCTTGACATAGCAGCGCACCACCGGCTCGCCCCCGGCGCCGGTCATCTCGTGGAAGGTGGCCATGAACTTGTAGTCGGAGTCGAAGGGGACCTCGGCGACCCGCGGGAAGGCGCCGCGGGTCTCGGCGATGTCCAGCCCGCCCTTGGCCCCCAGCACGATCAGGGCGCCCTCGGTCGGGTCGCCGATCAGGCTCTCGCCGTCCAGCACCGCATCCGCGCACAGGATCATCGGCAAAAGGTACGGGTCCAGGTCGATGTTCAAGCCGCCGACGTGCTTGATCTCGCCGGCGGTCGCATAGCCCTCGCCGGAGACGGTGAAGCGGTGCCGCCCAGGGATGGCCAGCTCCCGGGCGGTCATCTTGTTGAGCGTGAGCGTGCCGGTCTTGTCGGAGCAGATCACCGAGGTCGAGCCGAGCGTCTCGACCGCCGGCAGGCGCTTGACGATCGCGTTGCGGCGGGCGATCTCGCGGGTCCCGATCGACAGCAGGGCCGTGACCACCGCCGGCAGCCCGGTCGGGATCGCGGCCACGGCCAGCGCCACCCCGGTGATGAACAAGGTGTCGAACGACTGCCCGCGGATCAGCCCGAGCGCGATCACCAGCAGCAGGGCAATCCCGGCGATGGTGGCGATGATCTTCGACAGGCCGTCCAGCTGCTTCTGCAGCGGCGTCTTGTCCGTCTCGGTGGTGGCCAGCAGGTTGGCGATGTGGCCGATCTCGGTGTCCATGCCGGTGGCGGTGACGACCATCTCGCCCCGGCCGCGGGTGACCGAGGTGTTCATGTAGGCCAGGCAGGTCCGGTCGCCGAGGGCCACCTCGTCCCCGGGGACCGGGTCGGTGCTCTTGGCCACGGGCAGGCTCTCCCCGGTCAGGGCAGCCTCCTCGATCTCCAGGGTCGCGGCCACCCAGATGCGGCCGTCGGCCGGGACCCGGTTGCCCGCCTCCATCAGCACCACGTCGCCCGGCACCAGCTCCTCGGCGTCGACCTCGACCGCCTGGCCGCCCCGCCGGACCCGGGCGATGGTCTTCATCATCTGGGCCAGCGCCTTGACGCTCTCCTCCGCCTTGGCCTCCTGGCGCAGCCCGACCACCGCGTTGAACACCGTCAGCCCGGCCAGGACCACCGAGGTGCCGACGTCCCCGGTGACGACCAGGTTGATGATGGCCGCGGCCAGCAGGATGATCTGCATGAAGTCGCGGTACTGGCGCAGGAACGCCTGGACGCCGGACTCCTTCTTGGCCCCGGCGAGCCGGTTGGGGCCATGCGACTGGAGCCGGCTGCGCGCCTCCTCGACGCTGAGGCCGCGCTCGGGCTCGACCCCGAGCTCGCGGGCCACCGCCGACGCCTCGGACGCATGCCAGCCGGAGCGGGTGGCCACCTGGGTCTTCGTCTCCTGGGTCATGGCTCCGCCTCCAGGAGCTGCTTGGCGATGCGTTCCCGACGGCTCACGCCAGCCCCTTTCGGTCACAGCTCCTACGGGCGCATCTTCGGCGGGTGGCGGCCGTCCTGGCTTCATCCATCCCGGGTGAGATGGGGTCGCCGATGGCGCGGCCGGGTGGCGATGGGCGCGGCGGGGACTTCATCCGCGAGAGATGGTGACGAAACTGTCAACCGGGAGGATGGTGATGTCCCACAGACGCTGCCGATCGGACGGGGGTGCGGCCCATGAGCGAGGTCCGGTACGCGGTGCGGGTCAGGGGGCGCCCGTCCGACGTCGAGCTGGCCGCGGAGCAGGAGGGGTTCGAGGTCGCCGTCGACCCGGTGCGGACCGTCCTCCGTGGCCGCCTTCCCGACCAGGCCGCGCTGCTCGGGGTCCTGGCCAGGACCCGGCTGCTCGGCCTGGAGCTGGTCGAGGTCAGACGGCTGCCCCAGGAGGGCTGATCAGCGGGTCGGCACGCGGCCGTCGAGCTCCAGGGGGCCCAGCAGGCGGCCATGGACCTGGCGTCGCCCGTTGTGGCTCCGCTGGAGCATCCAGGTGGAGCCCTTGGGCCAGCGCAGTGGCCCCTTCACGTCGAAGTCGTCCTCGACGAGCCGATTGACCAGCCGGCCGATGGTCTCGCCATGGGTGCAGAGCACGGCGTTGCGCAGCTCCTGATCCCAGAGCACGGCCAGCAGCGGACCCAGGCCGCCATCCACCCCGAGGGCGGCGACGGGCTCGACCTCGAGGAAGCGGTCACGGGCCAGGGGCCGCACCGTGTCCAGGCAGCGCAGGGTGGGGCTGCTGAGGATCCGCTCGACCGGATAGTCCTCCAGGCGGACCACCAGCCCGTCGGCTTGGCGACGTCCGCTCGCCGACAGCGGGCGCTGCCGGTCGGGACCGGTCCAGCTCAGCTTGTCACCCGCATCGGCGTGTCGCACGACCATCAGCATGCCAATGACCATCCCAACTGCCGTGGGCCGGGCCATCCTCCATTCGGGATCAATTCAGAGGAGGTGGAGCTCGCGGGCGCTGCGCACCGCCTCTCGCCGGCCGGTGACGCCGAGCTTGCGGAAGATGCCGTGCGCGTGGGTCTTGACGGTGTTCAGGGAGACGACCAGGTCGGTGGCGATCTCCTCGTACGTCATCAGGCTGGGGAGGTAGTGCAGCACGGTCTGCTCTCGCTCGGTGAGGTGCTCGATCAGCTTGGGCGCGGCCACGCTCACCTGCGCCGACTCGGCGGACGCCTGCACCAGCTCGTCGACGTACGACCAGAAGGCCGGGACCCGCTGACGGTAGCGGGTGAGCAGCGACCGGGCGGCCGCGCCGGCATCGAGGAAGCTGCGGCGAAGCCCTCCCTGCTCGGCCAGACCGAGCGCGCGCTCCAGCGACGCCGCCGCCCGGTCACGGTCGGCGAGCGCGTCGCGGGCGAGGGCATCCGCCAGCCACGCCTCGGCCGGCACCATCAGGAAGCCGCTGGGCATCGCGCCGTCCAGGCAGGGCGCGATGGTCGCGGCGGCGCCGGCGGCGTCGCCCTCGGCCAGGCGCAGGCGGGCCAGGGCCACGGCCTCCCCATCCAGCGGCGGGCCGCTCCCGTCGAGGTTCTCGAGCAGGGCGCGCGACGACTGTGCTTGCCCCATGCCGGCGCGGAGCTCCGCCTCGGTCAGCAGCAGCCAGCGCCACAGCGCCGTCGGCGGCCGCCGGCCGGCCAGGCCCCGGCGAGCCATCGCCACCGTGCCGAGCGCGCCGGTCAGGTCGCCCCGGGCGCGCTGCAGCCGCCCCCGCAGGATCGCGACCGCCAGCGCCATCGGCTGCCAGCCGGTCCCCGACGCGGCCGCCGCCTCGTCCAGGTGGCGGCTGGCCTCGCCCAGATCGTCGTCGTAGTAGTGGGCCCATGCCAGGGCCAGGTGGCCGCCGGCCGCCTGCGTCGATGACGACCAGCCATGCTCGGCGGCGACCTTCAGCGCGCTCCCGCCCCACTGGAGGGCCTCGTCGAGCTCGCCCCGCAGGGCGTGCAGCAACCCGAGCTGGCTCAGGCAGACGAGCTCCACCGTGGCGGGGCCGGCCCGGGTGGCGACGGCCAGGCCCTCGCGCAGCCGCGGCTCGGCGTCGTCGAGGCGCCCGGTCCACATCGCCGCCGCGCCGACGTTGGCGAGGGTGATCGCCCGGGCGTCGTCGTCCACGCTGTCGGTCCCGACCCTGGCCTGCAGGGCCAGCGCCGCCTCGCCGGCGACGATCACCTGGTCGAGGTCGCCCGCCTCCCAGGCCAGGGCGGTGTCCATGCTCGTCCGCAGCAGCGCCAGCCGGTCGTGACGCGCCTCGTCGGGCGGCTCCGACATGCGCGGCCCGGCGGCGGCCAGCAGGGCGAGCTCCGGATCGGTCCGCAGCAGCTCGGCCGGCAGCCGGCCGACCTGCTCCTGGAGCGCGGCCGCGTCACCCCGGAGGATGCGGCTGGGCGCCTGCCGCACCATGAGGTCGGCCGCATAGCGCCAGTCCTCGGCCAGCAGGGCCTGCTCGATGGCGCTGTCCCCCAGGCCGCGCTCGGCGTACCAGTCGGCGGCGCGCCGGTGCAGCCGGGCGGTCTGGCCCGGCGCCTCGCGGCGCAGCTGGTACCGCAGCAGCTCGGCGAACAGCCGGTGGTAGCGGTAGGAGCTGCGGCGGGAGCCGACCGCGACGACGAAGGCGTTGGCCCGCTCCAGGCGGGCCAGCATCGACTCGCCGTCGTCGCCGCCGGTGAGGGCGTCGGCCAGGTCGCCGCTCAGCTCGTCGACGACGCAGGTCCGCAGCAGGAAGCTGCGCAGCTCCTCCGGCTGACGGTCGAGCACCTCGCCGGTCAGGTAGTCGGCGATGGTCCGGTCCTCGCCGGCGAGCTGGGCCACGAACTGGTGCGGGTCCGCCTGGCCCTCCAGCGACAGCGCGGCCAGTCGCAGCCCCGCCGCCCATCCCTCGGTGCGGGCCTGCAACGCGGCCAGGTCGTCCTCGGAGAGCTGCTGCTGGAGCTCACATTCGGCCAGCAGCTCGGCCACCTCGGCCACGTTGAAGGCGAGGTCGGCCGCCCGGACCTGGGTCAGCCGGCCGCCGACCCGCAGCCGCTGCAGCGGCAAGGGAGGATCGACCCGGGTGGACAGGACCAGCCGCAGCGGTGGCGGGCCGTGGCGGAGCAGGAACGCCAGGCCCTCCAGCACCGTCGGGTCGGTGATGTCGTGGAGGTCGTCGAGCACCAGCACCAGCGGCACCGGCAGCTCGGCCAGGCCACCGGCCAGGAGGGACAGGAAGGCCTGGTCCGGGTTGGGGGGCGGCGCCAGCGCCCGCAGCGCGCTGTCGTCGGGCACGGCGCCCGACCGGCACAGCGCGGACTGCACGTAGGTCCAGAACCTGGCCGGCTGGTTGTCGCCGGCGTCCAGCGACAGCCAGGCGACCGGGCCGGGTGGCTGGCGCGAGGCGCGCCAGGAGGCCAGCAGGGTGGTCTTGCCCGCGCCGGCCGGGCCCGACACCACCGTCAGCAGCTGGTGGGTCCCGGCGTCGAGCAGGTCGAGCAGCCGCGGCCGGGCCACCTGGCGGAACGCCGCCCGCGGCGGCGTGAGCTTGCTCGCCAGCAGAGCCTCGCCGACCTCGGCCATGGCTACCTCCCAGGCGGTGGCGACGGTGTGCCCTCGAGGGTGGGGTTGACGCTGACGAGCTCGAGGCCGAGGTCGCCGACGCGGTCGAGCAGGCCATGCAGATGCGCCTGGTCGACGACGGGCCCGGTGATGAGGGTCCGGCCATCGTCCGGCACGAGGGTCATGCCCTCGAAGGCCGGCCGGAAGCGCTGGCTCAGCTCGCCACGAACCACGATCTGGTAGACCGTGGGGCAGGGCGGGCGTTTGCGCATGATGCGTCGATGTTCGCTCATCGGTGGTTGAGGTTGCTTCCCCTACTTGGACATTTCATCTAGGTGAGATCAGGCCGAGCTCGCGGGCCTGGTGCTTTCCGTCCATGGCGGCGCGGCCTGCTCCGGGCCCGAACATCGTGCGACGGACCGGGCTTGGGTGTCTTCACCCTCGCGGGGTGATTTCCCCGGGTGGACGCGGGTCCTCGAGGGCGAGGGCGTAGAGCCGCAGCACGTCGGAGACGACCGCGAGCAGCGCCGCCGGGTCGAGGCCGAGGTCGGCGGCGCGGTCGGCCTGCGGCAGGACCTCGGACTCCAGGAAGGCGCGCAGCAGGCGGCTCAGCTTGGCCCCGGTCGCCTCGGCCACGGGCACGTCGTCCAGGAACCTGCCCACCTCGGCGGTCAGGTCGTCCAGGTCGACGGCTCCGGTGCGTTGGACCATGGCTGTGCCGATACCCCGCGCGGCGCGATGGCTAACGCGGCGACCGGCGCGGGTCAGCCGAGGGCCATGCCCTCGACCGAGCCCGATGGCTCGGGGTCTGGCATGCGCAGCATGCGGAAGGCGTTGACGAGCCCGACCAGGCCGGCGAGGAGCGGGACAAGCAGCGCCACCTGGAGGGCCAGCGGCCGGGCGTCGGTGTTGATGCGGACGATCTCGTCCTGGACCTCTTTGGGCTGGCCGGCGAGCTGCTGCTGGAGCTGGGTGTTGCTCAGCACCTGGGCGTCTTCCTCCAGCGCGTCCGCGACCCGCTGCTGCTCGGCCGGGGCGAGCACGGTGCTCGACTGCGCCATGTCGGTGAAGGTGATCGACAGCGTGGCCAGCAGGATGGCGCCGGCGAAGGCCAACCCGAACGACAGCCCGAACGACCCCGCGGCCGAGTTCACGCCCGCGGCCTCGCTGACCCGCTCCTCGATGATCGGCGCCAGCGTGTAGTTGTTGAGCTGGGAGACGAGCAGCCCCAGTCCCGATCCCGCGATCGCCAGCGGGACCAGGAGCCACCAGCCGGAGTCGGCCCGGGGCACGATCGGCAGCAGCACCAGCACGCCCAGGGTGAAGAGCAGGAAGCCCGCTCGGATGATCGCGCTCGGGCGCCGCCTTCCCGCCCTCCGGCCGGCCAGGATCGCCACGCCGAACATGGTGAGGGAGAGCGGGGCCAGCGACAGGCCGGCCCCCAGGGCGTTGTACTCGAGCACCATCTGGAGGTAGATGGGCAGCGCGATCATGATGCCGCCCAGGGCGATCTGCTGCAGCATCTGCCCGGTGATCCCGAGCCGGAAGACCTTGGAGCGGAGCAGCTCGGGGTCGAGCAGCGTCGGCTTCCGCTGGCGGGCGCGCCGGAGGAGCCACCAGGCCAGCCCGGCCATGGCGATGGCGCCGATCGCCAGGAGCGCCCCGACGGACTCGCCGCCCTCCTGCCAGACCAGGATGCTCAGCACGATGCCGCCCATGCCCAGGATGGACAGGACGGCGCCCACCAGGTCGATGTGCCGGGGTCCGGTGTAGGGGACGTCGTGGATCAGCCTGATGCCGCTCAGCACGATGGCGATGATGACGACCTCGAGCAGGAATCCGACCCGCCACGACAGGTAGGTGGTGATGAACCCGCCGAGCAACGGCCCGACGGCCGCGGCGATCGCCGCCGCCGCCCCGACCAGGGCATAGGCCTTCCTCTGGGCCGGGCCCTCGAAGTTGCCGTGGATGAGGGACTGCATGGCCGGCAGCAGCAGCGAGGCGCCGATCCCGCCCACCACCGCCCAGAAGACGATGATCGCGGTCAGGCCCTGAGCGAACGCCATGGACAGGGCGCCGACGGCGTAGCCGAGCAGGCCCAGCACGTAGGCTCGCTTGCGCCCGATGAGGTCGCCGACCTTGCTGCCGATCAGGATGAACGCGGCCGACACCAAGGCCTCCAGGGCGATCGCCGACTGGACGCCGCTGACGGTGGTGTCGAGGTCCTGGACCACCGCGGCGATCGACACGTTCATCAGCGAGGTGTCGACCACGAGCACGAACATGGCCATCGCCAGCAGGATGGCGAGCCGCTCGGTGCTCCGGGCCGCGGGAGCGGCGGGGCTGGATCCCTCGGTCATGGGACCACCATCGGCGGCCGACCCTCCCGCGGCATCACCCGTCGCGGGTGAGATCGGGCGCCTCAGCGGCTCGGCAGGTCGGCGGCGAGCCGCCGCCGGCGGCGCACGGCCGTGACCCGCCACCAGAGGAACGTCAGGGCGCCGAGGATCACCTGGGGGACGTACGAGGCCGCTCGCCACACCAGGTCGGCGGCGAGGGCCTGGCTGCTGCTGGCGCCGAAGCCGGTGAGCAGGGCCGCCAGGGCGGCATCGACCGTGCCGAGGCCGCCCGGCGTGATGGGGATGAAGGAGGCGACCCGGGCGAACGAGAACGCGGCCAGCGCCTCGGTCCAGGTCACCTTGGCCCCTCCGGCGCCGGCCTCCAGCCCGCGCAGGGCGATGACCAGGATCGCCCAGGAGGTCAGCTGCAACAGCAGCGTCGACAGCGTGACCAGCAGCCACCGGGTCTGCATGACCCCGACCACGCTGGCCCGGAAGTCGAGGATCTTGCCGGTGAGGTCGGCCGACCGGCCACCCGCGAACCGCCGCAGGAGCGGGCCGACGAGGCGATCCCCCCAGCGCCCCACCGCCCGGGCGCCGGCCTCGCTGCGCAGCACGACCGCGAACACCCCCACCGCCGCGCCCACGGCCAGGATGCCGATGCCCGCCATCAGCAGGTAGGTCCCCTTGACCGCGCCGCCGGCCAGCAGGGCCACCACCCCCAGGACCGGCATGACCAGGGTGGCGAAGACGTTGAACACGCTCACGATCGCGATCGCGCTGGCGGTCGCGGCCGCCCCGAACCCGTAGGAGTCGAGCATCCCGTACTGCACCCCGAGCCCGACCGCCCCCCCGGCGGGCACGGCGTTGCTGATGGCGAACGACGTCTGGCGCACCACGAACCCGGCCCCGTACCCCAGCCCGGGCAGGGCCGCCTGCAACGGCCACACGTACACCGCGACGTTGACCACCGTCGCCACGGCCAGGCCGACGAGGTAGCCGAAGGGCAGCTGCTGGATCGACGACCACGCCTCGGAGTAGTCGGCGACCTTGGGGAACACGCCAAGGAACACGACCACCAGGACGGCCACGGTGACCACCGCCGACACCGCCATCCGCCAGCGGCTTGCGCGATCCGACGGGGCCACGACATCGCTCCTGTCTCGAGGACGGCAGGTCAGCTGCATGCTGACCGGTCCGGGACGACAGTCTGGCAGGCCCCCACCCGCGGCTGGCACCTCACCCGGGTCCGGGCCATGCCCCCTGCCGAGCTGCGTCAGGCGGCCGCGCGGCCGCCGCGCAGGGCGCGCAGCAGCATGGGCAGCGAGCGGTGGAGCTCCCGCTCCCAGTAGGGCCAGGTGTGGGTCCCCGGCCCGCTCCATGCGGGCGGCCACCAGATGGTCCTGGACGCTCAGGTCCGCCTCGAGCCCGTCGACGACGTCCGGGGGGTCGAAGGGCCCGGCGGTGCCGTGGTTCCGCCAGTCGCTGTACCACCCGACCGGGCCCGCCTCGGGCGGGACGACCAGCACCTTGCGGAGCCGGCGCAGCTGCTCGACGTCGGTCTCGCGGGTCCAGCTGTCATTAGGTGTCGCAGTAGCCGTGGAGCAGGTAGAGCACCGGCCAGTGGTCGCCGCGGTGGCGCTGCTCCCAACCGTCGGGGGGCCAGCAGCCGCACCTTGGCGGTCCGGCCCAGCGCCGGGGACTGGACGGTCGGGTCGACCAGGTGGGGGCCGACCTGCTCCTCCGCGACGACGGAGGCGCCATCGCAGGCGATCGTGCGGCGGGTCGTGGAGGCGCACGGCGGCGACGAGGCGGCCTTCCTGGGGGACGGGTTCATGATCATCTTCGCCTCGCCGGCGGACGGGCTGCGCTGCGCGATCGCCATCCAGCAGGGCCTGCAGCGGCACGGGCGCGACAACGCCGACCGCCGCGTCCGGGTCCGGATCGGGCTGCACCAGGGCGAGGCCACCGAGCCCGACGGGACCCTCTACGGGCAGGCCGTCAACGCCGCCTCCCGGGTCATGTCGGAGGCGGCCGGCGGCCAGATCCTGGTCACCGCGGCCGTGCACGACGCGGTCGAGGCGGCGGCGGGCTTCTCGTTCGTGGACCGCGGGCTCTACTGGCTGCGCGGCTTCCCCGACCGCTGGCGGCTGTACGAGGTCGAGTGGGGACGGGACGACGCCGGCGGGGCCATCGGGCCGGGCCAGACCCCGTTCGTGGGGCGGGAGTGGGAGCGGGCCGACCTGCGCCGGGCGGTCGAGGACACCCGGGTCGGGCACGGCTCGCTGGTGCTGGTCTCGGGCGAGGCCGGGGTCGGCAAGACCCGGCTGGTGCAGGAGATCGACGCCGAGGCGGACGCCCGCGGGCTGCGGGTCCTGCTCGGGCACAGCACCCGCGACGAGGGCCGGTCGCCCTACCTGCCGTCCACCGAGATGATCGAGCAGGGCATGGTGACCCCGCGCAGCCCGGCCATCCTGCGCCGCGCCCTGGGCGAGGCGGCCCCCGAGATCGCCCGCATCGCCCCCGCCCTGCGGCTGGTCGTCCCCGAGATCCCGGCGCCGCTCGACCTCCCACCCGAGCAGGCCCGCCGCTACCTGTGGCTCAGCATGCGCGAGTTCATCGGCCGGGCGGCCGAGCAGCGCCCGCTGCTGCTGGTGTTCGAGGACCTGCACTGGGCCGACGAGTCGACCCTGCTGCTGCTGTTGTACCTGGCCCCGAGCCTGCCCGAGATGCCGGTGATGATCGTCGGCACCTTCCGGGACGACGAGGTCGCGCCGGCCTCGCCGCTGGCCCGCATCCTCAACCAGCTGGTGCGCGAGCGGCTGGTGACCCGGATCCCGCTGCGCCGGCTGACCGAGGAGGTCGTGGCCTCGCTGGTGCCGGCCTGGGCGGGCGGCGGCCGCCGGCCGCCCTGGTGCGCGGCATCTACGCCCAGAGCGAGGGCAACCCGTTCTTCGCCGAGGAGATCTGCCTGCACCTGGCCGAGTCGGGGGTGCTGTTCGACGACCAGGGCCGGTTCCGCGGCGACCTGGGCGTCGAGGACCTCGAGGTCCCCTCCAGCGTCCGCATGGTCATCGGGGAGCGGCTGGCCCGGCTGTCCGAGGCCACCCAGCGGGCCCTGCTCGCGGCGGCCGCGCGGGGCCGGGTGTTCGAGCTGGAACTGGTCGAGCGGGTGGCCGGCGGCCCCGGCGGCGACCTGCTCGACGCCTTCGACGAGGCCGAGCGGGCGCGGCTGATCACCCCGTCCAGGACCGAGTCGTCCAGCTACACCTTCACCCACGAGCTGATCCGCCAGACCCTGCTCGCCGACGCCTCCACCGTCCGCCGGCGCCGGCTGCACCTGGCCATCGCCGACGCCCTGGAGGCGATCCACGCCGACGACCTGGAGGCCCACGCCGCCGACCTGGCCTTCCACCTGGCCCACGGCCGGGCCGGCGGCCAGGACAGGCGGCTGGTCCGCTACCTGCGCATGGCCGGCGACCGGGCGATGGGCACGGCCGCCTACGCCGAGGCCGTCGAGGACTTCGCCCAGGCCGTCTCGCTGCTGGAGCGCCAGCCGGGGGCCGGCGAGGAGGACCGGGGCATCCTGGCCGAGCCGGTCGAGCGGCTGGCCATGGCCCTGCGCAGCCAGGGCCGCTGGGACGAGGCGCTCAAGGTCATGGACGAGGCCCTGCGGCTGTACGAGTCGCTGGGACGCGCCGACGCGCTGGGGCGGCTCTGCGGCGCCATGTCCTACCAGCTCGGCTGGGCGGCCAAGTGGGAGGAGGCGGTGGCGGTGGCGGTGGCGGTGGCCAGCCGCGGGCTGGCCGCCCTCGGCGGCCTGCCCAACCCGGACCGGGCCCGGCGCCTGGCCGCGGCCGCCTGGGTGAGCGGGCTGGCCGGCGACTACGCCGGCGCCACCGGCATGTTCGCCGGGGCCAGGGAGCTGGCCACCCAGCTCGGCGACGAGGCCGCCCTGGCCGACGTGCTCAGCTCCAGACCATCCACCACATGGCCTGGGCCGAGCTGGCCGACGGGGTGTCGGCCGCCCTGCGGGCGGCCGAGGTCTGCGAGGCCGCCGGCGACCTGTGGGACCTGACCGGGGTCCTGGCCTTCGCCGAGTACCAGCGCGGGACGCTGGCCAGGCCGGAGCCGACGGCCGCCCACGCCGCCCGCCTGACCGGGCTGGCCGAGCGGGTCGCGCCCATGGCCGAGCACCTCGGCCACCTCGGGGCCGAGTTCCTGGTCGTGGCCAGCCGCATCCGGATCGAGGGGATCTACCGGGCCGACCTGGCCTTCATCGAGCGGATGGGCCGGCATGTGGTCGAGATCTGCGAGCGCGGCGGGCTGCCCTGGCTGTACGTCGGCCATCTCTACCGCGGGCTGGCCGCCCATTGGCGGGACGACTGGGAGACCGCCGAGCGGGAGCTGCGCCTGGCCGACCGGCTGGAGGCGCCCGGGGCCGTCGGCGGCCAGAGCGCCGCCCACCTCGCCCTGCACCTGGCCCACGCCGGCCGCGGCGACGAGGTGGCCGCAGTCGTGGAGGCCCACCGCCCCGGGTTCCCGGTGGCCGGCGTCACCAGCTCCATCGGGGCCTGGAACATGCTGCTCGGCTTCGTCGAGGCCCTCGCCGTGGCCGGCCGCCCGGACGAGGTGGCCGCCCTCCGCCCCCTGCTCGACGAGGCGCTGGCCTGGACGACTGGATCTCCTTCGACGGCCGCCTGGTCGCCACCCGGGCCGCCATCGCCGCCACCGCCGCCCGCGACTGGGACGCCGCCGAGCGCCACTTCGCCACCACCCTGGCCACGCCGAGGCCCTCGGCAACCGCATCGAGCAGGCCGACCTCGGCTTCTGGCGGTCCCGCATGCTGGGTGACCGCGACGGCCCGGGCGACCGGGAGGCGGCCGCCGCCCTCGCCGCCGACGTGGCCGGCCGCTACCGCGACCTCGGCATCTCGAGGAGCGGGGCCTCGCCGTCGCCGGGGCCGCTGTCCTCGCGGCCGGCCAGCCGGTGCGATGATGCGGGCCCATGGGTGACGAGGGCGGCGCAGCCGGATCCGGTGGGTGGTGATGCATCCTCACCGGCCCGAGGTGCTGACGCGGGCCCGGCGCGGGTGCCGGACACCGGCGGCCGCTACTACGTGCTCCAGTTCGTCGACGCCTGGACCAACAACTTCGCCTACGTCGGCCACCGGGCGACCGGCACCAGGGCCGGCTCGTTCCTGCTGGCGCCACCCGGCGACGAGCACACCGCCGGCGACGAGGCGCCCGTCATCCGCCCCCCCACCACGGTCGCCTCCATCGTCGGCCGCTGGGCGGTCGACGGCGCGGACGACCTCCCCGCCGTCCAGGCCCTCGAGGCCGGGCTGACCCTGACGCCGCTGGGCGGTGGGGGCGGCCGCGGCCTGCCCGCGCCGGACCCGATCCTGCGCATGTACGAGCCCGACGCCGCCGTCTTCGACGGGAGCTACGAGCTCCGCCGATCACCAGGCGGCGCTGACCTCAGGGATAGGCGTTGGTGGTCGCCTTCTTCTCCGTCGCCTTGTCCTTGACCAGCTCGCCGTTCGCGGTGAGCGCGAACCACACGTCCCCCACGCCCTGGCCGTTGACGTCGCCGGGCTTGGCGTCGCCGGCGAAGTAGTACAGCGGCTTGCCGCCGTAGGTCACCTGGTTGGCGCCGTTGGCCTGCATGCTGGCCGACACCAGCGAGGCCTGCGCGCCGGTCCCGGCGGTGGCGGTGCCGGTGAGGGCCGGCCAGTTGTCGGCGCACTGCCCGCTGCAGGCCGACTGGTCACCCTGGTCCTTGGTGAAGGCGTACAGGGTGCGCCCCTCCCCGTCCACCAGGATGTCGCCGAGGGTGCCGCTGGCCACCGCGACGGTCGTGCCGCCGGCCGCCTGGGCCGCCGTGGTCGCCGGCTCCGCCGGCGCCGCGGCCCCCGACCCCTCGTCGTCGTTCCCCCCGCAGGCCGCCAGCACGAGGGCGAGCGCGACGAGCAGCGCCGCGCCGGCCAATGCCTTCCTCATGAACGAGGCCTCCTAGCCGTAGGCATCCCACCTCGGGTCGCCAAGCGCGAACCCGGTTGGAGAACCTCCGGTCCCGGCCGATGGTTCCCGGAAGGTTGCCGTTCAGCTGGCACAGCTTCTCGGTGTCTCGCGGCGCAGGACGTGTCCTCGACCCCAGCTATGGTGCAGTTGGCCCCTTGCAGGCCGTGGCGCCCGCAGACCTCCAGGTCAGGTGATCGAGATGTCGCAACCCTTTGGTCGCGCCGCTGCTCGTGTGGCCCTTCCCGGTCGCGCCCTTCTCCTTCGGCTAGCTCCAGGCGCGCCTGAACAAGACCTGGGCCAAGCAGGGCACGCCCATGGTCGCCGCCTCCCAGTTCTAGCGGTATGACGGCTGGGCAGACGGTTGCGGCGGCGCAAACCGAGCGAGTCCTCCGGTTGGTGCGAGAGATTCTCGGCCACGACGCGCTCGGTGCGTACGAGCACGGATCGGCGGTGTTGGGCGGCGCGCAGCCGACAAGTGACATCGACATCCTGGTGATCACCGGGCGCCTGGCCACGCCGGCGGAGAAGCGCCGACTGGTGGAGGGGCTGATGGCGATCTCGGCCCCGTTTCCTCCTCCCGGCCCGGAGCGCTGTGTCGAGGTGACCGTGGTTGCGCAGGCCCAGGTGCGGCCCTGGCGGTACCCGCCAAGCTTCGACCTGCAGTACGGAGAGTGGCTGCGCGAGCGCTTCGAGCGTGGGGACAGCTCGGCACTGCAAGCGGCGGTCAACCCTGATCTGACGGCCCTGCTGACCATCGTGCTGCTGGGTGACCGGCCGCTGTTCGGGCCACCACCGGGAGTGTCGCTGGACCCGGTCCCAGTCGAAGACTGCATCAAGGCGATGGTCGGCGATATCGACGGGTTCATGGAGGAGTTCGAGGACGATACGCGGAACCTGCTGCTCAGGCTGGCGCGTATCTGGCAGACCGTGGTCACGGGCGTTATTGACCGCAAGGATCGAGCGGCCGAATGGGCACTGGAGCGATTGCCGCCGGACCAGCAACTACTCATGGAGCGGGCGCGGGCCATGTACCTTGGCCGGCAGCCGGATGAATGGACCGATCTGGCATCCGAAGCCCGCGCCACCGCCGACTACATGATCTCGCAGATTCGACGGGAGGTAGCACGTCGGCGCCCGGGCCAGGCGTTACGCCTTGCCGATGCCAAGGGAACGTGCGGGCCTTCCCTCCGGTCACGATCCCTCCGGGACGACTCCAGCTCGGTTCATGTGGGGGTCGAGACCGCTTCTTCTCGCGGCCCAGATCTGCCCAGGAATTCGATGATGGCGAGGGTGAGCAGCAGGGCCAGGGTGAGGCCGAGGACGACCTTGCCGGTGGGGCGGTCCCAGAACACCAGGGCCAGGGCGGCCAGGACCACCGCGGTGATGCGCAGGGCCCGCTTGTGGCCATGGACCCAGCCCCCGACCGGGCCGGTGCGGAACCCGGCCTGCTCGGCCGAGCCCTGCAGCCAGCCAATCGCCCCGCCCAGGCCCTGGCGGGCCCGGACCGCGGTCACCGACCCCCCGGTCAGGAACGCCCCCGCCGCCACCACCAGGGCCAGGACCAGCACGCTGCGCAGCCCCAGCCGCAAGAACCGGGCGATGGTGTCATACAGCACCGCGGCCGCGTCGTGGGGCAGCACGGCCGCGGGGACGCCGTCCAGGTAGATGGAGCGGAACACCGCCAACCCCACCGCCAGCACGACCATGCTGGCGGCCACCCCCAGGGCCGCCCCGACCAGGGCCCGCCGATGATCTTTGGCCACATACACCCCCAGCCCGAGCAGGACCAGGGCCACAATCGGTAGCCAGATGCCCAGGGTGTTGAGCAGGTTGAAGCCGGCCCGGGCCCGGGTGATGTCCTCGGACTGGAACAACACAAACGACACATCAACCGGCGGGATGCGCTCGGCCAGGCCGAACCCCGAGGCGACCAGCTGAGCCTTGACCGTGGTGATGAAGGCGGCCATGTTGACACTCACGGTGTCGTTCTCGATCGTCACCGCCCCCTGCCCGCCCTCCCCGGTCAGGGCGGCCACCAGCTCGGCATGGGCCAGCCGGTTGGCCTGGACCCAGGCATCGGCGAAGGCGTCGCTGGCCACCACCTTGCCCACCTGGTCGCGGGTGAAGCCCTGGACCCCGCTGGCGATCGGCCCCGACAAGGCCTGCAGCTGCTCGGCCAGCCGCGGCGGCAACCCCCGAGCCGACAGCGCCTCCACCGCCTGGGCGGTCAGGCCCTGGACATCCAGATAACGGAAGATCTGGGCGGTGATCTGATCGGCGATGGCCTGCTGGATGGCCGGATCCCGAGCCAACGGGCTGACCGTGGCCACATAGCGGTCGGTATTGGCACCTGGTTGCGGGCCCAGATCGCCACCACCGACAACGGCGCCAACCCACACCCCACCACAATCAACAACGCGGCCACCACCACCCGCCACCGCTGCCCCCGTGGCCGGCCAGCCGGGACCTCGGCCCCCGCAGGGACCACCCGGGTCTGAGCCTGGGCGCGCAGCCTGGCCACCTCGACCCGCAACCGCTCCAACTCCGCACGCTCCTCCACGCTGAGCGCGGTGTCCTCGGGCATCGGTGGCACCGTCCTCCCTTGCTGCTCACTGTGGTCGGGCAGCGTCCCCGACCAGGCGGCGCCGGACCTCATCTGTCGCGGATGATTCCGGGCCGGCTGCCCGGTCACGGTGACAGCGGGGCCGCCCGGGATCGCCGGCCCCTCCCGGTGTGTTCATCCCTGACGGGTGAGGTCACCACCCCGGTCGGCCGGCAGGCTGGAACCGGTGCCAACCCTCGGAGGAAGCATGGGCACTTGGGCGCTGGCTGGGATCGCACTGGCGCTGATCGGCTATGCCGCGGTGTCGGGGCGGCTGGCGTCCACGCCGGTCACCCAGGCCATGGTGTTCGTGGCCATCGGGCTGCTGGCCGGCAACCGGGCGTTGGAGCTGGTCGAGGTCGACGCGGCCAGCCAGTTCGTCCGCCACCTGGCCGAGGCGACCCTCACCCTGGTGCTGTTCACCGACGCCGTCCGGGTCAACCTGGGCCGGCTGCGGCGCGAGTCGCCGGTCCCGGCCCGCCTGCTCGGCATCGGCCTCCCGCTCACCATCGTGGCCGGCACCCTGGCCGGGCTGGCCCTCCTGCCGGGGCTGGACCTGTGGACGGCGGCCGCGCTGGCGACCATGCTGGCGCCGACCGACGCCGCCCTCGGCCTCCCGGTGGTCAGCAACCGGCGCCTGCCGTCGCGCATCCGCCAGGGCCTCAACGTCGAGAGCGGCCTCAACGACGGGGTGTGCGTCCCGCTGCTGATCATCTTCCTCACCGTCGCCGAGGCCGAGCAGGGTTCGGCCCACGTGGAGCCGCTGCGGGTGATCCTGGAGGAGATCGGCTTCGGGGCCGTCGGCGGGCTCGCCGCCGGCGCCCTCGGGGCCTGGGTGCTGCGCGGCTTCGCGGCCAGGGGCTGGATGGAGGGGACCTGGAAGCAGATCAACGCCGCGGCGACCCCGCTGCTGGCCTACACCGTGGCCATCGCCCTCGGGGGCAGCGGGTTCATCGCCGCCTTCGTCGCCGGGATCGTGTTCGTCGCCGTCGCCGGCGGGCAGGCCGAGGCGACGACGCTCCTGGCCGAGGAGTCCGGGGAGCTGCTGAACGCCGTCACCTTCCTGCTGTTCGGGGCGGTGCTACTGGGCTCGGCCCTCGGCCACCCGGACTGGCGGGTCATCGGCTACGCCGTGCTCAGCCTCACCGTGGTCCGGCTGGTCCCGGTGGCCCTGGCCATGATGGGCACGGGCATGCGCCGGGAGACCGTCGCCTTCCTCGGCTGGTTCGGGCCCCGCGGCCTGGCGTCGATCGTGTTCGTGCTCATCCTGGTCGAGCAGACCGACCTGCCCGAGCGGCCGCTGCTGCTGGACGTGGTCACCTGGACGGTCGCCCTGTCGGTGTACGCCCACGGCATCAGCGCCTGGCCGGCCGCCAACCGCTACGCCGACTGGTACGCCGCCCACGCCGAGGACCACCCGGCCATGCCCGAGAGCGCCCCCGTCCCCGAACCGCGCATCCGTCCCAGCCCGTCCAGGGCTGTAGAGTAGCAGCGAAGCAAGCGAGGGAGCGCCCGGTCATCGATGGCCCGCCCGCGGTCGGAAACGCGCATGGAACAGCCCGAGACCATCACTCGCGAGGTCGAGCAGCTCCAGCAGGCGGCGGCCAGGGCCGCCCTGCTCTTCGCCCACTACGGCGACCGGCTGGGCCGGCGGGCGCTGGCGGCCAGCATCCTGCTCATGGCGGTGGTCACCGCGGGCATCGACCTGCTGCCCGGGTACGGCTCGATCGGGTGGCTCGCGCCTGCCCTGCTGGTCCTGCTCCGGGCCGGGCAGGGCGCCGCCATCGGCGGAGAGTACGGCGGGTCGGCGGCGTTGGTGGTTGAGTACGCGCCGGCCACCCGGCGGGGCTGGTACGGCGGCTGGCAGTGGGCGACCATCGCGCTGGGCCTGGCCGCCGGGATCGCCACGGCCGCGGCGCTCAGCGAGACCATGGACGGGCCGGCGCTGCGCGCCTGGGGGTGGCGGCTGGCGTTCCTGCTCGCCCTGCCCCTGGGCATGGTTGGGCTCTGGATCCGGCTGCGGATCGAGGAGACGCCGGGCTTCCGGGCCGTCCAATGCGTCGGCGCGACCGCCCGCGCGCCGCTGGCCGACACCCTGCGCACCGCTCGGCGCTCGGTCGTGGTCGGCTTCGGCATCGTCGCCGCGGTCACCGCGACCTTCAACATCGTCTTCGTCTTCCTGCCAGGCCACCTGGCCGCCACCGGGCGCGCCCCCTTGTCCCGGGCGCTGGCGGCGGCGCTGATCGGCCTGGCCCTCGGGACGCTGGTGCCGTCGACCTTCCTGGCCGAGCTGTTCCCCACCCGGCGTCGCTACAGCGGGCTGTCGCTCACCTACGGGCTGGGGAGCGCGCTCTTCGGCGGCACGGCCCCGGCATTGGCGGCCTTCCTGGTCCGGCGCACCGGCGTGACCCTCTCGCCGCCTGGTACGCCACCGCCCTGACGGCCGTCGTCACCGCCTGCGTCCTGCTGGCGCCGGAAACGGCTGGCCGGCCGCTGGACGCGGCCAGCGATCGAGCATCCGACGCGCGCGGTTAGTCATCCGCCCGCAGGACGCGGCCGAGCGCGGCCAAGAACCTCGGCTAGGCTTGCCCGCACGCACAGGGGAACGAGGGAGGTGCCAAGGTGTCCAGCGCCCACTCCAGGACCTTCGAGGACGTGAAGGTCGGCGTCCGATGCAAGATCGCGGCCCTGTGGATCGCGATGCTCTTCCTGTTCGCCTATGGCGACATCTTCGGATTCTTCAGCCCGGGGCGGATCGAGGAGGTGACGGCAGGCGAGATCTCGGGGATGGCGATCACCCAAGGCTTCCTGTTCGCGGTCTCGCTGTATGTCGCGATCGCGAGCGTGATGGTGTTCCTCTCGCTGGTCCTCGCCCCGAGCGTCAACCGCTGGGCCAACATCGTCTTGCCGAGCCTGTACGTCGTCTCCATCGTGGCGTCGGCGATCGGCGAGACGTCGGCCTACTACTGGTTCTTGAGCATCGCCGAGAGTGCCCTTCTGCTGCTGATCGTCTGGTACGCGTGGACGTGGCCCAGGCGGGAGGGAACAGCCTGAGGTCAGCTCGCCGTCCCTGTCCGCTCGTTGGCGTCAGGCTCTGCTAGCACATCACCATGGACAGCTCTGGTGACGAACCAACCGCGGCCGCCGTGGCATGGTTGCTCTCCTCCGGCGAGCCGGCCATCCGTTACCTGACCCGCAGGGATCTGCTCGACGGCCGGGATGGTGCCGCCGCGGCCGTCGATGCGGCCCAGATCCTGGAGGGGCCCAAGGCCCGGGCGCTGTTGGCCGGCCAGCAGTCCGACGGCGGCTTCGGAGCTCATCTGTATCGGAAGTGGACCGGGGCCCACTGGCGGCTGGTGTCGCTGGTGGAGCTGGCCGCCCCAGCCGGGGAGCCGCACCTGCAGGCCGCCGCCAGCACCGTGCTGGGCTGGCTCACCGGCCGGTCGCACCGCGAGCGCGTGCCGGTGATCGACGGACTGGCCCGTCGCTGCGCTTCCCAGGAGGGCAACGCGCTGGCGGTCGCCTGCCGCCTGGGGATGGCCGGCGACCCCCGCGCCGAGCTGCTCGCCCGATCGCTGGTCGATTGGCAGTGGCCGGACGGCGGCTGGAACTGCGACCTGCGGGCCAGCGGCCGCCGCTCCTCGTTCCATGAGTCACTCGCGCCCACCTGGGGCCTGCACGAGTACTGGCTGGCCACCGGCGCGACCTGGGCCCGGGAGGCCGCCGGCCGGGCCGCCGAGCTGTTCCTGCCCCACCGGCTGTTCCGGTCGCTGTCCGGCGGCGAGGTGATCGACCGGCGTTGGCTGGCCCTGCACTACCCGCCCGATTGGCACTACGACGTGCTGCAGGCGCTGCTGGTCCTGTCGCGGCTGGCAGGGCCGGCGACCCCCGCGCCGCCGACGCGCTGGAGCTGCTCATCCGGCGCCGCCGGGCCGACGGCCGCTGGCATCCGGGCGGCTGCTGGTGGCGCCCACCCGGCAGCACCCGCCCCCGATCGTGCCCCGTCGAGGTGGTCGACTGGGGCCGGTCGGGCCCCAACGAGCTGCTCACCCTCAATGCCTTGCGGGTGCTCAAGGCCGCCAGCTGATCGGCAGGCTTCCGCACACCCGCGCCAACGGCGGTTCAGAGCGTCGGCCGGTCCAACCGGTTGCGGCAGACCAGCGCACAGCCAGCTGCAGGAACCCGAGCAGGATGTCGCTGCGCCGCTCGGGCGCCGGCGTTGACCGCCACATCAGGCTGGGCTACAAGCACAGCATGTCCGAAGAGAAGATCGTTGAGGTCGTCAACGAGGCGCTCGCCGCCGCCGGAATCGAGGATACGGTGATCGCGCGGGCGAGTTCGAACCCCGCGGCCACTCCGGCGCAGGGTTCGCCGGAGGCCTGATCGGCGGCGATATCGGTGACGTGATCGGCTCGCCGGCGGGCGGCATCGGAGCGGCGGGCGGCTATGTCGCTGGCACGCGGGCGCACGACGCCGCCACCGGCCTGCCCGAGCGGATGGTGGTAGGCGTGTCGGAGACGACGGTCTACGGATTCGCGGGCAACCGCGCCCACCCGCAGGCGCTCGTGTTCCGCGTGCCGCGCGAGGGGCTCGAGGCGAAGGTCCACCAACGCGTGAACGTGCGGGTGCTGGAGCTGATCGATACGGAGAGCAGTTCCCGCATCGAGCTCGAGGGCATGCGGCTGCCGATCACGCACTCAAAGGACGTGATCCAGGAGCTCACCTAGCGGCCACGGCTCGAGCCAGCGGTGGATCTACCGGGTCACTGGTGGCCAGGTGGGGCGTCGGTTGGGCTGTGGGTCACGCCGGGTCGCGCGAGCGGGGCCAGCGTCGGCTTCTTCACGGGCATGTCGCCCAATGTCTGCTCGATGGCCGCCAGGATGTCCGGGGTGAGCTGAATGCCCGAGGCCTTGGCGTTGGCGTGGACCTGCTCGGGGCGGGAGGCACCGACGATCGCCGTCGCCAGCTCGGGGCGGCGGAGGACCCAGGCCAGCGCGAGCTCGGCCATGGACAGACCCGCCTTGTCAGCGATCGGACGCAGGCGGTCCACGGCCGCAAGGACTGCGTCGTTCATCAGGCGGTCCATGGCCACGTTCATGTCGTTGTTGGCCGCGCGCGAGTCGGGCGGGGGCGCCTGCCCAGGACGGTACTTGCCAGTCAGCACGCCCTGGGCGAGCGGCGACCAGACGATCTGGGAGATGCCGTTGGCCGCGCACAGCGGGAACAGCTCAGCCTCGGGCGCCTGCCAGAGCATCGAATACTGGGGTTGTGAGGAGACGAACAGATCCGGCCCGGCGAGGTCGATCGCCGCCTGGATCTGCTCCGTCGTCCACTCGCTGAAGCCCAGGTACCGCGCCTTGCCTGACGCGACAACCTGCTGGAAGGCCTCGATCGTCTCCTCAATCGGGACGTCCGGGTCGAAGCGGTGCGCCTGGTAGAGGTCGACGTGGCCGGTCCGCAGACGAGTGAGCGACGCGTCGATCTGCTTGCCGATCTGGGTTGCCGAGAGACCGCGGTCGGCCGGGTCGTCTGACATCTGGCCCCACACCTTGGTCGCCAGCACATAGGAGTCTCGTGGGCGGCCAGCAAGGATCTCCCCCCACGCCGACTCGGCCGCGCCCTGCCCATAGACATTGGCGGTGTCGAAGAAGTTGATGCCGGCCTCGAAGGCAGCGTCGGTGCATGCGCGGGTCTGCTCGAAGCCCACGCCGCCCGCGAATGTCAGCCACGAGCCGAGGGAGATCTCCGAGACCTCGAGGTCCGAGGAGCCGAGCCTGCGGTATCTCATGATGCTCCTTGCTGCCGGCACGCGACCGGCTGGAGGGCCGGGGTTCGCCCAGGAGTTGTCGACCGGGTCGATGGTCGCGCCGGGCGGAACGAGCTCGTCGATGCGGTCCAGCATAGCCTGGCCCAGGATGACGTCGGCCGCCGCCCCCATGAGGTGGATCGGCAGCTAACGTCGGCAGGGCGGATCGGATAGCCCGTACCTCACTCGGAGGGCTCAGCTCGCGTCAATATCCTCTGTGGGTAGACACCTAGGTCGGGAGGATGAGGACCTGGTCGGGGGAGATCCGGTCGGGGTTGCTCACCACATCACGGTTGCGCTCGAAGATCTCCCGCCAACGGCTGGCATCTCCCAGTTCGCGCCGGGCGATGCCCGACAGGGTGTCGCCGCGTCGGACGATGTAGAGGCGAGGTGGGGGCTGCGTGGGCGTGTCGTCTGGGAGGGTCAGGACTTGGCCGGGGGAGATCCGGTCGGGGTGGCGGATGCTGCGGTTGAGGAGAAAGATCTCGGGCCAGCGGCTGGCGTCGCCGAGTTGCTGCTGGGCGATGCCCGATAGGGTGTCGCCTGATTGGACGGTGTAGGTCCGCAGCATGGCCGACCTCCCTGTGAGATGGCTTGAGCGATTGAGACCGACTTGGTGCTGGAGTGACCGTCCTCAGCATGCACGGCGCAGCTGCGGGGGTGCCGTGTCGGCGAGTACGACCGACATGTGACGCTCAGCACCGGCTGCCTCAACTGGGCTCTGGCGGCTGGCGGCCACGCGTCCGCCGTCGCCGGTAGATGCGGTTCTTGGTCCGGTTGCCGCAGATCGACATCGCGCACCAGGCCGCCGAGCGGTTCTTGGAGCGGTCGAAGAACGCGTAGCCGCACTGCCGGCATCCCTTCAACCGCCGCCACTGGCCGGTGAGCTGCGCCTCGTGCAGGATGCCCAGCAGCGTCGCGACCGCACCGTCCACGGTTGGCCGATCGGGTTCCAGGGTGGTCCGTCCCGCATCGTCGACGGCGACTCTGAGCCGAGCCGTGCGCGACGCCCTCCGGACGATGCCCGCCGACGCTGCGTCCGGGCGCCCCGCCTGGTTGGCGATCGTAAGCGCTCGGATCGCTTCTCGGAGCTCGCGGAGCCGGGCGGCGTCCGCGGTCGAGATCCGAACGTCCGGGCCCACGAGCCGCTTGTGCTGGAGCCAGGCATGGGCCTTCTCCGGGGTTCCCAGCCGGTCCCATTCGCGGGGGAAGTCGTGGTTGTAGGAGTTGATGAACCGCTGCAGCAACTCCAGTCGTCCCGGGGCCTTGGGCCGCCCTCCGGGCTCGATCTGCTCGCCGATCCGTCGCTTGTCGTGCTCGTGCATGGCCGAGGGTCAGCAGGAGGGAAAGCCGTTGTAGCTGGCCGTGGTGGTGCAGGTGACTGCCGCCTTGGCGCAGCGCCGCTTTGCCTCCTCGGCGATGAACGCCAGCGTCTGCTCCTGGGTGGCCGTCTTGCGGAGCCGCTTGGCCTCCTTGGAGATGTCCAGGACGAGCTGGTAGTAGGTGCCGGTGAGACCCATGGTCTGGTAGTCGCCGTAGGTCGTCGTGGCCGGCTTGAGCGCCTCGGCGGCCCAATAGCCGACCTGCCGGGCGCAGATCTCGGCCGCGGTGCGCGGGCGGCTGCTGGTGGTCGCCTGGGCGGGCGGCCGGTCCGGCGCGCCGCCGCAGGCCGCCAGCAGGAGCACGCCGCAGGCCAGCGCGGCCGCCCGCGCGCCCAGGCTCCTGCGCTTGCTCATGGCGAAGCTCGACCTCCCTAGCGAGACCAGCATAATGATAACGCTGGTCATCACCTTGTCGAGCGGAGAGCCCGGGAGCTCGCAAGGGAAGCCAACCTAGCCGAGGTCGTGGCAGTCGACGAGCAAGGTCAGGAAGCTGTGGGCAACGGACTCGCGGTTCAGCGGACGCCTAGTGACCGCTCCTGTCCGCCGTTGTCCGCGGTTCGCCGGTCGGCTGCGGACCCAGCACGGGCCAGCGGGCCTGGGTGAGCCAACCGGTTAGCATCCGCGGCCAGCCTCGACCCCAGCCTTGCGTTCTGGGATATGGTCGGCCACTGCCAGCCAAGGCGTGCCGGGCATCCATGTCCGGTCAAGGAGGTGAACCCGGTGGGCAGGATCGTGGTTGGCGTTGATGCTTCGCCCGAGGCGAGGCGGGCGCTTGCTTGGGCGGCCGCCGAGGCGCGCCTGCGGCAGGCGGTGCTGCAGGTGGTGCACGCCTACCATGCCAAGAGTCTGGCGGCGCCGGTCTACTTCGGATCCACCCATACCTACGATGCGTCCGTCGGGGCGGCTGGAGAGCCCCAGCCGGAACTGACCGCGTCGGTGCAGCGTCGAGAGGCGTTCGAGGAGGCCGTCCGCAGCCAGGCTGACGAGCTCCTTGAGGCGCTGCTCGGTGAGCTTGGGGAGACGGTCAGTGGGGTCGAGGTGCAGCAGATGGTGGTGGAGGACCGACACCCAGCGGAGGCGTTGGTCCAGCTGTCGGTCGACGCTGAGCTGCTGGTGGTCGGATCACGGGGACGTGGGGGCTTTTCCGAGCTGCTGCTTGGGTCGGTGAGCCATGCCGCGGTGCTGCACGCAGTCTGCCCCGTGGTGGTGGTCCCCTCAGCTCGTGACGAGCGCTGACCGGCAACTGCCCCGGTGGCCCTGCGACAACCCTCAGGATGAACTTGCGGCATAACCCACCCGATCCGACATGAGCACTTGCGTGCCATGCAGTGTCGGGCGGCCCAGCTAGTCGAGGAATCGCATCCGCGGCCGACCGGGCTGGACACCGTCTCTGACCGCATAGGGATGCCGCCGCGGTCAGATGGCGACCGTGGCGGCATCCCCTATGGGATGGGTGTTGAGGTCAGCGTTGGATCTGGATGACCTCGGTGTCTGTCTCGCGGCCGCAGGTGACGTTGTTGCAAGACCTCGGCGCTGGCGACAGCGGTGCCCTTCTTGAAGGCCTTCGCTCCGAACACCTGGACGACCACGCTGACCCGCTGACCCGCTCCGGTGCAGCCAACTTGAGGCGAGCAGCCTGGTGGCACCGGCGAGGAGGACGCCGACCCCCAGCACCAGCGCCGGCCAGCGCCCCAGCCGCGTTGTGACCATGGCGAGGGCCAGCCCGGTGCACAGGCCAACCAGTGCGAGCGTCGGCCGGGATGGGTCGGCGGCCGGCATCGACGGCACCAGACTCAACGATGCCACCAGGGCGCCGGCCACTGGACCGACTGCGGCCCGCGCGGTCGCGCGAACCCCCGACAGAGCGGCCAGCAGCAGCAGGCCGACCACGAGCGCAAGCCCGCCCGCCCGGCTCATGGTCGCGGCCAGCCCGGTCAGCAACCCGGTCCCCGCCATCACGAGGGGCATCGAACCTGGCGTCGCGGCCAGTCGCCCGAGCACGACCAGGCTGATGGGCACCAGCACGGCCGCCGTCGTGTTGGGGTAGGTCAGTGTGGAGGAGGCACGCCACAGCCCCTGGGCTTGGAAGGCCCATGGGCCAGCTCGGCCGACGACTCCCAGCCAGCCGGTCAGGGACACCAGCAGCCCGATCCCGATTACGCCAGCCAGCAGGATCTCCCGATCCTCGCTGCGGAGGCGACGGCATACCAGCAGCACGGCAACGAGCCCGACCAGCAGCAGCGCCGGCCCGACACCGGCGCCGGCCACGCCGGTCATGGCGCCGTCGACGACCGCCCAGCCGGCCAGCGCCAACGCCGGAATGACGGGCGGCAGGCGGAGGTCGTCCCTGGTCAGCGGCTGATCAACCAGCGCCAGCAGGCTGGCTAGGTGGTGAGCAGGCCGACGGGTCGTTGTATCGATGGGTAGTAGGCGCCCTGGCCGAGCAACCCGGCGGTGGCCGCGAACAGCAGCGGGAGCCCGGCCAGCTGGATCGGCCAACGCTTCGACGCCCGGTCGACACGGGCGTCGCTTGGACCTGCGTCCGTTACAACCATGCACCCCCAGATCGGCTGTAACACACCAGATTTGCGCGATGTCCGCTTACATCGCGAAGGCTCCTGAACGAGCGCCGTCGTGAGGCAAGGCCGAAGTCGGCCTCTCTGGATCAGGCTGCCAAGCGTGCTCGGCTCCTGAGCCGAGTTGGTTGGTGGGCGCTTGCGGCTGGGGGTCGGGCAGCATGCCCCAGGTGTGCCCCAAGCCGGGGTCAGGGGAGGGGCGGCGTGCTGAGGCAGGAGGCGACACGGCGGTTGACCTGCGGATTCCTGGTGGTGGAGTTGAGGGATTGAACCCCTGACCCCTTGCATGCCATCGAGGAACCCGGGCAAGCCGCACGGGCTGGTCGGCATGCAAGTCAACTCGGGAGCGGCGCCGGACGCAGCGAGTCTCGCGCCGGCCGACCTGCACGTCGCCCGCGGGTCCGGTCAGGGTGATCGCAACAGCGAGGCACCCATGCCAATGGCCCAGGCGGGTGCCAGGAGGACGTTGCCGGTCAGCCCGATGAACCGCAATGCCTCGATATCGACCATGATCCCAGCGGCGTTGACCACCAGGAACGCCCCGACCGCAATGGCCGCCGCGCCGAGCGCGGGTCGATGACGACGCAGCAGGGATCCCATCCCGAGAAACCAGGCCGCACCCGCGACGTTCTGGACCACACCCTGCAGGCCATCCTCGGCGATGCGCCGCGCCAGGTCGAAGTCGTTGAGCAGGTCGGCCCTCATTGCGGCATCGGCGTCGGCGTACTGCTGGATGAGGTCAGGCAGGGTCGATGCGAGCACGCTCGCACCCGCCGCGCCGAGCAGGATGTAGAAGCCTGCGGCAACCGTCGAGAGGTCCGCAATAACGGGGTCGTCCTGACGGAGCCAGCGCAGCAGAAGAAGGGCGACGGGTACCAGCAGCAGGTAACTGCCGAACATCGACAGCCACAGGCCCCACCGCACCGGTTCAACGGCGTCGGTCCCCAGGGCGATGAAGGTGGCCGCCTCGCTGACGGCCTCGAAGTCGAAGTCGGCACCCGACAGGCCGACGATCAGGCTCGCGAGTGACGTCACGCCCGCGGCGATCGTGACCACCGCGGTGGCACGACGGTGTAGGACCTCTTCGTTCTGCGCGGTCATCCCGCTCCTCCTCGGACCGCACGCGGCGAACCTACTTGAGCGCCTTGGGCTGGCTGGGTTCAGTTCCTTCGTGACGCCTCAGCGAGAACATCTCATGGGGCGGCAAGTTTCGGCCATCTTGTGCTCTCGAATATCGAACAAGGTGCCCATCGCGGGACCTGGGGCCGGAGGCGGTGCGCTTCGACCTGCCAGGGGGCGCTGCCAGGGCACCGAGCTGTTGCGGGCTGGCGTGGTGAGCGGGCTGGCTGCTGAGCGCGTAGACGAGTTCGGTGCGCGCGCGCACTCAGGCATGGTCGCTGGCAGCGTTCTGGCACGCCACGCCGACCGTCCGTTGCCCGGACTGCCGACCTGTTATGAGGCGGGCCGCGCCGGCGGGCCGGGTCGGAACACCTGGCGTTCGAAGGCGTCGGCGGCCCGGAGGATGGTGGCCTCGTCGGCGTGGCGGCCGACCAGCATCATGCCGACGGGCAGCCCCTCCGACATGGCGCAGGGGACGTTCATGGCCGGGTGGCCGGTGACGTCGAACGGAGCTGTGTTCGGGATCATCTCCAGGGCCCTGGCCACATAGACCTCCATGGGGCAGTCGGGCTCCGGGAGCTGGGTCGCCTTCAACGGCAGGGTCGGCATGACCAGCAGGTCGTGGCCGGCCAAGACCCGGTCGTAGGCCGCGGTGGCGGTGCGGGCCAGGTTCTGGGCCTTGGCGTAGTAGCGGCCCCGGTGGGCCTCGGCCATCCACTGGCCGGCGAGCACCGTCAGCTTGACCGTCTCTGACAGCTGGTCGCCCTTGACCCGGCGGCCCTCGCCGAAGGTGTCGACCAGGCCGGTCGCGTAGTGCCCCTTGGCGCCGCGGGCCATGCTCTCGCCGGCGACCATGATCGCCGTCGCTCCCTCCAGCGCGATCGCGTTCCAGACGGCCATCGCGTCGCGGTGCCAGGGGATCGAGACCTCCTCGACCTTGGCCCCGAGCCGCTCGAAGGCGCGGGTCGCCTCCCGGACCGCCTCATCGACGTCGGCCTCCGACAGCCCGGCAATGCCGAACCCCTCGCGGACCACGGCCAGCCGCAACCCGGCGACGTCGCCGGTGAGTGCCCCTAGGTAGTCGGTGGCCTGGAGCCCGGCATGCTGGCGGGGGTCCAGTCCATCCGGGCCGGCCAGCACCGACAGCAGCAGGGCCACGTCCCTGGCGGTGGCGGCCATCGGGCCGAGGTGGTCGAGGGAGGCCTCGATCGGGAACGCGCCCGTGTACGGGACAAGCCCCCAGGTCGGCTTCAGCCCGTAGATGCCCGACCAGCAGCTCGGGATCCGCACCGAGCCGCCCTGGTCGCCGCCGATGGCCAGGTCGACCTCGCCGGCCGCGACCAGCGCGGCCGAGCCGGTCGAGGAGCCGCCAGTGGAGCGGGTCGGGTCATAGGGGTTGCGGACCGGGCCGCTGTCGGCGGTGTGGCTGCCGCCCGAGAAGCACAGACTCTCGCACACCGCCTTGCCGAGGATGACCCCGCCGGCGTCCAGGACCCGCTCGACCACGGTGGCGTCCTCGTCGGGCACATATCCGTCCAGCAGCGCCGTCCCATTGCGCATGGGCACGCCGGCGACGGCGACGTTGTCCTTGATGGCGACGGTCCGACCGGCCAGTGGCCCGCCGTCGGCGCCCTCGATCCGGACCCGCCAGGCCCACGCCCCAAGCCGGTTCTCCTCGGGCCGGGGCGCTGTCCCGCCGTCGCGTAGGTAACGCGGCTGCCGCTGGGGCTCCTGGAGCTCGTCGAGCCGGTCGTAGGGAGCCAGGAATCCCTCGACCAGCGCCTCGAAGGCGGGAATCCGCTCCTGGGGGATGCTGAAGTGGAACTGGCGGGCGATCGCGGTGAGGTCCTCCGGTGCGGGACGCTGAACGGCCATGGCTACCCCCAACGGGCGACTGCTGCTGCCGCTTGCCTACGCGTCCAGGCGTCCGCTGTCAACGCCTGGCAGCTGCTGTGAGGAGGCGGTGCTGGCGCGCTAGACACCCCACGGTGTTAGGTGGTCAAGCGGCGTGCTGGGTGGCGGCCGGCCAGGCCTGGGCTTCCTCGTAGGGCTGTGGTGGCGCGGGCAGCCGTGCAGGATGCCGACCAGCCGG
>Ga0307415_100000086_pt1 | contig 38354 bp, 34 predicted proteins | sample DK1Cmetagenome_FD_204524 | JGI IMG/M metagenome (GOLD analysis project Ga0307415, IMG submission 204524) | Maize rhizosphere microbial communities from greenhouse at UC Davis, California, United States - DK15-C-2 | ecosystem: Host-associated > Plants > Roots > Rhizosphere > Soil | place: USA... | reverse complement strand
CAGCTCCACGCCGTTGAGCCAGACCCGGCACCAGGAGTCGACCCCCTCGAACCGCAGCACGGTCCGCTCGGCGTCCCAGCCGGCCGGCAGCCGGAACCGCAGCCGGTAGTCGCCGGTCGGGTTCTCGCTGGGCACATGGGGCGGGTCGACCGGGAACGGGTAGGCGACGTTGGTGTAGGCGGGGGCGCCGTGGCCGTGGAGCTGCCAGTGCGACGGCACCGGCAGTCGGTCCCAGCCGCGGTCGTCGAAGCCGGGGTCGGCGAAGCCGGTGTCCCCGTCGGCCCGCGACGACAGCCGGAAGCGCTAGCTCCCCGACAGGTCCAGGGCGGCCGCGTCGGAGCCCCCCGGCCAGGCCCGCGGGGCCAGCGCCCCGGCGCCCACGCCCAGCCGCTCCCCGTCCCCGGCGCTCATGCCGAGGTCAGGTGCAGCAGCAGGGCCTGCTCGGGCCGGAGCACCGGCAGGGGCAGCCCGACCTCGGTCAGCGCCCGGCCAGCCAGGGTGACCTGGCCGGCCTCGTACCAGGGGGGCGCGACCGCGTGCTTGGTCTCGGGCTCGCCCGCGACCCGGACGACCTCGACCCGGTAGGCGCGCTCGCCGTCCAGCCCGGGGAACCGGGCCAGCCCGGGGGTCTCGAAGGCCGAGGCGGTCAGCTGCACGTAGGCGAACAGGGCCTCGGCGCGGTCGCCGGCCACCACCCCGTGCAGGTACGCGGCCGGGTTGGGGTGGTCGGCCCTGACCACCTGGCCGCCGTGCAGCAGCGGCCGCATGCGCTTGTAGAAGGCGATCGCCTCGGCCAGCCCGGCCTGCTCCTCCGCCGAGGCCGAGGCGATGTCCCACTCGATGCCGAAGTGGCCGAACAGGGCCGTGGCCACCCGGAAGGGGAGGCCGTGGACGCGGCTGGTGGTGTGCGAGCGCGGCGGGCCCACATGGGTGCCGACCAGCTCGGGCGGCAGCAGCAGCTGGGTCCAGCGCTGGATGTGCTGGCGCTCCAGGGCGTCGTTGGTGTCACTGGCCCAGACCCGGTCGGTGCGGGCCAGGATGCCCAGGTCGACCCGGCCGCCGCCCGACGCGCAGCTCTCGATCTCCACCTCCGGGTGGCGGCGGCGCAGCTCGTCCAGCAGCCGGTAGGTGGCCAGGGTCTGGGCCCGCACCCCCGGCCGGCCGTCGTGGCCGGCCTCGATCAGGTCGCGGTTGTGGTCCCACTTGAGGAAGGCGATGTCGTGGCCGGCCAGCAGGGCGTCCAGCCGGTCACGGATGTGGGCGTAGCAGTCGGGGTTGGCCAGGTCGAGGACCTGCTGGCTGCGCCAGGCCTCGGGCAGCCGCCCGGGCCGGCCGGCCCCGGACAGGACCCAGTCGGGGTGGGCCCGGAACAGGTCGGAGTCGGGGTTGACCATCTCCGGCTCGACCCACAGCCCGAACTCCATGCCCAGCTTGCCGACGCGCCCGATCAGCGGGTCGAGGCCGTCGGGCCAGACGTCGGGGGCGACGTGCCAGTCACCCAGGCCGGCGCGGTCGTTGCGGCGGCCGCCGAACCAGCCGTCGTCGAGCACGAACCGCTCCACGCCCAGGCGGGCCGCCACCTCGGCCAGCTCGGTCAGCCGGTCCAGGCGGTGGTCGAAGTAGACGGCCTCCCAGGTGTTGAGCACCACCGGCCGGGGCGAGCGCGGGTGCGAGGGCCGGTCGCGGGTGAAGCGGTGGTAGGCGGCGCTGAGGCCGTCCAGGCCCTCGGCGCTGTAGGCGGCCAGCAGCGGCGGGGTCGCGTACTCCTCGCCGGGGCCGAGGGCCACCTCCGAGGGGCCGAGCAGCTCGGCCCCGCCCATGCCGGCGTGGCCGTCGGCGTTGCGCTCCGCCCAGTGGACCGCGTCGCCGCTCCAGGCCAGGTGCATCCCCCAGACCTCGCCGCCGCGGAAGCCGAACCCGGGGGTGCCGACGGCCAGCACCAGGGTGGCGTCGTGGCCGGTGCGGCCGTGGCGGCCCTCGCGCGACCAGGCGCCGTGGGGCAGCGGGTGCCGCTGGGGGATGCGCTCGCGGCACCAGCGGCCGGTCAGGTCGAGCACCTCGACCGCCCGGGCCGGCAGGGGCAGGGTGACGGCCAGCTGCGACACCAGGTACGGGGCGTCGCCCTCGTTGCGCAGGGCGTGGGTCGCCTCCAGGACCCCCGAGGGGTGCAGGCGCAGCCGCGTGACCAGGGCCAGCCCGGCCTCGTCGTCGGCCGCCTCGACCACCGCGCAGGTCCCGTCCGCGTCCGCCTCCAGGGAGCGGACCAGGAACCGCGGCGACCAGCCGCCGCCGTCGGGCCGGGCCCCGGCCAGCCCGGGCCGCAGCCGCCAGCCGTCGACCGGCATCGGCAGCAGCCGCCGCGGCACCGGCCGGTCCACGGCCGAGTGGGCCGCCGCCGGCACCAGCGCCTCGGCCAGGACGGCCTCGTCGACCGCCCCGCCCAGGTCCGGCCCCCAGTGGAGCACCACCGGCAGCGGCTCCCCGACCCCGCTGCGGGCGTCGAGGACCAGCGACACCCCGCCGGCGCGCAGGAGGATGGCGCTCACCCCTTGGTCGAGCCCAGGGTCAGCCCGGCCACGAACTGCTTTTGGAGCACGAAGAAGATGATCAGGACGGGGATGGCGATCACCACCGAGCCGGCCGAGAGCAGGTTGTAGTCGGTGAAGAACTGGCCGCGCAGGTTGGTGAGGGAGCTGGTGATGGGGAACTTGTCGCCCGACTGCATGAGGACCGTGGCCCAGTAGAACTCGTTGTAGATCCAGGTCACCTGGAGGGTGGCCAGGGCGGCCAGGGCCGGCCGGCACAGCGGCAGGGTGATGCGGAAGAACTGGGTGGGGACGCCGGCCCCGTCGACCCGGGCCGCCTCGAACATCTCGTGCGGCAGGGCCTTCATGTAGTTGCTGAGCACGAAGGTGCAGAAGCCGGTCTGGAAGGCGGTGTTGATCAGGATCAGCCCCCAGTAGCTGTCCAGCAGCTGGCCCGAGTCGCTCATCCACAACGGCAGCGGGACCTCGCGGTACAGCCGGAACAGCGGGATCAGCAACGCCTGCTGGGGCAGCAGGTTCGCGGCGGTGAAGACCCCCAGCAGGACCAGGTTGAACCGGAAGCTGAAGCGGGCCACCACGAAGGCCACGCACGAGGCGATGAACAGCGTGATCAGGACGGCGGGCACGGTGATGTACAGCGAGTTGAGGAAGTGCCGGGTGAACTCGCCCTGCTCCCAGGCGTGGAGGTAGTTCTGGAGGGTGAACCCGCCGAGGGAGACGTAGCCGTGCTCGGAGGTGTAGTCGTAGTCGCGGAAGGAGTTGTACGCCGCCCACAGCACCGGGAACAGCCAGGCCAGGGCGGTCGCGGTCAGGAACACGTTGAGCAGGATCCGGCCCGGCGAGAGGCGCCGGTGCCTGGATCTGGCGGCCGTCCCGGTGGCGGCCCTGGGGGTGACGGTGGTGCTGGTCATCGCCGCTCCCCCCGCATCACGGTCGACAGGAAGATGGTGATGAACACCAGCGAGATGACCAGCATGATGGTGGCCAGGGCCGAGCCGAAGCCGATCCGGCTCGCCTCGCCGACGACGTTGGCGGTGACCAGCGTCGAGATCAGCTCCAGGCCGTTGGTGCCCTTGTTGATGACCCAGACGATGTCGAAGGCCCGCAGCGCCTCGATCACCGTCACCACGATGATGATGATGTTGATGGGTTTCATCACCGGGAGCACGACCGAGAAGAACGTCCTGACCGGGCTGGCCCCGTCCACGGCCGCGGCCTCCCGCAGCGAGGGGTCGACGCCCTTCAGGCCGGCCAGGTACAGCAGCATGATGTAGCCGGCGTGCTTCCAGCCGGCGGCGACCAGCACCGCCCACAGGTTCCACCTGGAGTCGCCGTACCAGTCGATCTGGGTGTGGAGCACGGCGTTCAGGAGCCCCTGGTCGCGCGAGTAGATCAGCTGCCAGATGAAGCCGATGAGGGCCAGCGACAGCACCACCGGCAGGAAGAACGCGGTCTGGTAGAAGCGGGTGGCCCGCAGCTCCCGGTCCAGCAGCACGGCCAGGAAGATGCCCAGGCAGGTGGGGACCATGAACAGGAACACCAGCCAGATGACGTTGTGGGTGAGCGCCGGCTTGAACGGCGGGTAGATGGTGAAGACGTCCACGTAGTTCTGGGTCCCGATCCACTTGATGGTGTCGAGGCTGCCCACGCCGGTCCAGCTGGCGAACGACAGCACCACGGTGGCGACCGCGGGCAGCCACACCAGCCCCACCACCAGCGCGGTGGGGACGATCACCATGAGCGCCAGGAAGATCCGGTCGGTGCCGGTCGCCTGGACGTGGCGCCGGCGCCGGCGAGTCGGCGCCTTGGCGGCGACGGGGACGGTCGGCAGGTCGCTCATCGCGCCTCCCCCAGTGTCAGGAGGTGAAGATCGACTTCTTCTGGCTCTCCAGGCTCTTGGTCAGCCCGTCGACGTCGTCGGGCTTCTTGATGAAGGTCTGGAGGCCGGGGATCATGACCGTGGAGGCGAAGTCCGGCCGGGTGTCGCGGTCGAGGAACTGGGCGATCGACTCGGCCGAGCCGATGAACTCCACCGCCTTCTGCTGCAAGGCGGTGTAGTTGCTGGCGTCGGCCTCGGTGCTGGACCCGATGACGGTGTTGTTGGCCTTGAGGAGGACGTTCTCGGCCTCGGCCGTGCCGGTGAACTTGAGGAACTGCTTGGCGCCCTCCTCGTTCTTGGGGTCGGCCCGCATCATGACGCCGTCGATGGGCGCCTCGATGGCGCCGGTGCCGATGGCCGGGTCGATCTCGGGGAAGGCGAAGAAGTCGAGGTCGTCCCGGTCCTTCTCGGGGAACTGCTCGCCCACGAACATGCCGAGCAGGTACATCCCCGCCTCCTTCTTCTGCAGGGCCCGGGCCGCCTCCTGCCACTCGCGCCCCAGCGCATCCTCCTGGTGGTAGGGCAGCAGCTCCCGCCAGGTGTCGAACACCTTCTTGACCTGGGGCGAGTCCCAGGCCTGCTTGCCGGCCATCAGGTCGATGTGGAACTGGAAGCCGTTGATGCGCAGGTCCAGCTGGTCGAAGGTGCCCATCGCCGGCCAGCCGTCCTTGTCGGCGAAGGCGATCGGGATCAGCCCGTCGCCCTGCATCTGCTTGGCCAGGGCGACCAGCTCGTCGAGGGTCTTGGGCTCCTCGTAGCCCTTCTCCTGCCAGACCGACTTGCGGTAGAAGAGCCCCCACGGGTAGGTGGTCAGGGGCACGAAGTACTGCTTGCCGTCCTCACCGGTGGAGGCGGCCTTCATCGCCTCGCTCATCCCGCTCATGCCGGACCACACGTCGCTGATGTCGCCGGCCAGGCCCTGGGCGGCGAAGAAGCGCATCCGGTAGCCGGCGAACCAGGTGAACACGTCGTCCGGGTTGCCCTGCAGGTAGTTGTTGATGTTCTCCTGGAAGGTCTCGTGCTCGACGGTGTTGGTCTTCACCGTCAGCCCCGACGACTTCTGGAACGCCGCCGTCATCTCGGCATACGCCTTCTTGGGCACCTCGTCGGACTGGTTGGACCCGAAGGTGACCTCCTTGGACCCGCCGCCGCTGTCGCCGTCGCCGCCCCCGCAGGCCGCGAGCAGGCTGGACAGGGACAGGGCGGCGCCGGTGCCCAGGGTCCCCTTGAGGAACCCGCGCCGGCTGATGCCGGCGGCCGCCACCGAGGGCGGGACCAGGCCGGCGAGGTACTCGGACTCCGTCCGGGGACGGGACATGGGCGCCTCCTTGGGTAGGCGGTGACTAGCCGGCGACCTCCACCTGGCAGCCGGCGGCGGCGATCTCGGTAAGCACCTCGGGGTCGGCGGTTGGGTCGGTGATCAGCAGGCTCACCTCCTCGAGGTCACAGACCTTGGCCAGCTCGACCTCCCCGATCTTGGAGCCGTCGGCGACGATCACGCGGCGCCTGGCGGCCAGCAGCATGGCCCGCTTGACCTCCGCCTCGGGCAGGTTGACGTTGGTGATACCGACCTCGGGGTCGACGCCGTTGCAGCCGACGAAGGCGACCGCGGCGTGCAGGCGCTCCAGCAGGACCGTGCCGAGGGGGTTGACCAGCGAGTGCTGGAGGGGGCGGAGGGTGCCGCCGGTGACCACCACGCTGATCCGCGGCGCCGCCCGCTCCAGCTCCAGGGCGATGTTGAGCCCGTTGGTGACCACGGTCACGTCGCGCAGCTCGGTCCGGAGGACCAGCGCCCGGGCGATGGCGGTGGTGGTCGTGCCCACGTCCAGGATCACCGTGTCGCCGGCGGCGATGGCGCCGGCGGCGCGCGCGCCGATGCTGGACTTCTGCTCGGGCGCCTCCAGCTGCGAGGACTCGAAGGGCCGCTCGCCCAGCAGCCCCGAGGAGGGAACCGCCCCGCCGCGGACCCGGCGCACCCGGGCCCGCGCCTCCAGGGCCGACAGGTCGGCCCGGACCGTGACCGCGGACACCCCGAAGCGGTCGGCCAGGTCGGTGACCCGGGCGAAGCCCTCCTCCCAGACGATCCCGGCCATGCGGGCCTGCCGGACCTCCGCGAGCGGGTTCAGCTCGGAGATGCCACCGCCTGCCCGTGCGCCCATCTGCGCCCTCCTTGGCGCACATTGCGAACGCTTACGGGATCCGTGTCAAGTCTTCGTTGTCATCACCTTCCGCAAGCCGTCAGGCGCCTGACGGGATGTTCTGGTTCAGCCGGAACAGGTTGTCCGGGTCGTAGCGGCGCTTGACCTCGACCAGCCGGTCCCAGGTGGGCCCCGGGTAGGCCTCGCGGACCCGCTCGGGCCCCTCGTCGCTGAGGAAGTTGACGTAGACGCCGGGGTCGCCCTGGCGCAGGGCGGCGGCGAAGTCGTCGGCCCAGGCGTCCTGGGCCGGCCGGTCCTCGGCCCGCTGGTAGACGGCGCCGACCCCGGCCATGATCCGCCGCCGGCGGTGGGCGAAGGCGGTCGCCTCGACCGGCGCCCGGGCCGTGGCCCCGCCCAGCACCCGCAGCTGGGCCACGGCCATCATGGCCGTCGAGGCCTGCAGGCGCTCGACGATCGTCTGGGCGGCGGCCCGGTCGACGGTGTCCATGAACAGCGAGCGGGCCGACTCCTCGACCACCTCCATGTCCTCGGCCGGCTCGAACAGCCCGGCGTACGGCATCGGCTGGACCAGGTCGGCCAGCGGCTCGGCCAGGGCCCGGAGCGGGGCCACCGCCCGCTCCCCCGCCGCGTCGTCGCCGGCGTAGCAGATCAGGGCCATCACGATCAGCTGGCCGTGGGCCTGGGGGGGCAGGAACGGCATCGGCGGGGCGACCATGATGTTGGCGATGGCCGACAGCTCCTCGGGCGCGGCCTCGGCGGCGGCCACGAAGCCCTCGATCACCTCGGCGCTGCCCGGCAGGATCAGCATGCCGCCGACGATCGAGGGCAGCTCATGCAGCCGGTACTGCAAGCGGGTGGCGACCCCGAAGTTGCCGCCGCCGCCGCGGACGGCCCAGAACAGGTCCGGGTGGCGCTGGTCGTCGACCTCGAGGACCCGGCCGTCGGCGGTGACCAGCTCGGCGGCGAGCAGGTTGTCGATGGTCAGCCCGTGCTTGCGGACCAGGAAGCCGACCCCGCCGCCCAGGGTCAGGCCGCCGATCCCGACCGAGCCGGTGTCGCCGAACCCGGTGGCCAGCCCGTGGGCGCCGACCGCGGCCGTGTAGGCGCCGGCGGTGAGGCCGGTCTGGGCCCAGGCCGTCCGTCCCTCCAGATCGAGGTCGAGGGCGGTCATCTCCGACAGGTCGAGCACGATCCCGCCGTCGGCGACGCTGTGACCGGCCAGGCTGTGGCCGCCGCTGCGCACCGCCAGGGGCAGCCCGGCCTCCCGGGCCAGGCCGACCAGCCGGGCGACCTCGCCGGCGCCGGTGGGGCGGACGATCGCCGCCGGCCGGCGGTCGAACTTGCCGTAGAACAGCTTGCGGGCCTGGTCGTAGCCGGCGTCCTCGGGGGCGGTCACCCGCCCGTCGAAGTCGTCGCGGAGGTCCGGGATCGAGATGGACGTGGTGGATGGGAAGGACAACGGTGTCTCCCTTCGGCACTCGCTCTGGCTTCGGGAGACCCTACCGGCTGCCCCCGACACGGGCGGCGGCCGGGCCCGCAGAGGTTGACACTGCCAATCTGGGGCCTTAGATTGACATCGTCAATCTAAGGAGGAGCGGTGGCCAACCCGACCTACTACGGCGGCGACCTGCGCCGGGACCTGCTGGAGGAGGCGCTGGCGCTGATCGCGGCCGAGGGGCCGTCGGCGGTCAGCCTGCGCTCGCTGGCCCGGCGGCTCGGGGTCTCCCACGCCGCTCCGGCCAACCACTTCCCGGACAAGGCGGCCTTGTTCACCGCCATCGCCGCGGAGGGGTTCGCGCTGCTGGCCGCGGCCATCGAGGACGCCGTCCGGCGGGCCGGACCGGACGCCAGCGCGGCCCAGCGGTTCGGCGCGGCCGGGCGGGCCTACGCCGGCTTCGCCCTGGCCCATCCGGCCCACTTCGCGGTGATGTGGCAGCGCGACCTGCTGCACGGGGACGACCCGACCCTGGCCGCGGCCGGCGACGCCACCTTCGCCCTGCTGCTGGGCGGCGTCCGCGAGGTCCAGGCCGAGGGCGGCGCCCCCGGCGCCGCCCCCGAGACCGTCGCCTACCTGGCCTGGTCGACCGTGCACGGCCTGGCCGCCCTCTGGCTGGGCGGCCCCCTCCAGCGGGCCGGCCGCCCCTTCGACGAGCTCGCCGGCGAGGTCGCCACCCTCCTCGGCCGCGCCTTCGTCCCACCGGCCCCCACCGCCCCGTCCGACCCCGCCGCCCCACCCGTGTGAAGGAGCGATCTCAATGCACAGTCAGCGCGAACCCCACCGCGACCGGGTGCCGGCCCGGCCGGCCGACCCCCGGTTGCGGGTCGGCGACGCCGAGCGCGGGAAGGTCATCGACCAGCTGGCCGACCACCACGCGGCCGGGCGGCTCACCCTGGATGAGTTCGAGCAGCGGATGTCGGCCGCCTGGACCGCCCGCACCGGCGCCGAGCTGGAGGTCCTGGTCCGGGACCTGCCGGCCCTGCCGGGGCCGGCGAGCCGGGTCCCGGGCCGGCCGCGGCCGACGCTGGACTCCCCCACCAGGACCTACCTGGCCGTGATCGCCCTGCTGTGGGTGATCTGGCTGGTCACCGGGGCCGGCTACCCGTGGCCGGTATGGCCGATGCTGGGCTGGGGCATCGGCGTGGCCGGCCACCACCGCGGCGCCTGGGCCGGCCGCTGACGGGCCCGCGGGTCAGCCGAGGAACTCGAGCAGGTCGGCGGCCAGGGCGTCGGGGGCCTCCTCGGCCATGTGGTGGCCGGAGGGGAAGGGGTGGCCGCGGAGGTCGGGGGCCCAGGGGCGCCAGACGGCGAGGACGTCGTAGAGGTCGCCCAGGTCGTCGTCGGTGGCCCACAGGACCAGGGTCGGGCAGGCGACCCGGCGGCCGCCGCGGCGGTCCTCGTCGTCGTGGCGGCGGTCGAGGCCGAGGCCGGCCCGGTAGTCCTCCATCATGGCGTGGACGGTGGCCGGGTCGTGGATGGCCCGGCGGTAGTCGGCGTAGGCCTCGACCCCCATCGGCTCGGGGCCGGTCCGGTACCAGGCGTCGGGGTCGGCGCTGATCACCCGCTCGGCCGGCTTGGCCGTCTGGCCGAAGAAGAACCAGTGCCACCAGGCGGCCGCGAAGCGGGCGTCGGCCCGGGCCAGGGCCTCCCCGATGGGCACGGCGTCCAGCACGGCCAGGGCGGTGACGGCCGCCGGATGGTCCAGGGCGGTCCGCAGGGCCACGTAGGCGCCGCGGTCGTGCCCGACCACGGCGAAGCGGTCGTGGCCCAGCGCGGCCATCAGGGCCAGGCAGTCGGCGGCCATGGCCCGCTTGGAGTAGGGAGCGTGATCGGGGGTGGTCGGCGGCTTGGACGACTCGCCGTAGCCGCGCAGGTCGGGGCAGACCACGGTGTGCGAGCCGGCCAGCAGCGGCGCCACCCGGTGCCAGGTCACATGGGTGCGCGGGTGGCCGTGCAGCAGCAGCACGGCCGGCCCCGACCCGCCGTGGCGGACCCGCAGCACCGCCTCGCCCACGTCGACCCGCTCCAGGGTGAAGCCGTCGAACACCGCGCCGCCCCGCCTCAGGAGACCGAGCGGGCATTGACCCGGAACTCGGTCGGCCTGGCGCCCTCCCCGTCCTCCAGGCCCCAGCTGACGATGCGGGTGGGCCGGATGCGCAGGAACTCCTCGGCGAAGTTGGGGAAGCGCGGGTTGATGGCGCTGCCGCCGCTGGTCAGGGCCTCGGCCAGGCCGCGGACCTCGATGGCCCGGGCCCGCCGGGGGTCGCGCAGGACGTCGTCGAGCAGGAAGGTGACCCTGGGGTTGCGGCGGGCGTCGCGCCACTTCTTGGTGTTGCCGAAGTCGACCCCGCCCACGTCGATCGCATCCTCGTCGGCGTTGAAGGTGAAGGTCAGCGGGACCACGTGGGGCTGGCCGTCGGGGCCGACGGTGGCCAGGCGGGCCAGCCCCTGGCTGCTCAGGTACTCGATCTCGGTCGGGGTGAAGGCGCTCATCGTCGCTCCTCTCGTCCGCGTGGCCCGAGCATATCGAGCAGGGCCCGGCGCGCGGGGTCGCGGGGAGCGCTTACGCTGGGCGGGCCGATGCGAGTCTTCCTGGTCGACGGGACCTACGAGCTGTTCCGCCACTACTACGGGGTGCCACCGCACCGCACGGCCGAGGGGGCCGAGGTGGCGGCCACCCGCGGGGTGCTGTGGTCGATGCTGCGGCTGCTCGAGCAGGGTGTGACCCACCTGGGGGTGGCGACCGACCACATCATCGAGTCGTTCCGCAACGCCATGTGGCCCGCCTACAAGTCCTCGGCCGGGCTCGATCCCCAGCTGCTGGGCCAGTTCGGCCTGCTGGAGGTGGCCCTGGAGGCGATGGGGGTGGTGGTGTGGCCGATGGTCGAGCTGGAGGCCGACGACGCCCTGGCCGGGGCGGCCGCCGTGGCCGCCGACGACCCGCGGGTCGAGCAGGTGGTGATCTGCACCCCCGACAAGGACCTGGGCCAGTGCGTCCGCGACCGCCGGGTGGTGCAGCTGGACCGCCGCCGCATGGTCGTCTACGACGAGGCCGCGGTCACGGCCAAGTTCGGGGTCGGCCCGGCGTCCATCCCCGACTACCTGGCCCTGGTCGGCGACTCGGCCGACGGCTACCCGGGCCTGCCCGGCTGGGGCGCGCGGTCGGCCGCGGCCGTGCTGGCCCGCTACGGCCACATCGAGCAGATCCCCGACAGCCCTGGGGGTTGGGCGGTGCCGCTGCGCAACCGCCCCGCCCTGGCCGCCACCCTGCGGACCCAGCGCGACCACGCCCTGCTGTTCAAGGACCTGGCCACCCTGCGGGCCGACCGCTCCCTGCTCCCCGACGTGGACGGGCTGCGCTGGACCGGCCCCACCGAGGCGTTCGCCGAGGTCTGCCGGCGCATCGACGCCCGCTCCCTGGCCACCCAGGTGGCCCGGGTGGCCGGCCCGCGCTAGCCGAGGACGTGGCGGCGCAGCCAGTCGTTGGCGAACACCCCGCCCGGGTCGAGCCGGCCGACCAGCCGGCGGAAGTCGCCCAGGCGCTCGTACAAGGGGCCGATGGCCGCGCCGTCGGCCAGGAACACCTTGCCCCAGTGGGGCCTGGCCCCGAACGGGGCCAGCACCGCCTCGATCTCGACCAGGGCCCGCCGCACCGCCGCCCAGTCCTGCGTCCAGGTGAAGTGGACCGAGAGGGTGTCCTGGCCGTACTGGGGGCTCATCCACAGGCGGTCGGCGGCCACGGTCCGCAGCTCGGTGACCTGGAGGGCCGGCCGGACGACGCCGGCCAGGGCCCGCAGCGCCCGCAGCGCGGCCACGGCGTGGCGGCGCGGGAGGTGGTACTCGGACTGGAGCTCCTCCCCGCTGCTGGGGGTGAAGCCCATGCGGAAGTGTGGCAGCCGGTCCCACCAGGGGCCGGGCACGCCCTGCTGGCGGGTGCAGTTGACCGGGTCGAGCTCCACGATCGGGTGCCGGTCGACGGTCGCCGGCACGGCCCCGAACAGGTCGTCGCGGAGCTGCTCGGGCCCATCGGTGACCCGGCGCTTGACCCACACCTGCTCGACCTCCTCGCCCCAGCGGGTGAACAGGCTGACGCTGTAGCCGGTCGCGGTGACCTCGTCCAGGTGCTCGAACAGGCCGGCCCAGGCCAGGCCCTCGAAGGCGCGCTGGCGGACCTGGTAGGCGGGCTCGACGTCGAGGGTGAGGCGGGTGACGGCGCCGAGCGCGCCCAGCCCCACCACCAGGCCGTCGAAGTCGGGGTCGCCCCGGGCGGCCACCAGCGTCTCCCCGCCGGCCGTGACCAGCTCCAGGCCGGCGACGGCGGTGGCCAGGTTGCCGTTGGCGTCGCCGGAGCCGTGGGTGGCGGTGGCCACCGCGCCCCCGACCGAGATGTGGGGCAGCGAGGCCAGGTTGGCCAGGGCCACCCCCTCGGCCGCCAGCGCCTCGGCCAGCTCGCCGTAGCGGACGGCGGCCGACAGCGACACCGTGCCCGCCGCGTGGTCGACGGCCACGTCGGCGGGCAGCCCGTCCAGGGAGATCAGGGCGGCCGAGTCGGCGATGTCGCTGAACGAGTGCCGCGAGCCCAGCACCCGCGCCCGGGAGGCGCCGGCGAGCAGCTCCCGCAGCTGCTCGAGGCTGGCTGGCCGGTGCAGGCTGGCCGCCCGGTAGGTGTGGTTGCCGGCCCAGTTGGTCTCGCTCACGGGATGGCACGCTACCCTGGCCCGGCCGGCCCGGCCAGGGCCGCCGGGCCCGGCCCGATTGACATATCCCCGAACTTCGGTGCAGCGTCCTTCCCATGCAGAGCAGGCAACAGCGACCCGAGCCGGGCGCGGTCAGGGCCGACCAGTTCCGGTTGCTGGTCGACGCCGTCAAGGACTACGCCATCTTCCTGCTCGACCCGGACGGCCACGTGGTCACCTGGAACGCCGGCGCCGAGCGGATCAAGGGGTACGCGGCCAAGGAGATCCTCGGCCAGCACTTCTCCCGCTTCTACGAGCCCGACGACATCGCCGCCGGCCTCCCCGCCCGGATGCTGGCCCGGGCCGCCCGCGAGGGCCGAACCCAGGGGCGGGGCTGGCGGATCCGCAAGGACGGCGGCCGCTTCTACGCCCAGGTGACCCTCACCGCCCTGTTCGACGGCGAGGGCCAGCTCATCGGCTACGCCAAGATCACCCATGACGTGACCGCCGAGCTGGAGGCCGAGCAGGCCCGCCGCGACCGCGAGTACCAGCTGGCCGAGGCCCAGGCCGTGGCCAAGCTGGGCAGCTTCGAGTGGGCCCTGGCCGGCGACCAGGTGACCTGGAGCCCGGAGCTGTACCGGATCCTCGGTCTTGACCCCGGGTCCTACTGCGGCACCGTGGACGGGCTGCTGAAGCTGTTCCACCCCGACGACCGGGCCGAGGTGGCCGCGACCCTGCGCCGGGCGGCCACCGAGGGGACCTCGTTCCGGCTGCAGGCGCGGGTCCTGCGGCCCACCGGCGAGGTCCGGGTCCTGTCCAGCTGGGGCGACGTCACCCGCGACGAGCAGGGCCGCCCCCTGCGGATGCTCGGCGTCTGTCAGGACGTCACCGACTGGCGCCGGCGGGAGGAGGCGCTGGTCGAGGCCCAGGCCCAGGCCGAGCTGTCGCGCCGGCTGCAGAGCGGGCTCCTGCCCAGCCTGTCCCTGCCCGACCCGGCCCTGGAGCTGCGCACCCGCTACCTGCCGGGGCACGAGCGGGCCCTGCTCGGGGCCGACTTCTTCGACGCCCTCCAGCTGGCCGACGGCACCGTGGCCCTGCTGATCGGCGACGTGGCCGGGCACGGCCCGGCCGAGGCGGCGGTCGGGGTGTCCCTGCGATCCGCCTGGCGGGCGCTGGTGCTGACCGGCCACGGCCCCGGGGAGCTGCTGGACGGGCTGGACAAGGTGCTGGCCTGCAACCGGCAGTCGGAGGAGTTGTACGCCACCGTCTGCTGCTGCTGGATCAGCCCGGACCGCGAGCGGGTGACCGTCGCCCTGGCCGGCCATCCCCCGCCGCTGCTGGCCCGCGACGGCGGGGTCGAGGTGGTCGAGGTCCCAGGCGGGCCGGCCCTGGGCATCCTCGACGGCGGCGCGGTCTGGGAGGCGGGCCAGCTGGAGGTGGGCCGGGACTGGACGCTGCTGTGCTACACCGACGGGCTGGTCGAGGGCCGCAGCGCCCCCGGCTCCAGGGACCGGTTCGGGGTCGAGGCGCTGGTCGCGGCGGCCGCCGGGCTGCTCGGGAGCGGGGCCGGGCTCGACGACGCCCTCGACCGGCTGCTGGACCTGGTGCGCGAGGCCAACGGCGGCGACCTCTCCGACGACCTGGCCATCCTCTGCCTCACCAGGGACCCCGGGCATGCCTGAGCTGCCGACCCGCTCCGGCCGGCGCCAGCAGTGGGCCCGCATCGACCTTCCCCGCAACCCCTCCAGCGTGGCCACGGCCCGCCGCTTCATCGAGGCCCGGGTATCGGCCTGGTCGTTCCCGCGGCGGGCCGGCGAGCAGCTGGTCCTGATCGGCTCGGAGCTGGTCACCAACGCCGTGCTGCACGCCCGCACCGACCTCACCCTGACCCTGGAGCTGGACGACGGCCGGGCCCGCATCAGCGTCAAGGACCAGTCGCAGGCGCCGGCCACGCTGCGCCACTACCGCACCGACGCCCTCACCGGCCGCGGCCTCGGGGTGGTGGCCGCCCTCAGCGACAGCTGGGGGATCAGCGCCGCCGCCGACGGCAAGGTGGTCTGGGCCGAGGTCGCCGCGGCCAACGACGCCGCCGGCGACGCCCCGCGCCCACCCGAGCTGCGCAACGGCCCGGCCCCGGCCGCGACCGAGCTCCCCGGGACCCGTCCGGTCCGCTTCCCCGGCGTGCCGGTCGACACCTACCTGGAGCTCCAGGCCCACAACGACGCCCTGTTCCGCGAGCTGGAGCTGATCAGCATCGAGCTGGACGCGGGCTCGGGCCGCCCGGCCGCCCCCCTGGCCGAGCTGGTCGACCAGCTCTACCGGCGGTTCCGGGGCCAGCGCGACAGCTACCGGGACGTGGTGGCCGCGGCCAAGGCCCGCGGCCAGCGGACCGTCGACCTCCAGACCAGCGCCCCCCCGGCCGCCGCCGGCGCCGCCCAGAGCTACCTGGACCTGCTGGAGCGGGCCGACGAGCTGTGCCGGGCCGGCCTCCTGCTCACCTCCGAGCCCCCCGCCCCCGTGCGCGAGCTGCGACGCTGGTTCGTGGAGCAGATGGTCGCCCAGCTCCGCGCCGGCGGCTGAGGCCACGGTGGGCGAGCTCCGCGTCAGGGAGGCGACGGCCGGCGACTGGCCGGCGATCTGGCCGTTCCTGCGGCGGATCATCGCCGCCGGCGAGACCTACTGCTGGGACCCGGACACCGGCGAGGAGCGGGCCCGGGCCAAGTGGTTCCCGGCGCCGCCGGGGCGGACGGTGGTGGCCGTCGACGCCGAGGGGCGGGTCGTGGGCACGGCCGAGACCCATCCCAACCAGGGCGGGCCGGGGGCGCACGTGGCCAACGCCGGCTTCATGGTCGACCCCGACCACGCCGGCCGCGGGGTCGGCCGGGCCCTGGCCGTCCACGTCCTCGACCAGGCCCGCGCCGACGGCTACCGGGCGATGGTGTTCAACGCCGTGGTCGAGACCAACGCCAACGCCCTGGCCCTGTGGCGCTCGCTGGGGTTCGAGGTCCTGGCCACCATCCCCGAGGCCTTCGACCACCCGACGGCCGGGCTGGTCGGCCTGCACGTCCTGCACCGCCGCCTCTGAGGCGGCCGGTCGGCGGGATCGTCTAGTGTTGCTGCGGTAGCGGACCGAGAGGCGAGAGAGGCGAGGGCCGTGGCGTTGCAGAGCCGTTCCCCCCAGCGACCCGACGACCTGGTGGTCGAGGTCGAGGAGGCGGACGCCGGGGCGGCGGCGGCGGCGGTGGAGCGGGCCCGGGCGGCCGGGGGCCGCTGGGCGGCGGCGTCGGCCCTGGAGCGGTCGGCGGCCCTGGTGGCCGCGGCCGACGCCCTCGCCGGGGCGGCCGACGAGGTCACCGACCTGGTCGTCCGGGAGGTGGGCAAGCCGCTGACCGAGGCCGCCGCCGAGACCGGCCGCGGCCTCGGCATCCTGCGCTACTACGCCCAGCAGGCCCTCGACCCCGACGGCGAGACCTACCCCGGCCCCAGCCCGGCGGCCCTGCTGCTCAGCCGGCGCCGGCCCCGCGGGGTGGCCGGGCTGGTCACCCCCTGGAACTTCCCGGTGGCCATCCCCCTGTGGAAGGCGGCCCCGGCCCTGGCCTTCGGCAACGCGGTCACCCTCAAGCCGTCGCCGGAGGCCACCGCGGTCGCCCTGCGCCTGGCCGAGCTGCTCGGCCCGGCCGTGGGCGAGGACCTGTTCCAGGTCCTGCCCGGCGGGGCCGCCACCGGCACGGCCATGCTGGAGGCGGTGGACTGCATCTCGTTCACCGGCTCGGTGGCCGTCGGCCACCAGGTCGCGGTGGCCGCCACCGAGCGGGGCATCCCCAGCCAGGCCGAGATGGGCGGCCTCAACGCCTCCATCGTCCTCGCCGACGCCGACCCCGAGCGGGCGGCCGGGGTGGTCGCCGGGGCGGCCATGGGCTACGCCGGCCAGAAGTGCACCGCCACCAGCCGGGCCATCGTGGTCGGCGACCCCGCTCGGTTCACCGAGGCGCTGGTCGCGGCCGTCGAGGGCCTGGCCGTGGGCGACCCGGCCGAGGAGGCCACCGTGGTCGGGCCGGTCATCACCGAGCCGGCCCGCCGGCGGGTGGTGGAGGCGGCGGAGGAGGCCGCGGCCGGCGGGGGCCGCCTGCTGACCGGCGGGAAGGCCGGCGACGGGGCCGGCTGGTTCGTGGCCCCGACCGTGGTCGACGGCCTCGCCCCCGACGCCCGCCTGGCCCAGGAGGAGGTGTTCGGGCCGATCGCGGTGGTGCTGGCCGTGGCCGACGAGGACGAGGCGGTGCGGGTGGCCAACCGGGTCCGCTATGGCCTGGTCGGCTCGGTGTTCACCCGCGACCTGGACCGGGCCCTTCACCTGGCCGCCCGCCTCGACACGGGCATGATCCGGGTCAACGCCCCCACCTCCGGGGTCGACTACCTGGCTCCCTTCGGGGGCGAGAAGGACTCCAGCTTCGGCCCCCGCGAGCAGGGCAAGGCGGCCCGCGACTTCTACACCTCGACCCGGACCATCACCATCCTCCCGGCCGGAGGCTAGGCGGTGGCCCTGTGGCGGGTGCTGGTGGACGGGCGGCCCCGGCTGGCCCGCGGCCCGGTCGCCGGGCCGGCCGAGCTGCTCGACCCCGCGGCGACCCTGGACGGCGTCCTCGGCGGCGACGCCGACACCCTGGCCGAGGTGCTGGCCGGGCCGGCCGCCGGGCCGGTGGCCGAGGGCGCCCAGGCGCTGGCCCCGGTGGGCGGCCAGCCGGTGTGGGCGGCCGGGGTGACCTTCCTGCGCAGCCGCGACGCCCGCCTGGAGGAGTCGAGCGGCCTGGACGCCTACGACAAGGTCTACCTGGCCGAGCGGCCCGAGCTGTTCCTCAAGGCCCTGCCCGGGGCGGCCAGGGGCCCGGGCCAGGCCATCGGGGTCCGGGCCGACTCGGACTGGGACGTGCCCGAGCCGGAGCTGGCGGTGGTGGCCGACCGGCGCGGCCGCATCGTCGCCTACACCATCGGCGACGACGTGTCGTCGCGCTCCATCGAGGGCGAGAACCCCCTGTACCTGCCCCAGGCCAAGCTGTACCGGGCCAGCTGCGCCCTCGGCCCCTGCCTGGTCCCAACGGCCGAGGCCCCCGACCCCGCCGACATGGAGATCACCCTGGTCATCGAGCGGGACGGGGCCGAGCTGTTCGCCGACGGCTGCGCCGTCGCCGACATGAAGCGAAGCCTGCCCGAGCTGGTCGACTGGCTGTGGCGCGGCCAGGACCTGCCGCTGGGGGCGGTGCTGCTCACCGGCACCTCGATCGTGCCGCCGCCGGAGCTGAGCCTGCGCCCGGGCGACCGGGTGCGCATCGCCATCACCGGGCTCGGGGAGCTCGCCAACCCGGTCGAGCTGGTCGACACCACCGGCCAACCCGGCCGCTGACGGAAGGGAGCGCGGGTGCGATACCAGATCGTCGCCGAGGCCTACCGGGACCTGGAGGCGTCCAGCGCCCGGCTGGAGCTGATCGCCCGCCTGGCCGAGCTGTTCGGCCAGACCCCGGCCGAGCTGCTGCCCACGGTGGCGCTGCTGTGCCAGGGCCAGATCGCCCCCGACTTCGCCGGGGTCGAGCTGGGCCTGGCCGAGCGGCTGGCCGCCCGGGCCGTGGCCGAGGCCACCGGCGCGCCGGTCGAGCAGGTGCTGGCCCGGTTGCGGGAGATCGGCGACCTCGGCCTGGCCGCCGAGGGCCTGCTCCAGGACACGACCGGCGACCGGCCGGCCCGCCTGGAGGTCGGGACGGTGTTCGACGGCCTGCACGAGATCGCCCGGGCCGAGGGGACCGGCTCCCAGGGCCGCAAGCTGGGCGGCATGGTCGCCCTGCTCGCCGAGGCGACCCCGCTGGAGGCCCGCTACCTGGTCCGCACCGTGACCGGCAACCTCCGCCTGGGCATCGGCACCGCCACCATCCTGGACGGCCTGGCCGAGGTCCACGCCGGCGGCCGCAGGCAGCGCTTGATTCTGGAGCGGGCCTACAACATCTGCTCCGACCTCAGCCTGGTCGCCAAGACCCTGGTGGAGGGCGGCCTGGCCGCGGTCGAGGCGATGGAGGTGCGGGCCGGCAACCCGGTGCGGCCCATGCTGGCCCAGCGGCTCAGCGAGCCGGGCGAGATCCTGGCCAAGCTGGGCGGCCGCTGCGCGGCCGAGTACAAGTACGACGGCATCCGCGTCCAGGCCCACCGCACCGGTGACGGCGCCCTGGAGCTGTACACCCGCCGCCTTGACCGGGTCTCGACCCAGTTCCCCGAGGTGGTGGAGCTGCTGGACCAGGCCCTGGGCCCCCGCGAGGCGATCCTGGAGGGCGAGGTGGTCGCCTTCGACCCGGCCTCGGGGGAGCTGCGCCCCTTCCAGGACGTGATGTTCCGCCGCCGCAAGTACGGCATCACCGAGGCGGTGCGCGACTTCCCGGTGAGCATGTTCTGCTTCGAGCTGCTGTACGCCGACGGCCAGGACCTGACCCGGCTCCCCTACCTGGAGCGGCGGGCCAGCCTCGACAAGGCCATCATCGCCTCCGACCGGGTGCGGCTGACCACCGCCGAGCAGGTCGGCGACGAGCCGGCCCTGGAGCGGATGTTCGAGGCCGCGGTGGCCGAGGGCTGCGAGGGGCTGATCTGCAAGTCGCTCGACCCGGCGGCCGGCTACCAGGCCGGGGCCCGGGGCTGGCAGTGGATCAAGCTCAAGCGCGACTACCGCAGCGAGCTCTCCGACACCCTGGACCTGGTGGTGGTGGGCGGCCTGGCCGGGCGGGGCCGGCGCGCCGGGATGTACGGGGCCCTGCTGCTGGCCGTCTACGACCCCGACGCCGACCGGTTCCAGACCATCTGCAAGTGCGGCACCGGCTTCTCCGACGCCGAGCTGGCCGCCCTGCCGGCCCGCCTCGCCCCCCTGGCCCGGGCCCAGCGGCCGGCCCGGGTCGACTCGCGCTGGCACGCCGATGTGTGGTTCGAGCCCGCGGTGGTGGTGGAGGTGCTGGCCGCCGAGCTGTCGATGTCGCCGCACCACACCGCCGGCTGGGGCCTGTTCCGGCCCGACGCCGGCCTGGCCCTGCGCTTCCCCCGGTTCACCGGCCGCTGGCGCGACGACAAGGCCCCCGAGGACGCCACCACCGTCAGCGAGGTCGTCGACCTGTTCCGTGTGGCCAGGCATCTTCCTCCAGGGGAACCCGCCCCAACGGCAACGTCCGCTCCTCCTGGGCGCCGCTCCCGTACGGCCACCAGTACTCCTCCGCCGGGATCGGGTCCGGAGGGCGGGTCCTAGGGGCGGCGTAGGCCGGCGGCGGGGCGGCGTACGGCGGGGCCGGCGACGGCGGCCGCCGGGCTCGCAGCTCCATCTTGCGGCGGTAGCGGCGGTCGAGCTGCACGCTGGCCCAGCACAGGCTGGGGATCAGCACGGCCAGGAACAGCAGCCCGATGGCGTGCTTGGCGTCCAGCGGCTCGCCGAGCAGCGGGATCGTCAGGCCGAACAGCCCCTCGCCGTGGCTGTGGCCGACGGCGTGGGTGTCGGCCGCCGGGGTCAGGTCGTGCTGGTGGGTGGGGGCCGGGGCGGCCGGCGCCTTGGGCTTGGCCGCCGGGGCGCCGTGGTGGCCGGCCGCCGCCGGCTGGCCGCCGGGGTTGGGGATGCGGGCCAGCGGCGGCGCCCCGGGCTGGTCCAGCTTGACCGCGGCCGCGATCCGGCCCGACCCCGAGCGCTCGTCGCCGTTGACCGACAGCTGGTTGCCGCCGCCCTCGACGTCGTAGCTGGGCACGTTGGAGTCGGTGAACTCGATCGCGTACGCCACCTCGGCCTCGCCCATGGCCACCGCCGCCCCGGTCGAGCCGCGCAGCTCACTGCGGCTGAACTGGGTGGCGCCGTTCTCCGCGGGCAGGGTGTGGTCGTCGGCTAGGACGGCGTGCTCGGAGATGCCGCCGCCGTCGATCAGCAGGTCGTCGAAGCGGAGCCCGCGGTCGCCGTCACGCGACCCGGCGCGCAGGTTGAGGCCGGCCTCGCCGTTGCCGTAGAGGGTGACGCCCTTGAAGAGGTAGGTGTTGAGGTAGGCGCCGTGGTCGATGCCGTACTCGCCGTTGTAGTAGAAGACCGAGTCCTCGACGTCGTGCTCGCGGGAATCGTTCTGCCAGTTGAAGGAGCCATGGAGCGCGTTGTTGTGGGACACGTTGCCCTGGAAGGTCCACTCGCCGTGGGGATCGCCCTCCTCCGGCCAGTGGAACCCGGCCGAGGTCGTGCTGCCCTGCACGCCCACCGCCACCGAGTTGCGGACGGTGTTGCCGGTGCCCTGCATCATCCGGAACCCGCAGAGCCGGAACTTGTCGGGGCCCTCCTCGGGGGCCGTCACCAGCGCCGCCATCGCGAAGTCGTAGAGCACGTCGTCGGTGTCTGCGCCCGGGTCCCACCAGTAGGCGTCGCCCTCGGTGTTGTAGCTGATGGTCTGCTTGAACTGGACGCCGTGGCTGGCGTGGGCCACGAAGGCGTGGTTGCCGGCGTCGCGGACGACCGTGCCCACCACCTGGCTGCCGCGGCTGCCGTCGCCGGCCTCGTGGAAGTGGAGGCCGTAGCGGCCCTGGGCGCCGCTGACCCCCACGTACTGGAGCTGGGCGTAGTTGACGACCTGCTTGTGGGCGGCCATCGACATGACGTGGGCGTGGCCGTCCGGGGTCCCGCCGATGCGGACATTGCGGGTCAGGTTGAGCACCTCGGGGTTGAGCTGGCCGCCGACGGTCGGGTGGTCGTGCTCCAGCGGGCCGTCCAGGGCGACCTTGGCCCCGGCCACCGACCGCACCTTGACCTCGTCGAAGGCGTCGGCGAAGCCGTCGCTGGTCGGCGGGGTCGAGGGCACCACCACCAGCTCGTCGCCGGCCCGCCACCCGACCGGCGGCGACTCCAGGGTCAGCTCGCGGGCGCCGGCTCTGGGGCCCTGCCCGGTGCGGGTCCAGCTGGTCTTGGCCGCCCCCTGGATGTTGAGCCGGCCGTGGTGATGGGCCCAGAGGCCGACGTCGGAGGCCAGCACCTCGTGGCCGCCGCCCCGGAAGGCGCCCTCGTCGACGCCGACGAAGCGGATCGTCTGCTGCACGGCCGGGTTGGGGGCCACCATCTGGAGGGCGCCCTCCACGACCAGGTTGCCGCGCAGCTCCAGGCTGGCCGTCTTGTCCTCGGCGAAGGCCAGGGTGCCGCCGTCGGCCACCCGCACCTGGCGGGCGCGGGCGGCGGTGTCAACGGTGACCGTCCGCCCCTTGCCGATGGTGACGGCGTCGCCGGCCCCGGGCGCGCCGCCACCCCAGGTGGCGGGGTCGGACCAGGCGCCGGACCGGGACGCCTGCGCGTCGGCCTGGGCCGACGACGGGAAGGTGAGCAACAGGGCGAGCGCTATCGCCGCTCCAAGCCATAACCGTGCCATGGTGGACGTCTCCCGCGAGGATCGAGCTCGACGGGTCAACCATACCTGAACATATGTTCGAAGAGAAGGCCCTCTACACCGGGCCCGCGCCGAACTGCCCCGGCCGGTGACACCGAGGACCGCAATCGTATTCGTGCTAGGCTGAGGCAATGTCTGGTCGCGTGGTCACCATGCGCGACATCGCGGCCGCGGCCCAGGTGTCGCAGAGCACCGTGTCGCGGGTCCTGAGCGGGGCGCCGACCCAGGTGCCGATCGCCCCCGAGACCCGGGAGCGGGTCATCCAGGCGTCGCGGCGGCTCGGCTACCGGCCCAACCCGCTGGCCCGCGGCCTGCGGGGGGCGGCGACCAACCTGATCGGGGCCGTGGTCCGGGACTTCAGCGACCCCTTCTTCGCCGGGGCCATCGAGGCCCTGGTGGTGGAGTCGATGGCCCATGGCTACAACGTGGTCCTGGGCCACGTGCACGGGCGCCTGGACGAGGCCCTGCCCCTGACCTCGGTGCTGGAGACCCGCCACCTCGACGCCATCGTCCTGCTCGGCGACCTCCAGGTGCAGCCGCAGCTGCTGGCCGATCTGCGCAGCTCGACCGTGCCCGTGGTCGCCCTCTGGCAGGGGACGAGCCCGATCGAGTTCCCCACCGCCGACACCGACGATCGGGCCGGCATCCGGGCCGGGCTCGGCCACCTGGAGTCGCTCGGGCACCGGCGGATCGCGTTCGTCTCGGCCGAGCTGCCGGTCGACTACCGGGTCCGGGAGGACGCCTACGCCGAGTTCATGGGCGACCGCTTCGGCGGCGTCCCGCCCGGCTACCTCGAGCGCTGCCCCAACACCCTGGCCGGGGGCGACGCCGCCCTGCGGCGCCTGCTGGCCCTGCCGGAGCCGCCGACCGCCGTGGCCACCTCGACCGACCTGGTGGCCGTGGGCGTGCTGCACGCCGCCCACAGCCTCGGCTCGACCGTGCCCCAGCGGCTGTCGGTGGTGGGCTACGACGACATCCTGATCGCCAGCCACACCGTGCCCGCGCTCACCACCCTGCGCATGCCGATCTCCGAGATCGTCAGCCACGCCGTCGACCGGGCCATCGCCCTGGCCCGCGACCCCACCGCCGAGCGCCAGCCCAGCCTGGAGGTCTTCAAGCCGGTCCTGATCGAGCGGGACTCGACCGCCCGGCCGGCCCCCGGTTAGCGGGGGATCCACACCCGCATCGCCCCCGCCCCCCGGTTGGCCCAGGCGAAATATGGAATGGCGCCGGCCGACAGCGCGGCCGGGCCGTCCGCCCCGGCCCCGAGCAGGGGAACGGTGATCCCGACCACGGCCTCGCCCAGGTCGGGGCGGGGCGCCGCCGCCGGCTCCCGCCCCGGGTCCCAGCGCAGCGCCTCCAGCTCGGCCCCGGGCGGCAGGTCCGCCGACTCCAGGCAGTAGACCAGCGGGCCGCGCTCCAGGGCGACGCAGCCGCGGACGGCGTCGACCCGCGGGTCGGGCTCGGTCACCCGCACCGGCAGGTCGAGCTCCAGGGTCACCGTGTCCCCCACCGACCAGCGCCGGGACAGCTCGGCCGCGCCGGGGCGGGCGGACCGCGGCCCGGCCCCGGCGGGCCCGCTGAGGGTCGCCGACCGGCTCCAGCCCGGCACCCGCAGCGACAGGGTCCAGGGTCGCTCGGGCGCCCGGGTGACCTCGACCGTGACCCGGCCGTCCCAGGGGTAGCCGGTGCGGACCGCCAGCCGCACCGGCTCGCCGGCGACCTCGGCCTCGAGGTCGGCGCCGGCGTACTGGTGGAGTTGGACGCCGCCGCCGTCGCTGCTGGCCAGGTACTGCGGCCAGGAGCTGAGCAGCCGCATCAGGTTGGGCGGGCAGCAGGCGCAGGGGTACCAGGGGGCGCGCTCGCCGTGCCCGGGCGGCTCCCAGGCGCGGCGGGTCCGGCGCTGCAGCGGGTTGACGTAGAAGAAGCGGGCGCCGGTCAGCGAGACCCCGGACAGGGCGCCGTTGTACAGGGCCCGCTCGACGGCGTCGGCATAGCAGGCCTCGCCGGTGGCCAGCAGCAGCCGCCAGCCGAGCATGACGCTGGCGATGGCCGCGCAGGTCTCGGCGTAGGCCCGGTCGGGTGGGAGCTCGAAGGGGTCGCCGAAGGCCTCGTCGCGGTGGCGGCTGCCCAGCCCGCCGGTCAGATAGGTCCGGGTCGCGACCATCTCCTCGAAGCGGCCCCGAACGGCGGCCAGCAGGGCCTCGTCGCCCAGCTCGACGGCCACGTCCACGGCGCCGCAGTCGAGGTAGAGCTGGCGGACGGCGTGGCCGGCCACGGTGGCGGCGTCCCGGACCGGCAGGTGGTCCTGCCAGTAGGCGGCGCCGAAGCGGCCCTCGCCCAGCAGCCCCCGGCCCCGCAGGTCGAGCAGGCGGGCCGCCAGGGCCAGGTAGCGCCGGTCGCCGGTGACCCGGGTCAGCTCGACCAGGGCCATCTCGATGTTGGGGTGGCCGTCCACGCCCTCGCGCCCGCCGGGCCCGAGGTCGCGCTCGACCTTGTCGGCGGCCCGGACGGCGACGGCCAGCAGCCGGTCGTCGCCCAGGGCCCGCCGCCAGGCCACGGCGGCCTGGATCAGGTGGCCGATGCAGTAGAGCTCGTGGCCCCAGGCGAGGTCGCGGTACGGGACCCCGTCGCCGACCACCTGGACGTAGCTGTTGAGGTAGCCGTCGGGGCGCTGGGCCGCCGCCACCAGGGCGATCGCCTGGTCGGCGGCCGCGGCCAGGCCGGGGTCGGGCCCGCGGCCGAGCTCCCAGCCCACCGCCTCCAGCCACTTGTAGACATCGGAGTCGAGGAAGGGGAAGGTGGCGCCCGAGGTGTCGGCCCGGGCCCGGTAGCGCCCGTCCCCGCCGGCGGCCAGGCGCAGGTTGTCCAGCGGCCCGGCCCGGCCCAGCTGCTCGAAGCCGTGCGGGATGGTCGCCTGGCGGTTGACCCGCTGGCGCTCGGCCAGGAACCCGTCGACGATCCTGGCCTGGGCGGGGCCGAGCGGCCGCAGCCGCGTCCGGGACGGCTCCTCGGTCCGCCGGGCCTCGGCGGTCATTTCACCGCCCCGCTCATCAGCCCGGACACGTAGTAGCGCTGCAGCAGCAGGTAGACGAGCACGCAGGGGATGACCGAGATGGTGACGCCCGCCTGGAGCATCCCCCAGTCGGTCCCGCCCAGGCTGGTCTCGGTCCGGGCCGCGGCCAGGATCAGCGGCAGGGTGAAGCTGGAGCCGCGGCTCATCAGCACCAAGGCGCCGAGGAACTCGTTCCAGGACATGATGAAGGCGAACAGGGCGACGGTGACGATCGCCGGCACGGTCGCGGGGACCAGGATCCGCAGCAGCACCTGCCAGGAGGAGGCGCCGTCCACGATGGCCGCCTCCTCCAGCTCGCGGGGGACGGCGCTGAGGCTGTTGCGCAGCACATACAGGCTGAACGGCAGCTGGATGGCGGTGTGCAGGATGGCCAGGCCGACCAGGGTGTTGGTCAGCCCCACCTTGGCGAACAGCAGGAACATCGGGGTCAGCAGGGCCTGGTAGGGGACGATCAGGGCCAGCAGCAGGACGACGAAGATGACCTCTTTGCCCGGGATCTCGAACCGGGCCAGGGCGTAGGCGGCCGGCACGGTCAGGGCCAGGGTGAAGGCGATCGCCAGCACGGCCGTGCCCAGGCTGTTGAACAGGTAGGTGGGCAGGCCCTGCTGGTAGGTCCAGAGCCGCTCGTAGCTGTCCAGGCTGAGACCGTGGGGCAGGTAGGTTGGCGGCGAGGCGGCCGCCTCGGCGGTCGGCTTGACCGAGGCCAGGACCGAGGCGACCAGCGGCGCGACCATGACCGCGCAGATGGCGACGCAGATCGCGCCCAGCAGGTAGCCGGAGCGGCCGCGGGCCCGGGCCCGGGTGGTGGCCACCCGGGTCCGCTGGCGCCGGGCCACGGTGGCGGTCACGCGTGGCTCCGGCGGGTCAGGAGCAGCTGCACCACCGTGAAGGCGAGGATGGTCAGGGCCAGGATCATCGACAGGGCCGCCCCGTAGCCCAGGCGCAGGTACGGGAAGGAGTTCAGGTAGACGTAGAAGACCGAGGTGGCGGTCTCGTTCTGCGGCTGGCCGGCGGTCATGATGTAGAACTGGTCGAAGGCCAGCAGCGAGCCGATCACGCTGACCAGGGTCACCAGCAGCACCGAGCGCAGGGTCAGGGGCAGGACCACCCGGGTCACCCGCTGCCAGTAGCTGGCCCCGTCGACCAGGCTGGCCTCGTTGATCTCGGTGGGGATGGCCTGGATGGCCCCGACGAACAGGATCATCCCGAAGCCCATGACCTTCCACACCACCGAGGCGATGATGGCCATCATCGACCGGTCGGCGTCCACGCCCAGCCACAGGACCGGCTTGGAGATGATCCCGAGGTCCAGCAGGGCCTTGTTGATGAGCCCGAAGTCGGTGCTGAACAGCCAGTACCAGAGCAGGCTGGAGACGCCCAGGCCGATCACCACGGGGATGAACACGGTCGTTCGGGTGAGCCGGCGCAGGGGCGAGCGCTCCACGGTCAGCAGGGCCAGCAGGTAGCCGCCGACGATCAGGATCGGGGTGATGATGGCGGTGTACTTGAGGGTGAACAGGAACGACACCCAGTACTGGCGGTCGGCCAGGGCCCGCTGGTAGTTGCCCAGGCCGACCCAGCGCGGCGGGGTGATCAGCGACCAGTTGTGGAACGACATCCAGATCATCTGGCCGAGCGGGTAGACGGTGAAGACCAGCACGAAGATCACCGCCGGGGCCAGGTAGGCCATCCCGACCAGTCGGCTCCTCCGGCCCCGGAACACGGCGATCCTCGCTGGCTACTGGTTGGCGATGGTCTTCATGGCCGCCTTCGCGTCGGCGATGACGGTGTCGAGGTTGTCGTCACTGTAGTAGGCGCGCTGGAGCATCTTCAGCCAGGGGCCCTGGGGCGAGTTGATCTGCTCGAAGAAGGTCAGGGTGTAGGGGGTGCGGCCGACGTCGAGGGCCTTGGCCACGTCCTGGACCAGCGGCTCCTCCTGGAAGTACTTGTTGTTCACCATGTCGGTGCGGGTGGTCAGGTTGAGGGCCTTGGCGTAGACCTCGACCTGGACCTCGTCCGACAGCAGGAACTTCATGAAGTTGACGGCGTCGTCGACCCGCTTGCTGCCCTTGGGCACGACCACCAGGTCGCCGCCGATGAACGAGGCCGCCGAGTTCGGGGCCATCCCGGGCAGCAGGGCGATGCCGAAGTCCATCTTCGGGTTCTGCTGGCGGGCCAGGGTGATGTTGAAGTTGCCCGTGCCCATCATGCCGACCTTGCCCGACCCGAACTGGAGGTGGAAGGTCTCGCCGTTCTCGGTCCGGTCGCCCTCGTGGACGTTGCCGGACTTGACCATGTCCCGGGTGACCTGGAGGACCTGCTTGACCCCGTCGCCGACCAGCGGCTCGTCGCCGGGGCCGGCGGCCTCGATCTTGGCCCCGGAGGCCCACATCAGCGGCCCCACGGTGAAGATGTTGCAGCCGGCGCAGTTGCCGGGCAGGTAGTAGCCCTTGATGTCGCCGCCCAGGGCGGTGATCTTGTCGGCGTACTCGCGCAGCTCGGGCAGGCTGGTCGGCGGCTTGTCGGGGTCGAGGCCGGCCTTCTTGAACAGGTCCTTGTTGTAGAACAGGGCCGACACGTCGGCGTACAGCGGGACGCCGTAGAGCCGGTTCTGGTAGGTCGCGACCGTCATGTGCCCCTTGCTGGCCGTCTTGAGCTCCGGCCAGGAGCTGATCCGGTCGGTGAGGTCGACCAGCTGCTGGGCGTCCTCGAACTGGGGCGCGTAGATGAGGTCCATGCCCATCAGGTCGGGCACCTCACCGGAGGCGATCCCCTGGGCGATCTTGCCCACCATCTCGGTGTGCGGGATGTAGGTCAGCTTGATCTTGCAGTCCGGGTTCTTCTTGTTCCAGGCCGCGACCAGCATGTCGACCATCTGCTTGTTCCCGCCCGACCGCTCCCACATGGTGAGCTCGCCCGAGCTGGCGCAGCTGGTGGTGGCGGCCGGGCCCTGGCTGGCCGACGGCGCCGGCTCCGAATCGTTCCCACAGGCCGCGAGCGCCAGCATCGCCGCCATCGCCACCAGGACAGGCCACCGGACACGAGTCCTCATCCCACGCACCTCCATGTCGAGTTCGACCGGCTCCAACCGGACGATGCAGTCGCTCCACGCGGACTCGGGGGCACTCGATCGAATACTGGGTCGGAGCATACGATTGCATACATTCGATTTCAAGAGGCCCGGGCGACGCGGAACGGCGGTACCGCTGAGAGTCGTCAGGCGACGATCTGGAGGGGGTGCTCCAGGGCCCCCTTGAGCTGCTGGAGGAACCCGGCCCCGGTGGCCCCGTCCAGGGCCCGGTGGTCGATCGACAGGGTCATGCGCAGGCGCCGATGCACCTGGACGCCCCCGTCCTGGGTGGCCACCGGCTCGGGGAGGGCCGCCCCAACGGCCAGGATGGCCGCCTCGGGGGGGTTGATCACCGCCGTGAACTGCTCGACCCCGAACATGCCCAGGTTGGAGACGGTGAAGGTGCCACCACCGAGGTCCTCGGCGGCCAGGCGGCCGGCCCGGGCCCGGCCGATCAGGCCGGCGGCCTCGCGGGCCACCTGGGTGAGGGTCTTTTGGTCGGCGTCGCGGACCACCGGGACCACCAGGCCACCCTCCACGGCCACGGCGATGCCGACATGGACCCGCCGGTGCCGCAGCAGCTTGTCGCCGGCGAAGGACACATTCAGCTCGGGGTTGGCTCGCAGCAGGGTCGCGCAGGCCTTGACGACCAGGTCGTTGAGGCTGACCTTGCCCTCCCCGCCCAGCTGCTGGCTCAGCTCGGCCCGGAAGGCCAGCAGGGCCTCGGCGTCCACCACCGTGGTCAGGTAGAAGTGGGGGGCCGACCGCACCGACTCGACCAGCCGGCGGGCCACCACCCGCCGCATGCCCGACAACGGCACCTCGACGACATCGACATCCGCGGGGGTGGACGCCGCCGCCTCGACGTCGGCTCGCCGGACCCGGCCGCCACGGCCGCTGCCGGCGACGGCGGCCAGGTCGACCCCGAGCTCGGCGGCCACGGCCCGGGCCAGGGGGGTGGCCAGGATCCTGGGCTGCGACATGGCCTGCTCCCTACCGGCGCCGGGGCCGGGAGGTGTGGACGGGCAGGCCCAGGGCGACCATGGCCGCCTCCATGCCGCTCTCGCCCAGGGTCGGGTGGGCGTGGATGGTGTCGGCGATGTCGTCCAGGGTGGCCTCCAGGTGCATGGCCAGCACGCCCTCGGGGATCAGGTCGCTGGCGCTGGGGCCGATGATGTGCACCCCCAGCACCTCCCGGTACTTCCGCTCGGCGACCACCTTGACCAGCCCGTCGGTGACCCCGTAGGTCTGGGCGCGGCCCAGGGCGGTGAACGGGAAGCGGCCCACGACCACGTCGTGGCCGGCCTCCCTGGCCTTGGCCTCGGTCAGCCCGACGCTGGCCACCTCCGGGTGGGTGAAGGTGGCGGCCGGCACCGCCCGGTAGTTCATGCGCTCGTCGTGGCCGGCGATCACCCCGGACGCGACCAGGCCCTGGTGGCTGGCCACATGGGCCAGCAGCACCTTGCCGGTGACGTCGCCGATGGCGTGGATCCCGGGCGCGTTGGTGCGCAGCCGGTCGTCGACCTCGATCCAGCCGCGCTGGTCGGTGGCCACCCCGGCCCGCTCCAGGTCGAGCCCGCCGGTGTTGGGCCGCCGTCCCACCCCGACCAGGACCACGTCGGTCTCGACCTGGGTGGGACGCTGGCCGTCGGGGTCGGTGATGGTGACCCGCAGCGGCCCGTCCTTCCCTCTCCCCCTGCCCTTGGCCGCGGGGGCGATCTCCGAGACCGTCCGCCGGGTCTGGACCTTGATTCCCCGCCTGGCGAACGAGCGGGCCAGGGCCTTGCCCAGGTCCTCGTCCTCGGCCGGGATCGGCGTCGCCAGCAGCTCCACCATGGTCACGTCCGCCCCGAAGGCCGCGAACATGCTGGCCCACTCGGCCCCGACCGCGCTGGCCCCGATGATCACGATCCGCCTCGGCACCTCGCCGAGCAGGAACGCGCCGTCGGAGGTGACCACCCCGGGCAGGTCGATCCCGGGGATGGGCAGCAGCAGTGGGGTCGACCCGGTGGCCACGATCAGGTTGCGGCCCTCCAGCCGGGCCAGGGGGCGGCCGTCGCCCGCCGGCGGCGCGTTGTAGCGCGGCCCTCCGTCCCCCAGCGGCGCCTCCCCGACCCCCACCACCTCGACCGTCTTGGGCCCGACGAACTGGGCGTGCCCGTCGACCACCGTCACCCCGTTGGCCTTGAGCAGGCTGGCCACCCCGTCGGTGAGGGTCTTGACCACCCGCTCCTTGCGCCTCAGCACCGCCGAGTAGTCGAGGCGGACGTTGTCGGCTAGCACTCCGTACTCGGCGCTGTGCTGCATCGTCTCCAGCACCTCGGCCGAGCGCAGCATGGCCTTGGTCGGGATGCACCCCCAGTTCAGGCACACCCCGCCGACCCGCTCCTTCTCCACCAGCGCGGTCCTCAGGCCCAGCTGCGCCGCCCGGATCGCCGCCGGATACCCGCCTGGCCCACCCCCGACGACCACCAGGTCGAACACCTGCGCTGTCTCCTCGGGCACGCCAGCACCTCCCGCGTCGGGAGGCTTTGTTGTCGGCGATCGGCCGGGTCCCCGTCCAATCCAAAAAAGCATGCGATGGATACGGACGTTGGATCCGGACTCCGGGCCGTTCGTTGGTTGGTCAGGCCGCGTCGGCCAGGGGGGACGGGACCTCCTGGGGTCCCCGCTGGACGGTCCGGGCGAGCAGCAGCCGGGCGCCGCGGACCTGGGCCCGGTCGCGCAGCCGCCAGCTGCCGTCCTCCCACCGGGCCAGGCCCTCACGCTCGAGGCGGCGGGCGGCCACCGCGGCGTGCTTGCGGGGGACCGGCAGGGAGGTCCGGTACTCGCCGGAGCGGCAGCTGCAGCCGAACCGCAGCACGCCGTCGTCGATGCCCCGGAGGGTCACCCGGTAGCTGCCGGGTCGGGACTCGGCCTTCACCAGCACCGAACCGTCGGGCAGCACCCGGGCGTTGTGCCCTTCCTCGACCGCGCGGATTTCCGCGGCCAGGCCGTACAGGCGGTGCCGCTGATTGATGTCGAGCATTTCTTCCATGCCTGTATTATAGGGGAGGGTAAGACGGTTCGCATGAATTCCGCCGCCCCACGCAGGTTGGAACACCAATCGCCCACGGGACGTTGTCGCTCCTGGTGTTCGAGCTCCGACGGAAGGACAAGCATGGCCCACTGCGTCACCTGCGGGGTCGAATTGCACCCCGAGCGGGCCGAGAGATACGACTACTGCCCCAGGCGCGAGTGCCGTGAGGAGAACGCCAAGCCGCTGACCATCGCCGCGGTCGCCGTGAACAAGGCCGCCGACCAATACCTGGTGCTGAATGACCAGGCCAAGGAGGACCTCGCCGCCGGCAAATACCAGGGCCAGCGCAAGTCCTCCTCGGTCACCGACGGCCCTCGCCACAAGCGCGCCCGAACGCCCTCCCCCACCCGCAAGCCCACCCGCCACCCGCCCACCCCGCAGCGACCCCGCCCCTCCTGGACCAAGTCCCAGGAGGACCTCGCCCTGATCTACAGCACCCGAGGCATGCGCCCCGACGAGATCGCCGAGCGCCTCGGCGTGAGCCGCTACACGGTCACCCAGATGGTCCTGGCCGCGAAGAGCCGCGTGAAGCTGTGACGTTCGTCTCCTCATGCTCGTACGCCTCGCCGTCGGGGCTGGCGACGACGACGGTGTAGCCGTCGGGGTCCGTGATCCAGAGCTCGCGGTGTCCGGGGCCGTTGCCCTGGCCCTCGGGGGGGTTGCGGTGCGGTGGTCGGACGACGGGCGCGGCGAGCCGCTGGGCGCGCTCCACGGCCGCGTCGAAGTCGGCGACGTCGCCGAACCACAGCAGGACGCCGTTGCCGACCTCGCGGTCCGGGTCGCCGATGCGCCCGTGGTGGTGCTCGACCTCGCGGTGGTGGAGCTGCAGCACCAGCACGCCGTCGGCGAGCAGCCGCTCGTACTCTGGGCCGCCGTGGTCGCTCTGCAGGCCGAGGAGCTGCTGATACCAGCGGCTGGAGGCCTCGACGTCGCGCACCGCGAGCATGGGTTGCGGCTGAGCGGCGCGGACCGGCACGACGACGCCGATCCGGTTGCCGGCCGGGTCGTCGACCTCGGCCAGCCAGCGCTCGCCGTCGTCCAGCCACGGCCGGCCCTGCACCACGCCGCCGCCGGCGACCACCCGCCCCAGGGTGGGATGGAGGTCGTCGGCGCAGATCCAGACCACCGGCCCGCCCGTGGCGGCCGGGGGACGGTCGGTCGTCCACTGCCCGATCATCCCGGGGGCCTCGAAGCTGCCCGAGGTGCCGTCGGTCGACCAGCCGAACACCGACCCGTAGAAGGCCGCCGAGCGGGCGATGTCCACCGCGGGCAGCTGCAGGTACCCGATCTGGCCGTGCGGCGGGTGCCGCGGGGGGCGGGTGTCGCGTTGGCTCATGTCGAGCGCCTCCCAGCGATCGCGGTCGGGTTGGATGCGATGGTGTCGCCGAGCAGCAGCCGGTCGACCGACCTGGCGAACCACTGTTGGTACTGCGGGAGGGTCCATCGCCGCTGGCGGGTGAGCCGGTCGAAGACCGCCGGATCCATCAGGACCCACACCGTGTCGACGGCCTCCTCCCTGGCGCATCCCTCGCGGAGGGGCGCCTTGCCGGCCAGCTGGTCGACGATCCATCCGGCCGTGGTGGCCCGCTGCGCGGTCAGCTGCCCGGCGAGCTCCTCGAGCTCGACGTCGGTGGAGGCCGCCTCGAACGCCGCCAGGACCAGCCCCGCCGATCGCTCCTGGGCCGAGCCGAGCACGCCGGCGACGACGGCCAGGAGCCCTTGGGCGGTGTCCGCCTCGACCGCCGCCTGGGCCCAGCTTCGGTCCAGCACCGCCACCGGCTCGTCGTCCCCGACGATGGCGACATCGATCGCCGCCTTGAGCAGCCGCCCCTTGGTCCCGAACAGCAACTCCACCATCGGCAGGGACACCCCCGCCCGCGCCGCGATCGTCCGCATGGTGGCGCCGGCGAACCCGCGCTCCAGGAACACCGCCGTGGCGGCGTCCAGGACCCGTCGCCGGGTTCGCCGAGCCTGCGCCTCCCGCCGGCTCGACCGGTACGCGCGAGATCCGCGCCGCGTATCGGAACGCACCCGTCACACTATTCGCTACGGGTAGCCCCTAGTCAAACCGTGATGTCGGTGGCCAGGCGCTGGTCGCCGTAGGACCGGCCGACGGTGAGGCGGAAGCGGCCCTGCTCGATGGTCCAGGCGTGGGTCTCGGCATCCCATCGGGCGAAGGCGCGGGCCGGCACCGTCACCTCGACGGCGACCTCCTGGCCCGGGTCGGCGCTGGCGCCGGCGAACCCGACCAGCCAGCGGGTTGGCCGCTCGACGGCGCTGGCGGGCCGGGAGGCGTAGACCTGCGCGACCTCCCGTCCTGGGCGGGGGCCGGTGTTGCGGACCCGGACGGTCACCACGGCGTCGTGGTCGGGGTCCAGCCGCGGTGGCGCGGTGACCTCCAGGTAGTCCCAGCTGGTGTAGCCCAGGCCGTGGCCGAAGCAGAACGCCGGTTTGACCCCGGCGCGGTCGTAGGCGCAGTTGCCCACGTGGATGGACTCCTCGTAGACGAGCCGGCCGTCGACCGGCCGGGTCGAGGGCAGGTGGTCGTGGTCGGCGGCCGGCCACACCGTTGGGAGCCGCCCACCGGGCTCGCGGTCGCCGAGGAGCACCTCGGCCAGGGCGTTGCCGAACTCCTGGCCAGGGAACCAGGCCACCAGCACCGCCGGGACCTCGTCGGCCCAGGGCAGCAGGACCGGCGCGCCGGCATTGACGACCACGACGGTGCGGGGGTTGGCGGCGGCGACCCGCCGGACCAGCTCGTCCTGGCGGCCGGGGAGGGCCAGGGCGTCGCGGTCGAATCCCTCGCTCTCCACCTCCTCGGTGGTGCCCACCACCACCACGGCCACATCCGCCTCGGCGGCCAGCGCCACCGCCCGCTCCAGCTCCTCCTCGTCCGAGGCCTGCCTGGCCAGGTTGAGCTGGAAGGTCACCACGGCGACCTCGGCCTCGCCGAACCCGCCGGTGTCCTTGGGCTGGTAGCGGAGGGTGACCGGGACCTCCTGACCGGCCTGGAGCTCCACGGGCACCGACTGCTGCGGCGGGCGCATCAGGCCCTCCACCGGGTCGGCGCCCTTGGGGAGCTCGGTGACGGTGTCGAAGGCCACCTGGCCGGCGACGGTCAGCCGGACCTGTCCCAGCCCGGACGCGCCCAGCCGCCAGGTCCCGGTCTCGGGGACGCGCACCCGGGTGCGGACCTCGACCGCGGCGACCTCGGCCACGGGCAGGTCGGGGCCGAAGCGGTTGAGCCAGGTGAAGGCGCCGGTGGCGCGGTCCTCGCGGCCGCGGACGGTGCCGTCGGCGGCCAGGAAGCGCACCTCCACCCCCTCGCCGCCGCCGTCCGGGTGGCGAAGCAGGGTCACCGGGGTGACCGGGAGCCGATCGGTGCTGCGTGCGCCCCGGCCGTGGTCGACCTGCGCGGCCGGGCCGAGGGCAGCCTTCAGGCCCTCCACCGGCGAGCTGGTGTAGGGCGGGAACACCGTGGCGCTGCCGCCGCCCAGGGTGCGGGCAATCTCGGCGTTGGGGCCGAGCACGGCCACCCGGCGCAGCCCCGACCGGTCCAGCGGCAGGACCGGAGCGCCATCCACCTCGGCGTTGCGCAGGAGCGCGAACCCGGCGGCCGCGCTCTCCCGCAACTCGGCCGCGACCACCTCGTCGGGCCACGGCTCGGCCGGGGCGACCGGCGGGTCGACCCCCTCCAGGGCCCCGACCCGGGCGGCCAGGCGCAGCAGCCGCAGCACCTTGTCGTCCACCACCGCCTCCGGCACCCGGCCGCCACGGACCGCGGCCACCAGCCGCTCGGCCCAGGGGCCGCTGGGGCCGGGCATGACCAGGTCCAGCCCGCCGTTGGCGGCCGCCTCGGTCGAGCGGGCGGCGTACCAGTCCGACATCACCAGCCCATCGAAGCCCCACTCGTCCTTGAGGATCTCCTGGAGCATGGGGTGCTCGGTCGCGGTCGTCCCGTTGATCGAGTTGTAGGCGGCCATCACCGCCCACACCCCCGCCGCGCCCACGATCGGCTCGAACGGGGCCAGGTACCGCTCGCGCAGGGCCCGCGCCGCCACCCGGACGTCCACGCTGAACCGCTCGGTCTCCGAATCGTTGGCCACGAAGTGCTTCACGCATGCGGCCACCCCACCGGCCTGCACCCCGCGCACATAGGCGACCCCGATGCGGGCCGTCAGCAGCGGGTCCTCGCTGAAGCACTCGAAGTGGCGGCCGCCATAGGGCGAGCGGTGCAGGTTCACCGTCGGGGCCAGCAGCACGTCCACGCCCTTGCGGCGGGCCTCGCCGGCCAGCAGCCGGCCCAGGCGCTCCACCCGGGCCTCGTCCCAGCCGGCCGCGAGCGCGGTCGGCGACGGGATGTTGGCCGACGGGTCCCGCTCGTCCCACAGCTCCCCGCGCACCCCGGCCGGGCCGTCCGACAGCACGATCCGGCGCAGCCCGATGGCCGGCTCCGCATGCAGCGACCAGAAGTCGGCCCCGGTGAGCAACCTGACCTTCTGCTCCAGCGACAGCGACCCCAGCCGCTCCCGCAGCACCGCCTCGAGCTCCACTACTTGCTGAACCCCGCGGTCAGCCCGCTGAGGAGCTGGCGGCGGCCGAGGACGTAGAGGGCGAGGATCGGCAGGACCGTGAGGACGACGGAGGCGAGGACGGCGGGCACGTTGATGCTGTACTGGCCCTGGAACGTCCACAACGCGAGCGGCAGGGTGCGCTGGGTCGGGCTCTGGGTGAGGATCAGCGGCAGCAGGAACCCGTTCCAGATCGCCAGGCCGTTGTAGATGCTGACGGTGACCAGCGCCGGCCGGGTCAGTGGGAAGGCCAGGTGCCGCAGCGTGCTCCACTCGCTGGCCCCGTCCACCCGCATAGAATCGAAGAGCTCCTTGGGGACGTCACGGATGAAGTTGGAGAGCACCAGCACCGACAGCGGGATCGCGAACGCGATCGACGGCAGGATGATCGCCAGCAGGGTGTCGTACAGGTGCAGGCGGATGACGATGAGATAGACGGGGATGATGGCCGCCTGGAGCGGGATGGCCAGCCCCATGAGGAACAGCGAGTTGACCGACCGCAGGACCCACCAGTCGCCGGCCCGGACGATGGCGTAGGCGGCCATGAAGGAGACGAGGACCGCGGGAACGACCGCGCCCAGGGTGACGATGGCGCTGTTGACGAAGTAGCGGATGAAGTCATGCTCGATGACGACCTTGTAGTTGTCCAGGGTCGGCTCGGTGGGTGGCGCGAGCGGGTTCGTCTGGAAGTAGTTGCTCTGGGTCTTGAAGCTGGTGATCATGATCCAGTAGATGGGCACGATGACGATCAGGAGCCAGAGCCATCCCGCCGCCCCACCCAGCCAGTTGGGGCGGCGGGCGCCGCGGCCGCGTGAGCGGCGCTTCTGGCCCCCCGCGGCCGGACGGGTCCCGGCATCCACCGTCGTGGCCACGTCACATCCCCTCCAGCTGGCTCGCGCTCGAGCTGCCGCCGCCGATCCGGTTCAGGAGGAGGGCCAGCACCAGCCCGAGGCCCACCAGGATGACGGCGATGGCGCTGGCCAGACCCATGAGGTTCGCCTGGAAGCCCTGCTTGTACATGGCCAGCGCCAGCACCCGGGTGGCGTCGCCAGGCCCGCCCTCGGTGAGGACGAAGATGAGGTCGAAGAACACCAGCGACCCGACCACCATGAGGGTTGAGGAGGTGATGATCGTGTACTTCAGCTGCGGCAGGGTGATCCTGAAGAACATGCGGATCCGTCCGGCGCCGTCGAGCTGGGCCGCCTCGTACATCGACCTCGGGATCTGCCGCACGGCGCCCTGGTAGATCAGCGTGTGGAACGGGATGTACTGCCACGACACCACGAAGATGATCACGGCCACGGCAAGCTTGGTGTCCCCGAGCCAGTCCTGGGTGAGCAGCGGGAGGTGCAGCCCGGCGCCGAGGCCGAAGTTCGGGTCCAGCAGGGCCTTGTAGGTGATGGCGATGGCCGCCGAGCTCAGCAGCAAGGGGATGAAGAACAGCACCGCCAGGAACTCGCGGTACCGCTGGTGCCCGGCCAGGAACACCCCGAGGAGGAGGCTCAACGGGGTCTGGACCAGCCACGAGAGGGCCATGATCTTGAACGTCACCCAGAGCGCGTGGAGCAGGCCCGGGTCGCTGAGGGTGGAGCGCCAGCTGTCGAAGCCGGCGGGCCGGATCACGCCGATGCCGTCCCATGACGTGAAGCTGAGGAGCAGGACGCCCACGAGCGGCACGACGGCGAAGGCGACGAAGACGAGCAGGGCCGGCAGCGCCATCCAGACGAGGGAGCCGCTCCGCCTGCCCCGCGAGGTGGTGCGCCGCGTTCCCGGCGGGGCGGGCGGAGCGAGCGTGGTCACTGCCCGATGACCTGGTTCATGTTGTCGGCGAACTGCTGCGGCGTGATCGACAGCTGGAAGAGCTTGGCGATGTTGTCGAGCAGCTTCTCGGCGGCGGTGGGGCTGAGGGCCTGGTCCCAGGACTGGGCGAAGACCTTGGCGTTGCTGGCGATGCCGTAGACGAACTTGAGGAAGTCGGCGCCCTTCGCGGCGCCGAGCTTGCTGTCGGCGCCCTTGACGATCGGCACCGCGCCGTTGTCGAGCCAGTCCTTGACCTCGGCGTCGGAGAGCACGGCGGTGGAGAAGAACTTCTTGGCGGTCTCCTTCTCCGCGTCCGTGGCCTTCGACGAGATCGAGTAATACTGGCCGGGGTTGCCGACGGTGTTGGTCGGGTCGCCCTTGCCACCCTCGACGGGCGGGAAGTTCATCCAGCCAAGGTTGCCGCCGCTGACGAAGTCGCCGCCGGCCTCGGCCATGTTCCCGTAGGTCCAGGTGCCGTGGAGCATCATCGCGGCCTTGCCGGTGTACAGCAGCGCCTGGTCGGCGTTGGAGTCGGCGGTGATGGAGGAGAAGCCCTTGACGAAGCCGTTGGCCTTGATGAGCTC
>Ga0307415_100000084_pt1 | contig 38884 bp, 34 predicted proteins | sample DK1Cmetagenome_FD_204524 | JGI IMG/M metagenome (GOLD analysis project Ga0307415, IMG submission 204524) | Maize rhizosphere microbial communities from greenhouse at UC Davis, California, United States - DK15-C-2 | ecosystem: Host-associated > Plants > Roots > Rhizosphere > Soil | place: USA... | reverse complement strand
CGCGCCCGCCGCAGGGCCAGGCGGGCCCGCCGCAACACGTCGTCGGCGTCCGACGCGCCGACGATGTCGGCCAGCCCGATGCTGGCGCCCAGCCGCAGCGTGGTCTCGGGGAGCTCGATCGGTTCGGCCAGCGTCGCCAGGAGCCGGGTGGCCAACGCGTACGCCTGGACCGGGCTCGCCTCGGTCACGTAGGTGAACTCGTCGCCGGACAGGCGACCCGGCACATCAGCGTCGTCGGCCTCGGCGCGCAGTCGCTGGGCCAGCTCGATGAGTACCTTGTCCCCGACGTCGTAGCCGTGCTCGTCCCGTATCTCGCTGAAACCCTCCAGCTCCATGAGAAGCAGCGCGCCCCGGCCGCGAGGGGCGGACCGGAGCGCGGTGACGGACTGCAGGGTCTGGCGGCGGTTGGCCAGACCGGTCAACTGGTCGGCGTAGGCCAGGCTTCGCAGCGCCCGTTCCATCTCCTTGCGTTCGCTCACATCACGGATGTGGACGACCAGACCGCTGACCTCGGGCACGTCGCGCTGGTCGCTGATCGACGACTCTGTCTCCCGCCACTGGCCGAACCCGTCCCGCAGGCGGGCCTCGACCAGGGCCGGCGGCTCCCCGTCCGCGCCGGTGCCGAGACCGGCCCGCACGTCGTCGATCCGCTGGCCCAGGACGCCCGCGTCGTCCGGATGGACCATCGAGAGCAGGTGCCGACCGACCACGTCGGCGTCGGACAGGCCGAACTGCCGCGCCGCGGCCGCCGACTGCCACCGAACCATGAGGTCCGTGTCGACGACCATGATCACATCCGTGGACGCCGCCACCAGGCTCTGGAACCGCGCCACCTGGCCGGCCACCCGGCGGGCGTAGGCCGCCACGTCCAGGGCGGCCAGTGTCTCGCGCACCGCCATCGAGGCGATGCCGATGATCCCCAGTACCACGGACGGCCCATCGAAGTGCGTTTCCGTGACGAGCTTGTGCAGGGCCACCGCGATCGCCGCCGCCGCCGGGACGGCGAGGACCGGGTACCCGGCCAGGGTCGGCGTCGTGTCGGGCTGAGTCACCGCACCGGTCGAGCCGACGCGCCGCGCGCCGGCCCAGGCCAGCGGCCCGGCCGCGGCCAGCACGGCCGCCGGGACGTACGTGTGGGCCTCGCCATTGGCCAGGATGAAGGCCAGGCCGCCCAGGCCGAGTTCGGCGGCGGCCACGCCGGCCGCGCACGCGATCGCCCCCCGGAAGGCCCGCCCGGCCCGCAGCGCGGTCACGGCCGCCGTACACAGCACGCTCGACGTCACCACGGCGATCCAAAACCCGAGGCTGTCCACGTCGCCGTTCGGCGCGATCACCAGCACCCACGCGGTGAAGAGCAGGCAGACGCCCATCGTCACGCCGTCGACCGCGCGTCGCAGGCGGGCGACCATGGTCGTCGCCGCGCCCGGCATGAGCAGCAGCGCGGGCAGGAAGGCCGTCGTGGCGAGCCCGAGCCCGCCCGCGGCGACCTCGGCCGCGGCGCGCCGGGGTACGTCGTCGACCTGTTCCCCGGGCTCGATCGCGAGGGCGAGCGCCACCGTCACGGCAACGTCGGTCAGCGCGACCGCGACCACACCGATGCCCAGCAGGCCGGCACTGCGGCAGACGTCCGGCGGTGACGTCCGAGCGAGGAACGACCGCGGCGCAGGCGCCCCGCCCGTACCCGTGGGGTTACTGACGTGCGTGCGCCAGGCGTACGCGATCAGGCGCACCGCATATCCGCCGTTGATGATCGCACCGATCAGGTACAGCCCGAGCGGTGCCCGGTGTCGGGCGAAGAAGGTCATGCTCACGATCACGGCGATCACGAGGACGAGCCAAACCACCCGGGCGACGGCCGGAGCGCGGCGTCGGGAGGCGGCGGCTTCTGGCTCGTACACAGGTCCTTCGAGGGGCGCTGGGGAGGAGTGCGGCCGGGGGTCGGAGGTAGTGGGACCTTATGAAGGTCTTTAACGAACGTCGCAGCCCTTCGGTTATGCACCCTCACTCCGACGGGTGTATCTCGTTCACCCCGACAGGGTGTCCCCCGCTCACTCCCACGGGGTGAAGGTCGTTATAGACCCGGGCGGGCCGCCGCGGCGCTGGCGGTCGCGGCGGCCCGCCCTCGGGCCCGGTCTTCCTCCCCTACCCTCTTCGCCGACCTCTCCGCCCCTCCTCCGCCCCTTCTCCGCCGATCATGGACTTAAGTCCATGATCGACGGGTTTGGGCGTGCCCAACTCCATGATCGGCGGGATCTTGGGGGCTCAGGTTTGCAGCTTGTTGGCCCCCGCCTTCGCCTTCACCAGCGCCGGCACCGCGACCGCCGGGTGCACCGGGCCGGCCCGCAGCGTCGGCACCCAGCCGGCGTCGGTCGGGATGTCGGGATCAAAGGCGGCGTTGTACTCGGCCAGGTAGTTGACGGGTACCGGGTCGTTGGACCCGATCTTGTCCCACGAGCCGATCTCCGTCATGGCGGCCGCGTCCGGCGGGTTGGCGGTCGGCACGCGCCAGTCGAACACGATCGCGCTGCGCGGCACATCGGCGCTGCGCAGGATGAAGTTGTTCTCCGCGTAGATCGCCGAGTCGATGCCGACACCCCACGCGTACTGGAACGTGTCCTCGTCCGTGGCGATGTAGTAGTTGTTGTATACATCTACCTGGCCGAATCGCACGCGCGGCAGTCGCTGGCCGAGGTTCTGGAACTTGTTGTGGTGGATCGTGACCTTCAACGTCCCGACGTCGGCACCGCGCGTGTTGCTCGATCCGATCAGCATCGTCTTGTCGTGGTCGTAGAAGTCGTTGTACGACACCGTGACGAAGTTCGACGCCCGGATGATATCGGCGGCGCCGTCGTGCACCTGGAACGGGCGGCCGAAGTAGATCGGCTGATCGGCGTCATGGTTGTTGCCGTCGGAGAACGTGTTGTGGTCGAGCCACACGTTGCGTGCGCCGGAGAGCGTCACGAGGTCGTAGAGCGAGTTCCAGTTGCCGTTCGCGCCGTCCGTCGGTGTCCACGCCGGGAAGCAGTCCGCCGCGTCCTGGAAGTGGACGTTGCGGATGATGATGTTGGATACGTTCTGGAGGTTCAGGTTGAACCCCCGCAGTACGGCGTTGTTGATGCCGATGATCGTCGTGTTGGACCCGACGTTGACGAACATCCGCGCGCGCTGGTTGCGCGTGGACGCCACCCGCGCCTCCTCCAGCGGGCCCGACGGAGCCACACGACCCCACACCGCGGGGTCGTAGGTGGCCAGGTACTGCTCCCAGCTGAACGCGGGATCTTCGTAGTCGGCACAGGTCAGCGGTTGGTTGGCGTCGTCGACGTTGCCCAGGAACTTGCCGCTGACAAATACGATCTTGGGGTCGTTGCCGGCCACGGCCGCGAACAGCTCGGCCCGGTTGCGGGCAACGAAGACGTGCGCGTCGTCGGCCGCCGAGCCGCCAGTGGTACCCGTACCGGATGCCGCCCAGCCGTCGTTGGCCGGCAGCGTCTCCCGGGCCAACAACTGGGCCCGCGGCGACGGCCCGCTCGACGTACCCGCGGACGCGGGCCAGCCGACGGCGAGGCCAACGGTGACCGCCGTGCACATCGACGCGAGCATCCATATCTGTCGGCGCATGATCCGTGGGCGCTTGATCCGTAGGCGCATGCGTAACTCCTCGACTCACTGTCGCTGGGTCCGGCGTTTGCCCGCCGACCCGGGATGCCCCTTCCTCGCTCGCTTTGGGACCCCTGCCCGATGTCGGAGCCTCCCGCTGCCAGGGCCCTCGCGCTGCCAGAGCTCTCGCATGCAGGAGCCCGGAGGCCGTCAGACCCCCGGTCCTTGTCGGGTCCAGCCGGGGCCGAAGCAGGGCCCGGCCCGGCTGGATCCAGAGGAAAGCGCATTCCCATCCGAACCGTGGCACGTGCCGACGGCGGGTGTCAATGCGATGAGTTTGCAGGTTTGTTGCAGCCTCGTTACGCCCACCTCCTGAGTGTCGAGGCTTGATCCCGAAGGATTTTGCCCGGCTTCCCGGGCAAAATCCTTCGGGATCACCGCGGCCCCACGTGAGGGGGACAACCCCACGGAGTCGGTCTTGACATGGACGTACGGCGATGGCTAACGTAAGGCCCAGGTCATGGGAAAGCGCTTTCCCCCGCCTTACTCTCCTCGAAAGGCACGACCCATGACTCGCACCAACCCCGCCGCATCGACCGACCCCGCCGCATCGTCCGACCCCGCCGCATCCGCCACGCCTCACCCACGACCCGGCCGACCCGCGGGCCGATCGGCAGATCAGGCTCGAACGCGGGCCCGGGCCCGAACGCGGGCCGTGCGCCGGATGGCCGGTCCAGCCTTGATCGCGGTGTCGACCGCGCTGCTCGCCACCGTCGTGGCCGTCGGCGGGACGGCGTACGCGGCGACTCTCTTCGCCGACGACTTCGAGGACGGCAACTCCACGGGCTGGACCACCTCCGGCGGTACCTGGTCGGTGGCCACCGACGGCACGCGCGTCCTGCGTCAGTCCGGCACCAGTGCCGACGCGCGGGCGAGGGCGGGATCGTCGGCCTGGACGGACTACACCGTCACCGCCCGTCTGAAGGCCACCGCGTTCAACGGCACGAACCGCTTCGCCGCGCTGCTGGCCCGGGCCCAGTCGAACACCAGCTACTACTACCTCGCCCTCCGGTCGTCGAACGTGGTGGAACTCAAGAAGCTGGTCGGCGGCTCGTCGACCACGCTCGCCTCGGCGCCGGTCACGGTCACGCTCAACACGTGGTACACGCTGCGCCTGCAGGTCACCGGATCGACGCTGCGTGGGTCGGTCAACGGGACCGCGCTCACGCAGGCCACGGACGCAGAATTCTCCAACGGTGGGATCGGCGTCGCCACGTTCAACACCAGCGCCAACTTCGACGACGTGCTGGTCGAGTCCGGCATCGCGCCGCCGACCAGCGGGCCAGCAACGACAGGACCGACGACGACGAGGCCACCGACGACCACGACCAGGCCACCTACGACAACCACCCGGCCACCGACAACCACCACGACGATCCCGCCGATGCCGAACGTGGCCAACGGCTTCGCGGCGGTCAACGCGCTCGGTCAGAACGGCACCACCGGCGGCGCCGGCGGCCCGACCGTGACGGTCAGCACCACCGAGGCGTTCCTGGACCACATCTCGCGGCCCGGCCCGTACGTCATCCGGGTGCAGGGCACGATCACGCTGCCGACCGGCACGAACGACGGCATGCACGACGTGATCTCCGACAAGACGATCATCGGTGTCGGGTCCAACGCCACCCTGTCCGGCGGCGGCCTCAACATCGGGCTACCGATCGACGATTCCGTCACCGCGCCACCGGCCAATGCCGTACACAACATCATCATTCGCAACCTTCACATCACCGGCGCGACCGATGACCTGCTCAACGTGCAGATGTTCTCCCACCACGTCTGGATCGACCACAACGAGTTCGACAACGGCGACGACGGCGCGGTTGACATCAAGCGGGGCTCCGACTGGATCACCGTGTCGTGGAACCACTTCCACGACCACGACAAGACGACGCTGGTCGGCCACGACGACGACAACGCGGCGCAGGACACCGGCCGGCTGCGCGTGACCTACCACCACAACTACTTCAACGCCTCCGACCAGCGCAACCCGCGCGTGCGCTTCTCGCCGGTCGTGCACGTGTACAACAACTACTACTTCGACAACTCGTACGGCATCGCGTCGACGAACGAGTCCGGCCTGCTGGTCGAGGGCAACTACTTCTTCAGTGTCAACAACCCCGGCCGGGTCGAGTTCTCCGGCCCGCTCGGGCGGATGGTCGAGCGCAACAACATCCTGGTCGACTGCAACCACCCGATCGAGACGCGGGGCACGGTCACCGAACCGTCCACTTTCTACACTTACACCGTCGACGACCCGACAACCGTACCCAGCATCGTCCCCGCCGGCGCCGGCGTCGGCAAGATCAGCGCGTAGGGAGGCCCATTCCATGAGACATCGTCGATGGATCGCGTTCGGCATCGCCGCGGCCATGGCGCTGGTCGGCTCGCTGTTCCTCATCGTCGGCGCCCAGGCGGCGACCGTGTTCAGCGACGACTTCGAGGACGGCAACTCCACCGGCTGGACCACGTCCGGCGGCACCTGGTCGGTGGTGACCGACGGCGACCGGGCGTACCGGCAGGCCGGCACGAGCTCCGATGCGCGGGCTCGGGCCGGCTCGACCGCCTGGAACGACTACATCGTCAGCGCGGACGTCAAGCCGTTGGCGTTCAACGGCACGGACCGCTTCGTCGCGCTGCTGGCCCGCGTGCAGTCCAACACGAGCTACTACTACCTGACCCTGCGCAACTCGAACCGGATCGAACTGAAGAAGCTCGTCGGCGGCTCGTCCACCACGCTGGTGTCGGCATCCTTCACGATCGCGTCCGGCAGCGAGTACCGGGTGAGCCTGCGGGTACGCGGATCGGCGCTGACCGGCTCGGTCAACGGCGCGACGCTTCTGTCCGCATCGGACACCCAGTTCGCCACCGGGCAGATCGGCCTGGCCACGTTCAACGCCAGCGCCGACTTCGACAACATCCGGGTCGACAACGACCTGATCATCGAGACGACGACCCCACCGCGGACCACGCCCCCGTCCACCACGACCGCGCCGCCGACAACGTCGCCCCAGCCGCAGCCGGCCGGGCTGGTCGGCTTCGCCACGGTCAACGCCCTGGGTCAGAACGGCACGACCGGCGGGGCGGGCGGACCGATCGTGATGGTGACGACCGCCGCCCAACTGGCCGACTACGCCGGGCGGGCCGGCCCGTACGTCATCATGGTCTCCGGAACGATCTCGTTCGATGACATGATCACGGTGGTGGCCAACAAGAGCATCATCGGGGTCGGCTCGACCGCGCACATCACCGGTGGCGGGCTGCAGCTGGGCTCGACCACGCGGCCCGGCAACAACGTCATCATCCGCAACATCCGGTTCACCGACGCCTCGGACGACTCGGTCAGCGTGACGAACTCGGCCCACCACGTGTGGATCGACCACTGCGACTTCTCGGCCGGGTTCGACGGGCTGCTCGACGTCAAGCGCCAGTCCGACTTCGTCACGGTCTCGTGGAACCACTTCCACGACCACAGCAAGACGTTGCTGCTCGGCCACTCCGACACGTACACGGCCGACATCGGCCACCTGCGGGTCACCTACCACCACAACTTCTTCGACGGTACCGAGCAGCGGCACCCGCGGGCCCGGTTCGGCGAACCGGTGCACGTGTTCAACAACTACTACCTCAACAACGGCCTCTACGGCGTCGCGTCGACCGAGAACGCCGGCCTCGTCGTCGAGGGCAACTACTTCTCGGGCGTCGCCTTCCCGATCTACGTCGGCTACGCCGATAGCGGGCCCGGGCGCGTCGTGGAGCGCAACAACGTCTACGTCAACTCCGGTACGCCGCAGACCGCGGGCACCGTGGTCGAACCGCGTACGTACTACGCGTACACGGTGGACAACCCGGCGAATGTGCCGGCCATTGTCACGGCGGGGGTGGGCGTCGGCAAGATCTGACCACTATCCACAGGCGGGGTGTCGCGGTTGCCGACGGCACCCCCACTGCGGTGAACTGGGGTCATGGGGTCGATCTCCGGAGCCGACGTCCGAGCCAGCCATGGCGTGCACGAGCGAGGCGGAGGTAACCGACGCATTCTGGTCGGTACCGCCTCGTGGACGGACAAGACGCTGCTCGAATCGGGGTGGTACCCCGAGTCGGCCAACACGCCGGAGCGGCGCCTGGTCCACTACGCGTCGGTGTTCCCGCTGGTCGAGGTCGACGCCACCTACTACTCCCCACCGGCCGAGAAAACGGCGGAGCTGTGGGCCCAGCGGACGCCCCGCGGATTCCGGTTCAACATCAAGGCGTTCAGCCTGCTGACCGGGCACCCCACGCGGACCTCGTCGGTGTACAAGGATCTGCGACCGGAGACGACCAAGAAGAACCTCTATCCCGGCGACCTGGAGCCGAAGGCGTACGAGGAGGTGTGGGACCGCTTCCTGTCCGCGCTCACGCCGCTGGTCACGGCGCGCAAGCTGGGTGTGATCCTGTTCCAGTTCCCGCCGTGGTTCGTCATCAAGCGGCCCAACAAGGAGTACCTGCACGAGGTGATGCGCCGGTGCGCGCCGCTGCGGATCGCGGTGGAGCTGCGCCACAAGTCGTGGTTCGAGGGCGACAACGCCCGCGAGACGCTCGAATGGTTGACCCGCTTCAACATCCCCTACGTGAGCGTCGACATGCCACAGGGCCACTCCTCGTCGATCCCGCCGGTGCTGAAGGCCACCTCGGACCTGGCGATCGTCCGGTTCCACGGGCACAGCGACAAGTGGACGAGCAAGGACATCTACGAGAAGTTCGGCTACCGGTACTCGAAGAAGGAGCTGACGAGCTGGGCGCCCAAGCTGCGTCGGTTGGCCGACGACACGGACGAGGTCCACGTACTCATGAACAACTGCTACTCCGACTACGCCCAGCGCAACGCCGAGACCCTGCTGGAACTGCTCGGCGAGGACCCGGACTAGTCCACATCGGACGGACGGTTCAGTGCGGACGGGCGGCCCCGACCTCGAGAGGGGACAGGCGGGGCGACGAGGCCCGCCGGTAGACCGCGTGCATCGCCTCGGCATAGGCGGCCGGCGTGTATCCGGCCACGTGCGCGGCGGCCGCCGAGCCGAGCGCCGCGGCGCGCTCGCCGTCGGTCAGCAGATCGGCCACCGCGGCACCGAACGCCTCGGGTGTGGCGTCGGCGTGGACGGCGTGGCCGCCCAGCGGACCCCGGCGGTGCAGCACCGGGTCGGCGACCACCGCCGGCAGGCCGACCAGCGCGGCCTCCTGCAATACCAACGCCTGTGTGTCGGTACGGGAGGGGAACGCGAACACGCGGGCGGCGGCGCAGGCGGCGGCGACCGCCTCTGGCGGCTGCTCGCCGGCGAGCACGGTCCGGGCGGCCACGGCCGGACCGGCCGCCCGCAGCAGACCGGCCAGCCACCTCGGCTCGTATACCGCGCCGACCAGGACCAGCCGGGCGTCCGGTCGCCGCGCCACCACGTGCTCGAACGCGGACAGCAGCAGGTCCATCCCCTTCTCGCGGTTGACCCGCCCGACGAAGAGCACGACCGGCTCGGCCGGGCCGATCCGGTGGCGGGCGCGGAACGCCGCCAAGGCCCGCGCCGTCACCGGATACGGCGCCACGGCGGTGGGCACGATGTGGATGCGGTCGGCCGGGACCGGCAGCGTGATCCGGTCCAGCACCACCCGCGACGGCACGACGACGGCGTCGGCGTCGCCGAGGAGCAGCCCGTTGCAGGCGTCCAGCGCGGCGTGGCGGTGTGCGCTCGCCCGCGACCGTCGACCGCTGGCCGGAGCCGTCGGCGCCGGTCGCAGGGACGGGCGGGGCGCGTCCAGCCGGCGGGCGTACAGGCGCAGGCCCATCCGCAGTGCCGGCACCGGGATCCGGTACGCCTCGGCATAGGCGTGCAGGTCGGTGTGATACGTCTGCACCAGTGGGATGCCGAGCCGGCCGGCGGCCAGGACGCCCAGCAGCCCGATCGGTCCCGGCGTGTGCACATGGAGGATGTCCGGCGCGAACTCGGCGATCCTCCGCAGGGTCCCCCGGGCCGCGGCGTCGCGCAGGAGCCATGGGGAGACCCTCAGGTCGGCCCGGCCCACCGGCATCGCCCGAAGCCTCAGCAGGTCGGGCCCGGCCGGTTGGTCGCGGTGACGCGGCACGACCGTCAGCGCCCGATGGCCGGCGGCCGACTGGGCCGCCACCAGCGTCCGCACCGACGTGATGACGCCATCGCGACGCGGGAGGTACGTGTCGGTGAAATGCACGATCCGCACACCAATAAATGTGGCGGACCCATGGTGGCGCGGGCGTGACCCGGACGGCACGTGTCGGTGAACACTTGCCCCCGGCGGATGCTCTTGGCTGGTTGTCCCGTTCAGGACTTGAGCGCGGCGGCCACCTCGGTACGGGAGCCGACCTCGAGCTTGCGCAAGATGTTCGACACGTGGACGGCGGCGGTGCGGGGCGAGATGTACAGCCGTCGGGCCAGCTCGGCGTTGGTGAGACCCTCGGCGATCAGCAGGGCCACCTCCCGCTCCCGCGGGGTCAGGGTCACGGCGCCGCCGACGTCGGCGTCGGCGACCGGGCGCAGACCCAGCCGGCTGCGGACCGCCTCGGACTGCTCGACCCGCCAGCCCGACCAGGACTGCAGCAGTTCGGTGGCCTGCTGCGAGTGCGTGCGGGCCTCGACGAGCCGATCGAGCATGATCAGGCAGCGGGCCGCGCCGACATGGGCGGTGCCGCGGGCCGCGGGAGGCAGCACATCGGAGGCGGCGGCCGCGACATAGTCCGACAGGGCGGTGGCGGCGTCGCCCTGAGCCTCGGCGAGCTGGCCGGCCACCAGCGTGCGATAGGCCGGGTCCACGGCCGGGCCGTCGAGCCCGTCGATGAGCTTGCTGACCTCGTCGACCCGCAGCGGGGCGACGAGGGCGGCCGAGACGAGATCGTGGAGGAACTCGCCGTCCCGTCCGCCGGTGGACTGCACGATCGCGATCACGTCCGGCAGGAGCGCCCGGGCCCGTTCGAGGTCGCCACGCCGGCAGGCGATGTTGAAACGTAGGCCGGGAAGGGCGATGTCCATGCCCGGCACCTCGGTCAGGTCCGCCGTGACCTGCGCCGCCCCGGGGATGTCGTTCGCCTCCAACCGCAGCCCGGCGAGGAAGACGCCATGGATGTCGGACCGGTTGCGGCTGCGCCGGTACCCGAGGTCGTGCGCGCGCCCCCGCTCGATCGCATCGGTCGCCCGGGCCAGGCTCCCCTTGCGCATGAACAGCCGGGCGCGGCCCTGGTAGTAGGCGACCACGGCCAGCTTCTCCGACCCGGCCCGTTCGGCGTCGGCGCGCATCCGTTCGAGGAGATCGGCCAGGTCGCGCCACGATGTCGATGGCGGCAGGTGGGCGAGCTTGTTGAGGGCGAGGGCGGCGAGGAACCACTCAGCCGCCTTCTCGGCCTCGGTGGTCACGTCCAGCAACAGCGCCCGCCCCTGCTCGGTCGTGTTGGCCCGCTGCACCAGCAGCGACCCCTTCTCGACCAGCGCGGCCAGGCGGACGGCCGGGAGCCCACCCAGCTCCTCGGCGAGCGTGACGGTCCGCTCGGACCAGGACAGCGCCTCGTCGTCGAGGTCGCGTAGCCGGGCCGACTGGGCCAGCGCCGCCATCGCGCGAGCCTGGACGGGCCCGCGCGGCAGGCGCTCCTGCGCCGAGCGCAGCTCGGTGCTGAGCGCGGTCATCGCGTCGATGTCGGCCGCCTCCCACGCCAACCGGATGCGCAGGCACAGCGGCTCGATCGTCTCCTCGTCGGTGCGGGAACTGGCCTGCCAGCGCCGGGCATGCGTCTCGGCGTCGTCGGGCAGCCCGGCCAGCCAGGCCGCGCGGGCCGCGGCACCGAGCAGGTCGGTGTCGTCGGGCGCCTCCTCCAGGCCCAGCTCGGCCAGTTGCAACGCGTGGAACGGCGACCCGATGGCCAGGTAGGCCGCGCTGCCCCGGCGGGCCGCGTCGACCATGTCGTCGTACCGCCCGGCCCCGCGGGCGTGCTTGGCCACCAGGGCCCAGTCCGCGTCGCCCGAGGCCCGCAGGGCGGTCAACGCCGCCTCGTGCAGGCGGCGCCGCTCCCGGCCCAGCAGCCGCTCGCCGATCGCCTCGCGCAACAGGGCGTGCCGGAACGTGAACTCGTCCTCGCCGCTCTCGACCAGCACCCCACGGGCCACCAGCTCACGCATGGCGGCGATCAGATCGCCCTCCGACTTGCCGGTCACGGCGGCCAGCAGGTCGAACGGGATGCGGTTGCCGAGCACGCTGGCCGCCTCGAGCAACCGCTGCAACTCGGGGTCGAGGTCCTCCATGTTGCGCCGCAGCGTCTCGGCGAGGTTCCACGGGAGGGGCTGCTCGCACAGATCGTCCAGGTCATCTCCGGTACGCAGGAGCTCCTCGAGAAAGAACGGGTTGCCACCGGTGCGGTTGTGCAGGGCGACGGCCGCCCGGTACGGCGGTGGCTTCTTCGTGGCCGCGCTGAGGAACGCCGACGTCTCGGCCAGGTCGAGCCGCTCGAGCCGCACATGATAGACGGCGTACCGGTGCTCCAGCCGGTCGAGCAGCCCGGCGACCGGGTTGCGGCGGACCACCTCGGCCGGCCGGTAGGTGCCCACGAGCAGCCGGTCGCCCTCCAGCTCGGGTATGCGCTCGAACAGCGCGATGCTCTCCGAGTCGGCCCAGTGCAGATCCTCGAAGATGATCACGGTCGGGCCGGTCGCGGTGGCGGCCAGGATCTGCAGGCCGGTGCGGAGGCGTTCCACCTGGGTACGGGAGGAGTCGGTCAGCAGGGCCAGATCGGCTGGATCGACCCCGTCGCGACCCTCGAGCGCCGAAAGTAGGAGCTCGAACGGGCGCCCCAGCGAACCGGGCTCGGCCTGGCCGACCAGAGCCGTCGTGTCGGGGGAAAGACTGCGCAGAAGCTCCTGGACGAGGCGGGTCTTGCCGATGCCCGGCTCTCCGGCCAGCATCGCGATGGCCGTGCCGGGCACGCTGACGAGCTGCGCCATCTGGCGCAGCTCGTCCTCACGTCCGATCATCACGGGGCTGACCCCGCGACCGGTTGACCTGGCCGAACCTCGCACGAGGCAAGCCTACCGACGAGGTACGACGGGTCACCTCCGCTCACGGGCGGCGGCCCCGATTGCGCGAGTCCGGCCAGTGCTGGCGGGCGCGTCGACGCAGTGATCGGGCCAAGCGGTACCGGGAGGCTTCCTCGATGAGGCCCTGTTGGTGCTGGCGGGCCGCGTCGAGTACGAGGTCGGGGTGGCTGAACATGGCTGGCTCCTTGGTCTGGTGTCCTTCTGTGGTGACTCCAGCTTCGGCCAGCGGCCCTCGCGCCACATCGTCAGCGATTGCGTATCTTGGCCGGCGGCCGGCTACATAGGCGCACCGCCGCCCGGTCTACGTATACCTATTGCGCCGGGCTACCTGGTCAGGCCACCGTCGGGCTGCGGCGCTCGACCAGCACCGTGTCGCGCCAGCGTCCGTGGTGGCGGGCGATGCGCTCGCGCGTGCCGACCACGCGGAACCCGGCCCGCCGGTGCAGGGCGAGGCTCGCGTTGTTCTCCGGGAACACGCTGGACTGGATGGTCCAGATCCCGGCCGCCTCCGTCGAGGCGATCAGCGTGTCGAGCAACGCGGCGCCGATGCCGTGGCCCTGCGCCCGCGGCGCGATGTAGACGCTGTGCTCGACCACGCCGGCGTACACCGCGCGGGACGAGACCGGCGAGGCGGCCACCCACCCGACGACCCGCCCGCCCGCATCGGCGACGTAGCGGTGCGCCGCCAGCCGCCCGGCGTCGAACGCCTCCCAGGTCGGCGCCGTCGTCTCGAAGCTCGCGTCGCCGCCGTCCAGCCCGGCCTGGTAGATCGCCAGGACCTCGTCGGCGTCCCCGTCACCCATGCCGCGGATCGCGTACTCCATGACCCCTCCCCTCGTCCGGCGTGTCACGCCGCCGATCGCGTACGAGTGTGCAGTCCAGACGCATCCCCCGCCCCGGCGGCGGTCTACAAGGGAGTCCAAGGTGTCAGACCCATCCACCATGATCCGCTCGATCATGGACCTGGGGACGCCAAACCGCGCCGATCATGACCTTAACTTCATGATCGGCGCGAAGATGTCGGCGAGGGCGGCGGGTGGGCGAAGGGTGGCGAGTGGCGGTCAGGCGCACTCGCGGCAGATGTCGACGCCGTCGCGGCGCCGGACAAGCTGGCTGCGGTGGTGGACGAGGAAGCAACTCGAGCACCGGAACTCGTCGGCCCGCATCGGAACGACCGCAACGGTCAGTTCCTCATCGGACAGATCGGCTCCGGGCAACTCGAAGCCCTCGGCCGCCTCGGTCTCGTCGAGGTCGACGATGGTGGATTGCACGGCGGCGCGGCGTGCCTTGAGCTCCTCGAGGCTGTCCTCGTCGAGGTCGGCGTGACGGCGTGGAGCGTCGTAGTCGGTTGTGCTGGTCATCTGATGTACTCCCCGGGCGTGGTCTCGTGGTGTAACGAACGCCGACGGCTATGGGTATGTTCCATCCCGCTGAGTTCCGGATCTGTGGAGGAATACGCGGACCGTGGCGGGATCCGCCGCAATCCTTGAGGCGCGGGCGCAGTGGTGCCCGCAACATCCAGGGGAAGGCCCGACATGTTCGTGACGTGTCCCGACCCGGCGTGCGAGGCGCCGGCCGAGATCCTCGACCGGTTCGCGCCCGGATCGACCGACGGTCCGATGGACCACGCCAAGACCTACTGCGTGCGCCATCACATCTTCGTGCTCCCGATCGACCGGGTGCCCGGGGCGGTCGGGACGTGGGATTTGGACCCAATCCAGACTCGGCACAAGCCACGTGGTCGGAGAATTTCACCAAACATCACTTGAACTAATTGGACGCGTTGTGCGTAACTCCTATCGGGAGTGTGGGGCACAGTCAGGAGGGGCGTTGGCGAAAATCAGAGATGTCGCCGAGCGAGCGGGCCTATCGGCGGCGACAGTCTCCCGCGTGATCAACGGGCATCCCACGGTGAGCCCGGAGCTCGCGGAACGCGTCCGATCGGTCATCGCTGAGATGGGATACCAGCCCAACCGGGTCGCCCGAAACCTTCGACGGCGGGTGTCGGGGGTTTGGGCCATCGTCATCGGTGACATCGAAAATCCCTTTTTTACATCTATGGTGCGGGGCGTAGAGGACGTCGCACGCGCATGCGGCTATTCGGTACTCCTGTGCAACTCGGACGAGGATGTAACAAAGGAACAGAACTACATCAACGTTCTATTGGCCGAACAAGTGGCCGGCGTGATCATCGCCCCGGCCTCCGGCGTGGACACGTCGCTCGACCCGCTCATCTCCAGCGGTGTCGCGGTGGTGGCGATCGACCGGCGCCCGTCGGGGCGGCAGGTGGACGCGGTCCTGTCCAACCACATCGAGGGTGCCCGGCAGGCGACCGGCCATCTGATCGATCAGGGCTATCGGCGGGTGGGCTTCCTCGGCGGTCCCGCCCCCGTGACCACGGTGCGTGAGCGCCTGGTCGGATACCGGGCGGCGTTGCGGGACGCCGGGTCGGTGTCAGACCCGGACCTGGTCGTGCACGCCGACAACCGCGAGTCGGGCGGGTACGAGGCGATGCGGCGTCTGCTGTCCGTGGGGCAGCCGCCGGACGCCGTGCTCGTCGGGAACAACCTCATGGCCATCGGTGCCCTGCGGGCCCTGGCCGAGGCCGACCTGCACGCGCCGTCCGACGTCGGTGTCGTGGCCTTCGACGATCATCCCTGGGCCACCCTGATGCGTCCGTCGCTGACCGTGGTGGCACAACCCCTCTACGAGATCGGCCGCAAGGCGAGCGAGCTGTTGCGCACTCGCCTCGGCAACCGCGACCGGCCACCGGAGTCGGTCGTGCTCCGCAGCGAGCTGCGGGTGCGGGAGAGCTCGCTGCGGCGACCGGCGGATCGAGTGGACGGCGCGGACCAGGTGGCCGACATGGACCTGGTCGACCAGGCGGAACCGGCTCTGGCCGAGTGACCAGGCGGGGGGCGGGCTCGGGTGCCCAGGCCGGCGCCTGAGCCCGTACCACCCGCCGGTTTGCCCGGATGTGCGCCGACCCGCAACGATGGGCGGCATGCCCGATGATGCTCGGTCGGACGGCGCCAGCCGGGTCGACGACTCTGGTTCGGCGGCGTCTGGCGCCGCGCAGCGAACCAGAGCCGTCGCCGACAAGATCCTCGCCCGCGCCGAAGAGATCGCCGAGGACGTCCTGTTTCCGGCCGCGCTGGCCGTAGACCGGGCCGATCGGGTACCGCAATCGCACCTCGACCTGCTGGCCAGCGAGGGCTTCTACGGTGTGGCCGCGCCCGAGGATGCCGGGGGCCTGGGCACGGGCGACATGCGGCCGGCGGCGGCCATGGTGGAGACGCTGGCCAGCGGCTGCCTGACCACCACCTTTCTGTGGATACAGCATCACGGTCCGGTGATCGCCGCCGCGTACAGCGATCGGCCGGGCCTGCGCGAGCGTTGGCTCGGCCCGCTGGCCCGTGGCGAGCGCCGCGGCGGCATCGCGCTCGCCGGTGTCCGGCCCGGCGCCTCGGCGTTGCGGGTGCGGGAGGTGGCCGACGGCTACGCGCTGGACGGCGACGTCCCGTGGGTCACCGGTTGGGACATGATCGATACGCTCCATGTCGCGGCCCGAGGCCCGGACGACGTGCTCCACTTTCTGCTGGTCGATGCCGTCGAGGCACCGACGGTACGGGTGCGGCGGCTCGAACTGGTCGCGGCCAACGCCAGCCGCACCGTCAACCTCACGTTCGCCAACCACGTGGTCCCGGCCGACCGTCTCACCGGCACCCGGCCGTACACGGACTGGGCCAAGGGCGAGGCGTCCGGGTCAGCGCTCAACGGGTTCCTCGCGCTCGGCGTGGCCCGCCGGTGCTGCCGGATGCTCGATCCGGACCCGTACGAGAGCGAACTCGACGCGTGCCGGGCGGCGCTGCTCACCGCGGACGCGCCCGACGTCCCGGCGGCCCGCGCCCAGGCGTCCGACCTCGCGCTGCGCGCCGCGGCCCGGCTGGCCGTGCACACCGGAGGCCGAGCCCTGCTGCGCGACGACCACGCCCAACGCCTGGTCCGCGAGGCGACATTCCTGCTCGTGTTCGGCACCCGCCCGGCGATCCGCGCGGCCCTACTGGAACGCCTGAGGTGAGGTCACACTAGGTGGGACGGCCCGGGCCGGCCGCGTCTGGACTGAGGAGCGCAGCGACGAAGGAGCGGGGTGACGAAGGAAGGCGCGGCCCTGGGGGCCCGGGGCCCGCGCGAGCGGAGCGTGCGCAAAGAAGCACAGTTATAGAGATCGACATATATACACCATGGCTCGGCTCCGATCCCGATCCGCGGCGACGCGGGCCGGCCCTGGGCGCGGCCATCCTGGTGATCGCCGGTGTCCTGCTGGCCCTGACCGGCCCGTCCCTGCTCGGGGCGGAGGGGCTGCGCCTGGCGTGGCGGACCGCCAGCACCACCGACCACTTCTGGGTCACCCGGAACGCGGTGTACACACTCGACCGCACCAAGGCCGGGATACGACTGACCGCCCGCGACCTCCGCACCGGTGCGCCGCGATGGACACTGCCGCTGACCGGGACGCTGGCCGACGTGTACGCCCGGGGCGAGTCGTTCCTGTCGAGCAACTTCCCGCCGGACGCGACCACCGGGGTACGGACCAACGTGCTCGACCGGCAGGGCGGGCTGCCCCGCCTGGCCTACCCGACGGCGGCGCTTCCGCTGGTGTACCTCGGATCCCGGGTCGCCGTCCTGATCGACCGGGATCCCGCGGTGCCGCCGGATCCGGATGCGGACGGACGGACCCGGGCGATGGGTCTGGATTGGACACACGTGGTCACCGCGGTCGACCTCGACACCGGCCGACCGCGCTGGCGGATGCGGCTGCCGGCCGGCGTCCGGTGGGCCCTGCCCGGCGTACGGACCAGCGGCGAGGGCATCGCCGGGCTGCCGGCCGGGCAGGACTGGATGGTCACGAGCTCGGCCGGCGGCGAGGTGGTGGTCCGCGACGTCGACGGCGCCGCGGTCCTGAGCCGCCGCGCCCTCGGCCCGCTACGGCAGGAGTCGTACGTGGCGGCGCTGGCCGACGCGGTGGTGGTCCGGCGCGACGATGGCGATCGCGCGACCCTCGACGCGTACGAGCCGGCGACTCTCGCGCCGCGCTGGCGGTTCGTTCCCCCGGTCGTCGACGCCGAGCCGGTCGGCTGCGAACCGTTGCTGTGCCTGGCGGACACCCGGTCCGTGTGGATCGTCGACCCGCGGGACGGTCGTACGATCTGGCGGCCGACCGGACCCCTGCTCCGCCCGGGCCCGGCCGGACGGGTGGTCGTGACCGGGTACGGCAACAAGGTCGTGCTCTTCGACACCCGCCGCGCCCGCGCCCTGCGCGCGGGGCCGGGGTGGCGCGTGGTCGACTACGGCGCGCACACCCGCTCGGTGGTCGTCGTGCGGGTACAGGCGACCGGTGCGGCCGACCTCGGCCTGCTCGACGTCGCCACCGGCGAGGCCCGGCGCCTGGGCCGGGTCAGCCTCTGGTCCCCCACCGCGCACTGCCTGCCCGCCGGCGGCCACGTGGCGTGCGGCGACGACACCCAGCTTCGGGTGTGGCGCATCGACGCGTAACCCGTTCCGGGCGGTTCCGTTTCACCCATTGACACGTTTCGGTAGCGACATCTCCCGGTACCGGGTGATCGACGGGCACGAGGTGGGTAGAGACGGGCATGGGTGAACGGATCGAACCCTGGCGAGCCGCGTTCGCGGTTCGGCGTGACTGGCCAGATCGCACGCACGAGTTCGTCGGGTTCGTGCGGACCGAGGCCGGCGCCGCCCGGTTCATCGAGGCGGACCGGGCCTACTGGCGGCGCGCTCCGTGGCGACCCGACCACGGGATCGTGGTGATCAGCCTGCGTGACTTCGACCTGCACCGTCACCGGCCGATGTGCCGGGCGCCGGACTGCCCGACCGGGTCATCGACCGTTCACCGCGTCCGGCGGCGGCACTCGCGATGATCGGCGGCCCGCCGGTGCCGTAGGGTCACCCCCATGCGCGACATGCGCGTGATCAAACATGTCACCGCCCGGCTGCGGGGCCGCAAGGAGTGGCAGTTCTTCGGCGTACTGCCGCGGGCCGACCGTTGGCTCGCGGTGGCGTGGTGGGCCTGCGTGGCCGCCCGCGGTGTGCTCCCGGCCGTGTTCGCGGTGGCGACCGGCGTGGTGGTCGACGCCGTGCGCACCGGATCGGACCTGACCGGCCCGCTGGCGTTCGCCGGTGCGGTGTTCGTGGCCCTGCAGGTGCTCAGCCCGGTACACACCGCGGTCAGCACCAACCTCGGCGACCGCACCGCCGCCTGGCTCAACGACCGCCTGACCGCGGCCTGCGTAGCGCCGCCGGGCCTGGGCCATCTCGAGGACAACGAGCTGGCCCACGACCTGACCGTGGCCCGCGACTTCGACCTGGGCATGCAGGGCCCGCCGCTGCGCATCGCCATGGACTTCATCGCCGTCGGCCTGGTCGAGCTGGTGGCCGGACTCGCCTCGGCCGTGCTGCTGTTCGGCTTCCGCTGGTGGGCCCCGATCGTGCTGGCCGGCGCCTGGCTGGCCACGCACTGGCTGCTGCGGGAGAGCGGCGTGTGGCGGGACCGGAACACACCCGAGGTCCGGTCGGCCCAGCGCGACGCCGACTACGCCTACCGTCTCGCGGTCGACCCGCCGGGCGCGAAGGAGCTGCGCCTGTTCGGCCTGGCCGGCTGGGTCATCGAGCGGTTCCTGGCCCGGCGGCGCCGCCTGCACGAGCTGCAGTACCGGGCCACGCGCCTGCGCGAACGGCCCGTGCTGTGGAGCCTGGTGCTGGTGGTCGCGGCGAACCTGCTGGTGTTCTGGGCGCTGGCCACGGCCGCCGCCGGCGGCCTGGGGCTGGGGGCGGTCGTGATCTACGCGCAGGCCGCGGTCGGCGCGAGCATGATCGCGTTCGGCGGCCTCAACTGGGCGCTCGACGGCGCCGCCGCCCCGGTGGCCGCGGTGCTCCGGCTCGACGGGGCCATGGCCGCGGTGGGTGCCCTGGCCAAGGCGGACGAACCCCAGCCCGCCCGGGGCCGGCCGGCCACCGCGATCCGCTTCCGCGACGTCACGTTCGCCTATCCGTCGGCACCCGACCGGCAAGTCCTCATTGGACTTGACCTGACCGTCCCGGCCGGCTCGTCCCTGGCCATCGTGGGTCGCAACGGCTCGGGCAAGACCACGCTGGCCAAGCTGCTGTGCCGCTTCTACGATCCGCAGTCCGGCGCGATCGAGGTGGACGGTGTCGACCTGCGCGAGCTGGACCTGCCGGCCTGGCGCGACCGGGTCACCGCGGTGTTCCAGGACTTCACCCGGTTCGAGCTGCCAATGCGGGACAACGTCGCGCCGGGCGGGGCGAGCGACGAGGTGATCCTCGAAGCGCTGGCCGGGGCCGGCGCCTCCGGTCTGGCCGAGCTCGACACGGTGCTGGCCCGGGCGTACGCCGGTGGCATCGACCTCTCGGGCGGGCAGTGGCAGCGCATCGCGCTGGCCCGGGCCCTCGCGGCCGTGCGCCGGGGCGCCGGAGTGGTACTGCTCGACGAGCCCACGGCCCAACTGGATGTGCGCGGCGAGGCCGAGATCTTCGACCGCATCCTGGCCGAGACCCGCCATTGCACCACGATCCTCGTCTCGCACCGGTTCTCCACGGTGCGCCACGCCGACCGCATCTGCGTGGTCGAGCAGGGCCGTGTGATCGAGCTGGGTTCGCACGACGAGTTGATGGCCCTCGGCGGCCGGTACCGGACCATGTTCGACCTGCAGGCCCGGCCGTTCAGCGTCATCGAGGGCGAGGAGGAGATGACCTACGATGTCCTCGCCTGAGTCCACTGTGGAGCCCCTGCCGCCGGCCCTGCGCTCGATGTGGCGGTTGTTCCGGCTCGGGTACCAGCACGAGCCCGGACTGCTCGTCGCCGCATTCGTGCTCGCCCTCGTGGCCGCGCTGCCCGACGCCCTGATCGCGGTCTGGCTCGCGCTGCTCGGCCGGGGCGTGCTGACCGCCGACCGCGACCTGCTGTTCGTCGCGTCGTTCGGGCTGGCCGCGTCGGCCGCCGCCACCTGGTTCCTGCGCACGATCAGCACGCGGATCCAGCGCCGGTTCCGTGACAAGGTCACCATCGCGCTCGAGGGACACGTGGCCCGCCTGCAGGCCACGGTCTCCACCATCGCGCACCAGGAGCGGCCCGAGCTGTTGGACCGGCTCGCCGTACTGCGGGACCAGGTCTTCGTGCTCGACCACATGTACATGTCGGTGTTCTCGACGTGTGGTTGGATCCTGCGACTGGCCGTGACCGTCGGCCTGCTCATGTCGGTGCATCCGGCCCTGGCGCTGCTCGCCCTCTTCGCGCTGCCGACCGTGTACACCTCCGGGTGGCGGCCGGCCGTCGAGCGCACCGCGGAGGAGCGGGGCGCGCCGGCGGCCCGGCTGGCCCGGCACCTGTTCGTCACCGTGACCACGGCCGCGCCGGGCAAGGAGGTACGCCTCACCGGCGTCGGGCCGCGGCTGGCCGAGCGCCGCCGCACCGAGTGGGAGCGGTGGTACGCCATCGTCGCCAAGGCCCGGTGGGTCAGCGCGGCCTGGCACACCCTGGCCTGGGCGGTGTTCGGGGCCGGCTACGTGGGCGCCGTCGTGTTCACCGCGACCGGGCTCGACGCCGACCCGGCCGGAGTGTTGCTCGTCCTCGCGGCCGGCGCGCGCCTGTCCGCATACGTCAGCGCCACCGTCGGGGAGATCGGCTTCCTGCGCGGGATCTGGCTGGACGGGTCCCGGCGCCTGGCCTGGTTGGAGAGTTACGCCGCCGCGCAGGTCGCCCGGGCCGACCTTCCGCCGCCGGACCGGCTTACCGACGGCATCCGGTTCGAGGACGTGTCGTTCGCGTATCCGGGCACGGAGCGACTGGTGCTGCGCGACGTGAACCTGCACCTGCCGGCCGGGAAGGTGGTCGCGATCGTCGGCGAGAACGGCGCCGGCAAGTCCACTCTGGTGAAGCTGCTGGGCAAGCTGTACGAGCCGACATCGGGCCGGATCCTGGCCGACGGCACCGACCTGGCCCGCGTACCGGCCGACGGTTGGCGCGAGCGCCTCTCCGGTGCGTTCCAGGACTTCTTCCGTTTCGAGCTGCGGGCCCGCCGCTCCGTGGGGATCGGCGACGTGCCGCGCCTCGACGACGACCCGGCCGTGCGCACCGCGGTCGGCCGGGCCGGCGCCGACGATGTCGTCGAGGCCCTCGCCTCGGGCCTGGACACCCAACTTGGCCCCACCTGGCCCGAAGGCGTGGAGGTCTCCTTCGGACAGTGGCAGAAGCTGGCCCTGGCCCGCGGCTTCATGCGCGACGAGCCGCTGCTGCTCGCGCTGGACGAACCGACGGCCGCCCTGGACGCCGAAACCGAACACGCGCTGTTCGAGCGGTACGCGGCCGCGGTCCAGTCCGGTCGGCCCGGCAACGGCCGGGTCACCATCCTCGTCTCGCACCGCTTCTCGACCGTGCGCATGGCCGACATGATCGTGGTGCTCGACGGCGCCCGGGTCATCGAGTCGGGCAGCCATGAGGAGTTGATGGCCGCCGGCGGCACCTATGCCGACCTGTACGGGATCCAGGCCGCCGCGTACCGGTCCTAGGCGTGGCGCGGCCAGCGCGGATCTAGGTCTAGGCGGCGGGCCAGACGGTCGTTTCGTAGTGCTGCCAGGCGGCCCTCAGGGCCGCGACCGCGGCACGGATCGCCGGCCGGCCGCCGGCCGACGTGCGCCAGGCGACCCGGACCTTGCGCGTCGGTCGCGGCCGGACGGCGACCACCGCGACCCCGTCGGGCAGCTCCGGCCGGGCCAGCCGCGGAACCATCGCGATGCCCAGGCCGGCCGCGACGAGCGTGATCTGGGTCTCGAACTCGCCGACGTAGAAGTCGGGCGCGACGCCCGGCAGCACCCGGACCAGCCAGTCGTGACAGATCGCGCCGGGCGGCGAGGCGATCCAGGGCTCGCCCAGGACCTGGGTCAACACGACCGAACGGGCCCGGGCGAGGCGATGGCTCGACGGCACGAGCAGGTCGGCCACGTCCACGCCCAACTCCACGTACTCGATTCCAGGCGGGAATCGCAGCGAGACCTCCGGCCAGTCGTCGAGGACGGCCAGGTCGAAGCGAGCGCGGGACAGGGAGTCCAGCCCGTCGGGTGGGTTGATCTCCGTGAGGCCGGTGACCAGTTGCGGATGGTCGGTGGCCAGCCGCCTCAGCGCGTACGGAAGCAGGGCCCGGCAGGCGGTCGCGAACGAGGCGACGCGCAGGTGGCCGCTCACGGTGTCGCGGTGCGCGGCCAGCGCCGCCTCCGCCTCGTCGATGGCGCTGATCACGCGGCTGGCGTGGTCGGCCAGGACGCGGCCGACCTCGGTCAGGCGCAGCCGCCGGCCATCCTTCTCCACCAGTGTGGTCTTCGTCTCACGTTCCAGTTTGGACAGTTGCTGGGAGACCGCCGACGGGGTGCAGCGCAGGGAGTCGCCGGCGGCGACAATCGTTCCGTACCGGGCGATCGCGTCGAGCGCCCGCAGCCGGCCCACATCAATCATGAAGCCATGCTACAAGCTCGCGTTAGAACAATTAACTCGTGCTTCACGGTGGGCTGGGCCAGGATCGGGCCGTGCGACCTCGTCACATCGGCCTCGCCGTGGCCGTCGCGGCCGTGTGGGGCTTCAACTTCGTGGTGATCGAGCTGGGTCTCGACCACCTGCCGCCGCTGCTGTTCTCCGCCCTGCGCTTCAGCGTGGCGGCGCTGCCGGCCCTGTTCATCGGCCGGCCCGACGTCCGTTGGCGCTGGATCATCGGGGTCGGCCTGATCCTCGGCGTGGTGAAGTTCACGCTGCTGTTCGCGGGCATGGACGCCGGCATGCCGGCGGGCCTGTCCTCGCTCGTGCTGCAGAGCCAGGCCATCTTCACCGTGGCCTTCGGCGTTGCCCTGCTGCGCGAGCGTCCCGGGCGCCAGCAGCTCGGCGGCCTGGCCATCGCGGCCGCCGGCATCATCCTGGTGGGCTGGCGCCTCGGACCCGACCGGCCGGCGCTGGCGTTCGGTCTTGTCCTGGGGGCGGCCCTGGCCTGGGGTGTCTCCAATGTGGCGATACGGCGGGCGGCTCCGACCGACATGGTCCGCTTCATGGTCTGGATCAGCGTCGTGGCCTCGCCGCCGTTGATCGTGCTGTCGCTGGTCTTCGACGGGCCGGCCGCCGATCTGGCCGCCCTCCGCTCGCTGGACCTCGGTGTGGTGGCGGCCGTTCTCTATGTGGCCGTGCTTTCGACCCTGCTCGGCTGGGGAGTCTGGGGAATGCTCATCCGGCGTTACGGCGCCTCGACAGTGGCCCCGTTTTCGATGCTCGTGCCGTTCTTCGGCATCGCATCGGGCGCGCTGGTGCTCGGTGAGCGGGTGCACGCGACCGATGCCGCCGGCGCGATCCTGGTCGTCGGCGGTGTACTGCTCGGCGCGTGGCGTCGCGCCGACCCGCCCGTACCCACGATCACGCCGGCGAGGGAGTCAGCCGCCAGTAGCCGTACGGGTTGAAGAAGGGGTCGTCGGTCTCGTACCGCTCGCACGCGGTATGTTCCAGCACCCGTCGCGGTCCATCGGCCGACAGCCGGAAGCCCTCGCCCGAGTGCATGCCGTCCGGTGGACGTTCGGCCAGCAGGTAGATGGCGAGCACGTCCATCCATCGCAACCAGTCCTGGTCGTCGGCCGGACATTCAACGTCCGGCTGGCCGAGCAGGTGCATACCGCAACTGTAGAGCCAGCCGGCGTCGCTGATGGGGCGCCGCACCCAGGCGGTGAAAAGGGCCGAGGCCAGGTCCAGGGTTTCGTCCGCCGCGTCGGCCTCGTTCGCCAGCTCCAGCCAGCGGTCCCGCCCGTGGGCGATGCCGCTGCACTCGCCCTTGGCGGCCGTGGCGCCCTCGCGCAGCAGCGCCGCCGTGGCGGCGAGCGTGCGGCGGGCCACGTCCAGGGCCGTGCCGTCGGCGAACGCGGGCGACAGCAGGTAGAGCACGTCCGAGTGGCGATCGATGGCGGCCCAGTCCTCGGCCGTGAGCGACGGCGACGCCCGATCGGCGCAGGCCTCGAAGGCCGCCCGCATCCTCGGATTGTGGCGGCCCACGGTGTCGGACACAGCCGACAACACTACCGAGCGAACGAGGTTGCCCCCGCACCGGCGGCTCGCCGATCGGGGGCAACCACGTCTCAGAGGGGTTAGAAGCCGGGCAGCTTCGACGCGTCCACGACCTCGGCCGCCGGCGGCGCCGTGACCGTGACCGCCTCGTCGTAGGTGAAGTCGAGCCCACTGCCGGACTCGTCCTCCACGCGAAGGGGCAACGGCTCGTCCACTGTGGAGATGTACAGCGTGGACTTGTCCTTGTCGTCGACGAGGCCGATCGCGGGCTTGCCGTTGATCGTCTTCGTCTGGCCCTTGCTGAGGTTGCCCTCGGGCTTGAGCAGCTCGTCGGGATCGGTGATCTGGGTGAACTGCTTGAACCGCTCGTCGGTGGCCGGGATCTTCAGGTACTTGCCCTTGATGAGGGCGAGGACCTGGGGCTGCCCGCTGAGGAAGGTCTCCCAGAGACTGTCGGCCTTCATGTAGACGTCGGTGCCGATCTTGATGATCTCCATCGACAGGCCGCTGCCCGAGATGGTGGCGCTGAGGTCTTCGCCACTGATCTTGAAGTCGAGCTCCATCTTCTCGCCCGCTTCGGTCGCCGATCCCTTGATGCGCACCGACTTAGCGTCGCCGAGGGCGGTCTTGGCCTTCTCGAGGATCTCATTGGCGGCTAGCGCGGACACGCCGTTGTCATTGACGATCGGCGTGGGGGTTGGCGTCGTGGAACCACCCGGCGTGTTGGCGCAGCCGGCGACGAACGCCGCGGCACCGAGGGCGGCGAGGACCATTACGAGCCGTGCTCGCATGCGTAGAACTCCCATCTGGATGTGCCCGGGCACGAGTCTCCTTAATACCAGGCCGCCGCAAGCAGCGTGGCCCCGACTGGCCATCGTGACAATGAGCGTCGTGAATCGGTCAGGCCAGCGGTGTCGACCCCTCGATCATGCCACTGTCCGCAGATACCGCGTGATCGCGGGGTTGCCGAGCGTGAGTGAGATTGCCGAGACTGAATGTCTATGCGTGGCGCCGCCGGCCTTCGGGGGCGCCCTTGAGTATGGACGGACGGGTTCGGATGGCGAAGGGCGTCATCGGCACGGCCGCGATCTTCGCCGCCAGCGGCGCCGCGCAGGCGTCCTGGCTGTCCCGCCTGCCGGCGCTCGGCACGCCGCTGGACCTGAGCCTCGACGGCATCGGGTTCGCCCTGTTCTTCGTCGGGCTGGGCTGGCTGATCGCCATGCCGCTGTCCGGGCGGTTGTGCACCTGGTTCGGCATGCGGCGCGTCATCATCACGTCGGCGGTGCTGGCGTGCCTGAGTGTCGGTGTGTTGGGCGGGGTCGGAAGCCAGACCGCGCTGAACGCGGCGCTGCTGGCCTTCGGGCTCACCGGTGGAGTCTGGGACGCCGGAATGAACGTCCACGGCTCCACAGTGGAAAGGCGCGGCACCCGCCCCCGGATGCTGGTGTTCCACGGCTGCTGGAGCGTCGGCGCCAGCCTCGGGGCGGTCGGCGGGGCTCTGGCCGAGAACGGCGGGATCGGGGTCGCCGCCCACCTGGCCAGCGCGGCGCTGGTGTGCGCCGCCGTCTGCGTGGTGGCCGGTTTCGGCCTGCTGGCCGGATCTCCGGATCCCTTTGAACGGCCCGGCCCCGCTTCGACTCCGTGGGGCAGGTTGGCGCTGATCGCGGCGCTGTTGACCGGTGCCGCCGTCGTCGAGGGGGCGGCGTCGGAGTGGGTACCCACGCTCTTCGCCACCGAGCGGCGGTCCTCGGCGACGATGGGAGCGTCGGTGTACGCCGTCATGGCCGCCGCGATGGCGGTGAGCCGGTTCCTGGCCGTACGGATTCAGCAGTGGGCCGGTCGGGTCGCGACCGTGCGGTACGGCGCGCTGACCGCCGCCGCCGGGATTGCCCTGATGCTGTCGACGTCCGGGAGCCCCTTCGCCTTCATCGGTGCGCTGTTGTGGGGTCTGGGCATCGCGCCGGCGTTTCCGGCCGCCGTGAGCGCCAGCGGTGAGGGCGCGCGCCCGGCCGACCTGGTCGCCGTCACGACCGCGGTCGGCTACATGGCGAGCCTGGTCGGACCGCCGGCCATCGGAGCGGTGGCCCAGGTCGTCGGCCTCAGGACCGTCCTGTTCGGACTACCGCTGCTTGCAGTGATCACGAGCCTGCTGGCACCGGCCGTCGGACGTATCGGGCCCGACCGTTGAGCCGGGTGCGGCCGCGCTGACCCAGCACCGGACCGGCCACCAGGCCGACGGCGTGGTCGTGCAGGCCCAGCACCTCGAGGGCCTCGGCGATGCCGACCGATGGCAGACGATCCACCATTGTGGACCAAGCGCTCGTGTCCCGACGCCAGGCGTTGATGTACTCGACGCACAGCTCGGCCGTGATGTGCTCGGCCCGCCCCCGGGCCGCCTTGAGTGAGGCGATCATACGGTTGCGTTCGCCGTCCTCGACCGGCATCGCGTCGACGCGCCGGATGATGTCGGCGATGAGGGCCCGGCGCCGGCGCAGGAACCCCCGCCAGTACCCGAGGGTCGCGTCGTCGATCTTGCCGTGTCCGTCGAGCAGCGCGAAGATGCCCTCGGCGAGGTCGTCGCCGAGCTCCTGGCCGCGGGCGCGCTCAGGATCGGCGAACGGATCGTAGGGCTGCTGGAACGCCTGGCCCGCCTCGGCGACCGGCGGCAGGCCCTGCTCGTCGAGCAGGAAGAACCAGTCCTCGTTGTAGATGTTGGGGAAGAAGGAACCGTACCGGCGATGCGAGACCGCCAGTGCGCCGCCGCCGACGAACGTGTCCTGGAACCCGCCCGAGGCGCGGTGGGCGTGGCAGACCACCGAGTTGTCGGGGTATCCGCCGATCCGCAGACCGACGCTGTCGTACCGTCCGAGCAGCCCGACGACGCGACGCACATCCGTGGCGTCCGGGATGAGAATGTCGTCGTCGAGGAAGAGGACGCGCCGCCAGCCGACCATCCGGGCGATGGCCAGACCGATGTTGCGTTTCCGGCTGGTGTCGGTACGGCGGTGAAAGCGCGTATGTTCCAGCATGGAGCACGTCTCGAACCGGGGCAGCTTCGCCGGCGGCGAATCGGGCAGGTCGACGACGACGAACTCGAGGTCGGCACCCTCCGACGCGATGAGCGCGGTGACCTTGCGGGTCCGGGACATTCCGCTGCACAGCACCAGCAGCACGCAGCGCAGCGCCCGGGCCAGCCGGATGGACTCCCGGAGGTACGGTGCCGTCCGCGCGGTCGGCACGATGATGGCGTCCAGGCGGTCCGCGTTGGCCACGGGTGGAGTGGCCCGGTGGAGCAGCGCCCGGTGGGATCCATTGTGGAGCGGTTCCTGGTCCGGCACTTCTATGGCTCCGACCACTCGTGCAGCCGGTTCCTCGGTATGGTCCAGTCCGGCGTCACCGTCTCCCCTCTCACAATGGGCACTCGGGCCAGAATGCTGAACGCCTTCTTGCCGGCAAACCGCTCCCTGACGTAGGCCTCGTTACCGTCCCGGAACCGTGCGTCGGTGAGCGCCCTGACCGCGCCATAGGTGCCCCGACCAAACATTCCATTGCAGATCGTCACACTGCGCTGGGCGTTGTACGGATTCTGTCCGCGAAAGAAGTAACCCACGTCCTCCTGCAGGGTGACGCGGTCGCCCGGCGGTCCGAGTACCGGCCGGAACTGCTGCGGATTCTGGCCGTCCTCGACCTCGAAGCAGGCGTCGTGCTCATGCGCGGCGCCCAGTCGCGTCTGTTGCCGAACTGGCAGCTTCATCCGGTCGGCCAGATCGCGGGTGACGTCGTTCCAGTCCACGCCGCCGAGGAGTACCAGATGATCCGTCAGATCGTCGGCCGCGACTTCGTCGACGGCGCGGAAGTGCACCTGGCTCTGGGGATTCACGGCCCGGATGTGGCCGAACAGCTCGATCAGGGCATCCGGATCGGCCAGCGTGTAGAGCCGGGCGTAGTCGGCGTCGGAGGGATTCGTGTACGGCATCTGGGCGAGCATGTCGCCCGGCAGACGGGCGCACACGATGGTCACCGGTCGCTGGTCACGGAAGTACCACGAACCGCCGCCGATGGTGTCCGCGCCGTACACGAGCGGCAGGCGCACGCCGTTGTCCCCGGCCGAACGCCGGCGCAGCTGGGACACCTTGGCCCGGGCCGGAGTGGTTGATTCGACGGGTCCGCGCAGCGCCATGAGCTCGGCCAACAGCGCGTCGGCCTGGCCCCGCTCGGGCTCGGTCAGCTCGTCGGCCCGGGCCAGCCGGGGAGCTCCGGCCTCAGTGGACCGTTGAACGGCGTAGAAGGTGGCCAGGTCCTCGAGCCGGCCGTCCGGCGGCACCACGCTCTGGCGGCTCGACTCCCACGAGGAGACGAGGGGCACGCTGACGCCGAGGGCGGCGGCGAGCTCGTCCTGGGTCAGCCGGCGGCCGGGCCGGAATTCGGCGCGTAGGCGCCGCAGCCGAGCGGCGAGCTCCTGCGCGGGCACGGCGCCTCCCCTCACCTGGCTCAGCTCTGAACTTCAGCCCGCTGATGCTAACACCTAAAGTTCTTCAGCGTCATCGGCCGTGGTCGGTAGGCGATATCAAATCTTGTCAGAAGGAGTCTGGGACGCTGGTGCTCGCAGATGGCCACACGTATCGTCCTGAACGAAGGCTCAACTAGACCTACCGGCCTGGAGCTTCAGCCTACTGAAGAAACTGAAGGGAGTACCCGATGGACTGATCGGGGCGGCTCAACTTCATCGTGTACGACGCGTGCGAGCCGCCGGGGCAAGTCATTCCAGGACGCCCCGAGCAGCCCGCACCTTGGCGGAACTCATCGGCTTCTCAGGCACACAAGGAGTCCGCAATGAAAAGGCTATCCGCGCCCCCGCGCGGCGTAAAGAACCACCTGTCCGAGCCCCGCGCGCTTCGGCGCTCGCTGCTGGTCAGCGTCCTGCTCCTCATCCTCCTCTTCGCCGCGACCGCGTGTGGGCAGGCTCCGTGCCGGGATGACTCGCGGGCCGACGCTCCCGCCCGTCCGCTTGGGCCGACCGCCCGGCTGGGGGCCGCCCCGCAGAGCCCGACGACCGCGGGCCCGGCCAAGTCGAACCGGCGGACGCCGACGCCGACCCATCGGCGCGGCTCGTCCAGGAACCGCCGCACGCCGTCCCCCACGGCCGCCACACCCGGGCCCGCTCCCCTCGACGGCCCGTTCCTGCCCGGCTCGGTCGTGGTACTGCTGCTCGTCTGTCTGGGCATCGTCGCCCTCATCCGGCTGCTGAACGCGGCCGCCATTTGGATCCAGAGCATGTTGGCCGCACTGACCAGGCTTCTCGGTGGCGTGCTCGTGGCGGCTCTCGCCGTCGTCATCCTCTGGGTCGTGATCTGACGTTCGTTGACGCCGGTTGACGCGTGGCGCCGTATGTGGCGACGCGTCACCGGCGTTTGGTCGTCAGCGCCCGCGGCCCGGCTGGGCCGGGTCAGCTGGCTGGGTTCAGCCTGGCGGTCAGCCCTCCGGCCACGGTCTCGGCCTCGACGTCGGTCACATCCTCGCCGACCTCCTGGGCCAGCTCCGCCTTGCTGTACACAACCTGGTCGCCGGCGGACACCTCGGCGGCGGGCAGCACCACCAGCTCACCCTGTATGACGGCGAGGACAGGGTCCTCGTCGGTGGACTGGGCCAGCACCCGAATGTCATCGGCCGTAATCTGGATCATCTCGGCACCCCCTTCGCGGCCTTCACTTGCCCGGTTGGGCCGGCCCGCAAACGGGCCGGCCGCCCGGCTCTATCCTGAGCCGATGGATCTGGAGTTCAGCGGCGAGATGTGGTTCTGGAAGGGGCCAGCGCCGTGGCACTTCATCACCGTTCCGGAGGAGCACTGTCACGCGCTCGACGCGACGTCCGCCGCCGTGAGCTACGGCTGGGGCATGATCCCGGTCACGGCCGCCATCGGCGCGACCCGGTGGAAGACCTCGCTGTTTCCCAAGGATGGGCGCTACATCGTGCCGGTGAAGACCACGGTGCGCACAGCCGAGAAGCTCGACGTCGGAGACACGGTGAAGGTCCGGCTGGTGGTCGAGGTGTAGCTCCTATTTGGACGGTATTGGCCCGGCGTCGTACCCTGGTCGGCTTCTAGGTGCCCTATCTACGTGGGTTCGACGATTCACTTTCGAGAGCGCGCCGCGGCCGCGGGATGACCGGCTTGCCACGCTCCGTCTGGGGGCCGCCTTCGATGTCGGCGATGTCGATGGGCGCTCGGCTGCTGAGCTGGTGCCACATCTCGTCGAGCATCTCGCCGTCGTCGTCCATGGCGCGTAGATCACGGATCAGGCGGCTGATCTCGTACACGCTCGTGGGTTCGAGGAGCAGCCTGGGTCGTCGGGTGGCGATGGTCAGCACACCGTTGTCGGCCCATTCACGGACGGTCTTCTCGTCAACGTCGAACAGGCTGGCGGCGACGGCGGGTCGGATGGGAGGTTCCTCGGAGAGCGTGGCGTCGGCCACGTCGAGCAGGCGCTGACAACGATCGTCCCGATCGGGGAAGCTGTACGCGACCTCGTCGAGATTGTCGATGCGGTCAAAGAGAACGCCAATGCGTTGGGTGTCGTCGGCGATGGTGGTCATGTTCGGCTCCTCGCGCACCCGGCTCGCTCTGTACCGGGTACGCCTCAGACGATGCCACGACGCGCCCTCGAACACGAGCCGGGCGACAAGGTTGTACGACGATCCTCGATGATCGGCTCACGACGATGTCGGATCCCGTCGGTCCGGCGGCCCACGCCCGGCCTCGCGGCGTTCGTGCCCGGCCTGGTCAGGTGGCCGTCCATACCCCTTCTGACCTGCGCAAACGTTTACGGACTCGATCCTACTGTTCGGTCTATTCAGATCATGTGCGTCGCCTCGCTCCAGCCCACCCGCCTTGTCCTCGGGCTCCGGCCGGTCTAGATCAACGTCTCCCACCACGGCTGGCGACAAATCGGGGACTCTCACCGACACTGTGGCTGCACCCTCCGGCGATCCGATCGCCGGCCCGGTGGCCAGATCGACGTGGTCAGGCTGGCTCGATCCTATTAGGACCGACGGCCTTGACCCGCGCAATGATCCGGGTCGGCAAGGCCGGATCCTGGTGCGGAGGACCAGGTTCAGTTGGCGCCTTCGCCAGGCCGGTCGACCTCGTCCGCCTCTTGGTTGGCGGTATCGCGGACGCTGGTGGCGACCTCGCGGTCGATCTCGGCCTGGTCGCGGGCGAGGCGGCGGTTGCTGTCTTCGATGGCGGTCTCGGCGCGGTCCACGCGTTCATGTGCCCGGGCCAGCGTGTCCCGGGCGCGGCCGATGGACTCAAAGCTCCGGTCCATGGATAGATCGCTCCCCAGGCGCAACACCCGGGCCCGCTCCTCGATTTGGTCCGCTCTGGCCGAGAGCACGGCCTCGCGGGCGTCGGCCTCCTGCTCGCGCTCGTCGGCGAGCCGCGCCTGCTCGTTGGCGGCGTCGTCCCGCTGGTCGGCGATGCGGTCCCGTTGGTCGGCGATATGGTCCCGCTCGTCGGCGGCCAGGTCCCGTTGGTTGGCCCGCCGCTCGCGTTCGTCGAGCTCCTGGGCGTGCTCGTCAATGGGCTGTTCTCGCTCTATGGTCACGCTCGGTCACCATCCGCAGGGTGCGCGGTTCGGTACGCACCTCCTACGAGGGTGCCACAGTCGCCCGCTGGTGGAGGTGTTGCCCGGCTCGGCGCGACCGGCCGCGGACCGGGGTCATGCTGCGCAGCCGGCAAGCGCGGCCGTAACAGGGGCGCGGAGACGGTGGAGACAGGTTCTGAACGTCAAGGCCGAGGATGTCATGGGACGCCGACGCCCTCGGATTCGCCCTCACCAACAGTCTTAGCTGGCTACCCGTCGCGTCCTACTACCGCCTCGGCGACCTGCAACGCTACCTGCGCAGCGGATTACGGCGCCGATGCCCAGAGGATGGTGACCTTGTGGAAGCCGAGCTGCTTTAGGAGGCGTTCGAGCATGGCCTGGGTGTTCGTCTTGGCTTGGTCCTTCAGTGGACTTTGCTCTGCCGCCTCGGCGATCTTCTGCTCGGCGCGCTGGTAGACCTGCTGTTGGTCGTTGGCGTTGCCACCAACCATGTCGCCCACACGGTTGAACAGGCCGCGTTCTTGAGCCAAGACGTAGCTGCGGTTGACATCGAGGCTCGGCTTCTCGAGCTGGGGCGGCGGGAGCATGATCTCCACCGACGTGCCGTCGGGTGAGACCTTGATTGCATCGTTCTCGAGCCCGGAGAAGTCGACGAACGCATCCACCGACCCCGCGCCCATGAACAACGTGCGTCGGCCGGCGAGGAAGTCTGGGAGAACCCGGTTGCTCTCCTGGATGTCGACCGGAACCATGAAAGTTCCCTCGGCGGCGACGTACTGGCCCAGGTCCCGCATGGACTCCAGCAGCACGGGTCCGCTCCGGTCGGTGGTCTCACTCGCGAACGGGTTGGGCCAGCTCGGCCAGAGGTCGATCGTCTTGAGCCCGATGACGATCGCGACGATCACGCCGACCGTGCCGATCAGCATGAGGAGCCGTCGGCCCCACCGGCGCCCGGCGGGGCGACGTACATAGACGATCGTGGGCTCGCCATCCTGGGCGGGCAGCACGCCGGTCGTTGCGTACTCCGGCAGGTCCCGGTCACCAGGTTGAGTCGTGAGCAGCCTCGCTTTCGCCGTCATACACTTGAAATGACCGGACGGGCGCGCGGCAAACCTAGCCGATTGGACAACTCGGGGTCATCCGGCGCAAACGACGTCCGACGCCCCAGTGGCGGAGATGTGTGGCCTGCCCCTGCACGAGCCCGACAGTCCATGCCAGGACCCTGCCGACCGCCGTGATTGTGTTCGTCAACACGGCGATGGCCGCCAACGCCCTCTTCGCCCGCAGCGTCACAGAAACCTCGAGCCGCCGGCGGGGTATGTGGGGACGATGGCGTTGGTCCTGGATGGCCGAGGATCTCGACGCCGACATTCTCCAGGACGGGTTCGAGTCCTAACACCCGCAGGTGTGCGTCAGGTCCGGCTTGCGGTGGGCGGCCGGGACGTATTCGAGCGGCAAGCGTTTCGGGTGGAGGGTCAGTCGAGCTCGAAGTTGTCCAGACTCCGCTTGCGCTCACGCGCCTCTTCGCGGTTCTGGCGCCACCGCCGTCTCGCCTTCGGGTTGAACAAGGCCCAACCTAGGAACACGACGAAACCTCCGATGATCGTCCACCAGACCCAGGGCGGCACGAAGTCGAGCCGGCCCTTGAGCAACTCCGGCATAGCCTCCTCGGCCAGCGTGAGCACGACGACCCCGGCGAACAGGGCGATGGAGGCGACCCAGCCGAACACCGTGCGCGCCATCCGCATTGACCCATCGTCGCGAGGCCGGCGCGGGTCGGCAAGCGAACGTCAAATGCGTCTCAAGTGCCGAAGACATGTTGGTCGGCTGCGCCGTACGGTAGCGGGATGGGCAACCGGGTCAGGTTCGGCCCGCGCCGGACCCGAGGCGGGCGGATCGCCATCGCGATCACGTTCGGGATCGTCGCCGGCTTGGCGGTCTACCTCAATGCACTGTTCTGGCTGACAGATGCGGCAGTCGATCCGGACGACGCGAGCACGGTGTGGTGGGCCCGCGGCATGGGCGGCGCGTTCCCCGTGCTGATCGCATACCTGATGCTGCTTGACCTCCGGCTGGCCATCTGGCTCGACGGTGACCGGCTGGTGCAGCGTTACGTCATCCTGCACCAATGGATCAGCCTGGGCCGAGCCACGTTCGGACTCAAGGAGTGGACCTGGAAGTACCCGAAACGGATCGGGCCGCGGTTCCACTCCGTGGCCATCACCGCGCCGGCGCTTGTCGTACGGGGCTCGATGCTGCGCCGGATCACGGTGCCGCTGGCCCGGCACACGGGCCACGAGATCGTGGACGGTCGCGTCGTCGTGTCGTGGCTGCCGGCAGAGAAGCTCGATGCGCTCGCGGCCGCGATCGAGGCTTACGCCACCGCGTCCAACAAGGACAAGGTCGTGCGCTACCTGCGCAACACCGGCCGGGCCAAGGCGCAGCCCACCGCCGCGCTGGACTCGGCGTACTGAGCCTTAGCGTCGGCATCCAGTACGGCATGAGGGGTGCCCTGCGTCCACGGCGGAATGTACCTTCCTCGGGTGTCGTTCAACGGGTACTTCCTCGTGGCACGCTCGTCCATTTTCGAGTCGCCATCGGTTCGTGGTTTGCGGTCCTCAACCGGAGGGCGGTCGCCACGACGACGCCCCCGACGCAGCTCGATAGAGGAGGTCACGGCTGAGGCCGTCGCTTGGGCGGCCGCGGCGGACTTACGCCTGACCCGGCACGTGTAGCGACGCGATCGGCATCCGGCCCGGCCCGGCCCGGCCCGTTCAGCGAAGGCGGGCTCGCCCTAAACATGATTCCCGTGCGGCCTGGATCTTGTAAGCTCGTTGCCTTTCCCACAAGGTCGCGAGTATCTCATCCTGTTCATTCGCCGCCGGAGGGCCGGAACCGTCACCGAAGGGGTCCCTCACCCGGCCCCTCTGGGTCGTCAACGATGTGCATCGCCGCCTCCTCGGCGCTGGCGCCGCCCCCGTTGATCCCGACGTCCCAGCCCACGGCGTCCGGCTCGACGTCCTGGCCGGCATACCCACTCGGGTCGTCGGCCACCAGGCGGCCCGACCGCGGCTCGGTCTCGTAACCGCGCCGGATCAGGTCATCCTCGTCCTCGCTCCGATCGGTGCCCGGATCAAGGTCCGGATCTTCCTCGGCCAACCGTTGGTCGAGCGACTCCCCGGCCCGCTGCTCCGCCGCGGTCGTGCCGAACCGATTCGCGCCCGACCAACCGTCCGCGGGCGCGATGCCGGTGTCCAGGGGATCCTCCACCGCGTCGTCGTCCAGCGTGTCCGTGGCGTCGAGCACACCTTCGTCCTCGACGTCATCCCAGGAGGGAACGCCGTCCTGGCTCATCGCGTCCTCCCATCGCCCGCAGGCCCTTTCACCCATCCTGGACGGTAAGCGATAGCGGATGCCACCGCCTCACCCGACCAACTCGATCCCACGGACCCGCGCCCAGAAGTCACCTTGCTCCACAACGCCTCCTGGCCTGCCGGCGAAGGTGTGCCTTCGTGCGGCGATCTCGACAGTGTGCCGGTTCCCGGTAAGGTCTCGCCTTGGGTAGCGACCCGTCCGGCCGACCTGATCAAGAAGTGGCGGGGCCGGTCAGACGGCAGCGCCGCCGGTGACCGGCAGTATCGCGCCCGTCACGAACGACGCGCGGTCGCTGAGCAGCCAGGCTGCCGACTCGGCGATCTCCTCCGGTCTGGCGGCCCGGCCGAGCGGCGTCCCGGCGATGATCCGCTCGATCACCCCCGGGTCGTGCCGATTCCACTCATCGACCATGTCGGTCATCGTCAGCCCTGGGGCGATGGCGTTGACCCGGATGCCGGCTGGCGCGTACGCCACGGCCGCAGACGCCGTGATGCTGTTAACGGCGCGTTTGGCCGCCGCGTACGCGGGGAGCGTCGGATTTCCGATGAGGCTGCCCACGCTGCTGTTGTTGACGATCGCCCCGCCGCCGCTCTGCATCATGGCCTTCACCTCGGCCGATATGGCGTAGAAGACGCCCTTGACGTTGACCCGCATGACAAGGTCGAAGTCGTCCTCGGGATAGTCCACGATGGGGTGTGGCGGCACGCCGATCGCAGCGTTGTTGAACGCGATGTCCAGCCGTCCGTGCCGCTCGACGACGGTGGCCACGGCGTGCTCGACGCTCGCCACGTCGCCGAGGTCGGCGACGACGTAAGAGGCGCCGGGGATGTCAGCGGTGACGGCCTGCAGGGCGCTCTCGGTACGGGCCGCCAGGACAACGGTGGCACCTTCCCGAGCGAACAGGCGAGCCGCCGCCGCCCCGATACCGCGGCTGGCGCCGTTGACGAGTGCCGTCTTGTTGGACAACAGTCCGGTCTGTGGCATGACTCCAGAATGCACGGAGCCCCCGACACCCGCGGGCCCTGGCACACCACCTCAGCGGTCCAGAAAGAGGGTTACCGGTGCTGTGACCCGATCCCGCCCGTGCGGTCCGCTGCGTGCTGCGCTGCGAGCGCGGCTTCATGCGGGCACTGCTGCCACGGCCACCCCGAGGCCATCCGCCTCCTGAGGGCGGGTGCGGTCACAGCCTCTGGATCGTGGTGATCCGTTCCTCGAGCAGTTCGATGGTGGCCTGGGCGCTGGGTGGCCCACCGCATCGCCGGCGTAGTTCGGCGTGAATCTTGCCGTGCGGCAGGCCGGTTCGGTGATTGTGGGCCGCGACTTAGGCGGTGGTGCGGCGGCGGCGACCGAAGACGACGAGTACCACCCCGACCACAGCGAGGGCCACACCGGCCCCGGCCACCAGCGACGTCGGAAAGCCGGTGACAGGCAGGTTGGGTGTTGGAGGCGATGTCGTGGCGGTGATGGGTGCCGGCACCAGGGAGATCAGTACCCGCTCATTTTCACGGCAGGTCACCTGCGCGCCGTTGGTCACGTGGAAGCCACCCAATTTCCATCCCGGCGGGAGGGTGAGCTTGAAGATGTAAGTCCCCACTGGGATACCGGTGAGCGAGAACTCGCCGTTGGTGTCGGTGACGGCGACCCGTCCGGCGACCCCGCTGAATTCGTCGGTCAGCGCGATCCGTACCCCAGCGACCCCCTGACCCTCGTCGGCGGTTCCCTCGTCTCCATCCGTCTCGTGGAAGACGTATCCCGCCAGATCGCCCGTTGCGCCGGGGACGCGGGCTGAGGCCACCGCGTTGTTGTCTTCGGGGTTCGCGTCCTCCTCGTCGCTGCCGAAGCCTGAGGCGAACGCAGTGAACCCGTTACAGGCCCCGTCCTCGGTGACGGTACCGACGTAGACTGCCAGCCTCGTCTCGCCCGGCGCCAGGTCGAAGCCCAGCGTCGCGAGCGTCGTGAGCTCAAATCCCTGGGCGTCACCCCCGGTGACCTGGATGTTCGTCGCCGTGGCCGTACCGGCATTGCGAATGGTGAACGTGACGGTGGCTAACTCGCCGGCGACGTAACTGGCTTTGTCGAACGTCCCGACCACTCGCAGGTCCGGCCGGTTAGCCGTCGCACCGACGGCTGGTGAGCCGATCACGGCCATCACGGCGCCGATGCCGACGGCCGCGAGAGTTCGCCCTATCCGCACGTCTGTCACCCCCATGTCGAGCTGCCTACCGCTAAGAGCGGCATCGTATCGAAGTTGACGACGGCGTGGGCGCCCGCCGACAACGGCGACGCGAGCTATCCCGGCAGACGAGCGTCGACGACGCGAGCGCGGCGCCGCCCGACCAGCGCTGATGTTGGCACAGCCCGGCTAGGCTCACTGCCGATGACGCGTACCGTTTTCGATTGGCTCCAGCGGGCGCGCGAGGCAACCGGCTCGGCAGACATCGACCACTGCCTGGATGAGGCCGCGGCGCTGGCCCGGCACGCCTACGACTGGCGCTCGATCCTGGCCATGCTGGCCGAGCTGCCGGCGGTGGCGCCGCAGCGGGCGGCCGGACTGGCCGATCGCGCACTGGAAGCGGCCAAGCTCGACAGGAACGTGGCGGGATGCTGCGACGTGGCCACCACCCGCGCCGACGTGCTGCGCGACGAGGCCGGTGCCCGGCAGGCGTTGCAGGCCGGCGTGGAAACCCTGCTGGCCGGCGAGCATGACCGCGACTTCGCTCCGTGCCACGCTTCGGGCGACGACTGGGCCCTGCTGGCCGTGGGGTTTCTCTGCACGCTCGGCGACGAGCCGGGGGCACGCCGGTGCCTGGACGCGGGGCTCGAGACCGCACGGCGGCTCGGCAATCCGTCCGGTCTGGTCAGCATCGCCGGCACGCTGGACTGGCTCGGTGACCGGCCGGCCGCGCTCGCGGTGGTCGCCGAGGCCGAGGAGCTCCTGACCGCCGAACCGCACCCGGGTTCGCATGACGATGAGGACGTGCCGTTCCACGTGTGGTCGGTGGCCAACGCGGGGCACAAGCTCGGCGAGCGCGCGGCCGCGGTTC
>Ga0307415_100000083_pt1 | contig 39162 bp, 35 predicted proteins | sample DK1Cmetagenome_FD_204524 | JGI IMG/M metagenome (GOLD analysis project Ga0307415, IMG submission 204524) | Maize rhizosphere microbial communities from greenhouse at UC Davis, California, United States - DK15-C-2 | ecosystem: Host-associated > Plants > Roots > Rhizosphere > Soil | place: USA... | reverse complement strand
TCGGATACGGCGGGCGGCGAGGGGCGGGCCATGACGGCGGTCCGGAGCGCGCTGGGCCTGGTGCGTCGGGTGGTCATGTTCGAGATCCGCCTGTGGGGCAACCTCGGCCGGTGGATCGTGCGCCGCCCGCGGATCGAGCCGGGCGCCACGGCGTTCGGCTACGCGCGAGCGATCACGCCGCTCATCGTCGTGCTGGTCGCCGTGTCGGCGATCGAGGTTTCGGTCGCGCATCTGGTGATCCCGTGGGAGACGGTGCGCCTCGTCGTCGACCTCCTCGGCCTATACGGTCTCATGTGGATGATCGGACTGCTCGCGACGCTGCGCGTGAACCCACACCTGGTCTCGCCGGACGGGCTGCGTGTGCGGGGCGAGGGCGGTCTCGACCTCACGGTGCCGTGGGACCTCATTGAGACCGTCCAGGTCGACAACCGGATGGTGCGCGGGCGCCGGGTCGGCGTGGACGCCTCGGGCGGGCGGCCCATGCTCTACATCGCCGTCATGAACCAGACCAACGTCGCCATCGTTTTTCGCGGCCCCACGGTCGTGGAGCTACCACGGGCCGACACGGAGCCGGTCCGGGGCCTGCGCATCGCGGCCGACGATGCCGATCGGTTGGTCGCCGCCATCCGCGAACGGCTCGCGCGGCATCCGAAGCGAGGACGGGCGGCGGCGTCCTCGCCTCCGTCGTGGCCGCCCGCCGCCGCTCGCGAAACCGTGTGACCGCGCGCTGCCAGGCGATGGCCGGGTAGGCGCGGATCTCGGTCGCGTTGAGGGCGGTCCGCCGATGCCGCTCGGTTGAGCGGTCGCCGGAGATCGTCACAACTGTCGTGCCGTTGTGGTGTCAACGGGCCCCGGAGGCCACAACTGTCCTGCAGTTGTGACGATCAAGCGGGCCGGCCCGCCCGGCCGACGGGCCAGCCCGGCCGCCCCGGACCATCCGGCCCGCCCGGCCGAAGGGGCCGCCGGCCGCCCCGCCATCCGGCCCGATCCGTCGAACGTGGTGAAACGCTTTCGAAACACTTGACTGCATCGTTGTTATCGTTAACAATCGACCACACGCGAGGAGTCCACCGGACCGACGAGCCGGCGGTCCGGCCCCCGGTCGGAACTCGGCTTCATGGGGCGGGCGTTCTTTTGTCGCGGCTTCGTCCAGGCCCGCCGGCCCAGGAGGTTGATCGAGCCGGCCACCGGTTGTGAACGTTCACATCAATCCGAAACGGATAAAGCGCGCCACCCCGGGAGTTGCCATGCGTTCAGTGCCCCTTAGCCGCCGACGCCTGTTGCAGGCCGCCGGTGTCACCGCGGTCGCCTCGGCCCTGCCCGCCGTCGCCGCCGGGTCCGCCCGCGCCGGGTTGCCGCCCGTTCGCGCCGACATCGGCGTCTCGGCGTTCCCGTTCGAGCTGGGCCAGGTCCGGCTCACGGCCAGCCGCTGGCTCGACAACCAGAACCGCACCCTGTCGTACCTGCGGTTCGTCGACGTCGACCGGCTGCTCTACAACTTCCGGACCAACCATCGCCTGTCCACCAACGGCGCCGCCGCGACCGGCGGCTGGGACGCGCCGACGTTCCCCTTCCGTACCCATGTGCAGGGGCACTTCCTGACCGCCTGGTCCCAGGCCTGGGCCGTGCTGGGCGACACCACGTGCCGGGACAAGGCCAACTACATGGTGGCCGAGATGGCCCGGTGTCAGGCCAACAACGGCGGCTCCGGGTTCAACGCGGGCTACCTGTCCGGGTTCGGTGAGTCCGAGTTCACCAGCCTCGAGGCGCGAACGCTGAACAACGGGAACGTGCCGTACTACTGCATCCACAAGACGCTGGCCGGCCTGCTCGACGCGTGGCGCCACATCGGCAGCACCCAGGCCCGCGACGTGCTCCTGGCCCTGGCCGGATGGGTCGACTGGCGCACCGGTCGCCTGACCAGCAGCCAGATGCAGGCCCTCATGGGTACCGAGTTCGGCGGCATGAACGCGGTCCTGACCGATGTGTACCAGCAGACCGGTGACGGCCGGTGGCTGACCGCGGCCCAGCGGTTCGACCACGCGGCCGTGTTCAACCCGTTGGCGTCCAATCAGGACCAGCTCAACGGGTTGCACGCCAACACCCAGGTACCGAAGTGGATCGGCGCCGCCCGCGAGTACAAGGCCACCGGCACCACCCAGTACCGGGACATCGCCACCAACGCCTGGAACATCTGCGTCAACGCGCACACCTACGTGATCGGCGGCAACAGCCAGGCCGAGCACTTCCGCGCCCCCAACGCCATCGCCGGCTTTCTCGCCAACGACACCTGCGAGGGGTGCAACACGTACAACATGCTGAAGCTGACCCGCGAGCTCTGGCTGCTGGACCCGAACAACGTCGCCTACGCCGACTACTACGAGAGAGCGCTGCTGAACCACCTCATCGGCTGGCAGAACCCGGCCGACGGCCATGGGCACATCACGTACTTCACCCCACTGCGACCCGGCGGCCGCCGCGGCGTGGGCCCGGCGTTCGGCGGCGGTACCTGGAGTACCGACTACAGCTCGTTCTGGTGCTGCCAGGGCACCGGCCTGGAGACTCAGACCAAGCTGATGGACTCCATCTACTTCTTCAACGGCACCACGCTGACCGTGAACCTGTTCTTCCCGTCGGTGCTGGACTGGTCGCAGCGCGGCATCACCGTCACGCAGACGACGACGTTCCCGGTCGGCGACACCACGACGCTGGCGGTCACCGGCAACGTGAGCGGCTCGTGGACGATGCGCATCCGCATCCCCAGCTGGACCACCGGGGCCACGGTCAGCGTCAACGGCGTACAGCAGAGCATCGCCACCACACCGGGTACCTATGCCACGCTCACCCGGTCGTGGACCTCGGGCGACACCGTGACGGTCCGGCTGCCGATGCGGGTGATCCTGCGCGGGGCCAACGACAACGCCAACATCGCCGCCGTCACGTACGGCCCGGTGGTGCTGTCCGGCAACTACGGCAACACGTCCCTGTCCGCCCCGCCCTCGCTCAACACCGCCTCGGTGGCCCGGACGAGCACCTCGAGCCTGGCCTTTACCGCGACGGCCAACGGGTCCACGGTCAACCTCGGCCCGTTCTACGACGCTCACGGCCACAACTACGCGGTCTACTGGAATGTCGGCGGTCAGGCCTCGACCGGGCCGACGTTCCGGCTGGTCAACGCGGCCAGCGGTCTCGTGCTCGGGATCCAGAACATGTCCACAGCGGATGGTGGCCTGGCCGTGCAGTGGGCCGACACCGGCACGGCCGACCACGACTGGGAACTCATCGTCGACGGGACCGCCGTGCGGCTGCGCAACCGTAACAGCGGCAAGGTGCTCGGCGTGGAGAACATGTCGACGGCCGACAACGCCCGGGCCCTGCAGTGGGCCGACAACGGCACGGCCGACCACCGTTGGACCATTGTGGACGTAGGCGACGGCTCGCAGAAGCTGCGCAACGTGCACACGGGCAAGCTGCTGGCCATCCTCAACGGCTCGACCGCGCAGGGCGCGCAGGCCGTCCAGGATCCCGACAACGGCAGCCTCGACAACCAGTGGCGGTTCGTGCCCAACGGAGCCCGGCGGATACAGAACCTGGCCAGCGGTCTCGTGCTCGGCGTGCAGAACATGTCGACCGCCGACGGCGGGTTGGTGGTCCAGTGGGCCGACAACGGCACCGCCGACCACCTGTGGACGGCCGTGGTGGACACGGGTGGGTACCTGCGGCTGCGCAACTCCAACAGCAACAAGGTGCTGGGCGTGGAGAACGGCGCCAACGCCAACGGCGCGCGCGTCCTGCAATGGGCCGACAACGGCACGGCCGACCACCGGTGGCGGCTGCGCTACGGCTCGGGCGGGTACTTCCGGATCCAGTGCGGCAACGGCGGCCGGGTTCTCGGCGTCTCCGGCGCGTCGACCACCCAGGGCGCCCAGATCGTGATCTGGGACGACAACGGCACCAACGACCACCTGTGGCGGTTCGTGTGACGCCGACGGCCACGGGTGCGCGCGGGATCGGCCGGGCGAACCGCCTGATGCAATAAGCCGGCCCGGACGTGCGTCTTTAGAAGGTGACGGCGTGCGATGGCGGCAGGAAGGGCGGGGCCACTTCGGTGGGGCGGACAGCGCGGACCAAGGATGCCTTCCAGGCCCTGGCCCGGGCGGAACTGTCGCGCCTGCTGGCCCTCGCGCGCCGTCTGACCCGTGACGGGCCGGAGGACCTGGTGCAGGAGGCCCTCCTGCGCGGCTATCTGGCCTACGCGAGCCTCGACGCCGACGAGGCCGCCGGCCGGTGGCTGCGCGTCATCCTGGTCAACGTGCATCGCGACCGCGAACGCAAGCGAGCCCGCGGGGCCGAGGAGGTGCCGGTCGCCGATGCCGAGGAGTTCTCGCTGTACCGGGTCCTCGTCGAGGAGGATCCGTTCCCGTACTCGGACACCCTCCATCTGGACTTCCTGCATTCGTTCACCCGGGAGGACGTCCGCCAGGTGTTGCTGCGGTTGCCCGAGATCTACCGGACGCCCCTCGTGCTGTGCCACATGGAAGGCTTCAGCACCAAGGAGGTGGCGCGGATGTGCGGGGCGCCGCTGGGCACGGTTCTGGCCCGGCTGCACCGGGGGCGCAAGGCGTTCGAACGGGAGATGTGGACCTACGCGGGGGAGATGGGCCTGCTCAAGCATGGGAGTGCGCCATGACCGACCCGCGGGCACCGATGATCCCGTGTGACGTGGCCGTACGGCAACTGTGGGAGTACGTGGCCAACGCCGTCACCCCGGCCGACCACGCGCGGATCGACGAACACCTGGCGATCTGCCGGCAGTGCTGTGGCGAGGTCGAGTTTCTCAGGCACCTGTGCGAACTGCTCGCCGTACAGGGCACCGACCATGTGCCGCCCGAAGCGATGCGGCGACTGGACCAGTTCGTGGAGGAGTTGTAGATGACCCAGGACCTCATGTACCAGGAGGAGATCCGGCAGGCCGTTCGCCGGGCCTACGCCGAGATCCCCACCGGTGGCGGTGAGCCGGTCACGCGCCGGTCCTACGCCGCCGATGAGCTGTCACTGGTACCCCCGGGCGCCGTCAACTGGGCGCTGGGAGTCGGCAATCCCGTCCGCGACGCCGGGCTGGCGCCGGGCCAGACGGTGCTCGACGTCGGGTGCGGCGCCGGGATCGACACCATCCTGGCCGCGCACCGCGTCGGCCTCACCGGCCGGGCCATCGGCCTCGACATGCTGGAGGAGATGTGCGAGCGCAGCCGTGCGCACGCGCTCCAGGCGGGAGTGGACCGGTGGACCGAGTTCCGGAACGGGGAGATGGAGGCGATCCCGCTCGACGACGCCAGCGTGGACGTCGTGGTGTCCAACGGCGTGGTCAACCTGTCGGCCCGCAAGAGCCGTACCGTTGCCGAGATCTTCCGGGTACTGCGGCCCGGTGGGCGGATCTGTATCGCCGACCTCACGGTCGACGAGGATCTGCCTTCGCCCGTGCTCCAATCGACGGCGGCCTGGGCCGGGTGCATCGCGGGAGCGCTGACCCGACCCGTGCTCGATCGCAAGCTCGCCAAGGCCGGTTTCGTCGACATCCAGATCGGCCAGCCGACTCCCTTCGGCCTGGCGGAGGCGGCGCTGTATCCGTTGTTCGACGCGGAGCTGATCGAAACGATGCGGCGGCTGCTCCCGCCGGACCGGCACGAGCACGTGGCCGCCGCCGTGCTGGTGACGGGCCGCCGCCCCACCGGGTGACGTCACGTCCAGGCGATGCGCTGACGGAGGAGGGCCTGCTCGGCCGGGTTGGCGGTCAGCTCGAGGGCCCGGCGATCGCGGGTCCCCTGACGATCGGCACCCCGCCCGATCGGACACCGCCTCCCGAGCAGCCCTGGCAACGATCAAGGCGATCGTGAAGCGGCGGCGTCGGGGCGGGCGTCGTCGGCGCGCAGGGCGGCGACCAGGTCCTCCCGGGCCCGGGCGACCCGGGACCGGATGGTGCCGATCGGGCACTGGCAGACATCGGCGGCCTCGGCGTAGCTCAGGCCGAGCACCTGGGTGGCGACGAAGGCCTCTCGACGGCCGGGTTCCAGGCCGTGCAGGAGGCGTCCCAGCAGTACGTCGCCGTCGAAGGATGGCACCGCCTCGGCGCGGGCGGCGGCCGCCGTGGCCGAGTCCCAGACCAGGCGGGGGCGGCGGCGGGCGGCGCGGACGTGATCGGCGGCCGCGCGACGGGCGATGGCCAGTAGCCATGTCTTGGCCGAGGACCGCGCGTCGAACGCCGGCAGGGCCCGCATGGCCCGCAGGTAGGTCTCCTGGGCCAGGTCCTCGACGTCACCGGGGTCGGCGAGGTGGTTCAGGAAGCGATGGACGTCGCGGGTCGTGGCGCGGATGAAGGCCGTGGCGGCGGCCCGGTCGCCCGTCCCGGCGGCCAGCGCCCACCTGGTGATCTCCGACTCGTCGGGCCTGGCCTCGGGCACCGGCCCAGGCTAGCCAACCCGGAATGACCGGTTCAATCCAAGGGTGCTGGAACCGGGGCGGGCCGGCGAGCGACCATGACGGTATGCGGTGTGAGCGGTATCGCGAGGCGTTGTCGGCGCGGCTGGACGGCGAGGCGGAGCCCGCCTCAGCGGATGCGGTGGACGATCACCTGCGGGAGTGCGCCGACTGCCGCCGGTGGCTGGACGATGCCGCGCACATCACGCGGCTGGCCCGGATGACCGTGGTGACCGCGCCGCCGGAGATCGCCATGGAGAAGGTGCTCGCGGAGGCGCCCGGCCCGGTCCGGATCCGTTTGGCCGCGGCGCTGCGGGTGGCGTTGGCCGTCGTCGGATCCTCGCAGCTGATGCTCGGACTGGTCCAGATGACCACGTCCCTGCCGGCCACCCACCTGCACGGCACCGGCCCGGCCGCCAACTCGCACCACCTGTGGACCGAGTCGGCCGCGTGGAACGTGGCCATCGGCGCCGGCTTCCTGTGGATCGCGTTGCGGCGCGTCCCGGCCTCGGCCCTGATGCCCGTGCTGACGGCCTTCGTGGCCCTGCTGACGCTGCTCACCGCGAACGATCTCTGGTCGGGCCGGGTCGAGCCGGAACACCTGCTCAGCCACGGCCTGGTCCTGGCCGGCTACGCCATCCTCATCGCGCTGACCCGACCCGCCCTGCGCTGGACCTTGCCACCGTCGGGCCAGCACCACGGCCACGGCCGGTCGCGCTGGCGCGTCCGGTTCGATGAGGCCGACCCACCGCCGGCCCCGTCCCTGCCATGATGCATCGACATATGTCGCGGTATCGCGCCGCCTCACGGCTCGCGGTCGTGCTCGGGGCGGCCGGGATCGCGATGCTGTCCCTGCCCGCCGCCCCGGCGCACGCTCACGCCACGCTGGTCACCACCCAGCCTTCCCGCAACGCGGTGGTCCCGAACCCGCCGGCCGAGGTCGTCCTCACCTTCAGCGAGCCGGTGCGGGTGGTGCCGGACCGCATCAAGGTGGTCGACCCGGAGGGCGGCCGCGCCGACGCGGGACCGGCCCGGACGGAGGGTCAGACGGTGCGCATCGGGCTGCGGACCGGCGGGCCCCCGCGGGGTACCTATGTGGTCAGCTTCCGCGTGACGTCGGCCGACAGCCATCCGGTCGGCGGCAGCTTCTCGTTCTCGGTGGTCGCGCCGTCGGCCCCCGGCACGGTGACCGGCGAGGAGGCCTCCGGGTCGGGCGCGGCCGTGGCCTTCCCGGTCGTACGCGGGTTGGGGTACGCCGCACTGGCCCTGCTCGTCGGGGCCGGCCTGGCGTTGAGCCTGCTGTGGCCGCGGCGGCTGCGGCGGCGGGGCGCCGTCCGTCTGCTGTGGACGGCAGCGGTCGCGCTGGCCATCACGAGCCTGCTCGAGGTGCTGCTGGAGATCTGGTACCTGTCCGGGCCGCTGTCCGACGTGGGATGGTCGCAGGCCCGCGATGTGCTGTTCAGCCAGTACGGCGTCGCGCACCTGGTCCGGATCGCTGTGGCGCTGGCCGCGCCGCTGCTGCTGCGTCCCCTGCTCGCCGGCGGCGCCAACGGCCGGACCCAGACGGTCGCGGTGGTCGTCGGCGTGGTCGGTCTGGCCACCTGGCCGGCCTCGGGTCATCCGGTCGTGTCGCCGGTCCCGGCCCTGTCGCTGGTGGTCGACCTGGTCCACCTGGCCGCCATGAGCCTGTGGCTGGGCGGGCTGGCGATGCTCGCCACCGTGCTGCTGCCCCGGGCCAACACCCGGGAACTGGCCGCCATCGTGCCGGTGTGGTCGCGGTGGGCGCAGCTGGCGGTGGCCACCCTGCTGGCCACCGGCGTGGTCCAGTCACTGATCGAGGTCGGCTCCGTGGGCGCGCTGTTCGCCACGCGGTACGGCGCTCTGGTGGTGGCCAAGGTCGGCCTGTTGGCCGCCGTGCTCGCTGTCGCCTGGCAGTCGCGCCGCCTGGTGCCGGTCATCGCCGAGCGCAGCGACCGGGCGGTCGCCCGCCGGCTGCGCGGGCTGGTGGCGGCCGAGGCCGCCGGCATCGCGGTCGTGCTGGCGGTCGCGTCCGTGCTGGTGCAGACGCCACCGGCCCGGGGGGCCACGGCCGTCGCCGCCAACGAGCAGACCGTCCTGCTCTCCAACGAGCTGTACCAGCTGTCCGTCCAGATCGCGCCGGGCACGGTCGGGCTCAATGACCTGCACCTGTACGCGTACACGCCCCAGGGCGAGCCGGCCGATGTCAAGGAATGGCGCGTGACCGCGGCACCGTCCAATCAGGACCTCGAGCCGGTACCCGTGGATGTGCTGCCGGTTCCGCCCGATCACGCCATCGGGGCGGTGACGCTGCCCGGCCCCGGCCAGTGGCGGTTCACGTTCACCCTCCGGACGACCGAGATCGACCAGGCCGCCGTGACCGCCACCTTCGACATCCGGCCCTGACCGGCGTCACGCCGCGTCCGGCCCCTCGGAGTTGTTCCCCACGGGTGACGGGGCGTCCGGTTGTTGGACGGCGGCGACCGGCCGCCGCGAGCGGGTCAGCACGAACGCGAGCAGCCCGGCGCCGCCGCCCAGCACGACCGCCTCGGCCAGGCGCGCGAACAGCGGATCAGCGGCGACCGGCGCCACCGGGTGACTGAGCAGGGCCACGTTCTCCAGACCGGCCACGAAGGCGGTCAGAGGGCCCCCGACCGCCAGCAGGAACGACCCGAGATCCCGGCCGACGGACACCAGCACGCCACCGGCGACCAACGCCAGCCCGAGCAGCAGCGGGGCGGCCCGGGCGGCCAGGGCCGAGGCCAGCGCGCCGGCGCCGGGCTCGGCGTTGTCGACCACCACCAGCACCTGGTACCAGATCGCGGCCACGCCCACGACCGGGCCGACGGCGGCCAGCACGAGTCGCCCGGCCGCCGGTCGGCTCCGGGCCGCCGCGCCCGCCGCCGCCAGCGCGCCGGCCAGGACCAGCACGGCCGACCACCAGAGGCTCGGCGACGGCCGGGGGACCCACTCCACGAATCCGATGATCTTGGCTTCCTCCGTGCCGATCCTGATCGGGACCTTCCAGTCCATCACCCGGTGCACCCGTCCGGGGTCGGCGGCCACCGTCGGTGGCGGGTTGCCGTGCCAGAGTGACCGGTGGTCCTGCCACCGCACCACGGCGCGCTCCGATGCCGGCTGCCATTGCGGCTGCGCCCCGGCGCTCGCGCCCGCCCGCGCCGCCCCGCCGGGCTGATCTACGTACAGTGATGGCGCGCGCGTGTTGCGCCAGGCCCCCTGGGGGCTGACCCGCAGCATCGGCTCGCCCTCGTAGCCCACGACCTCGACGGTGGCGGCGGAGACGCTGCGCAGCTCCAGCCGCGACCCGTCGGCCACGAACCGGACCGACACGCCGTCCACCATGGGTTCCAGCCCGCGCACCGTCACCCGGTAGTCCGTCGCCGCCTGTATGCCCGGCGGGTGGGCCAATGCCGGCGTGCTCGGCAGCCCGGCCAGGACCGCGACGAAACCCACCACTGCCACGAGCGATCGGATCCGGCCATGCATGCCGGTAGGTTAGCCCGGAACTCCCCGGGCCGCGCCTAGACCGCCAAGGGCTCGAGGAGGGCGGAGACCGCGAGGGCCCACCGCATGCGCGAGGCCGCCGTCTCGGGGTGATCCCCGTACTCCGCGGCGGTGGCCGCCGCGCAACCGACCGGACCGAAGCGGCGCAGGCTCTCCTCGATCGCCGCGGCGACCTGGTGCGCCGGCGGCTGCTGCGACGGCTGTAGGTGGCTGACGAATAGGGCCTGGGCCCGTTCGGTCCGTCCCATGATGTTCACGACCTTCGGCGATCCGTGTCCCACTGTCGGGTTCGACGATCCTCGCCGCCGGCCCGCGGTCGCATCGGGGAACACCCCCTGCGTACCCGGACCCGGTGGGGGCGGTCAGCGACGCGGCTCGGTCACCACCAGCGCTCCCCGGCGCCCGGCCACCCAGACGGCCAGCGCGAAGCAGCTCAGCAGCGCCCCGGCGATCGTCACGGCCGTCCAGCCGCCGGCCGACCACAGCAGGGTGGCGGCGGCGGAACCAAGGCCGCCACCGATGAAGTTGCTGGTCCCGAACACGGTGTTGATGCGGCTGCGGGCCTCCCGGGAGACGGCGAAGACGCGCAAGCGGTTGAGGAGGAACGCCGCCTGCAGGCCGATGTCGACGATGACCACCGCGATGACGATGAGCACGACCGAGTCGCGGCCGAACGCCGCGACCACGAACCCGACCAGGACCAGCGCCAACGACGCCCCGGTCGCCGGAAGCGACCAGCCCCGGTCATGAAGGCGACCGGCGCGGCGGGCGGCGACGACGCCGGCCAGCCCCGCCAGCCCGAACAGTCCGATGACCGACACCGGGTAGTTGAACGGCGGGGCGCTGAGCAGGAACGTCAGCGACGTCCAGAACATGGTGAACGCCCCGAAGCTCGTGGCCGCCAGGACCAGGGTCCACCGCACGGTCCGCTCGCGCAGGGCCACCGCCCCGATGGACGCGATGAGCGCGGGATAGGTCAGGCGGGTCTTGGGTTCCAGCGGCGGGATCGCCCGGTGCACCAGGATCGCCAGCAGGACGGTGCCGGCCGCGGCGAGGGCGAAGATCGCGCGCCAGCCGGCGGCGCCGGCGACGAGACCGCTGATCGTCCGGCACACGAGTATGCCGGTCAGGATGCCGGAGGCGACCGTGCCGACCACGCGGCCGCGGTGGGCGTCCTCGGCCAGATCGCCGGCCAGCGGGGTGAGGATCTGGCCCGAGACCGTCGTCAGGCCGAGCACGGCCACCGCGACCAGGAGAACACCGAATGTCGGTGCCAGCGCGCACGCCACCAGCGCGGCCGAGCAGCAGAGCATCATCGTGGGGATGAGCCGATGCCGGTCCAGGACATCACCTAGGGGCACGATGAGCAGGACGCCGACCGCGTACCCGATCTGGGTCGTGGTGACGAGCCAGCCCGCGGTGGCCGTGGTCGCGTCGAGGTCGCGGGCGATGAGATGCAGCAGCGGTTGAGCCCAGTACAGGTTGCCGACCGCGGCGCCGCCGGCCACGGCGAACAACAGCGTCAGCCGGCGCGTCATGGCCGGCGGCGGGGGGACTCCGGCGGCGGTCACGATGCCATGATCCGCCGGCCGGCGGCGGATGTCCGCCCGGTATCAGCGCAGGACGAGGGTCGTCAGCGAGCGGGCGGGCAGTTGCACCTCGACCCGGCGCGCGCCACGCAGGTTGACATCGGACAGGCGCTGCACCGAGTGGGTCTCGTCGGTCAGGTACGTCGCGACGCGCCGGATCCGGGTGTCGGTGTCGAAGCCGGTGCTCACGCTCGCCGTACCGGTGTTGAGCAGCTCCACGACCATCGAGCCGTCGCGGTTGCGGAATGCGGTCACCCGCACGTCCGGGTCGGCGAACTGGACCGGCACCCGCGCGGCGCCGGGCCGGATGAACCGGGAGTACGCGGCGAACGCCCACAGCCGCTTCGACACCCGGTACTCGTCGGTGCCGTTGGCGATCTGGATGAACCCGCGGGTCGCGCCCAGCGACGCGCCGACCCAGTACACGTACCCGTTGGCCTGGGCCTGGGCGAACGACTGGTGGATGCTCTCGGCGATCGTGATGCCGGCCCACCCGCTGCCGTCGTCCCAGGCCTCGTTCCAGGTGTTGCCGCTGGGATTCCACTCCGTCATCCACGTCGGGCTGTCGGTGGGCAGCGGCGCCTCCGGCCGGCTGGCGTACATGTGCCCGGTGTGCGTGGCCACATACCGGTCGGCGACCGGGTCGGCCGAGATCGCCGCGCTGTACGGGGCCTGGTGCTGCCATCCGAACGAGTCGCAGCAGATCAGCTCGGCGCCGAGGCCGCTGCGGCGCAGGGTCGGGCCCAGCACCTTGACCATGTCGACGGCCTGTTCCGGGGTGAAGCGCATCGAGGCGTAGCCGGCCGTCCAGTCCGGCTCGTTCGTGAAGCCGATGTCGGTGATGCGTATGCCCTCCTGGCGGTAGAAGCGCAGGTACCGCACCAGGTAGTCGGCGTAGGCCTGGCGCCAGTCCCCGCTGGCGCACGCGGTGCCCGGCACTCCGCACAGCTCGCCGCCGTTGGTGTCGGTGCCGTTGGTCTTCATGAAGCCGGGCGCGCTCCAGGCGTCGGCGACGATGCGCCGGACGCCGTACGCCAGCGCCTGCTTGACGAACCACACCTGCCCGCCGTCGTCACCGTCCCAGACGTAGGTCGGTTCGGCGTCGGGGCCGCCGGGATCGGTGGGTTCGATGGTCTTCATGTGGTCGTAGACGCCGTCGGTCGAGGACCCGACACCGATGCGCACGATGGAGGCGCCGGCCCCGGTCTCGCGGTTGAACAGCAGGTCCAGGACCGCCCGCGTGCTCTCGGGGGACAGGCCGCGGTCGCCGCGCACCAGCGTGGCGCGCTGGAACGCCATCGCGAAGCCGAAGCCGTCGACGGACTGCAGGCGGTGGTGGAAGTTGACGACGTTGGCGGTGTCGGCACCGCCGGACGGGCTGCCGCTGGCGGGAGTACCGGCGACGGCCACCACGGTGGCGGTGGTCACCAGGCAGGCGATCGTCTGGCGTACCTTCATGGGCGCGCTCCAGGGCCGGAGGAATGACCGATGGCCGGAGGAGGATCACATAGACTATGGTCAATCAAAGTGCCCCGTCAACCGATTGCCGCCCGGGATCGGAACAGAGCGTCAGGCTTCGGTGTGCCAGGGGCGCGGGTCGGTGCGGAGCAGCCCGTAGAGCAGGACGTCCTGGTTGCGGCCGCCGTTGAAGAAGGCACCGCGCACGGTGCCCTCGAGCATGAAGCCGCACTTCTCCGCGATCCGCCGGGAGGCCGCGTTCTCCGGCACGATCACGAGATGTATGCGGTGCTGCTTCTTCGCCCCGAACAGATAGTCGACGAGCAACTGGACCGCTTCGGTGATGTATCCGCGACCGGCGAAGCGGCCGTCGTAGAGTTGGTACGACAGCTCGAAGGCGTCCCAGTAGCTGACCGGCGTGAAGAACTCGATGTGCCCGGCGAGGTCGCCGTCCTCATTGATGATCAGCAGTGTGCCCTCCTCACGCTTCCAGAAACCGCTCTCGGAGTGCTCGCGGCGGAAGGCCGACTCGGACAGGACGCCCAGCGGGAAGAACCGTCCCCGGTTGGCGATGTCGACGTGCGCCGTGTAGAGACGATCCAGATCGCTCGCCAGTACCGGGCGCAGCGTCACGCTGTTGCCATGCAGCATGAGGGCGATCGTACTGAACCGGGACCGGGCCGGTCGGTCAGCCGACCGGCGCCACGTGGTGACCGGCGCTCGCGCCGCCGAACCGGCCCAGCGATCGTTCCAGCAGGATCAACAGCGTGTCCCGGACGGAGAGGCGTTCCCGCGCGTCGAACCGGACCACGGGTACGTCCGGCTTGACGGCCAGGGCCCAACGGACCTGGTCGAGCTCGTGGGCGATCAGGCCGTCGAACGCGTTGACGGCCACGACGAACGGCGTCGCCGTGTGCTCGAAGTAGTCCACGGCCGGGAAGCAGTCGTCGAGGCGACGACTGTCCACAACGACCACAGCGCCCAGCGCACCGCGGGCCAGGTCGTCCCACATGAACCCGAACCGGGCCTGCCCGGGCGTGCCGAACAGGTACAGCTTGAGGTGCTCGTCGATGGTGACCCGCCCGAAGTCCATCGCCACCGTGGTGGTCGACTTGTCCTGGGCGTCGCCGGGGTCGTCCACCCCCAACCCGGCGGCCGTCATCTCGGCCTCGGTCGTCAGCGGCACGATCTCGGAAATGGCGGCGACCGTCGTCGTCTTACCAACGCCGAAGCCGCCGGCGATGATGATTTTGACCGGCGTCGGTGCCCGGTGGACCGGCATCGTCGGGTGACTCATCGGCCCGGCCGGCGGCTCAGGAAATCGCACGAAGTCCACGCATCACTCGCAAGATTATTTCGGGGTCATGGGGGGAAACGGTGTCAACAACATGAACATCGAGGTAGCCGGCGTCCCGCAGATCGCTGACGAGCACACGGGTCACGCCGAGGTGCATGCGCAGCCGGGCGGAGATCTCCGCCACGGACACGGGCTCGACGCACAGGTCGATGATGGCGCGCTGCTCCGGTGGCAGGGACGACACCGGAACGCTCACCCAGAGTTCGGCGGCCGGGCGCGTGGTGACCTGCGTCTCGAGGTTGATGTCGGGATCGAGGCTGGCCACCCGGCCCGATGTCAGCACGAACGGCCGCAGGCCGGGCTTCGTCGGCGGGTGCGGTGGTCCGTCGGCCGGCGCCGGTGCCAGCGCGTCGGAGGTCGGATCGGTGCCGCGCAGATAGGGCCGGACCCGCGGGCGCTGCCCGGGATCGGACTCGTCCCACGGCGTCGAGGTCACGACTGGACGGAGTTCTTCAGTTCGACGATCAGACGTGGGGTCAGGGCGGCGCCGGCCCGCCCGGCGAAGAGCGTCATCTCGTAGGCGACGGTGCTCAGATCGGCCGACTGGCTGGCCACGACACCGAGCACCGACCCGCTGCTGATGGACGACACCAGCAGGTACCCCTCGCTCATGTCGACGATGACCCGATTGAGCACGCCAAGGGAGTACCAAACCGCCGCCCCGCCGGCCAGACTCGTCATGCCGGAGACCACGGCGGCCAGCCGCTCGGCGTTGGGCCGATCATCCACCTTGGACATGGCCATGAGCAGGCCGTCGGAGGACACCGCGATCGCCTCCTTCACCCCGGCCGTGTTGGCGGCGAACGAGTCGAGCAGCCAGTTGAAGGTCTTGGCCTCCTGGCTCAGTTCGGTCGTGTGGTGGTGGACCCCGCCGCTGTTGGTGTCGATCGTCATTCGAAGGTTCCCCTATCGTTGTCACGGTCGGATCCGATCTCATCCAGCGCGCGGGCCACGCCGAGCTCGATCTGTTTGATCCGTTCCATCGCCTGATCCGGATCGAGCCGCGGCGGGCCGACCGGTCGCGACGCGCGATGATCGAGCGGGTCCACCGTGGCGCCGGGCACTCGTCGGGTGAGCGGTGCCGGGCCAGGCTGCGCTCGCTCCGCCCGCGCCGACCCCTGGGCCGGCGGTGGCCACGGCGGCGGCTCGAGGGGCGGCCGTCCGACCTGGTCCTGGGCCCGGCGCACACCACCCTCGAAGGCCTCGACGAGATCGCGGACGGCCGAGGCGTCCGACACCGGGGGAGCGCTCATGGCGATGGCCGGCGAGGCCACCGACGGCAGTTGCGCGCCCGGCACGCGTTTGCGCAGGGTCGGCGGGATGTCGGGTGGGCGGGGGGAGTCGATCGGCGGCGGCTCGAAGGCGTTCCAGGTCAGTCCGCGGTCGAGGATCTCGTTGAGCCGCTCCAGCGCACCGACGTCGACCGCCGGCACCCGGGACGACGGATCGCGCCGGGCCAGCGCGACCGCTGGGGCCCCCGCCGAGGCGCCCGGTCGCGCCGTGCTCGATCCCACGGCGGCCGACCCCACGGCGGCCGACCCCACGGCGCCCGGTCGCCCGGCGCCCGGCCGCCCGATGCCCGCGCCCACGCCGACGCCGACGCCGACGCCCACCGCGGCGGTGACCGCCGCCGGAAGGACGGCGCCGACCAGGTCGGAAACCAGCACCGACCGCGGGAAGGCGATCCGCGCGGTGACGCCGCCACCCTGCGTGTGTGTCAAGTGGACGACGGCACCATGCCGCCGGGCCAGCCGGCCGACCACGAACAGGCCGAGAACCTCGGTGGGCGCCAGGTCGAGTCGCTCGCGGCGGGCCAGTCGCGCGTTCTCCTCGACCAGGCGCACGTCGGTGAGCCCGAGGCCGTGGTCCACGATGGACACGTGCACACCGTCGATCGCCGTCTGCGCGGTCACCGTCACCCGCGTCTGCGGCGGGGAGAAGCGCGTCGCGTTCTCCATGAGCTCGGCGAGCATGAGGATCAGGTCACCGATGATGGAGGGCGACACGAGCATCTCCGCGGGCACATCGATGTCGACGCGCGTGTAGTCCTCGATCTCACCCAGGGCCAGGCGGATCAGCTCGCCCAGCGGGATCGGGGCCCGGTACCGGCTCGTCTCGGTCATCCCCGACAGCACGACCAGGCTGCTCGCGCTCCGGCGCAACCGGCTGGCCAGGTGGTCGAGGCGGTACAGTTCCCGCAGCCGGACGGGGTCGGTTTCCTCGTACTCAAGATGGTCGATCAGGTCGAGCTGGCGGCCCACCATGTTCTGGGTGCGCCGTCCGATGTGGCCGAACATCTGGGCGACATTGCGCCGGCTCATGACCTGACGCTCGACCAGACCGGCCGCGGTGACCTGGATCCGTTCGAAGGCCCGCGCCAGTTCACCGATCTCATCGCGGGCCAGGACGTCCACCGCCTCGAGTCGCAGCGGCTCGCTCGTCTCGGCCTCGTCGTCGGCCACCCGGGCCAGCTCGGCCTCCGCGGCCCGCGCCACGCGGTTGGCCGAGCGGGTCAGGCGCCGCATCGGCCGGGCGATGCCGGCGCCGACGGCGAGGCCGAACCCGATCACGATCAACGGAAGCAGCAGCGCCAACGTCGCGACGGCGGCGGCCACCGACAGCTCCCGCCGAGCCTGGGCCTCGACCTCGGCGCTCACCTCGGTGACGATGGTCCGTTCCGCGAAGCGACCGAGCACGTCGAAGGACTCCAGTCGCGGGAACAGCGTCTCCAGCGAGAGTCGCTCGACCGCCTGGCGAGGATTGGCGGCGAAGGCGGTCGGGAAGCCGGACCCGAGCCGGTTTTCGTAGGCCTGACCGACGCGGTCGAGATAGCCGATCTCGACGCGGGTGGCGTACCCGCGGAAACGCCGCGCCGCCTCGCCCGCGACGGCGCGGCTCGCGGCGTACCGCTGGATGGTCAGCTCGTCGACGTCGGCGGCCAGTATGACCAGCAGCGCGGCGCTCTCGCTGTTCGCCTCGTTGATCTCGATGAACGCGCTCAGGGCGGCCATCTCCCGCCCGGCGGACGAGGCCGTGTCGAGACCGTCGGTCAGCCGCAGTGACCCGATCACACCGACGATCGCCTGGGTGTAACCGGAATAGGTTTCCAGCGGCGTCGCCGACAGCTCGAGTACCCGAGCCCGCAGACCATCCAGCAGCACCACGTCGTCGATGGCCGCGGCCAGCCTCGCGCGGCCGGCCGGCACGACGTCGCGGGCCACCCGGGCCAGGTCGCGGACCCCGGCGCTCTGCCCGGTGAAGTCGGTCACCTCCACCTGCTCGGCCAGATAGCCGAGGGCGAGCAGTCGTTCCTCCTGCAGCTCGGCCACCATCCGGCCGACGTCTCCGGCCTGCCGGGCGGCGGCCGCCGTCTCCGAGGCCCGCGCGGCCCGCCCGGCTCGATCGACGGCCACGGCCAGCGCGAGCCCGATGACGAGCGCCAGCGGTACCGCCACGAGGGCGAGCAGGCGCCCGCGGATCCGCAGCCTACCGAGCAGCATGCTCGTCCGTCCGCTCCGGGCCCGGCGCCGGCGACCGCCCCCGCCATCCGGTCACCGCGCCGACCAGGAGTGGAGGTCCGGCCCCGTCCCGGACGGGCACGGGCGGCGGCCCCCATCCGGGCGTCTCGTCGAGGATGTCGGGCTCCTCGACGACCCGGCTGCCCCGCCGGCGGGCGACGGTCATCACGAGCGCCACCACGGCCAGCCCGGCCCCCGGCGCCAGCCACATCGTGAGGGCGCGCTGCGTGCCCGCGAGCCCGTCGGCCCGGGCGGCCAGGAGTCCGTCCAACGTGGAGAGAATCTTGGTCTGCAGGATGACGCCCGCGTTCCGGACGGCCACCCGCCGGCCGTCGACCGCGGCCGCGTCGGCCCGGAGCACGGATCCGGCCGCACCGAGCGCCTCCACGGCCTGGCGGAACGCGTCGAGTTCGTTCATCATCTCGCGACCCAGCGCCGGGTTGCCCGTCTGCGCCACGGCCAGCTCGAGGAGTTCGCTGATCGCCTCGACGCCCTCGGTGACCGCATCGGCGGCGGCCAGGGCCTCGGCCGCGGCCTCGGTCAGTTCGCTCGGCCCGGCCGAGGCCATCAGCACCAGGGCGTTGGCGTACTGCTCGGCCGCGGTCAGCACGGCCGGCAACTCGGTGGCCACGGTCTCGGTGAGGTAGTGCGCGTCCAGATCGGTGTCGGTCAGCAGCCCGCCCTGGTCCCGGACACGATCGTGGAGCGCGAGAAGCTGGCTCACCACTTCCCGGTAAGCGCCGACCGCCTCGTCGGCGTCACCGAAGATCCGCCCCCGGACGCCGCCGATCGCCTGCTCCAGCGCCGACCATCGCTCGTGGGTCCGCAGTTCGTCGCCCCACTGCCGGTCGACCGCGTTCACGTCCGCGACGGCGGCCGTCAGGTCATCGAAGGACATCGACCCGCCGCGCACGGCGAAGGCCTGCGCGATGAACAGCTCGCTCGTCATCGGCGCCAGTGCGGCCAGATAGGCCACGGCGTGCCGCTCCCGGGCGGTGGTCGCTCGCTCGGCGTTCGACGCCGTCACGGATTGGTTGACCAGGAAGGCGATGGGCGCCACGACCGCGAGCACCAGCAGCGCCCAGACGACGTTGACCCAGATCTTTGACGGCCCGGGGGCCGGCCTGCCGGGAAGGGACATGTTCCATCCTCGTACGTCGTTTCCGATCGATGACCCCGTGAAGGTCTGGCGCGCGGCATCGTGGTGACTGAGTGGAACGCTTCCGATACGGTGGCAACGCCGATGGATGTTAACGTGAACGTCACTCTCGCACATCTTGCGTCATAAGGTCTGCCGGCTCGACTCGCGGCACGGGACCGAGCGGTGGCCCTCCCTCGTACGAACGGCCACGCTCCAGCGCCCCCGTCCCACGGCTGGTGATCGGGTGGCGTCACAGCGTGACAAGGGGCACCCGCCGCGATCCGCGACGGGTGCCCCTGGCGTCGGTGTCAGCTGGCGGCACCTCCGCCGGGTTGTGTGACTCCGTTGACGGTCAGGTTGTAGGAGGCGTACTGGGTCACCTGTTCGGTCGGTTCGTCATAGGCGACGATGGCGACGACCTTCGGGAACGGGCTCAGTAGCGCCAGTTGCAGCCGGTTGAGGGTGATCTGGTTCCGGCCGTTGAACTCGACCTGGAGCGCGATCCGGCTGGACTCGCTGAATCCGACCAGCCGCACGTTCCAGTTGTTCACGGCCGTCGGGCGGATCTCGGTGGGTGAGTCGAACGGGGCCAGGCTGGTCCCGTCGCTGACCGTGGTGGCGCCGACGGTGATGTCGTCGATGAGCCAGCCACCTTCGTTCACGCCGCCGTCACTGACGTACCGGAAGCCCAGAAGCACGGTCTGGCCGGCGTAGGCGGACAGGTCGTACGTGTGCTGCTCGAAGCCGGTCGTCGTCCCGTTGATCGCGGGCCCGAGCGGGCCCTCCACCGTCCGGTCGCCCGGGATGGCGGTGTAGGTCGCCCCACCATCGGTGGAGACGATGACGTAGCCGTAGTCGAAGCCGAACTCGGCTCCGTATTTGGCCAGGAAGCGCAGCGTCGGATCGGCGTTCGGCACGGCCACCGAGGTGACGGCGGCGACGTCGAGGCTGCTCTCGTTGCCCGACCACAGAACGGCGTTGCCGTCGCGGTCCGGGTCGTCGGTCACGATCGACCAGGCCAGCGGGATCGGCGGCAGGGTCTGCGCTCCCTGGAACGACAGCGATCGCAGGTCCTTGCCGCGCAGGAAGGTCCCGTCGGCCTTCTGCAGCGGCACGTAGTCGGCCCCGTTGGGCGCCGCTCCGGGGTCGTCGTAGGCGTTGGTGTTGGCCAGGTTGACCGTCGAGCGCAGGCTCGGCGTGGTGACCCGTCGCTTGGGCACGCCGAGCATGATGCCCCGGCGGGAGTCACCGATGATCTTGTCAACGAGAACCATCGTCTGGTGGTCGTGGAGAACCTGGTACATGTTCCCGGCGCCCTCGCCCTCCAGCGCCGCGTCCAGGCTCGCCAGGCCCTGCAGGTCGCCGTCGCGGTGCAGCCGGGAGATGATGTCGGTGCCGTAGCGGTCGAAGAGGAACAGCATGAGCGAGTACGCGTTGCCGTAGTCGGCCAGCACACCGGCTCCGGTGTCCCCCTCGTTCCAGAGGTTCAGTGAGTTCTGCGGACCGTTGCAGTCACGCGGGTTCGGGTTGAACGGTGTCTGTACCGAGCCGAACCCCTGGAAGCAGTAGAGGTGGCTGTCGCCGCCGCGGTCGAAGACCGTGCGCGTGCCGTCGACGTAGCCGGTGAGCGTCTGGGCGAAGTCGGCGAGTCCCTCGTCCAGCCACGTCGTCTCGAACGGGTCGGTGTAGTAGTGCGCCAGGTGCTGCCACTCGTGCGAGAAGGTGCCCTCGTACAGGAACGGGCGGGCGGGTCGGCTGGTGCACAGGTCGTCGGTCGGCTCGTCCGGCGGGTTGGCCGTGGTCCGGTGCAGCCAGTCGAACGCGTCGACGCTCATCACGTTGCGGTCGAACAGCTCGTTGAACAGCGAGAAGTGGAAACCGGCGATGTACGTCGGGTTCGCCGGGAAGTCGTAGAAGTTGGCGTCGCGGACGTTGTCGATCAGGGTGACGGTCTTGTTGCCGTCGCCGGTGTAGACACCGCCGTTGCCGCTGGCGTCCGGTCCCAGGAGCGAATTGCTACCGTCGCGGTCCGGCGGCGTGCTGAAGGTGGCCGTCTCCTTCGGGTACATGTTGGTGTCGAACTCGTTGATGAAGTAGGCGACCTGGGCGTCGGTGATCTGCGTGGAGGTCGGCACCTGCAGCCGGCAGTCGCCGGCCGGGAAGGCGATGTCGTTGGCCACCCAGACCTCGATGTTCTGCCCGACGCCGCGCAGGGTGTAGTCCTTGCGGTAGATGACGCCGTTGAAGTCGTCCAGGCCCAGCCACTGCCGGACCGTGCCGACGGGTGGAGTGGGTGGCGCGGCCTGAGCCTGGGCCCGGTCCGACCGGCGCTGCGACTGGCGCGGCACGTCGACCGGCTTGCCGTCGAGCTTGAAGTCCTTGCGGGTCAGCTCGCGGACATCGCTCGGCGAGTCGGCCTTCGCGGCCGCGCCCGCCGCGGCGGCGGGCGTTCGCGAGGTGCCCGCGTTGGCCGAGGCCGGCACGAGCAGGACGAGAGGCAGTGACACGGCGGCCACGGCCAGGACCTTGCGACTACGTTGCATGGAGCCCCCCTTGAGGATCGTCAGGATCACCCCGTCGCATGCCATCACCATCGAGCGAGGTGGGAATGCTTCTATGTGTTCACCAACTTATCTCCGCGGGCGTACGCGCGCGATCGGATCGACCCACTCCTCGATGCGTCGATCCGGCCGTCGCCCCAGGGTGCGGTCTATGCCCGGACTTTCCATCCTGGGGGGACATGTCCGGTACGCCCCACACGAGGAGCGGCTTCCGACCGACCGCCGTCGAGGTTGACCTCCACGATGGACAATGGCCCGCCGATCTGGTTCGGGAGTCGACCCGCCGCGGTGCCGCCCGGACCGGGGCTGGGTCGCACACGACAGACGTTTTCGCGCCGGGCGCGCGGGTAACCGATCCGCGTGACCGAGGCGCAGCCGTGGTGGTACCCGAGCCGGCTCATGACCGGCTATGCTCGCGCGATCGTGCGGCTGCGGTGGCTCGTGGTGGCGTTCTGGATCGCGGCCACCGGTGCGGCCGTGCTCTTCCTGCCGGCGCTCGGGCAGGGCGGCAACGACCTCAATCAGCTCGTGTCGGCCAACAACCCGGCGCTGCGCAGCGAGATCCGCTCGTTCGACAAGTTCGGCTTCCCGCTGCTGAGCCGGGTCGCCGTGGTGCAGCGCAACCCGGACGGCCTGCCGCTGGCGGTACAGGTCGAGGCGGTGTCGCGCGCGAGGGCGGTGAGCCAGGACCAGTACCGGGACATGGGGCCGATCGTGGCGGCGGTGCCCGTGATGAACACCCTGGGCCTCGCTCCGGGATCGCGGGAGAACGGCACCACGATCGTCACGATGCTGTTCACCGCCCCCGATGTGAGTCTCGCCGATCAGCTCGAGGCGGCCCGGCAGTTCGTGGCCAACCACTACGACGCCGACGATGCCGTGATCGGGGTGACCGGTTCGGTTCCGGCCAAGGTGGAGCAGGGTCGGATGGTCCTGTCGTACCTGCCGTGGCTGGAGTTCGTCACGATCGCGGCCGTGCTCCTGATCATCGCGGGCGCATTCCGGTCATTGGTCGCACCCTTGGTCGCGCTGGCCGTGGCCGGGGTCGCCATCCTCCTCACGATGCATATCGGCGGGGCGCTGGCCGATCGCCTCGACATCCCGGTTCCGCAGGAGACGCAGCCGCTCCTGGTGGCCCTGCTGCTCGGGGTGGTGACCGACTACGTCGTCTTCTACCTGTCCGCCCTGCGGCGAAACCTCGAGTCCGGCGAAGAGCGGCTCGCGGCGGCGGAGCGGGCCACGGCCGGGTTCACCGCGATCATCGCCACCGCCGGGGCGACGGCGGCCGCCGGTACCGGCGCCCTGATCGTCGCCCAGTCGCCGGCCTTCCGAGCGTTCGGGCCGGGCATGGCGCTGTCGGTGGGAATCGGCATGGTCGTCTCGGTCACGCTGGTGCCGGCGTTGCTGGCGATCCTCGGGCGGGCGGCCCTCTGGTCACCGCGCCGACGCTCGGTCATCCTGTCGCCGCGCCGGAACTCGGCGTCCGAGCCGGTCGAAACGGCCGAGCCCGCCGAAACGGCCGAGCCGCGCGGCCGGGGCTGGGCCTGGCTGGTCACCCGCCCCGTGTTCTCGGTCGTCGTGCTGCTCGTCTGCGGTGGCGGCCTGGTCGCGGCCGCGCTCCCGCTGCGCGACATCGCCCTGGGTGTGTCGTTTGTGGACTCCTTGCCGGCCGACCATCCCGTCCGCGAGGCCGCGACCGCGGCCCGGACCGGCTTCGCGGACGGCATCCTCGCTCCCACCGAGCTTCTGCTGCAGGGCTCCGACGTCACCTCCCGAGGGGCCGAGCTGGCGCGTCTGCAACAGTCGTTGTCCCACGTGCCGGGCGTGGCCGCCGTGCTCGGACCGGCCGATGACGCCGTCCCGGCCGAGCTCAACCTCTTCCGCTCGCCGGACGGGACCGCCGCCCGCTACCTGCTCGTGCTGTCCGACGAACCGCTCGGCGCGCGGGCCGTCCACACGCTGTCGGGTCTGCAGCGGGACCTGCCCGGCCTGGTCCGAGACGCCGGCCTGACCGGCGCCCAGACCAGTCTCGGCGGGGACACGGCCATCGCCAAGGTGGTCGTCGACCAGACGGTGCACGACCTGGGCCGCATCGCCTTCGCCGCGCTCGTGGCGAACCTGCTGTTCCTCATGCTGTTCCTGCGGGCGCTGATCGTCCCGGTGGGCCTGCTCGCCTGCAGCGTGCTCGCCATCGCGGCCACGCTCGGACTGACGACGTGGGTGTTCCAGGACGTGCTCGGCGCCGACGGGCTGACGTTCTACGTGCCGTTCGCGGCGGCGGTCCTGCTGGTCGCGCTCGGCTCCGACTACAACATCTTCGGCGTCGGCCCGGCCTGGAGGCAGGCCCGGACGCGTCCGCTCCGCGAGGCGCTGGCCCTCACGCTGCCGCAGTCCGCGCGGGCCATCCGCATCGCCGGCTTCACGCTCGCGGTCAGCTTCGGGCTGCTCGCCCTCGTGCCGCTGCGACCGTTCCGCGAGCTGGCCTTCGCGCTGTCGGTCGGCATCATCCTCGACGCGTTCGTCGTCCGTTCCCTGGTCGCGCCGGCCCTCCTGACGGTCATGGAATCGTGGAACGAGTGGCCGGGGCGACGGGCGTTCCGGATCGGCCGCCGTGCGCCGGGTGGCGTCATCGATCCGGCGACCGGTATCGAGTCTGGCTGAACCGTCCCTTGCCGAACGCGAGGACCTTCGTCGGCCTCACCGCGAACACGTGGGCGATGCCCGCCTCATGACGGAAGGCTCCGTCCGCCGGCTCGAATCGCCAGCGACCGTCCCACTTGGTGGCCCAGGCGGCGGCGAGCCGTTCGAGTCGGGTCCGGTCGGTCACCCGCTCCGCCTGGCCCTCGACCACGACGTCGAGCCCCTCGTCCCACCGGTTGCAGCCGGTGGCCAGGACCACATGCCGGTTCGTGGTGAGGTTCAACGCCTTCTGCTCGTCCGGGCCCGTGGTGAAATGGAGGGCTCCGTCGAGCCATACGGCCACCAGCGGCGTCACGTGTGGCCGGCCGTCGGCCCGTACGGTCGAGATCCAGAACAGCTCGGCCGCCTCGAGCACCTCGCGGGCGTCGTCCCAAGCCGTCGCGTCGGCGTCGGGATCGCTGAACCGCCCGTCCAGCGTCGTCGTCGGCTCCTTCATCACTCCTCCGATCATCGAGGCCCCCCGGTGACGCTACCCGTGTCGTACACTCCTGGCCCGGGAAAGTTGAGGCCCAGATGGCAACCGATCGTACGGTGCCGGCCGTGCGCCGGCTTGTGGTCGTCCTGTTCGACGGCGTCTCGATGGGCGTCATGTCGTTCGCGTTCGGTGTGTTCGACATGGCGGTCCACTATGGTGCGATGCCCAAGCTCGACATCCGGCTGGTCGCCGGCGAGCCGCGCACGGTGCTACGGGGCGGCGGCCTGGCCTTCGACGTCCCCTACGACCTGAGCGTGCTGCGGACGGCGGACCTGGTGATCGTGCCGGAGTGGCGCGACCCGGCCGAGCCGCCGCCGCGGCCGGTGCTGGAATCGCTGCGGGAGGCGCACGCGGCGGGGGCGCGGATCGCCGGCCTGTGCTCGGGAGCCTTCGTCCTGGCCGCGGCGGGCCTGCTCGACGATCGGCCGGCCACCACGCATTGGGCGATGGCCGGTGTGCTCGCTCAGATGTACCCCAGGGTGCGGGTCCGTCCGGGTGTGCTGTACGTCGACGACGGGGAGGTGCTCACCGCCGGCGGCGGCGCGGCCGGGATGGACCTGGGACTGCACGTGATCAGGACCGTCCACGGCGCGGCACTGGCCAACCGCCTGGCCCGCTACATGGTGGTCCCGCCGCACCGGGCCGGCGGCCAGGCGCAGTACGTCCAGTCACCGGTGCCCGACCTGGCCGACGACGACCCGGTCGCGGCGACGCTGAACTGGGCCCTGGAGCGGCTCGACCAACCGTTGCCCGTCAACGTGCTCGCCCGCCGCGCGGGCACCAGCCGGCGTACGTTCGACCGGCGGTTCCGGGAGATCACCGGCACCGCGCCGGCGACCTGGCTGACCCATCAGCGGGTGCTGCGGGCCCAGCAGCTGCTGGAATCCACGCGCCTGGGCGTCGACGAGATCGCCCGGCTGTGCGGGTTCTCCTCGGGGGCGGTGCTGCGTTCACACTTCCGCCGGATTCTCGGCGTCGCGCCCGCCGCGTACCGGGACACGTTCGCGGCCCTGTCCTAAAGACGCCGTCGCTTGGCGCGATCACGGCTTTCGCCGGGTACCCGGCAGCAACAATGATCGGTAGATCTCGACCTTGGACGGGGGAGTCCTGTGACCACTGACCCGCGGCCGTTCCGCGTCGATATTCCGCCGGCCGATCTGGACGATCTGGACAGCCGGTTGCGCCGGACGCGCTGGGCCGACGAACTGCCGCCCGAGCCGAACCCGCCGACCCGTCCGGGCCCGGTGCCACCCGGTTGGGAGTACGGGGTGCCGGTGGCCTACGTGAGGCGGCTCGTCGAGCACTGGCTCGACGGGTACGACTGGCGCGCCTGGGAGGCCAGGCTCAACGCCCATCCCCAGTTCGTCACGGACATCGACGGGCAGGGCATCCACTTCCTGCACGTGCGGTCCGCGGCCCCCGACGCGCTGCCGCTGATCCTCACGCACGGCTGGCCCAACTCGGTCGTGGAGTACCTCGACCTGATCGGCCCGCTCGTCGATCCCGGTTCCCACGGCGGGGATCCGGCCGACTCGTTCCACCTGGTGATCCCGTCGATCCCGGGCTTCGCTTTCTCCGGCCCGACCACGGAGCGCGGCTGGAACCGCTACCGCGTCGCGCGGGCCTGGGCCGAGCTGATGCGCCGGCTGGGGTACGAGCGGTACGGAGCCCACGGCAACGACGCCGGGGCCAACATCTCGCCCGAGGTCGGGCGCGCCGATCCCGAGCATGTCGTCGGCGTGCACGTCAACCAGATCTTCTCGTTCCCCTCGGGCGACCCGGCCGAGTTCGCCGGTCTGTCCACGCAGGACCTGGAACTGCTGGCGTTCCTGCAGTCGTTCAACGAGGAGATGTCGGCCTACGCCCAGTTGCAGGCGACCAAGCCGCAGAACCTGGCGCACGCGCTGGCCGACTCGCCGGCCGGTCAGCTCGGTTGGACCGGCCAGCTGCTGGGGGAGGCGGTAAGCCCGGACGTGGTGGTGACCAACGCCGCGATCTACTGGCTGACCAACACCGGCGCCTCGGCGGCCCGCCTGTACTACGAGGACAAGCACGCCGAGCACCCGACCGGGCCGACGACCGTCCCCATCGGACTCGCGTCGTTCGCGTACGACTTCCGGCCCGTCCGGCGCTTCGCCGAGCGCGACCACGCGAACATCGTGTCCTGGAGCGAGTTCGACCGCGGCAGCCACTGGGCCGCGCACGACGCGCCCGATCTGCTGGTCGGTGACATCCGACAGTTCTTCCGGAGGTTCCGCGCATGACCGATCGCGTGCGTCTGGTGGTGACCGGCCACGACCAGACCGGCCGGGCCGTCGTCGTCCGCGACGCCGAGGTGACGCCCACGGATCCGGAGTTCGGTCCAAAGTGGCGGATCTGGGCCGCCGACGGCCTGGTGAGACTGCCGGACCGAGGTGAGGATCCCGCCTTCGACGGCCCGCTGATCCCGAAGCCCGGCGGCGTGCACGTCTTCGTCCTGACGCTTCCGCCCCGGTTCAACCCCGACGCGATGGTCGACACGTCCGATCCGGTGCGAGCGGTCGAGACGGCCCGCCGGTACATGGCCGCCAACGTCGCGGTCCTGGCCGATCCCAACCCGGCCGGCACCTACGGCACCATCCCCGGCTTCACCGGCCTGCACGCCACCGCCTCCGTGGACTGCCTCATGCAACTCTCCGGCGAAGCGGTGTTCGTGCTCGAGGACGCCGAGGTGACGCTCAGACCCGGCGACTGGCTGGTGGCCAACGGTGTCGTTCACGCCTGGCGCAACGACCGCGACGATCCGGCGGTACTCGTCGCCGTGGTCGTCGGAGCCGAACACGCCGGCATCCCACGCCGCACCCGCTGACCCTCGCGGCCAGCGCCGGGCCGATGCCCTGGTCGATCTGGCCCGCGGCACCCTGGCTAAGGGTGAGCTGCCCACGGTCGGCGGGATGCGGCCCCAGGTGGGCATCCTGGTCCCGCCGCAGATGCTGCTCTACGGCGCCGACGGCGGCGACCCGCACACCCGCATGCAGGTGCCGTACGACACCGACACGGAAGCACCCGACATCGGCCACCTCCTCGACAGCGAGGGCGCGCCGGCGGAGCCGTCGACGGCGTTGGGTGTACCACCGCCAGTGGAGCCGGCGTGGCTGAACTGGTTCGGGCCGATCCCACCGGCGACGGCGAAGCGGATTCTGTGCGACTCCGACATCTGGCGGATCGTGCTCGACCCGACCACCGGCCTCCCGCTGGATGTCGGGCGGGCGCACCGGCTGGTGCCGTACTGGATGCGCAAGGCCCTCTACACCCGCGATCGTGGCTGCCGGTGGCCGGGCTGCTCGACGCCGGCGCCGTGGTGCGACGCCCACCACCTCCATGAATGGCTGCGCGGCGGCGTCACCTGAGTCGAGGATCTGCTTCTGTTGTGTCGTTATCATCATGTGTGCGTCCATGAGGGACGGTGGGGCATCCATCTGGATCCGGCCACCGGCCAGGTCAGCGTCACAAGACCCGACGGCACACCCCATGACATCGCACCCAGCCGACCGTGGACTACACCCACCCGGGCATTAATGCCGGGCGGGTACGGCTCGCTGGCCGGACCGGCGGTTCGGTGATAGAACCTCACGAGGTCATTGGCGCGCGGGGAAGGTGATCATGGGGTACCTGGCGGTGATTCTGGTCGTCCTGACGACGGGGGCGTGCACTCTGACGCGCGTGTACGTCAAGGCGCTGTGATGCCATGACGGTGGAACTCATCAACCCCGATGACCTGCCGATGCCGTCGACGTACAGCCAGGTCGCGGTGGCCACCGGTAGCCGGCTGGTGTTCGTCGCCGGCCAGGAACCGGAGGACGTACACGGAAATCTGGTCGGGGCGGGCGACCTGGCGGCGCAGGCCCGGCAGGTCTTCGCCAACGTCGGCCGGGCCCTGGCCGCGGCCGGCGCCCGGCCCGAGCAGGTCACGAAGCTGACCATCTATGTGGTCGGCCATCGGCGCGAGTACCTGCCCGTGATCGAGGAGGCTCGGGTGGCCGTGTTCGGCGACCACAAGCCGACCGACGCGCTGATCGGCGTGCAGACGCTGTCCAATCCGGAGTACCTCATCGAGGTCGACGCGATCGCGGTGACCGACGCCTGACAGTCGACTCAGAGCTTGACGCCGTAACGCTGTTCGATCTCTTCGATCCAGTCGTCCACAATGGTGATGCCGTACCGTTCGGCCAGCCCGTAATAGGTGGCCGGCGGTTCCTTCCGGTCCAGGATGGGCGCCAGCTCCGCGAAGTACTCCTCCAGCCCGGCCGGAGCCAGCATCTCGACGACCCGGGCCGGCGTCGCGCCGGCGTTCCACATCGCGTGTGCGGTGCCCCGCGGCTTGACCAGGTAGTCGCCGGGGCCGGCCTCGTCGTAGGTGTCACCGACGCGCAGGCCGACCGTGCCGTCGAGCACCAGCGTGTACTCGTCCTCGCGGCTGTGCGAGTGTGGCTTGACCAGCGTCCTCGGCGGGATCTCGACCTCGAGCACGCACAGCGACCCGCCCGAGTCGGAGCTCTCGACCTTGTAGGAGAACCGGACGCCGAACAGCTGGACGGTCCGGCCGTCTCCCACGGCGACGCGCTTGGGCCCCGGTGCATCGACCATCTTCGCCTCCTCGTCCGAAGCGTGATCCACGATCACCACCGTACCGCCGGACGGCGTTTCGCTCCCGCTCGGCGTGTCGGGCCGACCCGGACCTGTACCGGCCTGATCCAGGCAACAGCAAGGGATACCCGCGCGGAACGCGACACGCCCGGCTCATGGTCGCTGATGGTGCGGTGAGGCCAGCATGTCGGTGACGAGCGTCGCGAGATGGGCGCGGCTGGCCCGGTACAGGTAGGGGCCGAAGCTGATCCGGGCCACGCCGAGGCCGGCCAGGACGGCCGGGGCCGGCGCGCGGCCACCGGCCAGGACGTTGACCGGCCCGCCGACGGAGGCCACGAACTCGCCGATGGCGCGTTCGTCGACGAGCCCGATGGGGTACACGCAGTCGGCGCCGGCCTCGCGGTAGAGGCGGGCGCGGCCTACCGCCTCGGCCAGCCGCGCGGCCGGATCGCCGGCCGGGCCGAGGTAGGTGTCGATGCGCGCGTTGAGGACGAGGTCGACGCCGCCGCGGTCGGCGGCCGCCCGCACCCCGGCCAGGTACCGCGCCTGCTCGGCCGCGTCGACGAGCGCCCCGGTGCGCGGGTGCGAGTCCTCCAGGTTGCAACCCGCCGCGCCGGTGGCGGCGAGGCGTTCCACCAGTTCGCCGGGGGCCATGCCGTATCCCCGCTCGAGGTCCGCGGTGACCGGCACGTCCACCGCGCCGGCGATGCGGGCGACCGCGTCGAGCATTTCGCTCACGGGTGCCGCCTCCCCGTCGGCGTAGCCGAGCGTCTCGGCCACCGCGGCGCTGCTGGTGGCCACGGCCGGTAGTCCGGCCGCCGCCACCGTGCGGGCTGATGAGCAGTCCCACGCGTTGGGCAGCAGCAGCGGGTCGCCCGGTCGGTGCAGCTGGCGCAGGATGACGGCCTTACGGGCGGCCCGCTGCAGCTGCCAGTCGCCGGTCCGGCGGCGTTGCGCCGCCGGCGTCCAGTCGCTGGGCGGTGTCATGACACCGGCCACGGCCGAGCGGTCGCGCCCAGCCGGCTCCAGGCGTTGATCACCGTGATCGTCCACATCAGCTCGGCCAGCTCGACCTCGGTGAAGTTCTCGCCGGCCCGGGCGATGGTCTCGTCGCTGACCGGCGCCTCGCTCAGCCGGGTCATCGCCTCGGTCAGGTCCAGGGCGGCCCGTTCCCGGGCCGTGAAGAACGGCGCGTCGCGCCACACCGGCAACGCGAAGAGCCGGCGCGGGTCCTCGCCGCCGTTGACCGCGTCGCGATGGTGTGTGTCCACGCAGTACACACAGCCGTTGATCTGCGACGCGCGGGCCCGGACCAGCTCCAGCAGTCCCGCCTCCAGCTGGGTCTTGCGGGACGCGGTGTCGAGGGCGTTCATCGCCTTGTTGATGTGCGGGGCCAGTTTGCCGACGGCCAGCCGAGTGTTGGTCATGACGATGACGGTAGTGACGCCAGTGGCGCAAGCTAAGCTCCAATGGCGTGACGAAAGATTGGGCCACTTTTGGCGTCGACCTGCACCTCGATCTCGACGCCTCCACCGGCCGGCGCTCGGGACTGGAGCGGGCGCTGCGCGAGGCGATCCGGTCCGGACGGCTCGCGCCGAACGCGCGGCTGCCGTCGACCCGGGCCCTGGCCGCCGAGCTGCGCCTGGCCCGCAACACGGTGGTCGCGGCCTACGACCAGCTGGTCGCCGAGGGCTACCTGGCCGCTCGCACCGGATCCAGCACCACGGTGGCCGGCCAGGCCGAGCGCCCGGCGCCCGCGGCGGCCCCGCCGCGGGAAGCCCCCCGGTCCGAGCCCCGCTTCGACCTGCGGCCCGGCAGCCCCGACGTGTCGGCCTTTCCGGTCGCGGAGTGGGTCCGCGCCACCCGCCGGGCGTTGGCCCGTGCGCCCATGTCGGCGTACGACTACGGCGATCCGCTCGGTCGGATCGAGCTGCGCACGGCGCTGGCCGAGTACCTCGGTCGGGCCCGCGGCGTCCTGGCCACCCCGCACAACATCCTCATCTGTTCGGGCTATGTCCAGGCGCTGGCCCTGCTGGCGCGAATCGTCCAGGGGCCCATCGCCATGGAGGAACCCGGCCTCTGGTTCCACCGCGAGGTGGTACGCCATGCCGGGGCCGACGTGCTGGCCGTGCCGGTCGACGACCAGGGTGCCCGCACCGACCAGTTGGGCCGCGGCGAGCTGTCCGCGGCGCGGGCCGTGGTTCTCACGCCGGCGCACCAGTATCCGACGGGCGTGACGTTGCAGCCCGGCCGCCGTCGGGCCGCCGCCGCCTGGGCCCGGGCCCGCGACGGTCTGGTCATCGAGGACGACTACGACGGCGAGTACCGCTATGACCGGCAGCCGATCGGCGCGGTGCAGGGCACGGCACCCGACCACGTCGTCTACGTCGGCACCGCGGCCAAGACGCTCGGGCCGGCCCTCCGTCTGGCCTGGATGGTCCTGCCCGAGCGCCTGGTCGAGCCGGTGGCCGAGGCCAAGCGCTTCACCGACGCGCACACGGAAGCCATCGGGCAGCTCACCCTGGCCGAGCTGATAACCAGCCACTCCTACGACCGGCACATCCGTGCCGGCCGCCTGCAGTACCGATGGCGGCGCGACCTGCTGGTCGAACGGCTCGGCGACCGCCACCGGCTCCGGGGCGTCGCGGCCGGCCTGCACGTGCTCGTCGACCTGCCCGCCGCCGGCCCGAACGAGGACGCGGTCTGCGAACGCGCGGCCGCGCACGGTCTGGCCGTCGGCGCGCTCGGCCCGCACTGGCACGCGCCCCGGCCCGACGCGCCGCAGGGCCTCGTGGTGGGCTACGCCGGGCCCCGCCGGGCGAGTTACCCGGCCGCCCTCGACACGCTCGCCCGGGTACTCCGCGTGGGCCGCGGGCGGAGCCGCGGGTGAACGTGGTCCCCTCCAATCGGGTCGGTGACGGCGTGGAAGGAGTAGGAGGTGGGCGTGTGGAGGCGGAGCGGGGAGACCGGTCGTCGTTCGAGGCGTACGTGCGGGCTCGATCCATGACCCTGTCGCGAATCGCCTACCTGCTCACGGGCGATCATCACCTCGCCGAGGACCTCGTCCAGCAGACGTTCCTGCGGGTCGCCGGGCGGTGGCAGCGCATCGCCGCCGAGGGTGACCCCGATCCCTACGTCCGGAAGGTGCTCTACCACGAGCACATCTCCCGCTGGCGGCGGGCCAGGCGGGCGGCCCGCGTGGCCGCGGAGGACATCGACCGGAGCGTGCCGGACACCGCGGATCAGGTTGCCATCGCCGTCGCGGTGCAGCGCGCCCTGGCCCAGCTCGGCGCGCGACAGCGGGCCGCCCTCGTCCTGCGGTACTTCGAGGATCTCACCGAGGCGCAGGCGGCGGAGATCCTCGGCTGCCGGATCGGGACGGTCAAGAGTCAGGTTCGCGACGGCCTGGCCCGGCTGCGTGTGCTGGCCCCCGAGCTGGCCGAGCTGATGGAGGTGACGCCATGACGCGGCTGACCGAGGTGCTGACCGCCATCGCCGACGGCGCCCGGCCGGTGCCCATCGCCGAGGACACCTGGCGCCGGGGCGTGCGCCGGCGCCGATCGCGCGTCGTCGGTGCCGGGCTGGTCATCGCCGCCGCCGGCCTGGCCACCACGGTGTGGCTGTTCGGCGGTGGTGGGGGACGGGCGACCGGCCCGGGCGGCTCGGCCCCGCCGGTGGTTCCATCCACTGTGTACTCGCCGGTGACCGGCCAGGACACCGTCGTCGAGGCGCCGCCGGGACCGGCGGCCATCCTCGTCGCGGGCGACCACGAGCTGCGCGGCAGCGACATCTGGGGGTGGGAGGGCCGCAGCCTGCTCGTGTCGCAGGACGGGCGGTACCGGCTCGCGCGCACGGTCGGGGAGTCCAGCGCCGGCATCGCGGGCGGCCTGCTGCTGTCGCCGGACGGGCGCTACCTGGCCGGCCTGCCCTGGCTGGAGGGTGCGTCCTGGCCGGACGACGCTCGGGCCCAGACGGCGCTGCTCGACCTGTCGACGGGCGAGGTCGTCCAGCGCGACGGCGGCGATCCCGTGGTCTGGGCCCCGGACGGCGCCTCGCTCCTGGTGCACGCGTATCCGCCCGACGGCAGCGGCCAGCCGTACCGGATCGGATCCCTGGGCCTGCTCGACGTGGGCACCGGCCGGACCCGGTCGCTGCCCGAGATCAGGGGCCGGATGCGCATGGGCAACGTCGCCGCGTTCTCCCCGGACGGGACGCGGCTGGCGGTGGCCACCGAGGACGCGCTCTACGTCGTGGACCTGGGCCGCGACACCCTGGTACGGCTGGCCGACCTGACCGAGCATGACCGGCTCGCCGGGCCCGGGGCCTGGCTGCCCGACGGCCAACGGATCGCGATGTACTCGATGAGCGGTTGCGCCGACGGTGAAAGCTGCGACGAGACGGCTCTCGGGCAACGGCGGTTCCAGATCCGGTATCTCGACGCCGGCACGGGCCAGCCCGCACAGGGGCCACCGCTGGCCGTCGCGCGAGGATTGGCGGCCCGCCTGCTGGGATGGCAGCGGAATGGCGCCGCCGTGGTCGCCGTCTACTCGCCCGAGGCCGGTCTGCGCAAGCCGGCCGGCGACCCGAGCTGGTCGGAGACCGACTGGTGGGCCGTGGGCGGCGTCGAGCTCATGCGGTTCGCGACCGACGGAAGTCAACGCCGGCTCGTCGACCTTCCCGGCAGCGCGCTGTTCGTCGACGTACCGGCGAATCTCCTGGACCGGTTCGGCGGGCCGTCCCCGTCCCGGTTGGAGGGCGCCCTCCGCTGGCTGCTCGCGCTGTACTGGCCCGCCGGCCAGGTGGCCGAACTGGTGGTCGTCGTGGTGGGTCTGGCGGTCGGGCTGTCGCTGTGGCGCCGCCGGCGTCGTCGCGGTCCGCGCCGTGCGGCCGTCAGAAACGCTGCCGAAGGTCGGTGAAGGTCGCAAGCACCAGGATCCGGTCGTCCGGCTCGAGTTCGTCGATCTCCAGGGCCCAGGTGTTGGTGTTGGGGATGTACACGGCGTTCCAACCGGCCCGGCGGGCGGGAAGGATGTCGAACCGCGGTGAGTTGCCGATCATCCACGTCTCCTCGGGCGCCAGGCCATGGTGGCGGGCCAACTCGAGGTACGTCTCGACGCGCTTCTCGGCGACGATGTGGACGGCGGTGAAGTGCTTGGCCAACCCGGACGCGTCGACCTTGGCCTGTTGTTCATCGGGGTCGCCCTTGGTCAGCAGGAAGAGCCGATGCCGGGTACCGAGGTCGCGCAACGTCTCGGCCACGTCGGGAACGAGCTCGATCTTGTGCTCGACCAGGTCGGTGGCCAGATCCTCGATGGCCCGCCGCTCACGGTCGGTGGCCGGCCGGGCCCGGAGCCGCTCGAAACACTCGCGCAGGGTACGCAGGAAAACCCGGCTGCCGTAACCGTGGGCCACGACGTTGGCCGCCTCGATGTCGCGCACCACCGCCCGGATCGTGGCCTCGTCCAGGCTGGGATGGGCCATCCAGGTCACGAAGTCGTCGACCACCCGCTCGAAGAGAATGTTGTTCTCCCACAGCGTGTCGTCGGCGTCGAAGACCAGGTTCACCCGCGGTCAGTCCCCCAGCTCGGCGAAGATCGTCACCTGGAGCCCGCCCGGTGTGAGCAACCGCGAGTTGAGCGAGTTCCACGGCGTACGGGTCGGCGGGGCCACGACCTCCGCGCCCGCGTCGGCCAGGGCGGTCGTGACGGCGGGCGTGTCCGCCACCTCGAAGGCGACCCGGATGTGGCCGGCCACCCGCCGGCCCACCTCCACCTCGTCGATGTACGCCGCGTGGCCCGGATCGGTCAGCTCGAGCGTCGCCGCGCCGGCGTCCAGAATCGACACCCGCCCGGCATCCAATGAGTACGATTCGCGCTCGCGCAGCCCGAGGACATCGCGGAAGAAGCGCAGGGCCTCGTCGTAGTCCGGGGCGGTGACCACCAGACGAAGCTGGCGCACGGTGGGTTGATCGTCCATGCGGCCAGCCTACTGGCGGGCCACGTCGAGCATCGGGCCGGCGATACCGGTCGCCGACTACCGCTCCTCGATGGTGGCGCGGTCCAGTTCCCGGCCGCAGACCAATCGCACCTGCCGGGCCTGCGTCGAGGTGGCGATCAGCGTCAGCCATTGCCGGGCGGCGGCGGCGCGACCGAGGGCGGTCAGCGCACCGACGTCGAGGAACGTCATCGCGGTGATGTCCACGACCGCGTCGCGGCGGGCGATCGAGTCCAGGACGGCGGCCCACGCCTCCCGGTTGGACAGGTCCGCCTCTCCGAAGACGGCCAGGAACGTGACGTCGTCGGTGCTGTGATGCCGGAACGCCGAACCGCTCGCGTTGTGGGCATGGGCCCGGCCGGCCCGCCGGATGTCCTCGCCGTCGAAGACGCGCTCGTCGTACTGGCAGATGGCGGTGAGGCGACCGGTGCCGAAGAGGGCGTTTGCCGCGGCCTCGAACCGTAGGAGGGCGTCGGTGTCGACCACGCCCGGCGCGGCCCAGCTCATGTCGACGCTGACCCACAGTCCCGAGTACCCGTCACCGACGGCCTGCCGCGTCGCGCCGGCGTACGCCCGCCGGAGCCGGCCGGCGTCGAAGGACCCGCCGGCGAGCTGAACCTCGCCGGGGTCGAGGATCTGCAGCCGTCCGGCGGACCGCGCCCCGGCGAGGGTCTCGTCCGCTGCGGTCAGGTAGGCGTCGACGGCCGCCGACCGGCCGGCCGCGGGAAAGACCATGACGCGGGCGCGGGCGTCCAGACCGCTCCGGGCGAAGCTCAGGGTCCGGGCGGCGAAGCCGTCATCGTCGTGGAAGCTGGTCGCGACATGATCGCCGGCGAGGATACGTTGCAAGTACACCCCCTGCCCTACCTTCACCCATGGTAGGGCGGCCCCTCGGCCGGCGCGATCCCCGCTTCGGGCAGCCACGGCCGGACCAATCGGCTCGCCGGGAGCTGGTGTATTCGCAGGTCGAGCTGACGCGATCGTGGCCGAGCCGCGCGCGGGCCCCCGGTCCCGCGCGCGGTCCACGGTCAGCCGATCTGGCAGGTGGCGGTGGGCAGGTTGTTGTTGCCGTTGCGCCAGACGGTGATGCCGAAGTTGTTGCCGCTGCCGTTGGGCCGGGCGGTCAGAGTCTGGCCGGTTCCGGTGACGGTGGCCTGCCAGCTGTTCTGGAGGGTCTGGCTGCCGCTGAGGGTGATGGTGACGACCCAGGTGTTGGTGCCGGCGACCGCGAGGTTGACGTTGAAGCGGTCCGACCACGACTGCCCGGCGCTGACGGCCACCGAGCAGCTGCCGCCCGGCGGAGACGTCGAGCCGCCGGATGCCTGGCAGGTGGCGGTGGGCAGGTTGTTGTTGCCGTTGCGCCAGACGGTGATGCCGAAGTTGTTGCCGCTGCCGTTGGGCCGGGCGGTCAGGGTCTGGCCGGTTCCGGTGACGGTGGCCTGCCAGCTGCTCTGGAGGGTCTGGCTGCCGCTGAGGGTGATGGTGACGACCCAGGTGTTGGTGCCGGTGACCGCGAGGTTGACGTTGAACCGGTCCGACCACGACTGCCCGGCGCTGACGGCCACCGAGCAGCCGCCACCCGTGGGCGGGCTCGTCGTCGACGTGGACGAGGGCGGGCTCGTCGCCCCGTTGTTGAGGGCGCTGAGCACGGCGTCGTAGGCCGGCTTCTTGTTGCCGTTGCCGTCGAAGAGCAACGGCGTACCGCTGGCCCGCCAGGAATCGCTGTCGCGGACACCCCAGACGGTGATGCCGTTGCAGCGCGACACGGCCAGGCAGTCGTTGACCACGTTGCGGTACGTGTTGGCCTGCGTCGTCCCCGAACCCTCGATGTCGAGCTCGGTGATCTGGACGTCCACCCCCAGATTGGCGAAGTTCTGCAGCGTCGTCCGGTAGTTGCCGGGGTACGGCGAGCCGCTGTTGAAGTGCGACTGGAAGCCGACGCAGTCGATCGGCACGCCGCGGTTGCGGAAGTCCCGCACCATCGCGAAGACGGCCTGCGTCTTGGCATCGGTCCAGTTGTCAGTGTTGTAGTCGTTGTAGCAGAGCTTGGCGTTGGGGTCGGCCGCGTCGGCGGCCCGGAAGGCGGCCTCGATCCAGTCGTTGCCCGTGCGCTGCAGGTTGGAATCGCGCCGGGTCCCACTGCCGCCGTCGGCGAAGGCCTCGTTCACCACGTCCCACGAGTCGATCCGGCCGGCGTAGTTGGCGGCGACCCGGGTCACGTGGTTGAGCATGGCGCTGCGCAGAGCGGAACCCGACAGGTTCTGCATCCATTGCGGCTGCTGCGAGTGCCAGGCCAGCGTGTGCCCGCGTACCCGCCAACCCCGGCTGCGCGCGTGGTTGACGATCTGGTCGGCCGCACCGAACGTGAAGTTGTTCTGCTGCGGCTCGGTCGCGTCGATCTTCATCTCGTTCTCGGGCGTGGCGCTGTTGAACTCCCGGTTGAGAATGGTCGTGTACGCGCTCTGGCTGAGCTTGCTCGCGGCCACGGCGGCGCCGAAGTAGCGACCGCCGCGCTCGGCCGCCGAGGCGCCCAGGGTGGTGGCCGCGTTCGCGGTACCCGACAGGACCACTGTGGTGGCACCTGTGATCAACGCCAGGGCGCTGACGACGAGCAGGGCTCGGACGCCCAATCTGGGACGGACTGTCGGACCGGATCTGTCGGTCATTGTGGGTCCCCTTTCGACACGGCCGGCAACCGGTTTGGCGCGGGGCGGCGTCCGGACGGTGTGGACGGTGCCGGGTCGCGATGGTCGAGCAACGTCGATCAATCGGGACCCAGGTTGCCTGCACTTTACGATATTGTTTCGGAAACTTCAATGTTGAACAACTTCGCTTTCGTACCTTTTGCGGAGTTGGCGAGTGCGGGACGGGCCGGGCGGGGCGTTGCTATCCGTTGCTGCACGGGCGTCTCGCCGGCCGCGGCGTCTTCGGAAGTTTCGGGAAGTTTCGAAACGGCCAGGGCCGGCGGGGCCGCGTCCAAAGGGTCCAATATGGATCGCACGACACACCGCTCGCCGTCGTGTTGTCGTCGTGACGCGGTTCTGTCGGTGGGCGATGTTAGCTTGTCGTACGTGAGTTCGAGGAGCGCGACCGGTCCGGTCGGGTGCCTGCGGGCCGACCTGGATGAGCTGGTCACCGCCGACGTGGCGGCCCTGCCCGACGCGACGCTCCGCTCCGACCTGCTGGAGTTGTTGGCGGCCCGCAACCAGCTGGATGCGGCGGTCGCCTCGCATCTGGCGTCGTTCGATGCTCGTGGTTTGTACGACGAGGACGCGTGCAAGACGGCGGCGGTGTGGGTGCGGGCCTACGGCCGCGGCTCCCCTCGCGCGGCGTCGGCTCTGGTCAAGCGGGCGCACATGCTGCGGGACCTGCCGGCGGTGGCCGAGGCGGCCGGGCGCGGTGAGGTGTCGTCCGAGCACGTGGACCGGATTGGGGACCTGGTCAAGGACGTCGGCATCGAAGCGGTCCAACGAGGGGATCAGGTCCTGGCCGAGACGGCCGCCCAGGGTGATCTGGGCGATCTGACGGTGGTCTGCGGCCGGATCCGCGACTATGTGGATCCGGACGGGCCGGAGCCGGAGCAGGCCTTCGAGAAGCGGGAGCTGACCCTCTCCCACCAGCGGGGCATGGTCATGCTGCGCGGACGGCTCGACCCCGAAGGCGGGGCCGCCATCTACGAGGCCATCGACGCGTTGATGCGACCGCCGGGGCCGGGCGACCCGCGCA
>Ga0307415_100000082_pt1 | contig 39274 bp, 41 predicted proteins | sample DK1Cmetagenome_FD_204524 | JGI IMG/M metagenome (GOLD analysis project Ga0307415, IMG submission 204524) | Maize rhizosphere microbial communities from greenhouse at UC Davis, California, United States - DK15-C-2 | ecosystem: Host-associated > Plants > Roots > Rhizosphere > Soil | place: USA... | reverse complement strand
AACGGCTCTAAACGCGGCCGTCGACTCGGTCAGCCGCTCACGCATCCCGCCCATCATCGAGCGGATGTTTGCGTGTTTTCCAACGCGTGGGAAGATATGGGCACCCGTCGGCGTCATGTGGACGGCTAGCCATCCGCTGGCGGTAACGAAAGGAGGCTGCATGTCCGAGCAAGAGCAGGAGCGGAACCACCCGAAGACTGACGATCCCGATGTCGAGGGCCATCGCACCAAGGCCCGGAACGACGAGGGGTCGGAGGGTCAGGAAGCGGAGCGCCGGGCGCAGGACGACGAGCCCGACGTCGAAGGCCACCGCTTCAAGGCCTAGTAGCCTGGAATGTGAAGCCGGGCGGCCAAGCCGCCCGGCTCACTTCCTTCCGAGAGTCTCCGCGAGTGCCTCGAGCAGGCGCAGACCCGCCGCCCGCTCGTCTCCCTCGAGGTGAGTGAGGGCCGCCGCCAGGCGGGCAACGACCGCTTCGTCGCCCGCTCCTTCCTCGAGCACCGATCGCGCGCGCCGGGCAGCCAGCAATAGGTCGAGCGCCAGCGCAGCCTGGTTGGCGAAGAGGCCGAGCAGGTCGCTTTCCGCCAGGGTGAACCTCGAGCTCTCGGGCCGGTCGAGCACCTCCAGCACGCCAAGCGTCCGTTCTCCGTGGAGCAGGGGAACGGCCATGAGCCCCTTGGGCACGTAGCCCGTCTGCTCGGCGAAGTCGCGCGCGAATCGGGCGTCGCCCGTCACGTCCTCGAGAACGAGCGGCTGGCGCGTCACCAATACCCACCCCGCCAAGCCCTTGCTCGAGGGGAAGCGGGTGCCTACGAGCCGGTCGGAACCCGCGCCCGAGACGGCCTCGAAGACGAGCTCGTCCGTGTCCTCGTCGAGCAGGAAGATCGACGACGCTCCCGCCTTGAAGATCGCCCGGGCGACGTCGACGACCGACTGGAGGAGTGCGACGTGCCCCTCCTCCGAGCCGAGGACGCCGGCCGCGACCGCTGCGCGGAGGTCGTCTTCGGTCATGCGCCTGGGGCGACGTTCGTCGCCGTGAGGTGAAGGACGCTCTTGAGCTGAAACGGCGTCAGCTCGGGATGCTTGCCGAGAATCAGCGCGCAGATCCCTGCGATGTGAGGCGTCGCGAAGCTGTTGCCGGACGCGCGAATGGTCCCTCCGCCGAGCCAGGCGATCTCCACGTCGAGCCCCCGCGCGAAGAACTCGACGGGGGGCGAGGGGTTGTAGAAGAACTGGAGCGGATCGGTGCCTTCGTGGCTCCCGACCGAGATGACAGAGGAGAAGCGCCAGGGGTAGCTGTCAACCGGCATGTTGTGTGCAGACGCGACGATCACCGAACGGCGGAAGTAAGCGCTGTCGGCGAGCTCGTGCAGGAGGACGGCGAGTTCCTGCTTTGTCGTAGAGAGGCTCATGTTCACGACCTCGAACCCTTGCTCGACCGCCCAGCGGAGACCGGCGAGGAGAACGGGGCCGCTCCCGGTGTAGCCCGCGCCCAGCACACGAGCGCTGAAGAGGCGGCAGTCGGGGGCCAGGGCGCGGACGATGCCGGCGCAAGCCGTGCCGTGCCCGCAGAGGTCGCCCTCGGAGTCCTCTTCGACGATGGGATCGCCGTCCTCGCCAAACGAAATCGCGACGGCGCCCTCCAGGTCGCCGACAAGCGGATGCCCGCTCTCGACCCCGCTATCGAGGATGCAGACCCGGACGTTCGCACCCGTCGAGCCGCCCCACGCCCACTCGCGGTCCACCCGCTCCGGCCAGTAGGCCGACAGCGAGATGCCCTCGACCGCTTCGGCGGGCAGGCTCCAGGCGGGGAGCTCCTCGTGCGCTTCCACGAGCGAATTGAAGTCCGGCGGGGCTCCGGTTGCAAGGTTTCCCTCGATTTCAGCCGGTACCGGCTCGGAGAGCGATAAGAAGGGAGGGTCTTCATGGCCATAGAGCTACAGGGACAGAAGATTGCGTTCCTCGCCACCGACGGGGTCGAGCAGGTGGAGTTGAAGGAGCCCTGGAAGGCGGTCGCGGACGCCGGAGGCGAGCCGGAGCTCCTCTCGATCAAGGAGGAGAGATCCAGGGGTTCGACCACCTGTGCGGACGTCGTGAGGGATCGGACGCTCACGTCGTGGCCGAGCCTGCGAACAGATATCCGAAACGCCGGCGGCAACTGGGTGGACGAGGAGGTCGTGGTCGACGGGGGCCTGGTCTCCGCCGCAGACCGGACGATCTGCCAGCCTTCTGCGCGAAGATCGTCGAACTGTTCGCCGACGGCACGCCCTTCCAGCCAGCCGAGAAGACAAGCGCTAGCCGTTAGGAGGGCTTGACGAAACATCAGCTGTGCCGTCGGGGGCGCGCTGCTCGCCCCAACGCATCCGCGTTCAGAATGACGGGTCGCCCCCAACGCATCCGCGTTCAGATTGACACGGGGCTCCCTGCGTCCTTGCCTCGGAACTACCAGCGCGTCCCGGCTACGAGGGACGTTCCGCCAAACCCTCCTAACCGAAGACGTCGCGCAGGCGCAGAGCGAGTCCCAGGTCGCCTTCCACCCTGACCTTCCCGGTCATGTAGGCGCCCATGGGACTCTGCTCGCCGCGGACGATGCGGAGGAAGGTGTTCTCGTCTGTCCGAATGACGCAATCGGCGGGTGCGTCGCTCTCGGTCACGATGGCCCTCTCGCCGTCCGCCTCCAGCCGCCAGCTGCCCGAGCCCGCGATGTCGAAGCGGTACGAGGCGTCGAGAGTGCCGGCCCGCTCAGGGTCGATTCGCCCCGGAAGGCCCTCGAAGAACTCGCGCGCGCTTTCCACGGTCACAGCGTCGCAGGCGCCGGCTCAACGCGTCGCCGGACCGGCGCAGGCGGAAGGAGGAGGCTGACGCCGAGTGCGAGGGCGGGCCCGACCGCAGTGCCGAGGAGGGCAGCCCGCAGGTCGACGGCATCGGCCACTGCGCCGAGGGTGAGCGCGGCGACGCCCCCCAACCCGATCGCGAGGCCGATGGAGAGGCCGGACGCCATGCCGACACGCGCCGGCAGGTACTCCTGGCTCATCACGAGGCTGACTCCGAACGTCCCGATGACGGCGGCGCCTGCGAGCATGACCGCGACGATGCCGACCACACCGCCCGCCAGGACGTAGACGAGGATGAGCGGCGTCGCGACGACGAAGCTCCACCGCAGCACGGGGCGGCGTCCGAACCGGTCCGCGAGCGGTCCGCCACAGAGCGTCCCGATCGCCCCCGCGATGAGGAAGCCGCCGAGCACGAACGTCCCATAGGTCGCACTGCGTCCCTGGGATTTCTCCCAGAGTGGGATGAACGTGAACAGGCCCATGTGAGCGACGCTGCGCAGGCCGACCACGACGAGCAGGAGCGTAAGCCCGCGACGCTCGGCCTGCTGGACGTCGGCGACTGCCGCACGGTCCTCCCGGCTCGGAGCGAATTCCGCGAGGTAGCGGCGGACGCGCACGAGCCCCCCCGCGACGAGCAGCCCAGGCGCGGCGAGGAGCGTGGCTCCACGCAGCCCGAAGGCGTGGATGAAGGCGGCCGCGAGGATAGGACCGAGCGCGAAGCCGACGTTGCCTCCCACCGAGAAGAACGCCATGCCGCTCGCGCGGCGGGAGCCGCTGACGTAGCTCGCGAACTTCGAGCCCTCCGGGTGATACGCGGCAACTCCCAACCCCGCGACGAGCACGCAGACGACTGCGACCCAGTAGGCGGGAGCGATGGCCGTGGCCGCCATCCCGATCCCGGAGAGCGCCACACCTAGCGGAAGCAGCCAGAGGGCGCCGCGGGCGTCCGACCAGACGCCGAACGCAGGCTGGATGAGCGACGAGGAGATCGTCGCCGCAAGGACGAGTGCGGCGGCCATGGTGTAGGAGAGGTCGAACTTGTCGACCAGGTAGGGCAAGAGCGCCGGCAGGGAGCCCTGGGCGAGGTCAGTGGCGAGATGGCCCGCGGAGAGGGCGCCCATCGCTCTCGTATCCACCCCCGCCACGGGGCCTGAGCCTAGCCGTAGCGTTCGGAGAGCGCGTACGAGAGCTCCCACTGCATGCGCACGATCTCGCGGCGGTTTCGCTCGAGCGCGCGCTTGGCGCCCGAGGAGCGAAGAGTCTCCCTTTCGCGCAGAAGCCCCCCGAGGATTTCCTGGAGGGCTTCTACTGGGAGAGGGTTTCTTCGCCCGCGAGGGGAGGGTGCGGGCTGAGAGGGTAGAGCTGCGCTCATTGCGCAACCCTCTCATCGGCCTTGAGGGCTACTGTCGTATCCCTCATTCGAGGACACCGTAGAAGGGGCTTCGGATAGCATCCGCCCTCGCCCAGATGGAGATCGACGCCGTCGACACAGCGCCGTCGAAGGTCGACGCCGACGTGCTCGCCTTCGCGGTTCCCGACCCGGTAGACCTACCCCCGAAAGCCCAGGAGATCGACGGGCTGCTGGAGGGAGGGCTGGGGCACCTCATTGAGGACGGCGAGCTCAAAGGCAAGCTCGGGAAGACGACCTTTACCCACACCGAAGGCCGGCTTGCAGCTCACCGCGTGGCGGCCGCCGGGGTTGGTTCGCCCGAGGACTTCGACGCCGATGCTCTGCGCACGGCCGCAGCCGCGGTCGCCATCCACGCGGGCGAGGTGGGTGGAAAGTCGATTGCCTGGATCTTGGATGGCGAGAGCTCCACGCTTTCTGCCGCGGAGCAGGCGCGGGCGATCGTCGACGGAACCGTTCTCGGGCCCTACGACGCCGGCCGCTGGAAAACGGGCGAGAACGAGAGGAGACACGCGATCGAGCGGCTGGTCTTCTGCGGGCCCGGCGCACCCGCGCTCGCGGAGGACGCGCAGCGGGCCAATGTCGTCGTCTCGTGGACGAACCGCTGCCGCGACTTCGTCAACGCACCGCCAAACGAATGCACGCCGGCCCAGCTTGCGGAGTGGGCCGAGGAAACCGCCGGACGCTTCGACTCGCTCAGCTTCGAGGCCCTAGGCCCCGACGAGATCCGTTCGGCCGGCATGGGCGCGCTCGCCGCGGTCAGCCAGGGAAGCCACAATCCGCCCCGCCTGATCAAGCTCTCGTACGACCCGTCGGACGCCAAGGGAGACCTCGTCCTCGGGCTGGTGGGTAAGGCGATCACCTTCGACGCCGGCGGCCTCTCGCTCAAGCCGGCGGACCGCATGGAGGAGATGAAGTCGGACATGGGGGGCGGGGCCGCCGTCCTCGCCGCGGTCGGAGCCATCGCGGAGCTCGGCCTCCCGGTTCGGCTTCTGGCCGTCGTGCCCTCTTGCGAGAACATGCCCGGCGGGCACGCCTACCGCCCCGGCGACATCATCACGGCGCTCAACGGCAAGACGATCGAGGTGACCAACACCGACGCGGAGGGCCGTCTCATCCTCGCCGATGCCCTCTGGCACGCTCGCCAGTCGGGCGCGACGCACATCATCGATCTGGCCACGCTGACGGGCGCGATGGTCGTCGCGATGGGGGACTACTACGCCGGCCTGTTCGGAAACGACGAGGACTGGCTGCGCACGATTCGCGGAGCCGCCGAGGCGAGCGGCGACCACGCCTGGATCTGGCCGTTGCACGAGACCTACCGCCGCTACATCGACTCGAGCTTCGCGGACATGAAGAATTCCTCGGATTACCGCCAGGGCTCCCCCATCCTCGCGGCTCGCTTTCTCGAGGAATTCGTCGGCGAAGGTCCCTGGGCGCACCTGGACATCGCCGGCACCGCCTACCTCGAGCGCGGCCGCGACGACTACTACGACCGCGGCGGCGCCACCGGCTACGGCGTGCGGCTGCTCTCGGAACTCGCGCGCCGGCTCTCGGCGACCTAGTGCTCTTCCTGTGAACTTCGACCTCTCCGAAGAGCACGAGCTGCTGCGACGCACGGTGCGCGAGTTCGCCGAGCAGCGGATCGGGCCCGTGGCGGAGGAGCTGGATCGCGAGCACCGCTTTCCCTACGAGATCGTCGCCGAGCTCGCCGAGCTCGGGCTCATGGGTATTCCCATTCCCGAGGAGTACGGCGGCGGAGGCGGCGACACGCTCTCGTACACGCTTGCGATCGAGGAGCTCACGCGCATCGACTCCTCCGTTGCGATCACGGTCGCGGCGCATACCTCGCTCGGGACGATGCCGATCTTCCTGTTCGGAAACGAGGAGCAGAAGCGGGAATGGCTCCCCGAACTCGCCTCCGGCGAGAAGCTCGCGGCCTTTGGGCTCACCGAGCCCGACGCGGGCTCGGACGCCGGCGCGACGCGCACGACGGCCGAGCCCGGCGACGGAAAGTGGGTGGTGAACGGCTCCAAGATCTTCATCACAAACGCCGGCACGGACATCTCAGCCTGCGTGACGATCACCGCGAAGACCGGCGACGAAGAGATCTCGAACCTGATCGTGCCGAACGGGACCGAGGGGTACGAGATCTCGGCGCCGATGCGCAAGATGGGCTGGAACGCGGCGGACACGCGCGAGCTCTCCTTCCGGAACTGCCAGGTTCCGGAGGAAAACCTGCTCGGAGAGCGCGGGGCGGGCTACCGCCAGTTCCTCGAGATCCTCGACGGCGGGCGCATCTCGATCGCAGCAATGGGCCTCGGTCTCGCTCAGGGCGCTTACGACCTCGCCGCAGCCTATGCCCGCGAGCGCCAGCAATTCGGCCAGCCGATCTCGAAGTTCCAGGCAATCCAGTTCAAGCTCGCCGACATGGCAACCGAGATCGAGGCCGGGCGCGGACTGGTCTACAAGGCCGCGTGGCTGAAGGACCAGGGACGGCCATTCGCGCAGGCCGCGGCGATGGCGAAGCTCTACACCGGCGAACTCGCTCACCGGGTCGCGAACCAGTCGCTGCAGATCCACGGCGGCTACGGCTACATGGACGAGTACGCGATCTCGCGCCTCTACCGCGACCAGAAGGTGCTCGAGATCGGCGAGGGGACAAACGAGGTGCAGCGGCTCGTGATTGCCCGTCACTTAGGGTTGTGATCGCACGCTCTACGCGGGGTCGTCAGGTTTCTCCTATCCGACTTGGAAGGGAGGCTTCTACCCGGTTGACACGCGGCCGGAGGAGTTCCTCCGCTTCTACTCGGAGCGCCTGCCGTCCGTCGAGCTGAACACGACCTTCTACCGGCTGCCCGCCGAGGGCCAGTTCGAGCGCTGGGCCGAGCAGACGCCCGAGACCTTCCGCTTCGCCTTGACGATGACGAGAGGAGCGATGTCGTTCGCCCGCGTCGAAGGCGTGGATGCCTTCGCGCAGACCGCCGGTATCCTCGGCGAGCGGCTCGGCCCCGTACGGATCAAGGTGCCGCAGGCGCGGGACGACGGCTTCCTCCGCCTGCTGCTCGATTCGCTCTCCCCCACGCTTCGCTGGGCGCTCGACTTCCGCCACGAATCGTGGTCAGAGCCTGACGTCCAGCCCCTTCTCGACGAGCGCGGCATCGCGCGGGTGGGCTCCCTCGACGGTGCGCCGTTCTCGTACCTGCGTCTCCGCGATCCGCCGTACGACAACGTGAGCCTCGCCGCCGTCGCCGAGAACGTGCAGCCCGCGCTGGAGCAGGGACGGGACGTGTACTGCTACTTCCGCCACGAGGACGAGCCGACCGCGCCGCTCTACGCCGAGCGCTTGCTCGAGCTCGTCGGGCGGTCGGCGAGCCGGTAGACGAAGCGCAGGGCCTGCCAGGTCTCGTCGATCGAGCAACTCTTGTTGTCCACGAGCCCTGTGTCGAGGCCGACTTTCTGCACGGCCTCGAACGACAGGTCCGTCTCGACCTTCGCCGACTTCTTCGGCCAGGCCACCCAGAGACCGCCGTCCGGCTCCAGCCGCCGGGCGAGCACCGGGAAATGGCGGATGAGCTCTCCCTGGCGCGTGGCAAAGACGACGACGACGTCGAGCTTTCCCCTCGTGCGCGGCGAAACGTCGATCGCCTCGGCGAAGCCCTGAGGCGCGCCCTGGAGCGCGACGCGCGAGCCCTCCCTGATGCCGAGCTTCTTCGGGAGCGGCGTCTGGGAGTAGTCCTTGTGCATCCTCGGGAAGATTGTCGCGCCTCCCTCCGTCTGGTGAGCATGTACAGCCCCCATACCCACCTGGCAATCTCCCACGAGCGTCACTCGGACCTGCTTCGCGAGGCGCACAAGCGCGAACTCGCGCGGCTCGTCCCGGACAACCGGCCCAGCCTGCTGAGCCGCATCCGCAGCCTCATCGGCCTGCGGAGCGTCAAGCAGCCGCGGCCAGTCGCCCGGCCGGTCTAACTGACGCGCTCGGTCGCATAGCCCCACTCGGCCAGGCGCTCGAGCAGCTCGTCGCAGTGCTCTTCGTCTCGCGTTGCGAGAGTGAGCTCCACCTCCGTCCCAATCACGGGCAGGTCGATTCCTTCCCGGTGGTGCTCGACGGAGAGGACGTTCACCCGCTCGTCCGCGATCAGGCTTAGCAGGCGCGCGAGCGCGCCGGGCCGGTCGTCGATCTTCGCCCGGATGACGAGGAACCTGCCCGCCTGGGTGAGACCGTGGCGAGCGATCTCGATCAAGAGTGTTGCGTCGATGTTGCCCCCCGAGAGGAGGGCGCAGGCAGGCCCGTTGCCTCGCACCTTGCCCCCAAGGACAGCCGCGACTGAAGCGGCACCCGCGCCCTCGACCACGAGCTTGACGCGCTCGAGCAGCAGCACGATCGCCTGAGCGATCTCGCGATCACTCACGGTCACGATCTCGTCGAGCCTGTCGGCGAGGATCCGCCTGGTGAGCTCGCCGGGCTTCTTGACAGCGATGCCGTCCGCGATCGTGTGCCCGGGTTCACCGTCGCCTGCAAACGGTGCGCAGTTCTCCGCCTGGACGCCGACGATCTTGACCTCCGGGCGGAGCTCGTTGAGGGCAAGAGCGATTCCCGACGCGAGCCCTCCTCCGCCGATGGGCACGACGAGCGTCTCGAGCTCGCCGACCTGCTCTGCGATCTCGAGTCCGAGCGTCCCCTGGCCCGCGATCACGACCTCGTCCTCGAAGGCATGGACGAGCGTCGCGCCGGCGTCTACCCGCTCCTGCGCGGCCACGTCGGCCTCGTCGAAGCCGTCGCCGACCAGGACGACCTCCGCGCCGTAGCTGCGGGTCGCGTCCACCTTTGCCATCGGAGCGTCCTGGGGCATGAAAACGGTCGCCGTCACACCGGCCTCGCGCGCGGCGAGAGTCACGGCCTGGCCGTGATTCCCGGCGCTCGCCGTGACGACGCCTGCGACGCGCTCCTCGTCGGTCAGCGTCGCGATCTTGTTGACGGCGCCGCGAATCTTGAACGAGCCAGTGCGCTGCAGGTTCTCCGCCTTGAGCATGACGGGCCGACCGCTCCGCCGAGAAAGCGTCTCTGACGCGAAAACCGGCGTGACGCGCGCCAGCGCGCCGATCCGCGAGCGCGCGGCGGCGATGTCAGCGAGCGTCGGGCCTGTTCGGATCGCCATCAGAGCTCATTTTGAACACCTTCTCGAGGATCTCGCGGACCGCTGTCAGTGGATCGAGCTCGCGCCGCTGGACTTCGCCGAGGAGCCGCTGGAGCTCTGGATTGTCCGTCACGGCCTGCTCGAGGTGGCTCTTCGCCCTTGCACTGGCGACCGCAAAGACCTCGCCGGCGAGGTGCTGTGCGCGGCGCTCGGCTAACAACTGGTTCTCCTCCAGATAACGGCGGTGTTGCTCGATCTCCTCCCAAAGCTCCTCGATACCCTCGCCCTTCAGCGCCTCGGTGAGGACGATCGGCGGCCGCCAGCCCTCGTCCGTGTCCAGCGCGAGAATCGAACGCACCTCGTTCACCATCGTCTTGGCCGCGGGATGTTCACGCTTGTTGACCGCGATCACGTCCGGAATCTCCATGATTCCCGCTTTCAGCGCCTGGATGGAGTCGCCCGAGCCGGGCATGAGGACCAGTAGGACGGTGTCCGCGATGGTGATGATCTCGACCTCGCTCTGGCCGGCCCCGACAGTCTCGAGGAAGAGGAGATCCTTCCCGGCCGCGTCGAGGAGCAGCGCTGCTTGGAGCGTCGCCTCCGCGAGTCCTCCGAGGTGACCGCGCGTCCCCATCGAGCGGATGAAGACCTCGGGGTCGAGGAAATGATCGGCCAGGCGAATGCGGTCGCCGAGGAGAGCTCCCCGCGTGAAGGGGCTGGACGGGTCGACGGAGATCACCCCGACGCTTCGGTCCTGCGCGCGAACGTGGCGAACGAGAGCGCTGATCAGGCTTGATTTCCCCACGCCGGGCGGGCCGGTGACGCCTACCGCGTACGCCTTCCCGGTCTCGGGATAGACCTGCTTGATCAGCTCATAGGCGCGCGCGTCCGAGCTCTCGATCAGCGTGATCGCCCGCGCGAGCGCCCGGCGATCACCGCTGCGGACGCCCTCGACCAGCCGCTCGACCGTCCAGCCGCGAGTCAATCGCTTGCCGGCAGGGCGTCGCCCGGCCTCGTCTCCGGCGTCACGCCCCGCACGAGCACGAACCCGACCAGGGCGCCCAGGGCCGTGAGGCCCGCCGAGATCCCCCAGACGGCCCGCGCGCCAATGGCGTTTGTCAGCGGGCCGGCGACGACCATTCCCAGACCGAGGACGCCGTACCCGACGCTCATGACTACGGTGAAGGCACGCCCGCGCAGCCGGTCGGGCGCTCCGCGCTGCACGAGCAGCGCGTTGGTGACGACCGCCACTCCGTTTCCTGCGCCGGCGGCGATGACGACGAGCGCCGCCACCCAAACGTTCGGCGCGACCGCCGCCGCTCCGAAGCCCAGCGCCATCAGCGCGATCGAGACCGCGTACGGGACGGCCAGGCCCCGCTGAGAGACCCAGCTGCCGCCGAAGAGACTGCCGGCGACGAGCCCCAGGCCCGTGGCGCCGACGAGCAGTCCGTAGCCGAAGTCGCCTCCGTTGAAGACCTCCGTGGCGAGAAAGTACTCCGAGACGTTCACGCCTGCGTTGGCGAGCATGACGATGCTCCAGGCGACGAGGACGGTCAGGAGCGCGCGAGAACGAACCGCGAGCGCGAGCCCTTCGGTGATGTCCTTCCATCCTCCGCGGCTGGGTGCGCGGTCGGCCTCCTCGAAGCGCTGCCGGATGCGGAGGATGAGGACGGCCGAGGCGGCGAAGCTCACCCCGTTGACGATGTAAGCGACGTCAGGGCTCGTGGCCGCGACGAGCGCGCCGCCGACCACCGACCCGATCGTCCAGGTGAGGTTGTCGGCGGTCTGGAGGATGCCGTTCGCCTCTGGCAGGTCGCGGTCGGAGACGAGGTTCGGGAGTCCGGCGTACACCGCCGGCCGGAAGAGGCTCGTGGCAATGCCAGCAACAAGTGCGAGCAGGATGATCTGGAGCGCGCTCGTCGTGAACGGGAGCGCGAAGAAGACGCCTGCCCGCACCGCGTCCGAGACCACGAGGATCCAGCGCCGCGAGACGCGATCGATGAGACGGCCGGCGAAGAAGCCGATGACGATGATGGGGAGAAACTCGACGATCAGGAGCGCGCTGACCCAGTTCGCGTCGTCCGTGCGCCCACCGACGTCGATGACGAGAGCGACGAAGGCGAGCCACGTCCCGATGCTCGAAGCGAGTGTCGCGAGGAACAGCAGGCGAAAGGCCGGAGCGTCCTTCAGAAGGCCGAGGCGAGCCCTCCTGATCCCCCGCATCACGGTCCGCACCGTAGCACCGAGACCGTGACGCCAAAAGCCCTCAAAGGGCGGTTTTCGCGCTTTCCAGGACCCGTTCGAGCGCAGCCGTGAAGAGGTCGTTCTCCTCGCGCGTCCCGACCGTCACCCGGATCGCGCCGGGGGCGCCGAAGGGGCCGAGCGGCCGCACGATCACGCCTTCGCGGAGCAGTGCCTCGAAGACCGGCCGCGCGTCCTCCCCCACTTCCACATAGACGAAGTTGGCCACCGCCGGGGTGGCGACCGTCAGGCCGAGTCCGGCGCAGGCCTCGGCGAGCTGAGCACGTCCCTCCGCGGTCAGGGCGCGGCGACGGGCGATCTCCTCGTCGTTCCCGAGACTCGCCAGGGCGGCGTCCTGCGCCGACTGGTTGATGTCGAAGGCGTTGCGAACCTTGCCGACGGCCTCGACGACGTCCGCCGGGCCGATCCCGTACCCCACCCGAAGACCGGCGAGCCCGTAGATCTTCGAGAAGGTGCGAAGGACGAGGATGCGCCGTCCCGCCTTGACATGCTCCTCGACCCCGTCCGGATAGCTCCGCTCGTCGACGTACTCGAAGTATGCCTCGTCGAGAACGGTGAGCACATGCCGCGGAACGCAGTCGAAGTACGCCTCGACGTCGGCCCGCGAGATCATCTTCCCGGTCGGGTTGTTCGGATTGCAAAGGTAGACGATCTTCGTTCGCGGGCCTATCTCGCCCAGGATGCGCTGGACGTCGTAGCTGTGGTCCGTGAGCGGGACACGCTTCGGCTCGGCTCCGAGCTTGATCGCGTCGAGGACATAGCTCGGGAAGGAGGGCCAGCCGCAGACTATGTCGTCGCCGGGATCGAGCACCGCGAGCGAGAGGTACATGACCACCGCATCCGCTCCGGCCGCGACAGCGACGTTCTCGAACTCGACGCCATGCTTCTCCGCGAGGGCCGTGCGGAGCCTATAGGCGCCGCCGTCCGGATAGCGGTTCAGGTCCGGCGCACCGCGCGCGATAGCCTCGAGCGCCTCCGGAAACGGGCCGAACTGGCCTTCGTTCGACGCCAGCTTGACCACGCGCTCGAGGCCGAGCTCGCGCTGCACCTCTTCCACCGGCTTGCCCGGCTCATACGGAATCAGCGGACCGATGGCTGTTCGAAAGAGGGGCTCGTCGGCCATGGCCTAATCTTTTCAGCAATGAGCGAGCTCGGTCTCTTCCCGCTGAACCTCGTGCTCCTCCCCGGAGAGCAGGCTCCCCTGCACGTCTTCGAGCCGCGCTACAGGGAGCTGATCGGGGAATGCCTGGACGAAAACGAGGAGTTTGGGCTCGTGCTCGCGGACGACGACGGGATCCGCGAGGTGGGCACGCGCGCGGGGGTGATCGAGGTGGTGGAGCAATTCGAGGACGGCCGGTTGAACGTCGTCGTCGAGGGCCGGGAGCGCTTCCGGCTCGTGGAGCTCACGGAGGGCCGCGCGTTCGCCACCGCCGAGGTGGCCGACCTGGACGACGACGGCGAGGAGCCGACCGAGGACGAGGTCGCGCAATGCCTGGCCGCGTACGACCGCGTCGTGAAGGCGGCCGAGGCGGAGCTCGAGGAGCTCGATCTCGACGCCGAATCGATCGCCTTCCAGATCGCCGCCCGGGTCGACTTCGGCACCGAGGTGAAGCAGGGCCTCCTCGAGCTCCAGTCGGAGCGCCAGCGCGTGCTCCAGCTCGCGCCGATGCTGAACCAGGCCGCGGACGCGGTGAAACGCGACAGGGAGATCCGCGAGCGAGCGTCCGGCAACGGCCGCGTCGAACCGATATAGGAGGGCATGGCCGCGTCGCGGCGCTATTCGGCTCGAATGCCATGCACCGGGCGACCGGCGGCCTCCCAGGCGTAGTAGGAAGCGCTGGGCCCGAACTCGGGCTCGTAGTTCACCACGCGCGGGTTGCGGCCAACGTCCTTGGCCCGCTGCGCGTGGCGGAGGAGATTCGGGTCGTCACGATGCTCCCAGACCAGGATGAGGTGAGCGGCCGTCATGAACATCGCCACGAACGAGCAGCCGCTGGCCGGGCACGGGAACGGATCCGTGGCCACGCAGAACCAGCCGGCGTGGTCGGCGCTCGAATCGTCTGTCCAGAGCTCCTCCTCGACCTCGAGCTCGACCGCCTCGTACGTCCCCGGCTCGATCACGCGAGCTCCTTGGCCATGAGGATCGCGTCGACGAGCTCCGCCCCGCGGCGATAGTGGCGGCGCCTGAAGCCCTCATGCTCATAGCCCAGCCCCTCGTAGAGCGCGATCGCCGCCTCGTTGTGCGGAAACACGTGGAGCTCGAGCTTGTGCACGCCGACCTGCCGCGCCCAGCGCTCGGCCTCCACCATGAGGGCCGTTCCCACGCCGAGGCGGCGATGTTCACGGTCGACCATCAAGCCGACATCCGCGACGTGATCGCTCGCGGGATGCGGGTCACGCGCGATCGAGAGGCGGCCAATGATCGTCCCGTCCGTTTCCGCAACGAAGACGGCAGCGTCCGGGTGGCGACGGATCGAGCGCAGGTAGCGGCGCTCTTCCCCCGTGGTACGCCACTCGCCGCCGGTGATCAGCCAGCCTTCCTCCTCACCGCCGACGTCGCGCGCCAGCTCCACTAGCCGTGCCGCATCGCCGGGCTCGGCAGGTCGAACCCTCACTCCACTACCACTCCGGCCCCGCCCCGGCGGGGATCTCCGGCCGCCTCGAGCTTCCCCTCCGCGTCCACAGCGACCGCCGAGGCGCCGCCGAAGTAGAGGTTCAGATCGTTCCAGCGGACGACGTCGTAACCGCGCTCTTCGAGTGCGCCGGCGACCTCGGGGTGGATCCCGCCCTCGAGGTTCAGGTGCTCCCCCTCGAGGTGGATTCTCGGCTCCGCGAGCGCCGCTTGCACTGGGAGGCCATGCGCGACGACGTTCGCGACGATCTGGAGGATGGCGGCCCTGAGTCGGATCGAACCGGCGCTTCCGACCACCAGGCGAGGACGGCCGCCGGCCAGGACGATCGACGGCGCCATCATGCTGGTCATCCTCTTCCCGGCGCCCAGTCTGCGGTCGCCGACGTTCAAATCGGTCTCGCCGAGCATGTTGTTCATGTGGACGCCCGTCCCGGGAACGATCACGCCCGAGCCGCAGCCGGTCGATGCGGAGAGAGAGGCGGCGTTTCCGGCCGCGTCGACCACGGAGATATGTGTCGTCGAAGGGGCGCCGGCGGGCTCACGTGCCGTCGCGCTTCCGCGTGTGCGGGCCCGCCGAGCGGCGGCCACCACGGCCGGCTCGGCAAGCAACCGGTCCGCGAGACCTCCACGGTAGAGGCTGCGCAGGAATCCGCCGGCCCGCGCACGGGTCGCCTCCCGCATCACCTCAGTGAGGGCAGACACGCCGGCGAGGCTCCCAGGTGGCCCGGGCGTCCCGAGCCGGTCGAGCACGCTGAGCGCAAAGCCGATCAGGAGACCGCCTGAAGACGGCGGCGGGTTCGAGACGAACCCGTGGCCGTGGTATTGGACGCGAACCGGCCGACGACGTATGACACGGTATTCCGCGAGGTCGGTCTCGCTGACGAGGCCGCCGCGCTCCCGAACGGCCTCGCTGATCGCTCGAGCGAGCGGACCGCGATAGAAGGCAGCCGCGCCCTCCCTTGCAAGGAGGTCAAGCGTGTCCGCGAGGTCGCTTTGCACGAGCCGGTCTCCGCCGGTGAGCGGCCCACGCTCGCCGTACACCCGCCGGCCCTCGTCCTCGGCTCGAAGCGCGACGTCCAGAATCGAATGGAGGAAGGCCTGCGGAGGGTTGAGCTCGATCCCGTCCCGTGCGACCTCGGCAGCCGGCGCAACGAGTTCTCCCCAGGGAAGGCGCCCGTACAGCCGGTGAGCCTCGCCGAGACCGGCCACCGAGCCAGGTACCGCACACGAAGCGCCGCCGATCCGGAAGAGTTGGGTCGTGTGCGCGTCGAAGGGGACCTCGATCTCATCCATCGCCGCCGCCGCGTGCCCCTCGAGGCCGCGGCCGGGAAGCGCGACGAAGAAGTCGAGCAGCCGGTCGCTGTGATCTGACGCGCGGTGGACGAGCATGAAGCCGCCGGCGCCCGGCCCCGTGAGGGGGCTCTCGACCACCCAGGAGACGAAGCCGGCCGCCACACAAGCGTCGACGGCGTTTCCGCCGGCTTCGAGGATCCGCGCGCCCGCCTGCGCGGTCGCCGGGTGACCGGCCGCTACTGCGCCTTTCATGCTGTTGAGGTTAGCGCCCGAAAGGCGAAGTTCTAAAGCTCGCGGAGGAAGCTCGGCGGCTCGAGAGAGTCACCATCGCCCACCGCAGTGGGCCGGTAACCGGGCACCCCGAGCCCGGTAGCGATCACCGTGACCCAGATCTGGCCGGCCAGGCGCTCGTCGATCGTGGCGCCGAAGATGATGTTGGTCTCCTCCGTGGAGGCCTCGCGGACAACTTCCGCGGCCTCGTTCACCTCGAGCAACGTAAGGTCGTCCCCGCCCGCGATGGAGAGAAGGATTCCGCGTGCGCCGACGATCTCGGTGTCGATGAGCGGCGAGCGAAGTGCCCGGCCGGCCGCATCGCGGGCGCGGCTTTCGCCGGTGGCGAAGCCGATCCCCATGATCGCCGAGCCGGCGTCCTGCATGATCGTGCGCACGTCGGCAAAGTCGAGGTTGATGAGGCCGGGCATCGTGATCAGGTCGCAGATGCCCTGGACACCCTGGCGAAGGACGTCGTCCGCGATCCGGAAGGCATCGAGCATGGAGGTGGTGCGCTCGAGTACCTCGAGCAGGCGGTCGTTGGGGATCACGATGACCGTGTCGCACACCTGACGGAGCTCGGCGATGCCGCTCTCGGCCTGTGCGCGGCGTCGGGTGCCTTCGAACCGGAACGGGAGCGTGACGATCCCCACTGTGAGCGCTCCGACCTCCTTGGCAATTCGGGCCACGACGGGCGCCGCACCGGTCCCGGTGCCACCGCCCTCGCCGGCGGTCACGAAGACCATGTCCGAGCCGCGCAGAACGTGTTTGATCTGGTCGTAGCCCTCCTCGGCAGCCTTTCGTCCAAGGTCGGGGTCGGCGCCGGAGCCGAGACCCTGGGTGAGCTCGCGACCGATGTGGAGCTTGATCGGCGCTTCGCACATGCGCAGCTGCTGGATGTCCGTGTTCACTGCGATGAACTCGACCTGGGAGATCCCCGCCTCGATCATGCGGTTGACCGCATTCAGGCCGCCGCCGCCGACGCCCACGACGCGGATGACGGCGAGGTATGCCGCAGACTCGGGACGCGGCGTGCGGTGAAGACGCGGTGCGGCTTCGCTCAGCCTGGAGACCGGCGGCTCTTCATACCGGCGCTCTGACGGCGGCGCGGCGGCCGGAGCGGCAGTGGTCGAGGCAGGCTCGGGCGGACCGGCAGGGGTGGGAGCAGGCTCGGGCGCTGCGGAGAGCGTGCGCTCGGCAGGCTCCGGCGCAGCGTGCTCGACCGTGGCGGCGTCGGCCTCGCTCGGCTCGGGCTCGCCTCCGCTCTCGGCACGTTCTGCCTGGCGCTGCGCAGCCTCGGTCGCCTTGAAGAGCTCCGCTAGCGGGCCCTCACGCATGCTGGCGCGGCGTCGCGCCATTGAGCACCTCCTTCGCGAGATCCCTGTACGCCTCGGCAGCCGAGCCCGAGGGGTCGTACTTCAGCACCGAGCTTCCCTGCACGGGCGCCTCGGCGTAGCGAACTGTCTTGCGAATGCGTGTGTCGAAGACCAGATCGCCGAAATTCTCCTTCAGCATCTCGATGGCTTCCCGGCCGTGGACCGTCCGCGAGTCATACATCGTCGGCAGGATCCCGTAGATGTCGACGACCGGATTGAGGTTCTCCCGGATCATCGTCAGCGTGTTCTCGAGCTGGACAAGCCCGCGCAACGAGAGGTACTCGCACTGCACCGGCACGATGACCCCGTCCGAGGCGGTGAGCGCGTTGATCGTCAGCAGGCCGAGCGACGGCGGCGTGTCGATGAGGATGTAGTCGTAGCGGCTCCGCACTGGCAGGAGCCCTTTCTGGAGAGCGCGCTCACGCCCGATCATGCTGGCCAACGCGAGCTCGGCACCGGCAAGGTCGATCGACGAAACGGCGATGTCGACCTCGGCGCGATGAATCACTTCCTCGATCGGAAGCGAATGGACCAGGACGTCGTACATCGAGCGCTCGACCGTGTCAGGGTCCATTCCCTGACTCATGGTCAGGTTCCCTTGCGGGTCGAGATCGACTACGAGGACGTTGAAGCCCTTTTCCTTGAAGGCGACCGCGAGGTTGATCGTGGTCGTCGTCTTGGCCACGCCACCCTTTTGATTGGCGAAGGCGATGACCTGGCCCAGCGTCGCTCCTTTAGACGTGGACGTCCGCTTGCGCGGACGCGTGAGAATTCCGGTTAGGCCCATGCGGGCTCCTGTTTCGGGTCAGGTTAGCACAATCCTTCCCCTGCACATAAAGGGAAAATGCCCGGAAATGCGCGTCGTCGCTCAGTGGCTGAGCGCCAGCAGCGACAGCATCTCGAAGCACGCGTTGGCGGCCACGAACGAGGTCACGGCCGCAGGATCGAACGGCGGACTGACCTCGACGCAGTCGAACCCACGAAAGTCGAGGCCGGCCAGCGAGCGGATGTAGGTCAGCGCCTCGCGGCTCGAGGGCCCTCCTACCTCCGGCGTCCCCGTTCCGGGGGCGAACGCCGGGTCGACGAAATCGACGTCGAACGAGAGGAAGCACGGCGCCTCGCCGACGCGCTCGCGGACGCGTTCGGAGAAACCACCTGGCCCCAGAGCGGCGAGCTCCTCGTAGGGAATGGCGTCCATGCCGAAGTCGCGCGGGAGGTCCGCGTCTGCGGCAGCCGACAGCGATCCCCGCAGGCCGGCCTGCACGGAGCGACCCGGGTCGACGAGGCACTCTTCGATCGCTCGCCGGACAACGCTCCCGTGGAAGAGCTTCTGCCCGAAGTACTCGTCCCAGAGGTCATGGTGCGCGTCGAGCTGGATCAGGGCCAACGGTCCGTGCACGGCCGTGAGCGCGCGGAGCTCCGCGAGCAGGATTGAGTGGTCCCCGCCCAGACAGAGGGTCGTGACCCCGGCGCGAGCGACCTCCTCGAGGGCGGCTGCCGACCGCTCGAGCGAGTCGACGGTCGAACCGGGCACGGTCGGCACGTCCCCGTAGTCGACGAGCGAGAGCTTCTCGACGACGTCCACACGGAGTAATGGGTTGTAGTTCCGCAGCATGACCGACGCGCTCCGGATCCCCTCGGGGCCGAAGCGTGCGCCGCTCCGGAAGGCGACAGCCCCATCGGTCGGGATGCCGACTACCGCGACGTCCACCCCGTCGAGCTCCCGCACGTGCGGGAGCCGCATGAACGTGCGCGGGCCGGAGAATCGCGGCATCTCGAACGCGTCCGGCGGCCCTAGCGGGTCATGTGCGGGCGCGATTATACGGCGCTCCCGGCAATCACCTCCTCCACCTCCCCCATGCCGGCGCGACAACGGTCAAGCGCCGCTCGCGCGTCGTCCAACCCCTCGGGCCGCTCGCTCGCGAGCCAGCGTTCCCCGTCGGACAAGAGAGCGCGCACCTCGCCCAGCAACACGGCTGGCGGAGCTCCGCCTCCGCGAAGCTTTTCGATCCGTTCGAGCCGCTCGAGCACACGCCTGGCCTCGTCCATGGGACGAAGCTAGCTCTACTAAGCGCGCGTGTGTGTGTCGGTCCGCGCCGGGTCCCGCGCGGGTCTTCGACAATCCCGCAAATAGGCTCCGAGGGCGAGGAGACCTCCGGCCCCCGCCACGGCGACAATCCCCCAGTCACCCCCGCTGAAGGCGGCCAGTAGAACGGCGAGCAAGACGCCCACGCGAAGGCCGATGCAGCGGCGACGCCGGAGACGCTCGGCCGACGTCATCCTGCAGCGGCGACGCGCGCGGCGGCGGTCAGCTGCGGCCGTGGCCGCAGGCCGATGAGCGCCTCGTCAAGCTCCCGGACGAGCTCTCCGCGCGACTCGTGAAGGAGCGTCTCCACGAGGGTCCGGCGCACGGCATCTTCGGCGCGCGCGCCCGGACCGTCGCCGTCCAGGAGCGCACGGAACGCCGTGAGAAGCTCGCTGCGCTCGCGCGCGGTTTCGCCGAGCAGAACGGAAGCGCGCATTGCGGCAGCCCAAGGGCCCTCGTCACATCCGAGCAGTGCCTCGAGTGCCTCGCGCAGCTCGTCGGCGCGCATCGGGCCTTCGTGGAAGAGCGCCAGCTCCCACCGCTCGAGAGCTTCGAGCAAGTCGGGCGCGTCGGGTGCCTCGGCGAGGCGGGTCTGCAGAGCGGCTGCCAGACGGGCGCGAAAGGGGTCGAGGCGCGTCGGCTCGCCGGGTGGAATCTGGGCCGCGAGGGGCGGGACCGGCCGCACCCCGTAGGGGCGCCAGTCGAGCCGCTCGAAGAGAACGGGGCCTGCGGCGATTGCCCCAGGAGTGGCCAGCCGCAGTGCGCTCACGGCGAGCCCGAACTCATGAGCAGCGTCCGGCGCCTGGCACGCGGTCTCGTCGAGGTCGCGCTCGAGCTCGAGCACGAGCGTGCGGTCGACCTCCCGCCCGAAGTCCCGCGGAAGCAGCCGATTCGCCTCCGGCCAGGAGGCGGTGAGCTCCCCGCTAGCAGCCGGCCTGACCCGAAGGCCGCGCCCGAGCTCGATCGTCCCTCCCGCGGTCAGCCCGACGAGCGGTGCGAGGGCGGCGTAGGCGCGACGGTCGCCGAAGAGCGAGCGCTCGAGCTCTGCGTAGGAGCGCTCGAAGACCGCATCTTCCCAGTCGAAACCTGAGCACTGCTCCGCCGTTCGAACCAAGAGGGGCAGGAGAACGGTGCGCCGGAGAGCTTCGTCCTCGCCGACGCCGTCCCCTGCGTGGGCCTGCGCGAAGATGCCGGCCGCGGGCTCGTCCTTCAGGACCGTCAGGGCCTCGCGCGCGTCGTCGCGGAGGCCAAGCCGCTGAGCGTACGCCTCGACGAACCTGCCGACGAGGGGGCGGTACTCGTACAGCGTGGGGCGGTTCGGGCCACCGTGCTCTGCCAGGGCAACCGGGATGTCCGCGCCTCGCTCGATCTCGGCCCCCAGCTCGAAGAACGCGCCCAGGCAGAACGCACGCAGGGCGCGGAAGAGGTCGGCAGAGCGGGGCGCCGTGGACACGGGCGTTCCACGTTACGAGCCGGCGGGCTCCGTTCCTGCCTGACAGGACGGACACCAGTACGCCATCCGGGCATGTTCGCCCTGCGGCCGCGAGCGAATCGTCGTCCCACAGCGACGGCACGGCCGGCCGACTAGCCGGTACACCGAATTGCCTCGACGTCCGCTTCGCATGAGGCGGGAAGCGGCTTGCAAGACCTCCCTCAGCTCGGCATCGGAGAGCTCGTCCAGGCGGGCCCAAGGGGAAAGCGAGACCTCGAAGAGAGCCTCGGCCTTCCATTTGTTGCCGATTCCGGCGACGAGGGTCTGGTCGAGCAGCGCATCGCCGAGCTCACGGGTCCGGTCCGTACGACGGAAACGCTCGAGCATGGATTCCACCGCAGGCGGATCGATCATGATGTCCGGCCCCAGGCGCGCGAGCCGACTCGTCCCCAACTCGAGGACCGGGCCGTTCCGTTGCACGGCCTGCCACTCTCCAGCCCGAAGCACCAGCCACGGCCTGCCGAAGACCGGTTTGCCGACAGGTTGCACGAGCCAGCGCCCGTGCATCCGGAGGTGACTGCGGACGACGAGCCCGCCCTCGAACGTCAGCAGGAGATTCTTGCCGCGCGCCTCGACGCGCTCGAGGCGCTTCCCGTCGATTCGCTCGGCGATTCCGAGGAGCACCGCCCGCGGATGAGCCGACTCGGCTTCGACCACCTCGCCCTCGAGCAGCCGTAGCCGCTCCGCGGCCCGGTGAAGTGCGTCGCCCTCAGGCATGGGGGTCGCGATAGGAAAGGATCCGTTCCGGCCGAAGCTCGATGAACGCGACCGCCCAGTCCGGTGTCTGCCCGTGTCGGGTGCGCCAGCGCTCGTCGAGCCGCTCCCGGACGACGTCGAATGCAGCGCCCTCATGGAGCGTCACCGGCCCCTCCACCGTCAGCGCAGAGTGTCGCTCGGTGCGCTGGCCGTCGGCGAGCACGAGTGAAGCCCATGGATTTGTCCGGAGGTTCCGAAGGCGCACGCTCGCGACCGTTGCAATCCAGAAAGCCCCGTCTTCGAGCGAGAAGGCAATCGGCGTGGCGTGAGCGCGGCCGTCCGGTCGCGCCGTCGCGAGGACGCCGTATACGAGGCGCTCGAGGAAGTCGCGGAGTTCCGCACTGCGTAGTGAGGATTCTTCAGGCCACGCGCCACGGACGCTGCCTCCGGCACGGGCGTAGCTCTGCCGCTGAACCTCGAGGAGCTCCTCGAGGTCCGCGTCCGTCATGACCGGAGGACGGCGCGGCGCGGGCCGGCGAGGAAGCCCGCCTCGAGGAGGAGGGGCATGATCTTGGTCTCGCCCACCGCTCGTCCATCGAAGCGCTCCACCGCCAGCCTCTTGAGGCGCATCCGCGGCATGTTCTCCACGAGGGCAGCAAGTGCCTCCCGAAGCCACCCTTCGTCCGGATCTCGGAGCGGGACGAGCGAGCGGCCACCCCGCTCGACGAACAGCGCCGGGCTGCCGTCGAGGAGCACTACGTATGCACCGGCGACCCGCGCCGCGCGCGCACCCGCCCGCTTCGGCCATGAAAGCGCGGCCCCGAACGGCTGAGCCGGATCGGCCGCGGCCAGTACGAGGGTGGTCTCATCGGACGTGCGGTCTCGCAGCCGCTCGACCGCTCCCGGAAGCGCAAACTGCGCCCCGCCCAGCCCTTCGACGAAGTACCCGCGCCGGCAGGTGCCGAGGATCTCCAAGCGTCGCAGCTCGCGGTAGACGGGGGCGTAGCCGCCCGGGATCCCCTCCGCCCGCACACCGTCACGCGTGACGATTCCCTGGCGCTCGAGCAGTAGCTCGGCCAGCGTCCGCGGGTCCGGTTCGCCCGGGAAAAGACCGGCCGTCGAGGACCAGCGACCCTGTGTCGCCGTGATGGCATCCGCGCGCTGCCGCGAGAAGCGGCGTGGGCGCCGATCCTGGCGGGGCGTGGCGAACCGCCGCTGCGCTCGAAGCGGCTGCCAGGCATCGTTCGTCACCTCGCCTGCCCAGACGAGATCCCAGAGAGCCGGCATCAGCGCCTCGGACTCGAGCCCAGTCTCCCGCAGGAGGTCGAACCAGAAGAGCGCGCCGGTCCGGAGCGCCTCGCGGACGCGATCGTGCTCCATGCTCTCGGCGGCGGGGAGAGCGGCCGGGCGTCCGAGCGCCGGCGCGTCCTCGCGGAAGTAGACCGCGACGCGCTCGAGGCCGGCGCCCACCCAGACCACCTCACCCGACGCCGTCAACTGATCGAGTTGCGCGGGCTCGTAGCGGGGCACGCGTCGCGGCAACACGTCCGATTCCCACAACGCGACCGGCAGGGACATTCCCTGGAGCGGAACGAGGGCTTCACGCAGGGTGGCGCGCCGGTCGAGTCCCTGCCAGGCCGGCAGGAAGCGCCCCAGGGCGGCCGGCTCGGCCGGCTCGATTTCCTTCCGCAGGGCCGCGAGGCTTGCCCGCCGCAGTCGACGCAGGACGTCGGGGTCGGACCATTCGCGCTCCGTCCCGCCGGGCCGGAGCTCGCCGCGGACCAGTCCGAGCGCAGCCAGCTTCTCCTCCGCGTCTTCGAGCGAGAGGCCGTAGCGCGCCGCCGCTTCGGCCGTCGTGAAGGGGCCTCGCCCGCGCGCGAAGCGGCGGAGGATCCAGCCAAGCGGATCGTCCCCGCCTTCGAGGTAGGCATCAGGGAGACCCGCGGGCGGCATCGCCCCGGCCGCATCGCGGTAGCGCCCGACGTCCTCAGCAGCGATGAGGCGCGGCTCGCCTCCGATCCGGATCCGGAGCGCCCGCCGCTCATTCTCGAGCTCGTCGGCAAGGCTCTCGTCGTACTCGCCCGCCCGAAGGTCCCCGCGCCGAAGCAGAAGGTCGTGCAGCTGGTCGACTGAGTGCGGCGATCCGCGCAGCTCGCGTTCCACCTGCTCGAGCGCGCGCGGGTCGATCAGGTCGCGGAGCTCCTCCTGCCCGAGCAGTTCCTTGAGCAGGTCGCGGTCGAGAGCGAGGGCCTGCGCGCGCCGCTCGGCGAGCGGCGTGTCGTCCTCGTACATGTACGTGGCGACGTAGTCGAAGAGAAGCGACGACGCGTACGGGGACGCGCTCGGAGTCTCCACCTCGACCAGGTCGATCCGCCGCTCCTGGAGCGCGGCGAGCAAGCTCTTCAGCGCCGGCAGGTCGAACACATCCTGGAGGCATTCCCGGTAGGTCTCGAGGACGACGGGGAAGTCCGCGTAGCGCCGCGCGACCTGCAAGAGCCCCTGGGCCTTCAGCCGCTGTTGCCAGAGCGGCGTGCGCTGGCCCGGTCGCCGCCGGGGGATCAGCAGCGCGCGAGCCGCGTTCTCACGGAAGCGGGCGCCAAAGAGCGCGGTCCCTCCCACCTCGGCGATGACCAGGTCCTCCAGCTCCTCGGGAGCGATGAGGACATCGTCGAGCGGCGGCGGCGACTCTGCGTCCGGGAGGTGGAGGGCGATTCCGTCGTCCGACCAGATCGCGTTCACCTCCAGCCCCAGCGATTCGCGCAGGCGGGCGGCGAGAGCGAGCGACCATGGCGCATGCACTCGCCCGCCGAACGGAGTCAGCACGCAGAGGCGCCAGTCGCCGATCTCATCCCTGAAGCGCTCCACCACGATCGTGCGGTCGGAAGGAAGCGCTCCCGTGGCAGCTTCCTGCTCTCGGAGGTAGACGAGCAGGTTCTCAGCGGCGCGCTCGTCGAGCGCATGTTCGCCTCGAAGCCGGGCACGAGCGCGCTCGTCGTCGAGCGCGACGAGCTCCCGGGCCGCCTTTCCGATCGCGTCGCCGAGCTCGTACGGCCGCCCGACGCCCTCTCCCTTCCAGAAGGGGACGGTGCCCGGGATCCCCGGAGCCGGCGAGACGAGCACGCGGTCCCGCGTGATCTCCTCGATCCGCCAGGTGGAAGCGCCGAGGAGGAACGTTTGCCCTGCGCGTGCCTCGTAGACCATTTCCTCGTCCAGCTCGCCGACCCGGCCTCCGCCGTTCACGAGATGGACTCCGAAAAGGCCCCTGTCGGGGATCGTCCCGGCATTCGTGACCGCGAGCCTCCGTGCGCCTTCACGTCCGCGCACCACGCCGCGGACGCGGTCCCAGGTGATTCGGGGTCGGAGCTCGGAGAACTCTTCCGACGGATAGCGACCGGCGAGCATGTCGAGAACGTTCTCGAGCTGCTGCCGGGAGAGATCGCGGAACGGGTAGGCACGCTTCACGAGCTCGAAGAGCTCGTCGACGGCTATCTCCTCCTCGGCGCAGACGGCGACGATCTGCTGCGCCAGCACGTCGAGCGGGTTCCGCGGAATCTGGGTCTCTTCGATCAGGCCCTCGCGCATCCGCTGGACGACGACCGCCGATTCGAGCAGGTCGGCCCGGAACTTCGGGAAGATCCGGCCCTTCGAGGGCTCGTCGAGGCGATGGCCGGAACGGCCGATGCGCTGAAGCCCACGGGCGACGGACTTGGGCGATTCCACCTGGATCACGAGGTCGACGGCGCCCATGTCGATGCCGAGCTCGAGCGACGAGGTGGCGACGAGTACCGGAATCTCGCCTTTCTTCAGCAGTTCCTCCACCTCGACCCGTTGCTCTCGGGCAAGGGACCCATGGTGCGCCCTGGCGATCTCGCGCTCTGCCAGCTCGTTGAGGCGGAGGGCGAGCCGCTCCGCCAGCCGGCGATTGTTGACGAAGAGGATCGTCGACCGGTGCTCCTGCACGAGCTCGAGCAAGGCCGGGTAGATCGACGGCCAGATCGAGCTGCCCTCGCCCGGTTCGCGCATGTCCTCGAGCGGAACGACGACGCGGAGGTCGAGCCGCTTGGCGCGACCGGCGTCCACGAGCTCTATCGGCCGGTCGCCGGAGACGAAGCGCCCGATCTCCTCCATGGGACGCTGGGTCGCCGAGAGGCCGATGCGCTGAAATTGCTCCGCGGTGAGGCGCTCGAGCCGCTCGAGGCTGAGCGCCAGATGGGCGCCGCGCTTGGAGCCCGCCACAGCGTGGACCTCGTCGACGATCACGAAGCGGACGTTCCTGAGCGTCTCCCGAGCGCGCGAGGTGAGCATCAGGAACAGCGATTCGGGGGTGGTGATGAGGATGTCGGGCGGGTGCTTGAGCATCGCCGCCCGCTCCTTGGCGGGGGTATCGCCGGTCCGAACCGCGACGGAGAGCTTCGAACCGATTCCGGCGAGCGGCCCGCGGAGGTTCCGCTCCACGTCGTAGTTGAGTGCCTTCAGGGGGCTGACATAGAGGACTTGGGTGCCCTGGCCAGGCTGCGCTTGGTCGAGCGCCCAGAGGAACGCCGCAAGCGTCTTTCCCGACCCAGTCGGCGCCTGGATGAGGGTGTGCTTGCCCGAGGCGATCGCCGGCCAGCCCTGTTCCTGCGCCGGCGTCGGCGCGTCGAAGGTGCGCTCGAACCAGTCTCGGACTGGCTGGCTGAATTGTGCGAGCGCGTCCATGGCTTCAGCCTATCGAGCGGCCAGAGGGGTGAGGAGCGGGCTTCTTATAGGGATGCACCCCATCCCACCTCCCGCTATCAGCGTAGTGAGACCGGGCGCGCGCGTGGGTCGCCGTTCCGCGAAAAACTCAGGCGGATTAGAATCGGTTTCATGGCTACGACCCGGCCGGACCGGCTCCACTTCACGGGCAACGACGAGGCCGACGCCCTCCTCGCCGAGGAGCCGCTCGCCCTCCTCATCGGGTTCGTCCTCGACCAGCAAGTTCCGATGCAGAAAGCGTTCTCGGGCCCCCTCGAGCTCAAGCGGCGCCTTGGCTTTCTCGGCGCTGTCGAGATCGCCGGCATGGATGCGGGGGAGCTCGACCGCGTCTTCCGCGAGCGTCCGGCTCTCCACCGCTTCCCCGGCACGATGGCGCAGCGGACGCAAGACCTGTGTGCCGCAATCGTGAGCGAGTACGGTGGCGACGCAGCGCGTGTTTGGAACGACGCCGAGACCGGCGCGGAGCTCGAGCGCCGCCTGCTCGACCTCCCCGGAATCGGCCCGATGAAGGCCCACTCGCTCCTCGCCATCCTCGGAAAGCGGTTCGGGGTCCGTCCCCCCGGTTGGGAAGACGTAGCTCCGAAGCATCACACCCTCGGCGACGTGGATTCGCGCGAGGCCCTCGAGGCCTACCAGGCGAAGAAGCGAGCTTACAAGGCGTCTCTCAGGGCCGAGCGGGCCGCCAGATAGCCGCACATCCCGTGCACCCCGCCGCCGGGCGGAGTCGACGCGGAGCAGAGATAAAGACCACGGGCGGGAGTCCTGTACGGCGACGACGAAACCACCGGCCGCGCGACGAGACGCCAGAGCGTCGCCGCACCGGCGTTGAGGTCGCCTCCGACGACGTTGCGGTTCCTTCGCTCGAGCTCCTTCGGCGGCAGCACGCTCCGGGCGAGAACGAGATCCCGAAAGCCGGGCGCAAACCGCTCGATCTGTGCCTCGATCCGCTCCGTCATGTCCACGGTCGAGCCGTTGGGGACGTGGCAATAGGCCCACGCTGTGTGCTTACCCTTCGGCGCACGGCTCGGGTCGAAGAGGCTGTGTTGCGCAAGAAGCACAAACGGTCGCTCGGCGTGCCGGCCCGACCACGGCGCTCGCTCGGAGGCCTGTATCTCGGTCAGCGTCCCGCCCAGGTGCACCGTCCCCGCTCGAGAGCATTCCGCCGCCGTCCACGGAATTGGCCCGTCGAGTGCGAAATCCACCTTGAAGGCGCCGGGCCCGTGCGGAAAGCGAGCGAGGCGCGCCGCGTAGCGACTCGGAAGCTGTGACCCCGCAATGCGAACGAGCTCGCGCGGCACGACATCGCAGAGGACGGTCGTCGCCTCGAGCTCGTCCGTCGAGTCGACCGCTGCGTCGGCGGCGACCTCGCCGCCAAGCTCGCGCAAGACGGAAACCAGAGCGTCGGCGATTCGCTGCGAGCCGCCGCGCGGGAAGGCCCAGTCGAAGACGTGCGCCGCGGCGAGGAGCACCAAGCCGAACGCGGCCGTCGGGCTTCGTTCCAGCGGCATCATCGAGTGCGCGGCGCAGCCGGCGAAGAGCGCCCGCGCCCGCTCCGTCGCGAAGGTTCCGCGGGCGATCCGAGCCGCCGGGAGAAGCGCATGCGCGCTGAAGCGGCCGAGTGTGACCGGATGCCGGGGCAGCGCGAGGAGCGGCCCGAGCAAAACCTGCTCGAGGTCCGCCCAGGCCGCGGCGACCGAGCCGACCAGCCTCCGGTACGCCTCCCCGTCCTCGCCGAGGCCGGCGACCGTTTCTTCGACCGAGCGGTGGACGAGCACCGCGCTGCCGTCGTCGAGGGGATGCGCGAGCGCCGACGGCGGATGGACGATCTCGAGCCCGTGCTCGCCTAGGGGGAGCGCGCGAAAGAACGGCGATCCGGGCACGAACGGATGGATCGACGAGCAGACGTCGTGGACGAAGCCCGGCAGCGTCAGCTCGGCGGAGCGAACGCCGCCGCCGATGGTCTCCTCGGCTTCCCGCACGAGCATCCGCCGCCCCGCTCGCGCGAGCGTGATCGCGGCCGCCAAGCCGTTCGGCCCGGAGCCGACGACAACGGCGTCGTAGCGGTCGCTCAGCTGACTTCCGCGAGGACCGAAGAGCGCGCCTCGCGCACCATCTCGCGCGCAATCACGAGCCGCTGGATCTCGTTCGTCCCCTCGTAGATCTGCGTGATCTTCGCGTCGCGCATCATGCGCTCGACCGGATACTCCTTGATGTAGCCGTACCCGCCGAGTATCTGAACCGCTTCGGTCGTCACGTCCATCGCCGTGTCGGAGCAGAAGAGCTTCGCCATCGCGGAGACCTTGGTCAGCCCTGGAGCATCCTCGTCCATCATCAAGCCCGCCTTGTAGAGGAGACCCCGGGCCGCTTCGCACCGGGTCTCCATGTCGGCCAGCTTGCCGGCCACTAGCTGGTGCTCGGCGATGGGCTCCCCCATCGTCTCGCGGCTCTTGGCGTACTCGAGCGCGTAGTCGGTGGCGCCTTGCGCGATGCCGAGCGCCTGGGCCGCGATACCCGGCCGCGAGCGGTCGAGGATGCGCATGGCGATCTTGAAGCCTTCCCCTTCCTCGCCGATGAGATTGCCGGCCGGCACTCGGCAGTCGTTGAAGAAGAGCTCGCCAGTCGTCGAGCCTTTGATCCCCATCTTCGGCTCGATGCGCCCCACCTCGAAACCAGCAGCGTCGGCCTCGACGACGAAGCAGGAGATCCCGGCGTGGCCGCCGTCCGGATCCGTCTTGGCGAAGACGGTGTAAAGCCGGGCGACGCCCGCATTGGTGATGAAGCGCTTGGAGCCGTTGAGGACGTACTCCTCACCATCCCGCTTGGCCTGAGTCCTCATCGCGGCGGAGTCAGACCCGGAGCCCGCCTCGGTCAGCGCGTAGGCGGCGATCCACTCCCCGCTGGCAAGGCGAGGCAGGTAGCGGTTCTTCTGCTCATCGGTCCCAGTGAGCCTGAGCGCGAGAGATGAAAGCTCCTGGACAGCGAGCACCAGACCGGTCGTCGCGCACGCGCGCGAGACCTCCTCTACCGCGACGAGCAGCATGAGGGATCCCGCCCCGCTCCCACCGTGCTCCTCGTCGAAGGCGAGCCCGAAAAGCTCGTGTTCGCGCATGAGCTCGACCATGTCCCACGGAAACTCCGCCGACTCGTCGATCTCCGCCGCTCTCGGGGCGATCCGCTCGCGCGCAAGGGTGCGCACGAGATCGCGGATCTCGCGCTGCTCATCGGTCAGCGGATCGGAACGCATCGGCGGCGATTGTACGCGCGCCGTATGCAGGCGCTAGCGGCGGTGCTGAATGGTTCGGATCTCGATCAGCACCGCGCGGAAGCGCGGACCGGACATGCCTTCTGGGCGCTCCGTCAAAGGCTCCACGCCATAGTGCTGATACGCGGTCCGTTCCTTCTCGGGCGAGATGGCGATCCCGTCCGGGTCGTCACGGAGCAGACCGCGGTCGTCCTCGTCGTCGTAGCTCGGGGCGCTCATGATCGCGTCCTTCGTCCACGGGACGCGAATCTCGCCCTCGACGTGCTCGATACCGCGCAGCGGAACGATCACCCGCGGGCCTTTGCCGGGCAGCCCGCTCCAGATGCCCAGCCATTCTGGGCGTCCCGTCGGGTCGTCCACGAAGACGAGATCGACAAAACCGACGGACTTGCCGTTCGCGTCCACGACCTCACGCCCACCGAGCTCCTGCAGCTCTTGCATCGAATAGTTCTCCAGCATGCTTGCCTCCTTTCCCTCAAGCGTCCCCGCTTGCAGAGGGAGGAAAACCGATCCGCACGTGCAGGTGGTTGTCGTGGCCGCCGAGCACCTGGACGATCGCCGCCGGCCCGCGAAGGCCGGTGTTGGGCCCGACGAAGATTCGTTCGGCTCCAGCTCGAACGAAGAGGTCGACCAGCGCCTGGGAGAGCCGAAAATCGATCTGGCCAACGCGCAGGGGCGGCCGTTCCCGCCGGTCGAGGCGCGGGTAGTAGACGTCGACGTCGAGGCCGTTCTGATGTGAGGCGTGGCGTGGGCCGAACCAGCCGCCGTGCGGCTTGCTGAGATCTCCGATGCCCGCCCGAGGGGCGCGGGGATGGCCGGCCGCATAAGTAGTGACGACGCGGAGGACGATGCGAACCAGCTCGTCGGTCCCCCAGCGCCGCCACGCACGGTCGGGCCGCCTGTGCAACAGCGGATCCCACGTGAAGAACGTCGGGCCGCCGGCCGGCAGCTGAACCCCTCGGACCAGCCGCCCCGCCCCAGGATTGCCAAGGGCTCGCGAGCTCTGCCACCGGATCGAGTCGTCAGGCCTGGGCGTGAACGGCCGCTGTGTCGTGAACGGGCTGGCGAATCCGCACGCGACGGCCGCCAGCAGGATCAGGCAGAGTGAGCGCACCGATTTGGATACGGGAACCTTCGACTCGGCGGTCCCCGTACATCGTTCGTGGGCATCGAGATCCTGCTTTCAGCCCTCGCTCTCGCGACCTCCGACCCGACGCGGAGCTCGGAGGTCGTGGGCTACTCCTCCCAAGGTCGGGCGATCCGCGCCTACCGGCTCGGAGACGCGACCAGTCCGCACAAAGTGCTCGTGGTTGGGTGCATCCACGGGAACGAGGACGCCGGCGTGGCGATCACGCGCAAGCTCGTCCGCAAGACGCCGCCCACGAGCTTCGACCTTTGGGTCGTCAACGTCGTCAACCCGGACGGCCGGCGGCTCGGCGTCCGCCAGAACGGGCGCGGCGTCGACCTCAACCGCAACTTCGGTTCGGAGTGGATCCCGATCGGGACTCGCTGGGATCCCGAGTTCTCGGGGCCTTACCCCTGGTCCGAGCCCGAGACGAGAACCGTGCGGCGGCTCGTGCGCCGCATCCAGCCCGACATCACGATCTGGTACCACCAGCCGCAGACGCTCGTTCGGGCCTGGGGCCAGAGCCGCCCGATGGCGAGGAGATACGCTCGACTGACGCGGATGGTCTACAGGAGCATCCGTTGGCCGCACGGAACGGCGCCCAACTGGCAAAACAATCGCTTCCCCGGTACGAGCTCGTTCGTCGTCGAGCTCGCCGCCGGTTCGCTGAGCGACCGCCGGGCCGCACGCCACGCATATGCCGTCATGCGGCTGGGGCGGACGCTCGTAGCCGCGCCGGCCTAGCGGCGCATCGAGTCCAGTAGACACTGGACCCGAACGGCTCCCGGCAACGTAGCTCCCTTGTGGACTCCACCGGCTTTTCCAGCCGTATAGTCGGCAGGCGATGCCGCGCGCAGGCCGCGACGAGCGCGCCTGGGTGCGCGGTGCCCAGGCCGGATCGGCCTCGGACCTCGAGGCGCTCTTTCGCAACCACTGGCCTCGGGCGTATCGGGCCGCGTACCTCGTGGTGCACGACAGCGCGGCCGCGGAAGACATCGCACAGGAGGCTTTCCTGGCTGCGGTGAGAGCCCTCGACTCCTTCGACCGGCGTCGGCCGTTCGGTCCGTGGCTCCATCGCATCGTCGTCAACCGGGCGATCGACTGGACGCGGGCCCGCTCCCTGAGACGCGAAGTCGGGGACGACGCGCTCGCGAACTCGGCCGCGCCGGGCGATCCACCAACGCGAGCGATCTCGGAAGGCGTGGTCGGTGCCGTTGCAGCCCTTCCGGCCGACCAGCGCGCAGTGATCGTGATGCGCTACCTGCTCGAGTACACGCCCGGTGAGATTGCCCGGATGCTCTCGCTCCCGCGCGGCACCGTGAACTCGCGTCTGCGCCGGGGTCTCGACGCGCTTCAGAGCCGGATCCGAGAGGAACCGGCATGACGGAAGCGGAGCTCCGCGAGCACATGCTCCGCGATCCGGCCCCCGGCGAGTCCGAAGCCGGAGAGCGCGCCTGGGTGATCGTGCGGGAGGCGCACGCGGGTCGTGATCGCGTCCCGTGGGTGGAGAGGCATTCGCGCCTCATCGTCGTCGTCGCCCTGCTGGCGGCGCTCGCCGTCGCGGCGGTGTCGCCGCCCGGGCGCGCAGTCGTCGACACGGTCCGCGAGAAGGTCGCCGAGACTCCGGCGACGGAGGCCCCCCTCGACCGCTTGCCGGCTCCAGGACGCCTGCTCGTCGTCTCGGCCTCAGGTCCTTGGGTCGTCCGAGACGACGGCTCGAAGCGACTCCTCGGCGACTTCGAGGATGCCTCGTGGTCGCCGCGCGGCCTCTTCCTCGTCGCCACGGAAGGCAATCGGCTCGTGACGCTCGACCCGAACAACGGCGAGGTGCGGTGGTCGCTTTCCCGCGACGAGCCCATTGCAGACGCGCGGTGGTCGGGCGGCGGGCTCGATACCAGGATCGCCTACCGCGCCGGCACCGCGCTGCACGTCGTCGCCGGCGACGGAGCTCCAGATGCCGTGCTCGCGGAGAATGTGCCAGCCGTCGCGCCCGCGTGGCAACCTGACTCCCATGTGCTCGCCTACGCGGGCAGCGAAGAGCGCATCCACGTCGTGGACGTGGACAGCGGGCGCGAGCTCTGGCGCACCGCCCGGGTCGGCGGTATCCGTCAGATCCTGTTCGACGAGGGACGCCTTCTCGCGGTCACGCTGCGGGAGATCTGGGTCTTTGGCCCCCACAAGCGAGCGCTTTTCAAACATGTGGCACGCGGGCACTCGATTCTGAGCGTCGTTCTCGTGCCGTACTCCGGAGTCGTCTTCGCCGACTACGACGAGGCGGAGGACGCCACGGAGCTCATCTTCCCGACCTGCTCGACCTCAGGAGCCTGCCTCCTGATCCCCGACATCCACGTCTACCGCGGAGCCGGGCGCGTCGGCGACCTCACAAGCTCGCCGGACGGACGCTGGTTCGCCGCTGCGTCGCCGCAAGTGGACCAATTCCTCTTCTTCCGGCGGCTGCCTCGACTGGGGAAGGTGGTCTCGGTATCCGACGTGACGCGGGAGTTCGGCCCCGGAGGCAAGGGCGTCGAGCCGTTTCCCCGCATCGCGGGCTGGGCCGGGGCGCCCGCGGACTAACCGCTGCCGTACCCGTAGCCGTCATCGGACGTGGTCGAGCCCTCGTCCTCGGTCGTCCCGGTGCTCCCGCCGCCCATCGCCGCTCCCACGGTGAGAGTTCCCTCCATGCCGGAGTCGCGATGGCCGTCGATCGGACAGTAGATCTCGTACGAGCCTTCCTTGGAGAGATCGACTGTCAACTCGGCGGATTCGCCCGGCTTGATCGTCTCCGTCTCCTCCTCCACGCCCTCGCCCTCCACCTCGAGGGCGTGATCGACCGCCCCGTCGTTCGTCACGCGGAAGGTGACGGTTCCGGCCTGATCGACCTGGGCGGACGATGGGTCGAGCTTGAACTCGGTCTCGCTGATCGAGATGGCCTGCCCGGCAGCCGCCTGGCCCGTGGTCCCCGACTCGCTGGAGCTCGAGCCGCACGCCGCGAGGGCGAGGACTGCGAAGAGAGCGAGCAACGCAACACGCATTCGAGTCACGATACGACGCGAGGATTGGATTGGATTTCAGTGTGCCGCTCCTGACCATCGGACATGGAACGCGCCCGGCCGAGGAGCTCGTCGAGACGCTCAAGCAGGCAGGCGCGCAGACGCTCGTCGACGTGCGACGGTCCCCGGGGTCGAAACGCAACCCGCAGTTCAACCAGCCGGCGCTCACGCGCACCCTCGCGGACGCGGCCATCGCCTACCGCCACGCCGTCGAGCTCGGTGGGCGGCGAAGCGGCGAGCCCGGAGAAGAGCGGTTCCACTGCATCCGGGTCGCGGCTTTCCGAAGCTACGCGGCCCGCATGGCCTTGCCCGCATGGCAAGAAGCGCTCGCCGCTGCGCTCGACGAGCCGGGGCCGTGCTTCATGTGTGCCGAGACCGACTGGCGTCGCTGCCATCGGCGCCTGATCGCCGATTTCTTGACGGCACGCGGCCATGAGGTCGTCCACCTGATCCGGCCAGGGCAGAAGGAGGCGCATGTCCTGTTCCCGGATGCAGAGGTCCGCGACGGAACGCTCTATCTTTCCGGTGAGCTGGTGGTCTGACTGTGATCCTCGAAAACGGCGTCATCCGGACGATGGAGCCCTCGCTGCCTCGCGCCGGCGCGCTTGCGATCGCGGGCGAGGCGATCGCGGGCGGCGTGGGCACGCACGAGACGGCGCTCGCGACGCCGGAGCGAGTGGATCTCGGCGGGCGCTGCGTCGTACCGGGCTTCAGCGACGCCCACGTCCACTTTCCGAGCTGGTCGCTCGTTCAGCGAGAGGTCCGGCTGGAAGAGGCGCGAACGCTCGACGACGCGCTGGCGCGGGTTGCCGCCGGGGTGGCCGGAGTCGAACCAGGCCGGTGGCTACGCGGCTTCGGCTGGCGCAGCGACGAGTGGCATCCCCCTGTTGAGCCGACGAAGGAGGCGCTCGACGCGGTCACCGGCGATATCCCCGTCGCGTTGATGGCGAAGGACTACCACTCGCTGTGGCTCAACTCGGCCGCGCTCGCCAAGGCGGACGGCGACCTGCAGGTCCAGGGCGGCGTGGTCGAGCGCGACGAGCGCGGCGAGCCCACAGGTGTCCTGCGAGAGGAGTGCGCCTGGCACTTCAGGGATGTCTACGTCCACCCCACGCACGAGGAGATGGTCGACGCCTCGCGGGAGGGCATTCGCATTGCAAGCTCCCGGGGCGTGACCGCCGTCCACGACAAGGACGGGTGGCTCGGGGCGCTCGCCGTCTGGCAGGAGCTCGAAAGCGAGGGCGCGCTCACCCTGCGGGTGTGGCAGTCGCTTCCGCACGAGCACATCGGCACCCTCGCCGATCTCGGCGTTCGCTCGGGCCTCGGTGGCGACCTCGTGCGCATCGGCTACATCAAGGCGTTCATGGACGGGACCCTCGGGTCGCACACCGCGCGCCTCCTGGACGGCTCCGGGGTCGAGATCACGTCCCGTGAGGAGCTCGAGGACATCGTCCGCCGCGCCGCCAGAGCCGGGTTCCCAGTCGCCGTGCACGCCATCGGCGACCTCGCCAACCGCGAGGCGCTTGACGCCTTCGAGGCGGCCGCGGAGGAATGGCGGTCTCGCGGGCTCCGCCCCCGGATCGAGCACGCCCAGCTCCTCGCTGAAGAGGACGTCCCCCGCTTTGGGGAGCTCGGAGTCGCGGCCTCCGTCCAGTTCAGCCACGCCCCCTCCGACCGTGAGCTCGCGGACCGGCACTGGGCCCGGATGACCGACCGCGCCTACGCGTTTCGCTCGCTGCTCGAGTCCGGCGCCGTCGTCGCGAACGGATCGGATGCGCCGATCGAGGAGCTCGACCCCCTGCTCGGCATCCGGGCCGGAGTCCTGCGCACGCTCGACGAGCGCGAGCCGTGGCATCCGGAGCAGGCGGTGACGATCGAGGAAGCCTTCCACGCAACGTGCGTCACCCCGCACTGGCTGGCCGGCGACGAGCATCGCCGCGGCAAGCTCCTGCCCGGATACCTGGCGGATCTCGTCGTGCTGAACCGAGATCCGTTCGACTGCCTTCCCGAGGAGCTGGCCGAGATCGAGGTCGTCGCGACGATGCTCGGGGGCCGCTGGGTCTATAACCCCCCGCCCTGGGGCTAAGATGAGTCAGATGAGAACGATGAGGCCGGTGCACGACGCGAACTGCTCGGTCGCGTGTACGGCGGACATCATCGGGTCGAAGTGGACGGCCGTCATCGTTCACGACCTCTCCGAGGGCGCCCGCCGGTTCTCCGAGTTGGAACGCTCCTGTCCCGGGATCAGCCCACGCACGCTTTCCGAACGTCTCCGCGTGCTCGAGCAGGAGGGGATCATCGCCCGGACGAGCGCGCGCCGCCGCGTGGACTACGAGCTGACTCCCAAAGGCGAGGCTCTCCTACCGATCATCGAGGAGATGCGCCGGTTCGGGCACGAATGGCTCGTACCGGAGCACGGGCACGAGCACGAAGACGCCGCCCGACTCGTCGGGTAGCTAACGCAGGTCGGCCAGGGCGACCAGCGTCTCGCGGGCCGCCGCGACCCCAAGGGGAACGTAGCGCGCGAGCAAGCGCTCGTTCGGCGAGTGCATGTTCGCGCCCGGGAGGGCGAAGCCGGAGAGGATCGTCGGAATCCCCTTGTCCGCGAGGATCGGGACGATCGGCAGCGTCCCGCCGCTCCGGAGCAACAGCGGACGCTTCCCCAGCACGCGCTCGAAGGCGTCCTGGGCCAATCGCACGGCTGGCGAGTCGGGCGGGATCAGCCCGGCCGGAGAGGACGCCCAGCGCTCGATCCCGAGCTCGGCGCCTTCGGGGGCGGCGTCTCGGAGCAACCGCTGGAACTCAGCGTCGATCTGCTCGACGTCCTGTCCGGGAGCCAGACGGATGGAGACGTTCGCCTCGGCCGAAACGGGCAGGACCGTCTTCTGCAGGCGGGGCTCCCCGACTGCGATTCCGTGGACGTCGACCGCCGGGCTTGCCACCGTACGCACGTAGAACTCGTCTGCGGCCGCCTCGTCCGCCGGTCTCGCGCCCTGTTCCTCGAGCACGGTGGCGCCGGGATCGAGCTCGTCCCACGAGCGCCGCTCCTCCTCCGTCGGATCGATCACGCCGGCACGCAACTCGCCCGGCATGGAGACGACGGCCTCGAGCGTCCGCATGAGTGCGTGTGCCGCGTTCAGAGCGGCGCCCCCGAACACGCCGGAGTGGAGGTCGCGCTCTCCGGTTCGCAGCCGTAGGTGGTAGTAGATGAGCCCCCGGACCCCGAGGTCGAACGCCGGTACGTCCTCGCGGGGCATGCCGCTGTCGAAGATGATGCAGGCGTCGGCGCCGCGCTCGTCCGCCTCGAGGAAGTCGACGACGGAATGTCCTCCGGTCTCCTCTTCGCCATCGAAGGCGATCCGAACGTTCACGGGCAAGGCTCCCTCCGCGGCAAGCAACTCCGCGGCCTTCAGGAGGAGGAACGCGTTTCCCTTGTCGTCCACCGCCCCGCGCGCGTAGATGTAGCCGTCCCGGACCTCGGGCTCGAACGGCTCGGATTCCCAGAGCTCGAGCGGCGCGGGCGGCTGCACGTCGAAATGCCCGTAGAGGAGGATCGTGGGCGTGCCGCTCGCCCCGTTTGAGGCGGGGATCTCCCCGACCAGCAGCGGGAAGGTGTCCGTGTCGACGAGCTCGGCCTGGCCGCCCGCCCGCCGGACGAAGTCGCGCGCCCACTCGCCGGCCCGGCGAACGTCGTCAGCGTGCCCCGGGTCGGCGCTGATGCTCGGGATGCGCAGCCACTCGAACAGCTCCTCGAGCCAGGCGGGATCGGGCCGTTCGTCCACTACGGCCCGGAACCTACCAGCCCGGGTGGGGCATGCCCCGCCCCTACGTCTTATGTGGCTACGCCTTGTAGGGGCCGGGCAAGCCCGGCCCGGGACACTAGGCGACTTCGCGGAGCTTCTGGGACTCGGCCAACGCCTGAAGCTTCTTCAGGCTCTGATTCTCGATCTGGCGGACGCGCTCGCGGGTGACGTTGAACGTCCGGCCCACCTCGTCGAGCGTCCGCGGATGCTGGCCGTCCAGCCCGTACCGGAGCTCGAGCACCCGCCGTTCACGGGGCGCGAGCGCGCACAGGATCCGCTTCAGCGTCTCCTTGCGCATCGTCGTCTCGGCAGCCTCGTCTGGAAGCGCAGCCGACTGGTCAGCGAGGAAATGGCCGAACTCGGACTCTTCCTCGTCGCCGACCGGCTTCTCCAGCGAGACCGGCGCCTGCGCGCTGCGCCTGATCTGCTCGACCTCTTCGCGGTCGATCTCGAGCTCGCGAGCGATCTCGTCGGACGTGGGATCGTGGCCGAGCTCGCCGAGCAGCTTGCGCTCCGCGCGGCTGATCTTGTTCAGCTTCTCGACCACGTGGACCGGCATGCGGATCGTGCGCGCCTTGTCGGCGAGCGCCCGCGCCACCGCCTGGCGAATCCACCAGGTGGCATACGTCGAGAACTTGAAGCCCTTGCGATGGTCGAACTTCTCAGCGGCGCGGACGAGTCCGATCGTCCCCTCCTGGATGAGATCGAGGAAAGGAAGGCCCTGGTTCCGGTAGTTCTTGGCGATCGACACGACGAGGCGGAGATTCGCCTCGACCATCCGCTGCTTCGCGCGATGGTCGCCGCGCTCGATCCGCTTCGAGAGCTCGACCTCCTGCGCTGCGGTGAGCAGCGCGACGCGGCCGATGTCCTTGAGGAAGAGCTGCAGCGCGTCGGTCGAGACGTCGTGCGACTCGGGCTCCAGGTCCAGCTCGACCTCGTCGGTGCGAGCGAACTCGAGCACCTCGATGTGGAGCTCCTCGAGAGCCTGGTAGAACTCTTCGATCTGGCCCGTCTCGAGGTCGAGCTCGTCGAGAGCGAGTGCGATCTCCTCCTGCGTCAGGAAACCTGCTTCTTGGCCTTGCCGAACGAGCGCCTTGGCGGCGTCTTCTTCCAGCAGAATCACCGCTCCCGCTCCATTCCCTCTCCCCTCAGCCATCAGACCCCCTCACCTGACCGTAATGCCGGTCTCGGGTTTGTCAACGCCCTATCTGTCCAATGTTCGATACGTGCGTGGCGCAACTTTTCCACGAGTACCGGACATACCGCCATGGGCCAAGTGGACTATTTGTTTGTCGTCAGGTCCTAATGGCTTCAAGACGGGAAAGGAGCGCTCGAGCTTCCCTTCCGTAGAAGCCATGCCGTTCCGCAGCTGACGCGCGCTGGAGCTGTTCGCGAGCGTCGTCCACGTCGCGAATCCAAAGTAGCAGCAATCCAAGGTGAAACCTGACCAGCGCGGAGCGTGGGTGGTCCCGCGCCAGGGGGCCCAACCGTGAGAACGCAGCCGCCGGCGCGTCCTTGTCGAAACGCCCGACGGCCTCGGCTACCTGTGCCTCGAGGCTCTTCGCGTCGAGCGCCCGGGCCCGCTCGAATGCCGCGCCCGCTGAGACCATCCGGCCGACACGCTGGAGAGCGACGCCGTAGAGGAGATTCGCCTTGACGCCGCCAACCTCGGCCCTGGCGCGCAGGAGGTCGAGCTGTTCCGCGGCCGAGTCGCCCTGGAGGCTCGGCCCCACGCCGAAGCTCGCAAAGAAGAAAGGCCGGCCCGGTGCCATGTCCGGGTGTAGGAGATCTTCGGCTCTGAGGGCCGA
>Ga0307415_100000081_pt1 | contig 39402 bp, 40 predicted proteins | sample DK1Cmetagenome_FD_204524 | JGI IMG/M metagenome (GOLD analysis project Ga0307415, IMG submission 204524) | Maize rhizosphere microbial communities from greenhouse at UC Davis, California, United States - DK15-C-2 | ecosystem: Host-associated > Plants > Roots > Rhizosphere > Soil | place: USA... | reverse complement strand
TCCAGTACCGGCACACCCAGCCGTACCTGAAGATCACCAGAAGCAGTCCGGGACCGCTGCAGACAAGGATCGATCCACCTCATGCGGGCACCCTCTCAGGCCGTAGGGATTACCCGCATATCAAGCAGAGGTGCATCATTCCGCACACGGTGGATGACGGCCGTCGCCCACCGCGGACTGCGGCTCGAGGAAGGCCCACACCCCGACCCTCGACGCGCGGCCAGGCCTCGGTGCGTACGTCCATCCCGTCGCCGTCGACCCGCCCTTGGGGAAGACGGGTCTCCCGGCGCAAAACTGTCCGCGACAAATGAGCATTCTTGATGCCCGTCGAATGGTCATAGCGGGCTCTCCCTATACGACGTCGAGCGCGCCGAATTGGTCGGGCTGCATCGCCGCCGAGTATGGGCGGAAGTGCGGCGCCTATTGAATCGCCGCTCAGTCCTACCATCCATTCACGGGAGGCTAGGGAAGAAACCGGGGCGCGCGCAGCCGGACCAGTTCCGCCTCCCAGCCCGGCTCGCCGATGAGCTGCACGTGTGGTCCGTAGGCCCGGGCTACGGCGGTGACGCGTTCCGGGTCGACCTGCCAACCGTTGACCACACGGAAGACGTCGGCGGGCACGCCCATGCGGTGGGTCCGGAGGATCCAACCCCGAAGCGGGCCCGGCATGCCTGGTGGGCGCTCGGCCCCCGGATGCAGGCGGAGACCGAAACCGAGGCCGCCGCCCCTGGTCTGCACCGGGAAGAGAACGATTGCCTGCAGGGATGACCAGGGTACCGTGACGGGTCGGCTGCCCGGGATGAAACTGCGGCCGAGCGTCACGCCGCCGACGTCGGCGCGCAGAGCCTCCCAGTGCCGGGCCGTCGCCACCACCACGTTCACCCCCAAAATGGCCATGAATAGGCCGAACGCCGCGGCCAACGCGGCCATCACGGTTAAGAACGCCACCTCGTCGACCGTCCGGCCGGGCTGGCGGACCTCTTGGATGAACAGGGCTGCGAGAAGAGCCGTGCTGCCGCCGACAAGGACGGCCAACAGCGGGATCATGACGGTGAAGCAGCCCATCGAGTAGTGCACCACATACCGATGGGCCGATGGCTGCTCGGGGCTCACAAGGTCAATTGTCGGCAGCCTGTCAACAACCAGGTTTCCTGACATCCCGTCTTCATGAGCTGAGCGCGGGGTGTGTGATCAAAGATGGTGTCCATCGTCCGCGTAACCGCGAGCCGGGCGGGGGAAGGCGGCCAAGATCGCGGTGAGCGCTCATCGGCATGAGCGCATCGACGCGAGCGCGGGGTTGATGACATGCCCAGGCAACGCACCGCCGAACAGGTCAGCGATGGTCGCGCGACGTCGATCTAGCGGTGCGTCCCAGTCTGGCGGTCGGCGTTGATCACGATGGTCGCTCGTGGCCGTTGTGGGTGCAATGCGGTGTCCGGTCGGGTCAGCGAGCGGATGCGGCTGCCGGTCATGGCGGACAGCGCGGTGGCGACGGCCTGCAGGTCGGCCTTGATGTAGGTGTGGCGGTGGCTGGTCCCGTGGTGTCGGTGTGTCCGGCGTAGGCGCGGGCGATGCCGTAGCCGAAGTGGCGTTCGACCCAGGTAAGGGTGGTATGGCGCAGCCAGTGGGTGGAGATGCCCTGCGCGGCGACCCAGGGCAGGCGGGCTCCGATGCGGTGCCAGAGGTGGTCGTAGCGGCGGCTGGTCAACGCATTGCCGTACCGGAATCGGAGCAACGCGTCGGTGGGGAGCACGGCGCCGCGGCAGTGGGCATGCTCGGCCAGGCCCGTGGCCAGGTCGAGCGTGATCGGCTGCCAGCGCAGCACCTCGCCCTTCTCGTGCAGCCGGACCAGGCCGCGGTCGACGTCGAGGTCATTCAGTCGAAGGCCGAGGGCGCCGCCGCGACGGCAGGCGGTCTCGGTGTGCAGGCGCAGCAGCAACGCGTCCAGGGTGACGTCGTTGCCGCTGGTGCGCGCCGTCAGGTTGATCTCGTCCAGTTCGTCGGGGGTGAGGGCGCGCCGGGTGTTGGGCAGCCGCCGGGGCTTGGCCACCCGGTGCGCCGGACTGGCGCCGACATCGATGAGGCCGTCGGCGATGGCCCGGTTGAACATTGACCGGGCGGCCGCGACGACATGCTCGCCGGCGTGGCGGCCGTGGCGGCTGTTGCGCCGGGACCGGGCGGTGGCGGCCATCCGGTGCTGCATCGCCTCCACGTCGGTGGCGCTGATCGCGTCCAGCGGCCGGTCGGCCCAGGCGGCAGCCATGCGCTGCCAGTAGGTGCCGCCGACCGGGCTGCTGCCCGCGCAGACTCGTCGGGCCACGCCGTACCTGCATTCCGATGTCGACATCGCCGCCCTCATGGCCGCCGCTGCCCGGCTTCGCTCGCCGCTGCGGGCACTGACGCTGCGCTCGTCGCCGGCACATGACGACCTTGCGGACCATCGCGATCTCGAAACCCGACCACTACGAGACACGAAGCAAACGAGACACGAAGCGTACTGCGTCGAGCGATCCCGCGGCCGACGACATGGTCTCTGCGGACGGGCGCGGTCACAGTACCTCGGTCTTCGGCACGGGCGTGCCGTTGCTGCACCGGAAGGTGATCCGGACATCAGTGGCGACCCCGTCGAAGACCAGGCTTACCGTCGGGGCCGGTCCTGGATTCACCTTGGTCGGGCTGAACCCTGGCAGCGGATCCCAGTCGACGAGTTCGGCCGACGAACCGGTGCACCGGCAGGTCGCCGAGCCACCCGGTGTGTCGACTGTGCTGTCGACCGGAGTCGGCTTTGCGCCGCCACCGCCGCCGGAGCCGCCGCCTGGCACGCCCCCGGTGCCGCCACGAGCGCCACCCGTCGCGCTGGGTACGCGGCTGACGGCGGATTGGGTCGGCACACCGGTGGCCTGACCCAGCTGGGCGTGGGCGGTTGAGCTGCCGGTGGGGCCGCCGCGTCCCTGTTCGGGGCGTCCGGGCGGCCCGCTGCGGTTGATCGGAGTGCAGAACGTCACCAGCATGATGATGCCCAGCACCGCGGCGGCCAACCCGAGGATGACCGGTATCCACCGCCGCCGCGCTGTCCGCACCGCGAGTGGCGCGACCGGGACGGGCAGCCCGCGCACCGCCATCGGGGTCTCCGGTTCGACTGCGACGCCCGGCAGCGCGACCACGCCGGCCGGGACAATGCCACCGATGGCATCGCTCAACACCGTAGCGACTTCGCCGGCGGACGGCCGGTCTTCGGGTTGCTTGGCCAGGCAACGCATACAGATGGCTGCGACGGATTCGGGAAGCCCTTCCAGCGGCGGCAGTGTGGCCGGCTCGATGTACTTGTGCGCCCGCAGCATCTGCGTGACGGTCTCCGCCTTCCACGGCGGTCCGCCGGCGAGCAGCCGGTACAGCAGCAGTCCTAGGGCGTACACGTCGGACGCCGGCACGACCTCGCCCGATGTCAGCCGTTCCGGTGCCAGGTAGGCCGGCGTACCCCAAATTACCTGCTCCCCGGAATCCGCCGTGTCACCGGCCACCGCCGCGAGGCCGAAGTCCATTACTTTGGCGCCGGCCGATGAGAGGATCACGTTGCTCGGCTTGATATCTCGGTGCACCAACCCGCGCGCGTGGGCCGCGGCTAGAGCCGAGGCGACCTGGGCGCCGATGAGCAGTGCGGTACGCACCGGCAGTCGCCCGGAGGTCAGCCGTTCCGCGAGCGTGGGTCCGCGTACCAGTTCCATCACGACGTACGGGACGAGGTCTCCGGCATCGTCCAGCATCTCCCCGTAATCGTGGACGCTGGTGATGTGCGGATGCGCGAGGCGGCCGGCGGCCTGGGCCTCCGAGCGGATCCGGGTCCGTGCTGCGGCGTCCACCCTGTCGGCGGCGAGCACCTTGACCGCCACCTGCCGGTCGAGCACCTCATCGTGGGCGCGCCACACGACCGACATGCCACCTTGGCCGAGGGGTTCGATCAACCGGTACCGGCGGCCGAGAACGCGCACCGTCTCCACGCCCTTGTGTTCCCAGCATGGGGCCGGATGACACGCCCACCGGTGTGCGACTTATGATCGAAGATTCGTCCTACGGCATTCATCAAGAATTGGCCGGTCCTGTCGGAATCGGGAGCACGAGGGCGGAGACGTAGTCTTTTACCCCCGTACCCAACCAACCGGGACGCCGAGCTGTAGCGCGACGCCCGCCGGGTTCCGTCCCGAGCGGCTCGCGGACGGCCGATCGGCCAGGCCTCATCCGTTCAGCGCGGGTCGGCGGAACGCCTCGGCCTGCACATGGGCTCCGCATGCTGACCGCCGCGCTGGAGCCGCGGCCCGTATGATCGCTGCTACTTGGCCTTCTTGATCTTGCTCCCCCGCGCCGCCAATCACTGTGAAGTGACCGTGGACGAGAAGACGGCGGACGGCGTGCCGCCGAGCCGCACGACCAGCGGCTACTTCTTTAATGGACGTACGGCGCCAGCCCGGCCAGGCTGGGTCGAGGTTGCCGGCGGGACGCTCTCTCTTGCGGCTGCCCACCTGTAGTTGGAGGTGTGGCTCTCATTTGGCGTGCGGCTCGCCGGTCACCGTGGCGAGGCTGTGGCTCCAGAGGGGTCTGCCCAGCTCGAAGTAGCGCTGCCCTCCTCGCCGACATCATTGACGGTCGGGTCGAGGAGGTGAACGTTGGCAGCTGTGATCATTGGAATGGATCCGCACAAGCGGTCGGCGACGATCGAGGTCATCGACGCCGGGGAGAAAGTGCTGGCACGGACGCGGTTCGGCACGGACAGCGACGGTTACAAGGCGATGCTGGCCGCGGGTCGCCGGTATCCGCAGCGCACGTGGGCGGTGGAGGACTGTAACGGCATCGGCCGGCACGTCGCGCAGCGCCTGGTCGCCGCGGTCGCTGAGATCCCATACCGGGTCGTCAACAAGGTACGACCGGACGGTGGTCCCATGGCCCAGCAGCATCAGGCGCGACAGGGCCGAGTGTTGTTGCCGTGCAGGTGGACGACCGGCGCGCCGTCGCCGGCCTCGACGACGTGCGCCCGCAGCCCGGCGCGGAGCGTGACGAAGCGCCCCGGCATCCCTGTAGCCGTAGCATCCGTCTGTAGGCGTCGCGTATCCCGGGCGAGTGCTCTCGCGAGCCGGCAGTCTTCGCTGGTGCGGTCATGTGACCACGATTGGCCACGTCTTGCCGGCTGGGCCAGTTCGAAACTTGAACTCCACGCCGCCGGGGGCTCGGTGAGAGGCTTGACGTCATGGGCGCGCCCCGCGAGGTCACTGCCTACTGCTCCTTCACCAAGGCCATCGAGCACTTCGGCGACCGGGCGGCGATAGTTGCCCCGCTCGCGCTCGCGCGGGCCGGGCGCGACTGGCGAGAAGCCGTCGACGACGGGACGTTGTCCATAACCGGCCCCCCGGACCTGACGAGCCGGTCACCGGGTGGTTCACGCCTGCCGCAGCGGAGGCGTCGGCGCGCTGGCCAGTGTCGATCGGGACTCACGATCGGGTCAAGCGTCGCGGCAGAGCCACGCCGCCGACCACCCCGTCGAGGTCGACCCATAACGACCTCAGGGGCCGAGGAACGTGTTCGCCGCTTGGTTTGGTTGGTGTTTGAAGCAGAGGCAGGGAGCTGGGGATGGCTGCCCGTAGTTATCAGTACGTCATCGTCGGTGCCGGGTCGGCGGGCTGTGTCCTCGCCAACCGGCTGTCGGCCGACCCGGCATGCGCGGTCGCATTGCTGGAAGCGGGCGGGCCGGACCGCAAGCGGGAATTCCGCATACCCATCGCGTCTATCAAACTGTTCCAGGGCGCCTATGACTGGAGCTACCGCACCAGCAAGCAGCCGCAGTTGTCGGACCGAGAGCTGTACTGGCCGCGTGGTAAGACGCTTGGCGGTTCGTCATCGATCAATGGCATGGCATGGGTGCGCGGGCATCGCGCCGACTACGACGGCTGGGCGCAGCACTGTCCCGGCTGGTCCTACGACGAGGTGCTGCCCTACTTTCAGCGGGCCGAGCACCGTGTGGGCACCAACATCGGCGGGGTGTACGGCACCACTGGCGCGCAGTTCATCTCCGAGTTGCGGGACCCCAACCCGACCACGTCAGCGTTCCTGGCGGCGTGCGCTGAGCTGGGCATGCGCCGTCTGGAGGAGCTCAACGAGCCGGACAACACCGGTGGGTATGCGCCGACGCCGGTGACCCAGCGCCGCGGGTTGCGGCACAGTGCCGCGGACGCGTACCTGCGGCCGGCCAGACGGCGACGCAACCTGACCGTCCTCACCGGGACACACGTCCAGCGGTTTCTGCTGGACGGAAACCGTGCCATCGGGGTGGAGTACCGGGACGCGGCCGGCGTGACCCAGCGAGTGACCGCCTCTGATGAGGTGATCCTCAGCGCCGGAAGCATCAACTCACCGCAGCTGCTCATGCTCTCGGGCGTCGGCGATCCCGACCAGTTGCGCGCCGCGGGCGTCGAGCCGCGCCATGAGCTGGTGGGTGTCGGTGCGAACCTGCAGGACCACCTGGCCGCCGGTGTCGCCGTTCACTGCCCGAAGCCGGTCACACTGGTCGGGGCCGGGTCCCCGGCCCAGTTGGCCCGGTTCCTGCTCGCGCGGAAGGGGATGCTCACTTCCAGCATCAACGAGGCCATCGCCTTCGCTCGCAGCGACCCGGCGCTGACCGCCCCCGACCTGGAACTCATCTGGCTTCCGGTGCCGTTCCTGGGCGAGGGCTTGACACCCCCTACGGACCACGGACTGACTTTGGCGGTTCTGTTCCTCGCACCAGAAAGTCGGGGTCATATCCGTCTGGCCACGGCCGACCCGGCGCAACCGCCGGTCATCGACCCCGGCTACCTCACCGCCGAGTCGGACCTGCCCCCACTGCTTGCCGGCATACGCATTGCCGAACGACTGGTGGAGACCGACGCGCTGCGCCCCTACGTCGGCCGCCCGATGGCGCCTTGGCCCGGCAAGGTCGATGACGCGAACCTGGCGAAGTTCGTCCGGGACCACGCCCAGACCGCGTACCACCCGGTGGGCACTTGCCGCATGGGCACCGACGATGCCGCGGTGGTCGATTGCGAGTTGCGCGTCCACGGTCTGGATGGGTTGCGGGTGGTGGACGCCTCGGTGATGCCGCGTATCACCCGCGGGCATCCCCACGCACCGACCGTCATGATCGCCGAACGCGCCGCCGACCTCATCCGAGCCGCACAACCACGAGCGCGAACTAGGCCCGGGGACACCGCTTGACCCCTGGCCCGATGTGCGCCATTCGGCATGATCGCGAGTATGGATGGCGCTGGCTATGAAGATCGCGGTGTGCTCAATTCGGCTACTTGACGCTCGTTCCGTGCGCGGCTGATGACATGCCCTGGCGATGCCCGCTCAGCGGGTAGCGATCGCCGGGAACGCGGCGCCGAACTGCTCTTCCAGGTACTCACCGAACGAGAGGAGCGCTCGGCGGTCGCGATCGCCTCCAACGAACCGTTCTCCGGCTGGACCAAGACCTTCACCGACCCACGGCTGTGCGCCGCGATCGTCGACCGGCTCACCTTCGCCGGACAGATCATCGAAACCGGCACCACCTCCTACCGACTCGCCCACGCCCGCGCACGACGCGCCGGTAGCTGACCCAAAGACCACCTGGGCCAGGCCGACCGTCCGGGTCGATACAGTCCGGGAATGTTGGTCACCGACCTGCACCACCTCCTGGACCTGCCGACCGACGCCCCGGGCCCGGCGCGGCGACTGGCCGAACACCTGAGCCACATCGTCCGGGCCGCCACCGCCGGTGACGCCGGCACCGCCTGGGAAAGCGCGCTGCCGTGCCGACGCCGGCCAGCCAACCGGGCCTGCCCCGGCCGGATGATCGTGCTCCGCACCGACCCCGGCGAGCCAATCCACTGGCAATGCAGCGTCTGCGACGACGCCGGCGTGATCAGCAACTGGGAGGACTCGCCCTTCGACCTGCGCCGCCGACACCTCACCGTCGCCGAGGCCGCCAACCAGATCGTCATCCCGAACGAAATCGCGGCAGCACTGCGCGACCTACAGCTGCTCGACCCCGACAGCGAACGACTCATCTTCGCCATCCGCGCCCACCACCACGGCGCCGCCCTCACCGCCACCGACGACGACCTCGAAACACTGGTCGAGTCTGTGGCCGCCGAAGCCAACCACGAAACCAACCGCCGCCGCCAACAACGACTCGACGCCGCATTCGACGTCCTCAACGACGCAGCCGTCACCGGCCGGTGATCGGCATGGCCCTGCCAGACCTAGACGTCGCACGAGTGCAACGCTGGTGCGCCGCACGGGTACCCGAACACGCCCGCCACCAGGTCCGCGTCGAGTGCCAGCTCGCCCCACGACACCTCACCATCGTCGAGCGACGCCCACCCTGGCGCGAAGACTTCGGACCTGAATGGACCAGCTTCCCGATCGCCCGCCTGCGCTACACCACCGCCGACAAGTCGTGGACCCTCTACTGGCGCGACCGCAACCTCCGCTTCCACCCCTACGACCTACTCGCACCATCGAACCGAGTCGACGACCTGCTCACCGAGATCGACCGAGATCCGATCTGCATCTTCTGGGGATAACCGCGAGGATCGACGCCAACAACACCTCGCGTCGACCCAACTGGGGCCAACTCACGCCGTCAGCGTGGGGCCAGGTTGGGTTGACATCACCAGGTGTGGGGTCGAGCCTGGCAGCGCTCGTCTGGTTTCGCCGGTCACCTCGCCGAGGACGGGCCAGATCCGCGTGGCCCTGGAGCCCGGGGCCGGCTGGCACCGATCGGTGAACGTGGGCAGCATGATGAACCCCGACGCGATCGCTGGTTCGAGGACCTGGAAGCCGCGGAATTGACTCCGGAAGACGAACTCCCGGCAGAGTTCCAGGACGAGCGTTGGATCGGCTGGCGGCGAGACGATCCCCGCCAAGCCGAATAGGTGGACCTATCCCCCGCGCCGCAAAGCGGCATGGAACGATGGTCCGCCGTCCTCCGGTGCCCATGAACGACAGGTCTTGTCTTGGTCAGACTGGTTGCTAACCGAGCGCTGGCAATGCCTCGTGCGGCAGCGGCGGGCGGCGGTTATCTAGCCAGAACCCGTAGGCGCGCAGATCGGCCTCAAGCCCGTCGCCAACATACCGGGCGTAGACGTGCAGACCTGAGGCGTTGTCCCGCTCGTCGGCGCGCTCGCTGGTCGACCACCGCCGGTGCACGTCACCGATCCAGGCAAGCAGCTGGTCACGCCCCGCCCACCACGCCCGCACCAGCTCAAGCGTCCAATGCTCGTCGCCGTCGGCGGCGTAGGCGCAGAACGGATCGTTCCACGCGGCTGTCAACACAAGACGAACCTCGTCTGGTTTCTTCGGCTGCCTGAACACGACCTCGCTGCCGCACTCGTCCTCGTAGACCACATGATCGGGAGCGATGCTGCGTCCCATCCAGCATGAGTCCGTCTGGGCGCCGTAGAACGGACCTGGCACGTTACGCCAGTCGCGGTCCTCCCACCTTCCGCTCAGGTACGCCGTCGGCGGCCCCAGCTTCCGGTTGCCATCAGGATAGTTGGCTACCTCAAGATCAGCTGACGCCGCAATCGTCGGCACCGGATCCCAGTACACGCGACCAAGATAGCCGACCTGACGAACACGGGCGCGAGCTCGGGACGGCGACCGACATGCGGCAAATCAGCATTGCTGCCGCTTCCGCTGGTGCTGTTCTTCAGGGTGGCGCCTGGGGCGATGTGACTTGGCCTGGAAGCGTGCCGATCAATTCTGGGGAGGTGCGGACTGAGGGCGCGGGCTATACGCAGACGCCTCCTCCGGCAGCTCCCGCAGCCGGGCCACCGGGGACCCCAGGACCCATAGCACACCGGCGAGCGCGCCTACCGTGGCGATCCACAGCGTGGGCCGTACCCCCAGTGTTGCCCCCAATGTCCCGCCGAGCAGGGCGCCGACGGGTCTGATGCCGTAGTTGATGGTGCGTTGTGCACCCGACACCCTGGCCCTCAGCGCGTCGGGGATGGCCGCGGTCTGCAGCGACACGTCGGTGATGTCGAGCATCATCACGCCAAGTCCGCAGAAGAATTCGGCCATGAACAGCATGCCCAGCACCAACGGTGTGGCTCCCCCGGCAAGGGGTACCAGTATCAGCGGAGCGGGGAAGAGCACCAAGCTCAGCACCAGCGTGCGGCCGATGCCGAGCCTGCGCACGATCGGGCCAGTGACCGCGGCGCCAAGCAAGGCACCGAATGCGCCCGCTGCTAACACGGCGCCCAGTGCGGCGGGCGAGATACCTAGGACGGTGCTGACGTATAGCACGAACAGCGCCGTGAACATGTAGTTGAAGAGATTCAGCGTCGTGGTGCCGAGCAATATCGGTCGAACTATGGGCGAGTGGGCGATGAACCGCAGTCCCTGGCCGATTCCCAAGCGCTCACCGTCGGACGGCGCCGGCTCGGTCGGCCGAATCCTCAAGAGGAACACCGCGGAGACGAGGTACGACGCGGCGTCGACCAGCAGAGCGATCGGGGCGGTGAGCGTCTGCACGAGGACGCCGCCAATACCGGGACCCGCCACGTAGGACGTTGCCCGGCTGCCGTGGAGCAGCGTGTTGGCCTCCACATAGTCCTTCCTTGGCACCAGCGACACGAACAGGACGCTGTCCGAGAGCGCGAAGAGCAGCGCCAACGTGCCGGACAGGAACGCCACGACGTAGAGGTGTTCAAACCGGAGCACACCGAGGAGGAACGTCACGGGCACTGCCACCAACAGCAGCGCACGGCCGATGTCAGCGATGATCATTATTTGCCGCTTGCGGGGGCGACGGTCGACCCACGCTCCGGCCAGCAGCGAGAACAGCAGGTTCGGGATCAGCGCGGCCGCGATCAAGTAGCCCATCTGGGCCGGACCGGCATGCAGAACGAGGACGGCGAACAGCGGCAAGGCCAAGGCAGAGATCTCGTCCCCAAAAAGCGATACGGTGTGTCCCGACCAGTACCGGCGAAACGGCGTCCCACGGAGCAGGCGCGGCAACCAACGCCTAGTCGCCGGCCGCGGCGGATCCGCAGGAATCAACGTTTCGGACATCGGCGGACCTCACTGTGCCACGTCCGCTTACGCAAGCGCGCAAAGCGAATCGGTTCGCAAGAAGGACGCGACCAGGGTCCAGGGTCGGGAACCCATCAACCGTCCCATGAGATCGCGCAGGCCGCAAGCTCCATAAATAGAATGTAGAAACGTGCCAATTGTACGAACCCAGGGTGGCACTGTGCCGACGTTCATGCAACACCAGACCACTTGATTGATTCATACGCGGCGGCAATCCGTCGCGAACGGCATCGACCATGATCCACCAACCGATGCGCTCATCGGCATGGTCGCATCGAACCGCGCACAGCCTGATGACGATCGACGTCGGGTATTCGGGCGATCGTCGGTGTCGGCGACTGGGGTCGTCGAGCCACGAACGCGGGGAAGAGCACCACTACCGCCTGTCATGGATACGGCCCCTCGGCCGACCCCGTTGTCGACCCAACCGTTGTGAGGCGTCAGCAGTTCGAGCCGACGGCCCGCGTGACCGTTTTCGTGCCGCGCGTCGGGCCGATCGGCCAGGGCAGTGTCGGGTTGGGTAGGTAGTACTCGGTGCCGTTGTGCTGGTTGAGTTCGGCCAGTTCGTTGTCGTCGACCACTACGGCGTGCAGGGTGAACTCCACGCCTCCCGCCTCGGCCCAGCCGACCCGCACGTCCTCGGCGCGCCAGTTCGTCCCGATGAACTCGATCGGCCGCTCCCAGTACTACTTCTGCTCGGCCTCACGCTGGATGAAGAGCACGGCTCTGCCGGTGCGCGGCTTGGTACCCCGGCCGCTGATGTCCGAGCAGTGGGGCACCTCCGGGCCGAGGTCGAAGCTCCACGCGACCGGCACGACCGCGGCCGGGGTTGGGCTCGAGACCCGCCCCGGAGTGGTGGGCGGGACCGGGCTCGCGGTGGTGACGGCGGGTGTCGTGGTGGGAGAGGCCGAGACCGTGGCCGTGGCGGCGGTCGCCGTCACTACGGGGGTCGAAGGCGGGCCGGCCAACAGGTCCCACACCTCCGGCGCGATTCCGATCATCGCCGCCACGAGTGGGACGACAATCAGAGCCACGATCATCAGGGTGCGGCGCGAGGCGGCCGGCCGGGTTTCGGCGCCCTCGCTGTCGATGCCGCCATCCGGCGTGGTCATCGCGCCTCCTCGATGCGTGGCGGCACTGGCACCAGTACAGCGCACTCACGCAATGGGGACCTCGGCCGATCATCTGGCCACGATGGAGACCGGACCTCGGGTACACCGGTCGTTCGGTCAGAGCGGGGTGAGCGGCTGTCATGACGCGCCTCCGGCGGGCGAGGGCTGGTGGGTCTCGTACATGCGGGCGGCGACGACGAGTCCGGAGACAGCCGTGATGGCGGCGACCAGCCAGATCGCCGACCGCAGGCCGAGAAGGTCGGCGGTGATGCCGGCAATTATCGCGCCGACGGCGTAGCCGAGGTCGCGCCACAGCCGGTACACGCCGACGGCCCGGCCCCGCCACGCGGGGTGGGCGACGTCGCCAATCACGGCGAGCAGGGTCGGGTACACCATCGCCGTGCCAATTCCCATCAGCACGGCGGCCAGCGCCCAGAGGCCGAATCCCGTCGTCGCGGCGACCAGCGCGATGCCGACGGCCTGCACCAGCATGCCGCCGGCGATCAGCCATTTGCGGCCCCACCGGTCCGACAGCGCGCCGGTGGCCAGCTGGCCGAGGCTCCACACGGCCGGGTACAGGGCTACCAGCACGCCGATGCGTCCCGCGCCCATGCCGGAGGTGGCGAACAGGATCGGGTATATGCCCCAGGCCAGTCCGTCGTTGAGGTTGTTGACCAGTCCGGCCTGGCTGGCCGCGGACAGCGCCCGCTCCCGGAATGTTGTCAAGGTGAAGATCTGCCGCCCGGTGAGTCCGTCGCTCGCAGCGTGGTGGATGCTCGCCTCGAGCCGGGCGTGGTCGTGGGTCTCCAGGACCAACACAGTGGACAGTCCGAGGCCGAGGGCGGCGTACGCGAGCCCGAGCAGGAACGGCGCCGGCCGCAGCCCGTATGTGGCGGCCAGGGCGCCGGTGGCCAGACCGGTCGCGGCGAGCGCCAGGTAGCCCGCGGCCTCGTTGAATCCCATGGCCAGACCGCGCCGGTGCGGGCCGACCAGGTCGATCTTCATGATGATGGTGGTGGACCAGGTCAGGCCCTGGTTGACGCCGAGCAGGACGTTCGCGGCGATGACCCAACCCCACGACGGCGCCCAGATCAGCATCAGCGGCACGGGCAGACCGATCAGCCACCCCGCGACCAGGACCGGCTTGCGCCCGTACCGGTCGGCCAGTGTCCCGGCCACCAGGTTCGTCACGGCCTTGGTGACGCCGAACGCGACGATGAACGCCAGGGATACGGTGATGGCCCCGATCGCGAAGACCTGGTCGGCCAGCAGCGGCAGCACCGTGCGCTCCTGGCCCACCATGCCGCCGACCAGGGCGTTGACCACCACCAGCAGGCTGAACTGGGCCAGGTTGGCCCGTAGCCCCAATCTGATGGACGCCGTTGGAGCGCTCACCCGGCGCGCTCCAGCGGCTTGCCCGTCGCCGCGGCCCAGTCCCGCGGCCCACCGATCGCAATGGACAGATCGGTCCGGCCGGCCCGCTCCAGCAGGCTCGCCGCGGTCGCGGACCGTTCACCGTGCTGGCACATCACGGTGGTTGGCCCGCCCGACACCTCGTCGAGGCGCTCGGGGAGCTCGCCCAGCTCGATCAGATGGGCGCCCGGGACGTGGCCATCGTCCTGTTCGGACCGCTGGCGGACGTCGACGACGTTGGTGGCATCGAGGAGGATCCTGGCGTCGACGAGGTCGGTCGTTCGTAGGTTGCGCCCGGCTCGAGCCCAGGCGGTCACACCTCCGGTGAGCTCGCCGACGATGGTCGGGTAGCCAACCTTGAGCGCCGGCCAGAGGATGTCGCCCGGATCCTGGTAGGCGTTCCGCACGATGACCAACGGCACGTCCGGTGGGAGCAGCCAGCCGAGCCAGGTGGCGAACTGCGGCCGCAGCGGGATGGATACCGACCGGGGCAGATGGCTGGCGGCGTAGTCGGCGATCGGCCGTACGTCGACGACCGTGGCGCCCTCGGCCAGCAGGCGGTGGACCCGGTCCGGGTCAAGCCCCACCAGGTCGAGCCGGTCCGGGGCGAGCGGACCGGAGCGATTGAGGTCGGCCAGGCGGGCGAAGTACGTCGGATAGCTGCCGAGCCCGCCGATGAGGTCCGCCACGAACCCGTCCTCGTCCAGTGCCGCCAGCAGCGGATTGGCCGCCTTCTCCGTCCCGATCGTCGACGTGCGTTGCGACCCGGACGGCGCGCTGCAGTACGAGCCGGCACCGTGCGTCGGCCACACGGCGGTGTCGTCGGGCAGCCGAGCCAGGCGACGCAACGACCGGTACTGGGCCCGGGCCAGCTCCTCGGTGCGGTCCGCGGCAACCAGATCGGTGCGGGCCGCGCCCCCGACGATCAGCGATCCGCCGGTGAACACCCCGATCTCGTGGCCGCCGTCGAGCAGGAGAAGCGACAGGTGCTCGTCGGGCTGGCGCGCCCCGGAGAGGAAGTCGGCGTGCAGGTGGGTCTCGGCCGCGTACGCGATCCGCAGGCCCCGCTTTGCCGCGATGGCGCGGACGCCCCGCAGATCCAGCGACGGATCCACGGCCAGCGCCCGGCCGTCACCGAGGTCCAGCACGTAGGCGCTGTTGCCCAGGCCCTCGTCCACCGTCGGCACGAGCGATTCGGCCAGATCCATCACGCGTCCTCCCTCGCCAACGGCGGCATCGCCTTCTACACTATTCCACAGAACCTTGGAGGATGGCGGTGGGTGACCGAGACAACAAGACCGAGCTGTTCGACCAGATCGCCCGGGTCGGCAAGGCGTTGGCGTCGGGCAAGCGACTGGAGCTGCTCGACCTGCTCTCCCAGGGCGAGCGGGACGTCGCCTCGCTGGCCGCTGAGGCCGACCTGGGGCTGACCACCGCGTCCGCCCACCTGCAGACCTTGCGGCGGGCCAACCTCGTCGCCACCCGGCGCGACGGCACCCGGGTGCTCTACCGGCTGGCCGGGTCCGATGTGGCCGACCTGTTCGCCCGGCTGCGCGAGGTCGCCCGCTCGCATCTGCCCGATGTGGAGGCGGCCCGCCTCGCGTACCTGGGCGAGGACGGCGGCCATCCGGTCACCCGCGAGCAGCTGCAGAGGCTCGCCAAAACGAGACGGGTCACCGTGCTCGATGTGCGCCCGGTCGAGGAGTACGCCGCCGGGCACATCCCGGGCGCGGTCAGCATTCCCGTCAACGAGCTCATTGACCGGCTCGCCGAGCTGCCCGACGACGGCCGGATCATCGCGTACTGTCGCGGCGCCTACTGCGTGCTATCACACGACGCGGTACGGATGCTCACCGCCAACGGCCGCGACGCGACCCGCCTGGCCGACGGCATGCTCGAGTGGCAGCTGGCCGGCCTGCCGGTCGCGACGTGACCGCCGTCAGCCCGATCGACGCCCTGACCAACCACTACTCCGCGACCGCCGAGGCGTACGAGCAACTGTGGGCCCACGCCCTCCTGCCGGCCAACCAGCGCCTGCTCGAACGGCTGCCGCTGGCGGCCGCCGGGCGGGTACTCGACCTGGGCGCCGGCGTCGGCACCCTCCTTCCCGCCCTCCGGCACGGCGCGCCCACCGCGGGCATCGTGGCGGTCGACCGCTCCGAGGGAATGCTCCGACGGGCCGACGCGACCTTCGCCCGCACCGTTGCCGACGCTGCGCAACTTCCGTTACGTCCGGCGAGTTTCGACGTCGTGGTTCTGGCGTTCATGCTCTTCCACGCGCCGCAGCCGGCCGCGGCCCTGGCCGAGGTGAGACGGGTACTGCGACCGGGTGGCCACATCGGACTGACCACCTGGGGGTCCGAGGAGACGATGGTGGCCCGCGGCATCTGGATCGAGGAGCTGGACCGCGCCGGCGCCCCGCCCGCACCGCCGCTGCTCTCCCACGACCTCGCCGACAGTCCCACCAAGCTGTCCACGTTGCTCACCGAAGCCGGGTTCCGTGAACCCAGCGTGACGGCGGTTGACTGGTCGTTCAGACCCAGCCGCGAAGACCAGATCATCCGGGGCACCAAACTCGGATTCGTCGGTCGGCGCCTCGCCGGTCTGGACCCGGCCGCCCACGACGACGTGATGCGCCGCGTCCGATCCCGCCTGTCCGCCGTTTCTGACGACCATCTCGTGGAGCGGGGTGAGGTGCTCGTCGCGACCGCGATGTCGCCGTGGTGGGCGCCGGGCGAGCGTGGGCCGGTCAGCCAGACGGCTTGACGGCGAGCACGGAGATGCTCTTCACCCCGTACGTTCCGCTGGCGTTGCGGGCCTGGGTGGAGACGAACTCGTAGGCGTTGCTGCGGACCGTCGTGACGCGCAGGCCGGCGGCCTCGATGGCAGCGTGGTAGTCGTCCTCCTGCGCCGCGCCGCCGATGCATGAGGCCCACAGGTCGACGTTGGTGACGATGGAGTCTCTCAGTTGCCGTTCCGAGACGATGTCGGCGACGGCCAGGCGCCCGCCCGGCCGTAGCAGGCGGGCCGCGGCGGCGAAGACGTCCGCCTTGGCCGGTGACAGGTTGATGACGCCGTTGGAGATCACGCAGTCGACGCTCGCGTCGTCAACCGGCGGGCTCTCGATGCGGCCTTCGCGGAACTCGACCCGTTCCGCGCGGACGTCCAGGGCCAGTCGGTGGGCCTTTGCCAGCTGCTCCACTGTGAAGTCGACGCCGACCACGCGGCCGGTCGGGCCGACGAGTTCGGCGGCGTAGAAGGCGTCCATGCCGGAGCCGCTGCCGAGGTCAACCACGGTCTCGCCTTGGCTGAGGCCGGCGAGGTCGAAGAAGTAGCCGACGCCGGCGAACGACTCGACCGCGCCGGCCGGAATCCGGTCGAGCACGTCGACGTCGTACCCGAGGCGAAGGGCGAGCGGTCGGCCGAGTTCGAAGTGGAACCCCGCGTCCGGCTGCTCGGCGACCTGCCGGTACATCTCCTGGACCTTGGCCGTGAGCTCGTCGGTGTTGACCGGGCTCGACATGGTTGCCTCCACAGTGCTCGACTCGGTGTCCCGTTGGGGCAGGTGCGCCCAACCTCAAGGACGCCGTCGAGTCGCCGCGTATTGCGGACCGGCGGATGCAATAACGGGGCTAGCCTGATCGTCTCTACTGACGGGGGGCGCGCGCCCGCACGGGCCACGATCCAGGGAGGTTCTCGGCCGGGAATGGCGGATGCGCCGGTGACGCGGACAGCGCGGACGAAGGACGCCTTCCAGGCCCTCGCCCGGGCGCAACTGCCGCGGCTGCTGGCCCTCGCCCGTCGCCTGACCCGGGACGGGGCCGAGGACCTGGTACAGGAGGCGCTGCTGCGGGGATACCTGGCCTACGGCACCCTCGATGTTGACGAGGCGGCTGGAGGATGGCTTCGCGTCATCCTGGTGAACGTGCACCGCGACCGGGAGCGCAAGCGCGCCCGCACCGCCGAGGAGGTGCCGGTGGCCGATGCCGAGGACTTCTCGCTGTACCGGACTCTCGTCGACGAGGATCCGTTCCCGTACTCGGACACCCTTCATCTCGACTTCCTGCATACGTTCACGAGGGAGGACGTCCGTCAGGTGTTGTTGCGGTTGCCGGAGATCTACCGGACGCCGCTCGTGCTGTGCCACATGGAAGGCTTCAGCACCAAGGAGGTGGCCGAGATGTGTGGGGCGCCGCTGGGCACGGTCCTGGCGCGACTGCACCGGGGCCGCAAGGCATTCGAACGGGAGATGTGGGACTACGCGGGGGACATGGACCTGCTCAAGCAGGGGAGGACGCCATGACCGAACCGTCGGCACCGGTGATCCCGTGTGACCAGGCCGTGCGGCAACTGTGGGAGTACGTGGAGCGTGCCGTCAACCCGGTCGACCATGCGCGGATCGAGGACCACCTGGCGATCTGCCGGCAATGCTGCGGCGAGGTCGAGTTCATCAAGCACCTACGCCAACTCCTCGCCAGCCAAACCAGCGACGACGTACCACCCGAGGCATTACGGCATCTGGACCGGTTCGTGGAGGAGTTGTAGCCGATGAGCCAGGACCTCATGTACCAGGAGGAGATCCGACAGGCCGTCCGCCGAGCCTACGCCGAGATCCCCACCGGCGGCGGCGAACCGGTCACGCGGCGGTCCTACACCCCCGATGAACTGGCGCTCGTACCCGCGGGCGCGGTCGCCTGGGCTCTGGGGGTCGGCAACCCGGTCCGCGACGCCGGGCTGCAGCCGGGCGAGGCGGTCCTCGACGTCGGCTGCGGCGCCGGGATCGACACCATCCTGGCGGCCCACCGCGTCGGCGCTTCCGGCCACGTGATTGGGCTCGACCTCCTGGAGGAGATGTGCGAGCGCAGCCGCACGCACGCCCGCGAGGCGGGAGTGGCCGGGTGGACCGAGTTCCGGCGCGGCGAGATGGAGGCGATCCCGCTGGCCGACGCCAGCGTGGACCTGGTCGTGTCCAACGGCGTGGTCAACCTGTCAGCCCGCAAGAGCCGTACCCTGGCCGAGATCTTTCGCGTCCTGCGCCCGGGCGGGCGGATCTGCATCGCCGACCTCACGGTCGACGAGAACCTGCCGCCGACCGTGCTCGGATCGACCGCGGCCTGGGCCGGCTGCATCTCGGGAGCGCTGTCGCGCCCGGTGCTCGTCCGCAAGCTCCAGAACGCCGGGTTCGCCGACATCCAGATCGGCGATCCGACCCCGTTCGGATTGGCCGAGGCGGCGCTCTATCCGTTATTCAGTGCGGAACTGATCGAACAGATGCGACATCTGCTCCCGGCCGACCGGCACACGGAGGTCGCCACCGCCGTCCTGGTCACGGCCCGCCGGGCCGCCTGATGTCGTCACGTCGAAGCGTCTACACCTGCCCGGCCGGCCGGCGTGCCAGAAGGGACTTTGGACAACGAGCCTCGCCGCGACTCACGCCTGTGCCAGCCCCTCGCCCACAGGCCGCTACCTCTTGCGCGATGATCGGACCATGGCACACATCGGACTGGTACTCGACTGTTCCGACCCGGAGGAGCTCGCCAAGTTCTGGGCTCCGGCCCTCGGCTACTCAACCGTCGGAGGGGCAGGTGCGTATGTGCTCCTCATGCCGCCGGAGCCCGGCCAGCCGAAGCTGCTGCTGCAGCGCGTGCCGGAGGACAAGTCGGTGAAGAATCGGATGCATCTCGACATTCACACGGTCGACATCGACGCCGAAGCCGAACGGCTTGAATCGCTTGGCGCTCGCCGGACCAGCGGACCCGTGATGAATGAGTACGGGACCTCTTGGCACGTCATGGTGGACCCCGAGGGCAACGAATTCTGCGTCTGTGATGGTGGCCAAGGCCTCGCCGAAACACCTGCATGACCTCGAGCCGTACGGCACCGCGAATCGTCAAGTAGCCGTTGAGGGTGAACCGCTGGCGCTGCGTTCGTCCGGGAGGGCGAGCGCCAACGCCGGGACGATGATGGCCGCGACGACGACGTGGCTCAGGGATAAGACGATCTTGGTCGCCGTACTGGCGTCGCTGATCACGGGTAAGACGAACGAGGCGATCAGACCGATCATCGCCAGTGCCAGAAAGGCTGATCGAGGCCGGCTGGCCCATCGCCGGCACGCGGCGGCCAGCAAGGTGCCCGCGATCCCACCCTCCAGCAGCGCTGCCAACGCCATGTTCGTCACCGGCATTCGGGCGAAGCGATCCTCGAATACTTCGGTCAGTTCCATCGGCACGCCACCGGCCCGAGCGGCGACGTACACCAGCACGCTGACCACCGCGGCGACGAGCGCGGCTGCGAGTCCCACCTGCCACAGCGGCCGTTGAGTCCATGGACCTCTGTGTATTGACGGCACGTCAGAGTTGGTGGTCCGTCGCCCTATCATGAACCGGAAGCGTACAACATTGTGAAGTGCACTTCACTACCTTGGGAGTACGGATTGGGCGCTCCGACGGCCCGGGCCATGGACCAGTTGTTCGACCTTGCCGTGGTGCTGGGCGAGGTGATGAACAACCGGTTGGCCGAGCGTGGACTCACCCCGGCACGCGCGGAGGTCTTGTGGCGGCTGCACCGCGGCGGACCGCGTACTCAGCGGGAACTGAGTCAGCTGCTCAGATGTACGCCGCGTAACGTCACCGGCCTGGTCGATGCGCTCGAACACGCGGGGTTCGTGGCGCGCACGCCACATCCCAGTGACCGGCGCGCGATCGTGGTGCGGCTCAGCCGCCGGGGCCGGTCGCTCATCGCCGGCTGGGACGCTGACCGTGGACACGGCACGGCGCAGTTGCTCGGCGGAGTCCCGGCCGACGATCTCGCCGTGTTCAGCGCGGTCCTGGACCAGATACTCGCCCGCCTGCGCGCAGTCTATTCCTTGAGGTGACGACTCTGTCAGCGCGTTGTCACGCGCTGCGCTCGGTCGAGCATGCCGGTCAGCATCGACTGTTCGTCCTGGATGCCTTCGGACAACCGAGCCGCCGCGTGTACGACCAGCCACGAGTCCACCTGTCGCACCGGCGGCGCGCCCTGTCGGTACCTGCGTGTGTAGCGACGGGCGAGCAGGCATCGTCCGGTCGCGATCAGCGCACGCGACAGCAGTGGGGTGCCGGGAAGTGGGTTGGCCCATCGCAGCAGCAGGAGTGTGCGGGCGTGGTCGGCTTCGGGAGCGCCCCGCGCCGCCGCCGTCCAGTCGATGACGGCGGTCCGGTCGGCGGTGAGCAGCACGTTGCCGGGGTGGTAGTCGCCGTGGCACAGGCGGTCGCCGTCGGGTAGCCCGTCGAGCATCCGCATCGCGAAGCTTCGAAGGTGTGGTGGCAGGCCGGCGTCGTGGATGCGGTCGGCCAGGGCCTGGCGGAGTTGGGGGAGATCGGCGGGTGCCTGGATTCGGTGCACGGCGAGGTGGGTCGTGGCCAGCTCGCCGGCCAGGGCGAGCACCCGCCACGGCTGGCGTTGCAGCAGCGTCAGAATGTTGGGTCCGTCGAAGCGCTCCAGCACCAGGCCGGTGCGGCCGTCGTGGTCAACGACGTCGAGCAGCCTCGGTGCGATGCCGTCGAGCGTTCTCAGAGCGGCCGCCTCGGCGCGGTGGCCACCGAAGCCCGGACGGTACAGCTTGAGCACCGCGGTGTCGCCCCATTCGTATACCTCCGCTTCGCGACCAGTGCCCAGCCTGGGTCCGGGGCGTGCGGCACCGTCGTGGCTCGCAGCGGTCACGTGGCTCGTCCCTCGGCTGCCGGCTTGCGGGCGAAGATACGTTCAACGGTGCCGGCTTTGAGCCGCTCGACCTCGACGACCTCGAAGCCAGCTGCTTGGACGATGGGCAGCTGCCGGCGGGTGAAGTGCTCACCGGCGAGGCGGATGGTCAGTCGTTCGAACAGCCACTGGGCGGCGTAGATGGGCGGCCAGCTGCTGCCGATGTGGTCGAGCAGCAACAGCCGTCCACCTGGGACCAGCACCCGGTTCATCTCGGCGATCGCCGTGGCCGGATCGGGGATCGTGCACAGTGACAACGCGCAGACCACCGTGTCGAACGACGCGTCCGCGGCCGGTAGGCGCTCGGCATCGCCTTCCCGCAGATCGACCGAACGTCCCAGGTCGGCGGCCCGCTGTCGGGCGATGGACAGCATAGCCGGACTCAACTCGACGCCGGTGACGGTCGCGTCGACCGGGTAATGCGACAGGTTGAGGCCGGTGCCGATGGCGACCTCCAACACGCGGCCGCGGGCGCGTCCGCCCAGCCATTCCCGGCCGCCCGCGAACTGGATCCGCTCGAAGAACGCGATCTGCCTGTCGTAGCTGGGCGCGTTCTTGTCCCACACCCGCCGCTGTCGGGCGGTCGGGGTCTCGCACGCCTTCGGCCTGGCCGTGCTGGTCATCGAGTCGGTCCTTCCATGCGTACAGGGTTGGGAAATGAGCCGTCCACATCGGAGGCGACGGCCGCACCGATCACGCCCATGACCGCCTGCCGGACTCGGCCGGCGGCTCGGGCCGGGTCGGGCCGGCCGGCGTCGAGCCAGGCGATGATCGCCTCGATCGCCACCACCGGAGCCAGTTGCGACGCCCACCGCGCCAACGCCTCGTCCGCGACGACGGGCGAGATCTGCAGGTACGCGGCCGCCGTGACGTCGGCGCGGAACTTCTCGATGCGTTCGGAGAACTCCGGCTCGCGCAATGCGTGCTGGAACAGCAGCCGGAACCCGGCCGGCGACTCGACCGCGGCCGCCAACAGACCGTCGATGCTGGCATCGGTGAACCCCCCGACGGGCTCTGCGACATGGGCATCCAAGCGGGCGCACATGCGATCCAGGACCGCCTGATACAGGTCGGTCTTGGAGTCGAAATGCCGGTAGAGCAGCACCCGGGTGATGCCGGCCTGCGTGGCGATGTCATCCAGGCTCGTGGCCGCGAAACCGAAACGCGCGAACGCTTCAGTCGCCGCGGCGAGAATCTGCTCCCGGCGTTGCGCTCGGGGCAGGCGGCGTACCGGCTCCGGCTTCTGGTCGACCACGATGACCTCTCCACAATTTGTTGACTTCAGAGTGTACTTACGCTTATGTTGACTTTCAAGTACACAAGCGCAGGAGGTTCTGGTGAGCGCCCCGATCATCACTGTGGACGAGGTCACCAAACGGTTCCGCGGCGGTACCCGGGCCCTGGACGGGCTGACTCTGATCATCCCGACCGGCACCGTCTACGGGCTGCTGGGCCCGAACGGCGCCGGCAAGACCACGTTGATCCGCATCCTGGCCACGCTGCTGCGCCCCGACGGTGGTACCGCTCGCGTTGCCGGGTACGACGTCGTGCGCCACCCCGCCCGGGTCCGGGAACGCATCGGTCTGGCCGGGCAGTTCGCCGCCGTCGACGACCATTTGACCGGCCGGGAGAACATCGCCATGATCGGGCGCCTCTACGGCCTGTCGCGACGCGAAGCGGCCCACCGGGCCGCGGGGATCGTGGACCGCATCCGCCTCGCTGACGCCGCCGACCGGCAGGTCAGGACCTACTCGGGCGGGATGCGGCGGCGCATCGATCTGGCCGCGAGCCTGATCGGCCGGCCCGAGGTGCTCTTCCTCGACGAACCCACCACCGGCGTCGACCCGGCCAGCCGCCAAGACCTTTGGCACCTCGTGCGCGACCTGGCCGCTGAGGGCACCACGGTCCTGCTCACCACGCAGTACCTCGACGAGGCCGACCAGCTCGCCGACCGCATCGCTGTCATCAACCATGGCCGGCTGCTGACCGAGGGCACCGCCACCGAGCTCAAGGACCGCACCGGCGGCGCAGTCGTCGAACTCGAACTGCCGGCACAGCAGCAGCTGACAGCCCTACGCGTCCTGCAGTCGTTGGCGCCACGCCACGATCGTGACCGCGACCGGATCGTGCTTCCGGCACCGGATGGGGCGCCGACGCTCCGGCACGTGCTGCGCCTGCTCGACCACGCCGGCCTCACCCCGACCGACGCCGCCCTGCACCGGCCCACCCTCGACGATGTCTTCCTCACCCTGACGGGCCACCACAGTGCCGAATTCGCGGGGAGGACCGCATGACCACGACCATCGTGTCGGTCCGTCGGCGAGGCCGGCCGTTCGTGCACACCGGGGTGATCACCAGACGTAACCTGCTCGCCAACATCCGCCTGCCTGACGTGCTGATCCTGTCCACTGTGCAGCCCGTCGTGTTCATGCTGATGTTCCTGTACGTCTTCGGCGGAGCCATCCAAGCCGCCCTCCCGGCCGCCGCCCGGGGCGAATACGTGTACTGGCTCATCCCCGGCATCCTCGCGCAGTCCGCGGTCTTCGGCTCGGCACCCACCGCGTACGGCCTCAACAACGACCGCACCAAGGGCGTCCTGGACCGGTTCCGCTCGCTGCCCATGGCCCGTTCCGCGGTGCTGGCCGGCCGCACCCTGGCCGACCTGCTCCGCAACACCTTCATCCTCGGCCTCCAGCTCGCCGTCGGCGTCGCCCTCGGTTTCCGCTGGCACAACGGCCTCGCCGGGATGCTGGCGGCCATGGGCCTCGCGCTCACGTTCGGCTTCGCCTGCTCCTGGCTGATGGCCTATCTGGGCCTCACCATCCGCAATACCGAAGCCATTCAGGCCGCGATCTACATGGTGGTCTTCCCCATGACCCTGACCAGCTCGGTGTTCCTGCCCACCCAGACCATGCCCGGCTGGCTGCAAACCTTCGCCGAGCACCAGCCCATCACCGTCATCGCCAACGCGCTGCGTGGCCTGACCCTCGGCCAGGGCGCGCTGCCCGCCGGCCGCACCGTCGCCGGCGAAGCCCTCCTCGCCCTCACCTGGACACTCGGCATTCTCGCCGTCTTCGCACCCCTCGCCGTACGCGCCTACCGGCGCCACAACGACTGACGCCGGAGAAGCGTCCGAGGCGATTCATTGGTTGTGCCGATCCAAGGGCGCAAGCGCGTGGTCTTGACTTAACGGCTTGGTTAGTGAACTCTAACCGTTAGTGGATGCTAACCCATCAGTCGACGGCTGGAGCGCGCTGGCGGACGGTACGCGACGCGCGATCGTGGCCTGCCTAGCCGATGGACCACAAGCCGTCGGGCAACTCGCGGCGGGACTGCCGGTCAGTCGGTCCGCGGTCTCGCAGCACCTGAAGGTGCTCAAGGACGCCGGCCTGGTCAGCGAGCAGGCGGCCGGTACCCGACGGATCTATCGGCTCAACCCAGCGGCGGTGGCCGCGATGCGGGACCAACTCGACACCTACTGGCAGCGGGCGCTCGCCGGCTACGCAGACGTTGCGGAACAACCGACGGAGGAGAGCACATGACCGAGACCCAGCCCGGCATGGTCCGCAAGCAGGTCGTTGTGGACGTGCCAATCGAGCGGGCGTTCACGGTGTTCACGCAGCGGTTCGGCGACTTCAAGCCGCCCGAGCACAATCTGCTCGCGACGCCGATCACCGAGACGGTGTTCGAGCCGCGGGTCGGGGGTCACATCTATGACCGTGCTGTGGACGGCAGCGAATGCCGTTGGGCGCGGATCCTGGTCTACGAGCCGCCGGCCCGGGTCGTGTTCAGCTGGGACATCGGCCCGCAGTGGCAGGTGGAGACCGATCCTCAGATGACCAGTGAAGTCGAGGTCAGATTCGTGGCCGAGAGCGCCAAGAGCACCCGCGTCGAGCTGGAGCATCGCCACATCGAGCGGCACGGACCCGGCTGGCCGGCCGTCGCCGATGGTGTCGACGGAGACGCAGGATGGCCGCTGTATCTGGCGCGGTACGCCGCCCTGTTCGAGGAGGACTGAATGTCGCCGATCATCGTCACAACGGAGGTCGCTCGGTCGGCTGCCGAGGTCTTCGCCTATGCCACCGACCCGACCCGATTCCGCGAATGGCAGCAGGGCGTCGTCGACGGTCATCTGGATACGCCCGGTCCCCCGCAGGTCGGCGCGCGGTGCCTGACCACGCGCCGCATCGGAGGGTCAAATCGGGCCGTGACCTCCGAACTGACCCACATCGATCCGCCCCGAAGCTGGGGGGTGCGCGGTATCGACGGACCCATCCGCGCCACTGTCGACCTGACCGTCAAAGCCGTGACCGAGACGAGCTCCCGGCTGACCATCGCGGTCGACTTCGAAGGCCACGGCATAGGCAAGGTTCTGGTCCCGCTCATCGTTCGCCGCCAAGCACAGAAAGAGATGCCGGCGAACGTTGCGACCTTGAAGCAACGCATCGAAGCCGAACCGCCAGATCCGTCCACTTAGAACTGAGCGGACAGCGGCGCCGACCTACGACTGCGCCTTCGACGACGAAGGCCCACCCCTTTTGACTGTGTCCTGTGGGGACTGGCCAACGCCGCGCCGACGACGGCGACTACACCAGCCGTCGTCACGAAGTGGATCAACGAGACGCAGGCCAAGCGAGCCCGACTCCAAGGTCAACTCCGCCGACCTCAAGCCCCGGCGATCGGTCGGTACATGACGGCCGACGAGATCAACGAAATGCTTGATCAACTTGGTGACGTCGGTGAGGTGCTCCGGTCCGCCGAGCTCGCCGACAAGGCGGCGCTCTACCGGGACCTCGGCCTCAACCTGACCTTCAACCCGACGGCGCAGACCGTGTACGTACGCGCCGACCTGGGGAAAGAGCGTTTGGGCTGCTGACTGTGTCGGAGGGGGGATTCTGACACGTCTATGTGGGACACAACCCGCGAGAGCGTGTCCATGTGGCTGAACGTAACCGCCATCGGCGTTGTCGTCCAGACGGCGCGCCGACCACTTTGGAACGAGACGCGTGCGGAGTCCAGGCCGGTCAGCTGCGGCCGTGCTGACCAGTGGGGACGCCTTCATGGACTCGCGGAGATCGGCCTCCAGCCGGGTCGTGAGCGTGCTCACGCGTGGCACCGTACCCTGTGACGCGTGCGGGCGCGTCGGGTATACCGCGTCGTGGCGGGGCTGGCCGTCGCCAGCGCGGTCGACGCTCGCGTACGCCTCGCTGGTCGAGCGCAACCTGTTCACGCTGCGCCGCTTCGACGTGCCGATGCTGCCGCCCGACACCGAGCGGCTCCGCGTGCTGCACCTGTCCGACCTGCATCTGACGCCGCCCCAGCGGCGCAAACAGCGGTGGGTCGCCGACCCCGCCGGCCTGGACCCCGACCTTGTCGTCGCGACCGGCGACAACATCGCCCACCCGGACGCCGCGGGACGATGAGGTCGTGCGTTCACATCCCGCCACCCCGACCAGGTCAGAGGCCATCTTCGATCGATGAGGATGGCCACTCTTTGTGGGTCTTTGTGTAGAATTGTTGGTAGTCAAGGGGGAAGGGACATCGCCGTGTTCGCCCAGCAGCGACAGAGCTCTATCCTCGCCGAGGTCACCCGGCAGGGCGGCGCCCGCGTCGCCGACCTGGTGCGCAGCCTCGGTGTGTCGGACATGACGATCCGCCGCGACATCGAGGCGCTCGCCGAGCGGGGACTGGTGGCGAAGGTGCACGGTGGCGTGGTCGCGGTGGGCCGGGCCACCGACGAACCCGGGTACTCCACGAAGTCCACGCAGCAGCAGCCGGAGAAGCTCGCTATCGCCCGGGCCGCGGCCGCGATCGCCCAGCCGGGCCAGGCGATCGGCATCTCCGCCGGCACAACCACCGCCAGCCTCGCCGCCGGCCTGCTCACCATCCCGGATCTGACCGTGGTGACCAATTCGATCCCGGTCGCCGACGCGTTCTACCGGGGTGGCCGGCCGGACCAGACGGTGGTGCTGACCGGCGGGACGCGTACCGTCTCCGACGCGCTAGTCGGGCCGGTCGCCGAGACCGCGCTGGCCCAGGTGAACCTCGATGTGCTGTTCCTCGGCGTGCACGGCGTGCACCCGCACACCGGCTTCACCACGCCCAATCTCGCCGAGGCCCACGTCAACCGAGCCCTGCTAGCCGCGGCCCGCCAGGTGGTCGTACTCGCCGACCACACGAAGTGGGACCTGATCGGCATCGCCACCATCGCGCCGCTGACCGCGGCGCATGTCCTCATCACCGACACCGGCCTGAACCAGGTGGCCCAGACGCTGCTTCGGGAGCAGGTCGGCGAGCTGATCGTGGTCGCGCCGGCCGGCTCAGGCCGAGCTCAGGTGGATGAGCGTCACCGACTCGGGCGCGCGGGCCGGCGCCGGTAGGCCGACCTCGGCGAGTACGCCGCCGGTCAGCAGCAGGCCCTCCCCCCGCCACGATGCCACCCCCGGCGCCGGCAGCAGTTGTCGGGCTCGGTACGCGCGAAGCGCCGGCAGGCCGGGCAGGCGTACCGGTTCCGGTTCGGGCACCTGCTCGTCGAGTTGCACGTACGCGACGACCGCCTCGCTGCCATCCTCGGCGAGGACGCCGTGCGCGTACACGCCGGGTTGGGTCGTGTCCGCGCGCACCATACGTCCACTGTGGAGTAAGGGCCTCAGCCGCTTGTACTCGGAGATCCATTCGGCCAGCCGGGCCAGGTCGGTCGGCCCGGCCTGGGTCAGGTCCCACTCGATCCCGAAGCTGCCGAAAAACGCCGTACCGGCGCGGAAGTCCAGCGACAGCCGCCGCGAGGTCTGGTGGTTCTCCGGCGCGCTCACGTGCGCGCCGAGGTACTCCGGCGGCACGAGCTGAGCGGTCCACCGCTGGATCAGCTGCCGGGACAGGGCATCGGTCATGTCGGAGGTCCAGAACCGTTGCACCCGCTCGATGACGCCGAAGTCGATCCGGCCGCCACCGGAGGCGCAGCTCTCCCACTCCACCGACGGATGCTCGACCCGCAACCGGTCCAGCAGTTCGTAGTAGCCGAGCGTCGCCGCGTGCACGCCGGGCGCGCCACCCCGCGGCGTCGATCCGGCGTCGGCCAGGGCGCGGTTGTGGTCCCACTTCACGTACTCGATCGGGTACGCGTGCAGGATCGCGCTGATCCGTTCGAACAGGTAATCACGGACGTCTGGCCGGCCGAGGTCGAGCACCAGCTGGTGGCGGTCCAGCCGGGGCGGCCGGTCGCCGGTGGACAGTACCCAGTCCGTGTGGGCCCGGTAGAGCTCGGAGTCCGGGTTCACCATCTCGGGCTCGAACCACAGGCCGAAGCCCATGCCCCGGTCGCGCACACGGTCGACCAGTGGGCCCAGCCCGTCCGGCCACACGTCGGCCGATACGTACCAGTCGCCGAGACCGGCGGTGTCGTCGCGGCGGCCGCCGAACCAGCCGTCGTCGAGCACGAACCGCTCCACGCCGACCTGGGCGGCGAGGTCGGCGAGTTCGGTCAGCTTCGCCAGGTCGTGGTGGAAGTAGGTCGCCTCCCATACGTTACTCACCACCGGGCGGGGCCGGTCGGGATGGGCGCGCCGCGTCCGCGCGTACGCGTGGAACTGCGCCGCCAGGTCGTCCAGGCCCTGCCGCGCCGCGGCGAGCAGCACCCATGGCGTCGCATAGCTCTCACCCATTGCGAGCGCGACCTCGCCGGGCAGCAGCAGTTCGCCGCCGCGCAGCAGGCGCAGCCCGGACGGCGCCCGTTCGACGGCGTACCGGCTGTTGCCGCTCCACGCGACGTGCAGGCCGTAGACGAGCCCGTGCCCGAAGCCAAATCCCGCGGTGCCGGCGACGAGGACGGTCGGGCTGTCGAAGTGCGGCCGGCCGGCCCGGCCTTCGCGCAGCCACAGCCCGTCCGCGATGGCGTGCCGCTGCGGGATGCGTTCGCGGCCCCATCGCCCGGTCAGGTCGAGTACCTCGGTGACGGCGTCGGCGATTGGAAACACCACCTCGAGGTGATCCACAATGTACAGTCCCGGCGCCGTGTTGGTGAGCGTGTGCCGGGCGCGGATGGCCCCGCCGGGTGCCGCCCGCAGCTCGGTCCGCAGCGTCAGGCCGACCCGCGGATCGACCGCTTCGACGACCACGCCGTCGCCGTCCTCGGCGACAGTGGACGAGCCGAAGCCGGTGGCCCAGTCCCGGCCGGCGGTGCCGGCGTCGACCCGGTGCCCGGCGAGACCGGGCCGGCCGAACCAGAGCGTGGCCACCTCGGGCAGCAGCGCGACACTACCCCGATCGGCGGGGTGGTGCGGCAGCGGTGCGCCCCCATGCCCGCGCGCCGCCGCGACCTGGGCCGGGTCGAGGCCGGGCGTGTCCGGCCCGGTCCACAGCAAGCGCGGCAGGCCGTCCGGGTCGCCGGCCAGAAGCGCGACCGTACCCGGCCCTCCGATGAGGTGCATTTGGTCAGCCCTTGTTTGCGCCGAGGGTGAGGCCGGCCACGAACTGCTTCTGCAGCGCGAAGAACACGATGAGCGTGGGCAGCGCGACGAGCACCGAGCCCGCCGCCAGCAGGTTGTAGTCGGTGAAGAACTGTCCGCGCAGGTTGTTCAGCGCACTCGTCACCGGCAGCTTGTCGCCACTGCTCATCAGGACCAGCGCCCACAGGAAGTCGTTGTAGATGAAGGTGAACTCCAGCGTGGCCAGCGCGCCCAGGGCCGGGCGGGTCAGCGGCAGGATCACCTGCCAGTACTGGCGCCACACACTCGCGCCGTCGACCAGTGCCGCCTCGTTGAGTTCGATCGGGATGGTCCGCATGTAGTTGTAGAGCACGAAGACGCAGAACCCGGTCTGGAACGCGACGTGGATGCCGACCAGCCCGATGTACGAGTCGTAGAGCGACAGCGAGCTCGACATCCACTCCGGCAGCGGAATCTTCGTGTACGCGGTGTACAGCGGTGTCACGATGACCTGCGGCGGCAGCAGGTTTCCGGCGGTGAACATGACCAGCAGGGTCTTGCGGCCGGGAATGGTGAACCGGGACAGCGCGAACGCCACGAACGAGGCGAGGAACAGGGTCAGCACCACCGCCGGCACGGTGATGAGGAACGTGTTGAGGAAGTAGTGCGGAAGCTCGGCGCCGCTCCACGCCTGCTTGTAGTAGTCCAGGGAGAGCTTGTGCGGCCAGGAGAAGTAGCCGTACTGCGCGGTCTCCTGGTAGGGGCGCAGCGACGCGTACGCGGCGAGCAGCAGCGGGGCGAGCCAGCCCAGTGCCATCACGGTGAGGAACGCGTACAGCAGGATCCGGGCCGGGCGGATCGGACGCCGGTTGCGGCGGGCCGGTGCGTCGACGCTTTCGGCGACCGGCGTCGCGAGCGCGGTCATGACCGGTCCTCCCGGATGATCTGCGTCAGGTACGCGATGACGAAGCCGGTCGATGTGGTCAGCAGGATGACCGCGATCGCCGAACCGAAGCCGATCCGGCTCGCCTCGCCGACGATGTTCGCCGTCACGAGGACCGAGAGCAGTTCCAGCCCGTTGCGGCCGGAGTTGATGGCGTACACGATGTCGAACGCGCGCAGCGCCTCGATCACGGTGATCACCAGCACGATGATGTTGATCGGTCGCAGCGTCGGGAAGATCACCCGGAAGAAGACCTGTCGTTCGCTGGCGCCGTCGATGACGGCCGCCTCCTTCAACTCCGAGTCGACCGCCTTGAGGCCGGCCAGATACAGCACCATCACGTACCCGCTGTGCCGCCAGATCGCCGCGACCAGCACCGCCCAGATGTTGATGTTCGGGTCCCCGAGCCAGTCGGTCGGATGGTCGGTGCGGCCGAGCAACACGTTGAGCGCGCCGTGGTCGCGCGAGTAGACCAGCTGGGAGATGAAGCCGACCACGGCGAGGGAGAGCACCACCGGCATGTAGAACACGCTCTGGTAGACCCGGGTCAGCCGGATGTTCTTGTCCAGCAGGTACGCGAGGAACAGGCCGAGCGGTGTGGCGATGAGGCCGAGGATGCCCAGCCACAACAGGTTGTTGCGGACCGCCCGCCAGAACGGTTCGTAGATGGTGAAGATCAGCTCGTAGTTGCGCCAGCCGATCCACTTGATATCGGTGACTCCGTTGTAACTGGTGAACGACAACCCGATCGACGCGGTCGTGGTGGCCCAGATGAGGGCCAGGTCGAGCGCGATCGGGATGCCGAGCAGCAGCGCGAACACGCCGACATCCCGGCGGGTGAACTTGCGCAGATGCCGGCGCCGGCGCCCGCCGACCGGACTGGTCGGGGGGGCCGGCGCCGGCGCCGTCAGCGGAGAGGACGTCACTGAACCGCCTTGTCTTTCGGCCGGCGTCGGTGACCCGTCGGCTCGGTGGGACTGAGCCGGCGCGAGCGCGCGCCGGCCGCGGATCAGGTAGCGTAGATGCTCTTCGCCTGGGAGTCGATGCTCTTCAGCAGACCGTCGATGTCGCTGGAGTCGTTGATGAACTTCTGCAGCGCCGGAATCATCACGGTGGACGCGAAGGTCGGGTTGGCGTCGCGGTCGAGGAACTGCGAGATCTGCTTCGCCCCGCCGATGAACGCCGCCGCCTTCTTCTGCAGCGCGTTGTACCCGCTCGCGTCGGCCTGCGAGTTCGCCGCCACGTCGCTCGGGTCGCTCTTCAGGTACGTGTTCTGCGCCTGCGCGCTGGCGAGGTACTTGAGAACTTCCTTGGCCCCGTCCGGGTTCTTGGCCTTCTTGGACACCATGAAGCCGTCGATCGGCGCCTCGACCGCACCCGTGCCGAAGGTGGAGTCAATCTCGGGGAACGCGAAGAAGTCGAGGTCGTCGAGGTCGGCGCCCTTGAACTGCTGCGCCACGAAGCTGCCCAGCAGGTACATGCCGGACTTCTTGGCGCCCAGGTCCTGCGCCGCCTCCTGCCAGGTGCGGCCGTTCGCGCCGGCCTGGTGCAGCGGCATGAGGCCCTTCCACAGGTCGAAGACGGCCTTGACCTTGGGGTCGGTCCAGGACTGCTTGTACGCCATCAGCTCGATGTGGAAGTCGTACCCGTTCATGCGCATGTTCAGCTGGTCGAACGTGCCCATCGCGGGCCAGCCGTCCTTGTCCGCGAACCCGATCGGGGACAGGCCATCCGCCTTCATCTTCGCGCCGAGGGTCCGCAGCTCGTCAATCGTCTTCGGGATCGCATAGCCCTTCTCCTGCCACAGGCTCTTGCGGTAGAACAATGCCCACGGATAGTTGTAGAACGGCACGAAGTACTTCTTGCCGTCCTCACCGGTCGACGCGATCTTGAAGGCCTCGCTGTAGTTGGCACCGATGCCTTCCCAGACGTCATCGATCGGCGTGGCCAGGCCCTGGGCCGCGAAGAACCGCATGCGGAACCCGGCGAACCAGGTGAAGGCGTCGTCCGGATTGCCCTGCAAGTACCGGGTGATGTTCTCCTGGAACGAGTTGTGGTCCACCGTATTGATCTTGGTGGTATAGCCCTTGCTCTGGTCGAACGCGGCGAGTGTCTCGGCGAACGCCTTCTTGGGGACGTCGTCGGAGTAGTTGGAGCCGAAGGTGACGTTCTTGTTGACGGTGCCGCCGCCACCGCCCTTGTCGTCTCCGCAGGCGGCGAGCGCCGCGGGGACGGCCAAAGCGCCGGCGCCGAGCAACGTGCCCCGCAACAGGGCGCGCCGCGAGACGTTGTGTGCCATGGGGTTACCTCCGACCTACGACCTGGACGAAATCCAACGGAAGCGCTCGTAACTCGTCATAGTTCAACGCCCGCATCCCCGTCTGTCAATGCTCCGGGAGGCGAATGTTCCGGGTGTTACCCGGCACCGCCGCCGGGGCCGGCACGATCAGATGGGCCGCCGGTCTGTAGGCCTCGTTGACTCGTGATGGATCCCGACGCAAAGTACGCACATGTATCCGCCACACGCCGGACGCCTATGCTTCGGCGCCGACTACAACCCCGAGCAGTGGTCGCCCGACGTCTGGCGGGAGGATGTGTCGCTGATGCGTACCGCCGGTGTCACCATGGTCACCGTCGGCGTGTTCAGCTGGTCCTGGCTCGAGCCCGCCCCGGGCGAGTACGAGTTCGGTTGGTTGGACCAGGTCCTCGGGCTGCTCGCCGACGGCGGCATCGCGGTCGACCTCGCCACCGCCACCGCTTCCCCGCCACCCTGGTTCTCCCATGCGTACCCGGAGTCGCTGCCGGTGGACCGGGACGGCCGACGGCTCTCCTACGGCAGCCGGCAGGCGTACTGCCCGAGTTCGGCGGACTACCAGGGCGCCGCGCTCGCCCTGGTGGGCCAGCTTGCCGACCGGTACGCCGACCATCCGGCGCTGGCCATGTGGCACGTGAACAACGAGTACGGCTGCCACAACCTGCGCTGCTACTGCGACACCAGCGCGGCCGCGTTCCGGGCCTGGCTGTCACACCGATACGAGGGTGATCTGGCCGCGCTGAACGACGCCTGGGGCACCTCCTTCTGGTCCCAGCGCTACACCGACTGGGTGCAGGTGCTGCCTCCCCGGGCCACGCCCACGTTCGGCAACCCGGGCCAGGAACTGGACTTCCGGCGGTTCTGCTCGGCCGCCGTGCGGCGGCTGTACACGCTCGAACGGGACCTGCTGCACGAGCGCACGCCGGGCATACCGGTCACCACGAACTTCATGGCCGGCCTCACCGACGCACTGGACTACTGGGCCTGGGCGCCGGAACTGGACGTGGTCTCCACCGACCACTACCTGTCCGCCGCGGTCGCGGACAACTATCTCGATCTCGCGTACGCGGCCGACCTTACCCGCGGGCTTGCCCGCGGCGAGTGGCTGCTGATGGAGCAATCCACCAGCGCAGTGAACTGGCAGCCGCGCAACGCCGCGAAGCGGCCCGGCGAGATGATCCGCAACAGCCTCAGCCATGTCGCCCGGGGCAGCCAGGGCGCGATGTACTTCCAGTGGCGGGCCTCCCGCGCCGGCGCGGAGAAATGGCACTCGGCGATGGTGCCGCACGCCGGTACGGACAGCCAGGTGTGGCGCGACGTGGTCACCCTCGCCGGGTACCTGACCCGGCTCGCGCCGGTGCTCGGCACGCCGGTCCGCGCCGATGTGGCGATCCTGCACGACTACCCCAGCATCTGGGCGATGGAGCACGCCGCCCAGCCCAGCGACGACATGGTCGGCGAGGCCGAGCGCAAGCGCTGGCACGCCATGCTGCTGCGGCTGGGCCTCACCGCCGACCTGGTCCAACCCTCCGGCGAGCTGGACGGCTACCGGGTCGTGTTCGTGCCAAGCCTGTACATGGTCAGCTCAGCCGACGCCGCCCGGCTTGCGTCCTATGTGGATAATGGTGGCACGGTATTGGTCGGGGCGTACAGCGGGATCGTCGACGAGTACGACCAGGTGCGCCTGGGCGGCTACCCGGGCGCGTTCGGTAAGCTGCTGGGCATACGGATAGAGGAGTTCTTCCCATTGTTGGCGGAGGAGTCCGTCGAGCTGAGCACCGGTGCGGTCGGCCGGGTGTGGTCCGAGCGCGGGCGGGCGACCACGGCCACCGTGCTCGCCGCGTACGCGTCCGGCCCGGTGGCGGGTTGCCCGGCGATCACCCGCAACGGGCGGGCCTGGTACGCCGGCACTCGGCTGGCCGAAGCCGACCTCGCCGCGCTCCTGGCCGACGTGTGCCGGTCGGCCGGCGTGGTCGCACCGGTGCCGGACCCGCCGCCCGGGCTGGAAGTGGTGGTCCGGACACACCACGACGGGGGCCGGATCCTGTTCTTGCTCAACCACTCCACAGTGGATGCCTTGATTGGACTGTCCGGAGTGGACCTTCTCACCGGGCGGCGACAGGAGTCGGCCCGGATCCCGGCCGGCGGTGTGGTGGTCCTGCACGAGGCCGTGTGATGCTCGCGCACCAGCGCCGCAGCGCCATCCACGAGCTTGTGCGCCATCAGGGCGGCGCCCGAGTGGCTGAGCTGGTCGCCCGGTTCGGCGTCTCCGACATCACCATCCGGCGGGACCTCGAGTCCCTAGCCGGCCGAGGGCTGGTGGCCAAGGTGCACGGCGGGGTCGTGCCGGTGGACCACCATGGGGCGCAGGAACCCGGGTTCAGGGCCAAGCTCGATCGGCAGCGCGCCGAGAAGGAGGCGATCGCGGCCCGGGCCGCCCGGCTGGTTTCGCCAGGCACCGCGGTCGCGCTTTCCGCCGGGACGACCACATGGCTGCTCGCCCAGCGCCTGCTCGAGGTGGCGGACCTGACCGTGCTGACGAACTCCGTGCCGGTCGCCGACGTGTTCTTCCGGTCGCCCCGGGCCGACCGCACGGTCCTGCTCACCGGTGGCATCCGGACTCCGTCCGACGCGCTCGTCGGCCCGTTCGCGGTCAACGCGGTCCGCCGGCTCAACGTCGACCTGCTGTTCCTCGGCGTGCACGGGATAAACCCGAGGTCCGGCTTCACCACGCCGAACCTGCTCGAGGGGGAGACGAACCGGGCGCTGGTGGCCATCGCCCGACGGCTGGTCGTGCTCGCCGACCACACCAAGTGGGAGACCCAGGGCATCTCCACCATCGCTCGCCTCGCCGACGCGCACACGCTGATCACCGACGGCGGGTTGAGCCGCGCCGCGCGGGACCGGCTCAGCGCCGAGGTGGGCGAGGTGTTGATCGTTGACGCACCGGCGGCAAACAGGGGCGCACACGAGTGGATACGGACGACCACCGGCGGCGTCGCGGGTGTCGAAGTCCTGCCTCAAGCTCTCGCGGATCGTCGCCAATGGCTCGTTCGGGACGAGGAGGTCGTGAGTTCAGATCCCGCCACCCCGACAGAACAAGAGCGCAGGTGAGGGCCGGTTTCCGGACACGGAGCCGGCCCTGTTTGGTGCCCAGGGGCGCCAGCGCAACGTGGCCGCGGCCGCAAAGGTCAGCCGCCACTCCTGGCGCCCAGGCAGACCGTCCGAAGCAAGCCGACAGTACGCCGACCGCGTGGATCCGGGTGCGCCCGCTCGCGCAGGATCGAGGTGGTCAGGATCACCGTGACCGCGGAGTAGAGGGACGCCAGAACCGAGGTGGCGCCGAACGTGGACGCGAGCGCGACGTCCGCTCATCAAGCAAAGAGGAGGTCTTCGATCACGAGCGCTGGACGCGTCGCTGGGTCTGAAGGCGATGGTGACGGTGGTGGTCCGTAACAGCCTGCTCGAAGAGGCGCATCATGACGGCCCGTTGGACTCGGGGCAGATCGCCGCGACCCGGCACGCGGCAGGCCCGCTGTCGCACTTCCTGGCGTCGCGGCGGCGGGAACCGGTCGGCGGTCGCGACCCGGGCCGAGCCGGTCCTCGGACTGGTCGGCCGGCATCAGCCCGACGCCGTGATCATGGATGTGCGGTTGCCGCCTACGCACACCGATGAGGGCCTGAGGCTGGCGGTGCTCGTGCGTGAGCGGTTCCCGGCGACAGCCGTACTCGTGCCTGTCCCAATACCTCAATGTGGCATACGCGGACCGGCTGTTCACCGAAGGCGGGCCACCGCACCGGCTATCTCCTCAAGGACCGCCTGCTCGACGCGGACATACTCGCCGGCGCCCTGCAACACGTGGTGGACGGAGGTTGCACCCTAGACCCCGCGCTGGTCGACGTTCTCATGAAACCGCAAGGTCACATGCGACCCGTTGAGCGAACTGACCGGACGGGAGCGCGACGTGTTGGCCCTCATGGCGGAAGGCCTGTCCGACCGGGGAATCGCCGACCGGCTCTCAGTGTCACCGACTACGGTCAGTACACACGTACAGAACGTGTACCGAAGCTGCGAATATCGGATGCGCCGAGAGATAACCGGAGGGTCAGCGCGGTCCTCGCCTACCTGCGTAGCCGGTGACCGCCCGCGGCAGGCCTGTGCGGCCGCGTTGCTCACAGGCCCCGAATCCGCGCAAGGTCAGCTACACGCGGCCAGATGTCAACGCGCGTCATGCGCCAGTTTCGCACGCGTCCGCTGCCGCGTCGTCACCCGTTCCGAAGTCGGGTCGATGGTCGGTGGAGCCCGCCGCCCAGCGGTGCCCGTGGGTGACGTCAGAGCCGGCGTGGTTTGGCCTGGCGGGTTCGTCACCGCGGCAGAAGTCGCGTCACAGAGGGCCATCACGATCTAGCGTCAGCGAACGCGTGATGTCTGGATAGGCTCACCAACATGACCAACCCATCGGGGACGGGACCCGGGTATTCGTCTATCAGGTCGGTGTCGAGGCTGACCCGCAACAGGTCGTGTCGATCGTCGAACCGGAAGTGATCTTCAAGTTTGGCCTGTGCGACGAGGCGATAGTCGGCGTGCTGAGGCCAGGCGCCGACTGCGAAGGCGCAATCACTCCGGAACGCTTCCCGCAGAACCAGTGTTCGTGGAGTACCTCACCGGGCTGATCGCAGAGCGCATCGTCGACGTCGGCGATCTTCACCGCGAGGCCCAACGGCAGGGCGAGGACACGTATACATGCTCGACGGACGCACGCCCAGCCCGAATGGCGCTGTCCCTCCGGAGGACGTGATGGGCGCCGTAGCCGTGCGGGCCGGGAAACTCGTGCCGGGCTCCTATCACCACAATCCCAACCACCGGCTGTTGACCTCGGATGGGTTCTTCGTGCCAACGGAGCTGTACACACTCCTGCACGGCGACCTGCGCGCACGCTGCACGAGATCCAAGACATGACGAGCTCGCTGCGCGCCTACGAGATTCTGGCAGCACGGCGGCAGACGCGTCGTCACACGTTCGTGCCATCTGGCGTTTCGTCAACGCGGCAGAAGCGCACGCCGCCGGCGACCCCGTCGAGCACCAGACCGTAAAGATTTCACCGAGGAACGAAGTGCCCCGGCGAAGCCGGGGCGAGCGACCCGCGGCAGTGTGGCCGCCGACCTTGCCGCTCCGAGCGCCGTGTGAACGGCAACGCGTAGGGCTGGGTCGGCGTCTGTCCAGGTGGACCGAGCGCCGGCAGCGGTAGGTGAGCGGCCGCCACCCGACTGCTCGCCTACCTGGAGACGGCCAACCCCGTAACGTCGACCCGTACCGCAACGTGGGCTGGGAGGTGGTCGCCCAGGTCGACGTCGTCGAAGACGAACGTGGCCGGCCGGCCTGCAGGTCTGGCTCATGCGACACCCGGAACCGACGGCCACGAGCCGAAACGCCTCTTCGCCGTCAGTCGCAGGCGACGCCGACCGCCACGCGAGCGCGCGCCTCGCGGCCCTGTGATCGGACCACGATCGGTACGCAGGCGGGGGCATCGACCCAGTAGCCGCCGGCGAACGCCAGCCACCCGCAGTCGACGGCGCAGCCGAGCATGGAGCACCCGTTGACGCTCTGCGCGGTCCGAGGCTCCCCCGGGCTGCCCCATCCGATCCAGGCGTGTCCGGCCGCCTCGGGCGCGACGCTGATCTCGACGACCGCCCCAGCGAGCACCTCCAGGCCGCGCTTGGACCAGAAGCGTCGCTGGCCGAGCTGCCGGCGGTGGCGCCGCAGCGGGCGGCCGGACTGGCCGATCGCGCACTGGAAGCGGCCAAGCTCGACAGGAACGTGGCGGGATGCTGCGACGTGGCCACCACCCGCGCCGACGTGCTGCGCGACGAGGCCGGTGCCCGGCAGGCGTTGCAGGCCGGCGTGGAAACCCTGCTGGCCGGCGAGCATGACCGCGACTTCGCTCCGTGCCACGCTTCGGGCGACGACTGGGCCCTGCTGGCCGTGGGGTTTCTCTGCACGCTCGGCGACGAGCCGGGGGCACGCCGGTGCCTGGACGCGGGGCTCGAGACCGCACGGCGGCTCGGCAATCCGTCCCATCTGGTCAGCATCGCCGGCACGCTGGACTGGCTCGGTGACCGGCCGGCCGCGCTCGCGGTGGTCGCCGAGGCCGAGGAACTCCTGACCGCCGAACCGCACCCGGGTTCGCATGACGATGAGGACGAGCCGTTCCACGTGTGGTCGGTGGCCAACGCGTGGCACAAGCTCGGCGAGCGCGCGGCCGCGGTTCGGGTGCGCTCCGATGGCACGCAACGCGCCCGTACCACCCAGGCGGCACTCTTCTTCGCGAAGGCCTGGCATTCGCCCGACGA
>Ga0307415_100000080_pt1 | contig 39486 bp, 48 predicted proteins | sample DK1Cmetagenome_FD_204524 | JGI IMG/M metagenome (GOLD analysis project Ga0307415, IMG submission 204524) | Maize rhizosphere microbial communities from greenhouse at UC Davis, California, United States - DK15-C-2 | ecosystem: Host-associated > Plants > Roots > Rhizosphere > Soil | place: USA... | reverse complement strand
CGGCGCCGAAGCCGATCTCCTCCAGGATCACGCGCAGCGGCTCCACGTGAGCCGCGCCCTGCTCGGCCTCGGCGATGGTGTGGAAGATGATCAGCAGCGGGACGCACACGCCGTCGTTGAGGCCGCTCTCGACGTTGAGGCCCTGGCGGATGCGCGACGGCAGGCGCCGGTTGCTGACCACCGGGAGCCCCAGGGCGGCGTCGGTCGGGGCCAGCATGGTCGCCAGCGCGGCCGCCGTCCACAGGTCCAGCCCGGGCAGCAGGGCCAGCCCGGCCAGGGTGCCGGCCACGATGGTGAGCGGGAGGCCGATGCCGAGGAGGCGGGCCGGGACCAGCGACTCGCGCCGCAGCCGGCCCAGGTTGACCCGGACGGCGTCGGTGAACAGCACCAGGGTCAGGGTCGCCTCGGCCAGGTGGCGGACGAACTGGCCGGCCGCGTCGGCCTCGATCAGCCCCAGGACCCGGTTGCCGGCCAGCAGCCCGATGGCCACGAACACCATGGCCTGGGAGACAGGGGTGGTCGCCAGCCGCCCCGACACCGCGGCGTACCCCATCAGCACCAGCGCGATCCCGGCCAGCGACCAAGTGTCCATGCTCGCTTCCTCCAAGGGCTCGTCCGGGCCAAGCCTGACGGCCGGCGGCCGATCGGACCGCATCCCTCGCTCGGCCTGGAGGTCGACCCTGGGGCGGTCCCGCCGTCACCGTGAACTGGGCAGGCGCCGGAGCTCGATCAGCTCGAGGCCGAGCAGGCGGATCCTGAGCAACATGCCGGACACCGCCGCCTGGTCAGGCAACCAGCCGTGCAGCGCCGTGACGGACCAGTCGACCTCGGCTTCGAGTCCCTCCTGCAAGGCGGTCATCACGGCGTCGCTGGTCGAGCCTCTGACCCGGAAGGCGTACCGAGCCGTCCCCATGAGCGCACCTCCAGAATCTCCGCCGCTGCCGTCGCGCTTGTCGCTAGCGTCCCGGACGTCTGAAGACACGGCCTCACCCGCGCAGGATGAGATCTGCCAGCCCTGGTCGCTCAGCGAGCCCCGGCGTCGGACGCTCCAAGGCCTCCGCGTAGAGCCGCAGCACGTCCGAGACCACCGCCAGGAACGGGGCCGGGTCCAGGCCGAGATCGGCGGCTCGCCCGACCTGGGGCAGCACCTCGGCCTCCACGAAGCCGTGGAGCAGCCGGCTCAGCTTGGCGCCGACTCCTTCGGCCACCGGAACGGTGGCGAGGAACTCGGCCACCTCGTCGGCCAGGACCTCGACGTCCAGCTGGGAAGCTTGAAAGCCAGAAGACATGCGCGACCCGTACCCGCCCCTGGGGCGGCCCAAGCGTCCACGACCCGGGTGCACGGTCACGCCGAAATCACCCGCGGAAGATGATGTCCGGCGCCCCATGGTTGGAGAGGCTGCCGGACGACAGTGAGAAGCAACGGGAGGGGGGGACCGGCCTGGTCGGGCGCTGGGTCGAGGCCAGCAAGCGGGTCCTGCGCATCACTGCGGTGGCGATGGCCGCCCTGGCCCTGGGGTTCTGGGGCCGGCCCAGCGGCCAGGTCGTCCTCGGCCTCACCCTGGCCGTGCTGGTCACCCTGGCCATCATCGAATTCCCCGCCCGACCGGCACCGCGAAGCGACGCGGTCTCGACCCCCACATGAACCGAACGGACGGCAGCACTGGAGGACGTGATGCGCTGGCGGAGGCGGGCAGGCCATGAACCGGCCCAGGATGGCGAAGCGGCGGATGGAGGAGCGCGTTACCTCATGCGCGAGAAGCTCCTGTCGCTGGGGGACGACTTCTGGATCGAGAACGACCGCGGCGAGCGCATCTTCCACGTCGACGACAAGGTCCTGCGGGTGCGGGACACCGTGGTCATCAAGGACCGGGACGGCAACGAGCTGGTGAAGCTCCAGAAGCGGCTGCTGCGGGCCCGCGACACCATGGCCATCGAGCGCGGGGGCGACAAGGTGGCCACGGTCAAGAAGGCGATCATCGCGCCGCTGCGCGACCGGTTCACCGTGGAGCTGGCCGAGGGTGGATCGCTGGAAGCCCAGGGCAGCATCCTGGACCACGAGTACCAGATCACCCGCGACGGCATCCCGGTGGCCAACGTCTCCAAGCGCTGGTTCCGGGTCCGCGAGAGCTACGGCGTGGCGGTCGCTCCCGGCCAGGACGACGCCCTGGTCCTGGCGGTCACGGTCTGCATCGACCACCTCGTCGACTAGCGTCCGCTTAGTTTCCCGACGCTTCGGATTAAGCGGCGATTAAGCGACGCGTAAGCGCCGGCCGCCACCATGCGAGGTGCTAGCGTCGCCGCACGCCCGGGAGGCGGACTAGCAGGCGGGTCGTCCGGGGCGCCCGCCGGATCCCATCAGGGGATGTTCCTGGGCAGGGAGAAGATGCATCATGACCGACCGCTTCGATCCCAACATCCCGGCAGATCCCGCTGACCCGACCGTTCCCTCCATGGAGGGCGAGTTCACCGGCCTGGTGGCCATCACCGAGCAGCCCACGCTGGGCAAGGGCAACCTCGTCATCAACCGTAACAAGCCGTTCGACATCGACGTGAGCTGGCGCGTCTTCGGCAACCTGGTCCCGCTGTGGCTGACCGCGCTGAAGGTGAACACCCCCGAGTGGGTCGTGACCGCCTATGCCGAGTCGCAGGGCCCCGGCGACGAGGTCACCCTCGGCGACGTCCGGGTCCCCGTCGGGGGGCCGCTGTTCTCCCAGAACGAGACGTACTCGGCCAGGCTCACCGTGCCTGCCGACACGCTGCACGAGGAGAACCCCGGCGACCCGACCCAGTCGGGTACCTACAAGATCGTCGTGACCGCGTTCCTCGACTCCGCCATCGGGGGCGTGGGCTACGACATCATGGGCTACGCCGAGGGTCCGATCGTCAAGGTCGAGGACCCGCAGTAGCCAACCGGATCAGGTCGGCCCGCCCGAGCGCCCCGGCTCGGGTGGGCCGATCACGTTGCGCCGGTCAGGCCACCGCCACCTCGTCGAACGCCAGGCCGCCCAGGGAGCCGGCGTGCCGGACCGAGAAGTCGCCACGATCGATCACCGTCAGACGGGGCCGGGACTTGCCGACCACGACTCGACGCCCGCAGGTCTCGTCCGTGCAGACGAACAAGGCCTCGGAGGCCGTCTCGGCTTCGCAGGCCATCTCGTGGGACGCAATTGGTGGGGGAGTCCAATCGGCTGCCATGGTCCGCCTCTCTGTAGCTGGGGACGGGTATATACCCGAGCCAGCCGGCGGTCACACCGTACGGCGGTAGCGCCGCACCGCGATCGGCCCGAACACCAGCAGGATGGCCACGCACCAGCCCAGCGACTGCAGCACGTAGGAGGTGGTGGGGCCGCCGATCATCAGCGCCCGGACCGCCGAGGCGGTCACCGACACCGGCTGGTGCTCGGCGAACGACTGCAGCCAGCTCGGCATGGAGCTGGCCGGGACGAACACGGTCGAGGCGAACACCAGCGGGGCCATCACCGGGAACGCGGCCGCCTGGGCCGTCTCAGGGTCGCCGACCGCCAGCCCCACGGTGGCGAACACCCATGACAGCGCGTAGCCGAACAGCAGCACCAGGCCCAGGCCGGCCAGAAACGCCAGGGCGCCGGTGTGGACCCGGAAGCCGACCATGAACCCCACCGTGGCCATGAGCGCGGTGACGAACACGTTGCGGGAGAGGTCGGCGAAGGTCCGGCCGGCCAGCACGGCCGAGCGGGCCATGGGCAGCGACCGGAACCGCTCGATGAGGCCGCTCTTGAGGTCGGTGGCCAGGCCGACGGCGGTGGCGATGGCGCCGAACACGGTCGTCTGGACGAAGATCCCCGGCATCAGGTAGTCGACATAGGGGATCCCCGGCACCGACGACTGGAACGCCCCGCCGAACACGTAGCGGAACAGCAGGACGAACATCACCGGCTGGATGGTGGAGAACACCAGCAGCTGCGGCACGCGGCGGTAGGCGATCAAGTTGCGGCCGGCGACGGCGAGCGCGTCGCGCGCCGGCCGCAGCGGGCTCCGGGCGACACGGCGGCTGCCGGCGGCGCCGACCGTGGTCGAGGCGGTGGTCATGCGGCACCTCCGGCACGAGCGCCCCGGCGGCCGCGGCGGTCGCCGTTGGCGGCGGCCTCGGCCTCGGCGTGGTGGCCGGTCAGGGCGAGGAACACGTCGTCCATGCTGGGGTCGCGCACGGCCAGGGTCGCCGGCGCCAGGCCCTGGTCGTCCAGCAGCCGCAGCACGTCGATGAGCAGGCGCGAGCCGTCGTCGGAGGTCAGCCGGAGGGTCGCCCCGTCCTGCTCGGGGCGGTCAGCCATCCGGGCGACGAGGTCCTCGGCGCGGGCGGCACGGGTCGGGTCGCCCATCCCGAGCTCGATCACGGTGCTGCCCAGCTGGGCCTTGAGCGCGGCCGGGGTGTCGTCGGCGATCACCCGCCCGCCGTCCACGACCGCGATGCGCTGGGCCAGCCGGTCGGCCTCCTCCAGGTACTGGGTGGTCAGCAGCACCGTGGTCCCCTCGGCGACCAGCTCGCGGATCATCTCCCACAGCGCGTTGCGGCTCTGGAGATCCAGCCCGGTGGTCGGCTCGTCGAGGAAGACCACCGGGGGCCGCTGCACCAGCGCGGCGGCCACGTCGAGGCGGCGGCGCATCCCGCCCGAGTAGGTGCGCGCGGGCCGGTCGCCCGCATCGGTCAGCTGGAAGCGCTCCAGCAGCTCGTCGGCGCGCGTGCGGGCGTCCGCGGTCGGCAGCTGGGCCAGCCGTCCGGTCAGCTGCAGGTTCTCGCGGCCGGTCAGGTTAGGGTCGATCGCGGCGTACTGGCCGGCGAGCCCGATGCGGTAGCGGACCTCTTCCGCCTGGCGGACCACGTCGAGGCCGAGGAGCTCGGCGCGCCCGCCGTCAGGGCGCAGGATGGTGGTGAGGATGCGGATGGCGGTGGTCTTGCCGGCCCCGTTGGGGCCGAGCAGCCCGAACACGGAGCCCGCCGGAACCTGGAAGTCGATGCCGCCGAGGGCGACGACCTCGCCGAAGCGCTTGGCCAGCCCCTCCACGACGATGGCGTTGTCGGTCATGGCCGAAGATGGTCTCCCGATCCTCCAAGTCTGTCCACGGGCCGGCGCAGCCGCGCGGCTGGACCTCGGCGACCGCCAGGGCCGGCGACGTCCGCACCAAGCTACGCCGCCGGGCGGAGGACCGCGAGGAGGCGGTGGGCGGCCTGCTCGACCTCGTCGGACGAGGCCGAGGGGCCCGAGCGGACGATGCCGGGGAGCTGGCCCAGGGCCGCCGCCCGGGCCCCGTCGCCGGCTCCTTGCGGCACCGACCAGGGGCTGTGCAGACACAGCAGGGGCCGCACCGGAAGCCCGGTCCAGCCCTCCAGGACCTCGCTCAGGGCGTCGGCCTGACCGCGGAGGCCGCGGAGGGTCGCGGGCGGAGGGCCGCCCGGCAGCAGCCGCCGGTGCCGCCAGGACCCGACCACCCACACCCCGGTCGGGCCGGCCGCCACATGGTCGAGGCTGTCCAGCCATCCGGGCAGGGTGACGTCGTGCAGCACCAGGTAGCCGTCCGCGCCAAGGGGTGCCAGCACCTCGGCCGTGCGCCGCTGCATGGCGGCCTGCCGCCGCCAGACCCTGACGCCGGGAGAGGGACGGAAGCGAAGCCGCCAGCCGGTCCAGGCCGCCAGCAGCAGCCCTGTCAGCCAGCCCAGCCAGGGGCCGAAGCTCACGCCGATGGCCAGGCCCCCGATCACGGCGGCACCGGCGACCGCGATGCTCCACCACCTCCAGCCGAGGCGCCAGCCGGCCCGTTCGCGGTCGCGGTGCTGCCGGTTGGCGGCCTCGGCCGTGGCGCCGGCCCGGCTCGACCGCGGGTCAAGGATCGGGCGGGCCGGCAGGGCATCACCGGACGAGGCCGTCCAGATCTCCTCCGCCAACTCCCATACCCGATCCTGGCTCAGGCGCCGGACCAGCAGGCCGGCGCAGGTCCCGTCGGGCCGGTCGCACAGGCAGGCGCGTCCCTCGTCGTGGCGCCTACCGGCCATCTCCCGCCTCCGTCAGGGCTGATCCTTCCTCAGCTCCCCGCCGTGGGCGGCGACGGCCCAGATCACGAAGACGTTGAGGGTGACAATCAGCAGCGACCAGAACGGGTAGTAGGGGACGAACAGGAAGTTGGCGGTGGCGCTGAGCACCGCCAGGATGATGGCCGCGGCCCGGGCCCAGGTCCTCCCCGACAGCAGCCCCCAGCCGGCGAAGGCCACGATCAGCCCGAGCACCAGGTGGATCCAGCCCCAGGTGGTGGCATCGAACTGGAAGATGTAGTTGCGAGTGGTGACGTAGAACTCGTTCTGGAAGATGGCGACCAGGCCCTCCACGGCCTGGAACAGCCCGACCATGATCATCATGATCGCGGCGAACAGGATGAACCCCACCGCCCAGCCGCTGGCCTCCCGATCCGCCCGGGACGCGGACGACGGATACGCCTCCTCGGTCATCTGCCGATCCCTCCTCTGCTGCGCGGCCGCCCGGTCGGCGGGCCGCATCGGACCACCGAGCGAACCCTCGCACCGCGCCGGCGCCGGGGCATCATCCGATGGGGATGAGCTTCAGCCGGTGAGATGAGCGGCCCAGAGGTCCTCCACCGGCCACCGGCTGGCCCATCGGGCGGTGGCGATGCCGTAGTACGCATGGGTCGCCGCATCGGCCGGGGCGTAGAGCTCGTGGAGGGCCTGGACGGCGAACCCGTTGGCGGTCAGCGTCCGGATCCACTCGCCATGGCTCGGGTGGAACTCGACCCCGCCGCCCGGCCACTCGGTCCGGCGCAGCCCGCGCTGGGGTCGCAGGAGCTGCTCCTGGGTGAAGCCCTCGTCCTCGGGTACGCAGAGGGTCGCCAGGACGCTGTTGGTCAGGAACACCAGCCGACCACGGGGGCGCAGCAGCCGGGCCGCCTCGGCCACCCAGCGGGCGGGGTCGCACCAGACGCTGGCTCCGTACTCGCTGACCACCAGATCGAAGCTGCCATCGGCAAGCGGCACCTGCTCGGCGTCGGCCTCGACCAGAGGAAAGGTCAGCCCGAACCGCCGCTGGCACCGGGCCGCGGTCGCCAGCTGGGCCGCATTGAGGTCGACGCCCACCGGCCGGGCACCCTGCCTGGCCAGCTGGGCGGACAGATAGGCGGTGCCGCAGCCCAGCTCGACCACGTCCAGGCCCGTCACGTCACCGAGGACCCCCAGGTCGCGTTCGGGGATGCCGAACAGCCCCCAGGTGAGCGCCGTCGCGGCCCAGGAGCGATCGGCGTCCCGGTCGGTGAACTCGGCGTTCACCACCGTCCAGAGGGCACGGTTCCGGGCGAGGTCCGCCAGCGGCGTGCCGCTCATGGCGCCTCCTCTCCTCGATGCTCGGTCTGTGCCATGGTCGCTGCGGGGGGCGGGAAGCGGTATCACCCGATCCGGGTGATGTCACAGGTTCATGCCAAGCGAGCGATGCATGGCGCCAGAGGGATGGGGGAGTGTCGGGTCACGGAAGGAGGGGTTCGCTCCATGAGCGGGTCGAGGGGCACCGATCTCGGCGACGCCGCCCCCCGGGACCGACCGGGCCGGCGGCCGAGCCGCGCTGGCCGATGGCGACCGCGGTGCTCGCTCATCCTCATTGGGTGATGCCCGACCCCTGGCAGTCGGTGACGATTGGCCCGGCGACGAAGGGAGATCACCATGCCGGGTCCGTCCCCGGATCCCGCCGCGCTGCTTCGAAGTCGCCGCTATGTCGGGCTCCTGGTGCTGGCGGCGGTCCTCGGGGTGCCGATCTCGGTGGCCGCCTATGGGTTCCTGGCGCTGGTCGGCGGCCTCCAGGACTGGCTGTTCACCGACCTCCCCAGGGCGCTCGGCCATGCCAGCGCGCCGCTGTGGTGGCCGCTGCCCCTGCTCGCCCTGGCGGGCCTGCTGGTCGGGCTGACCATCCGCCACCTGCCCGGCCAGGGTGGCCATTCCCCGGCCGACGGGTTCAAGGCGGGCGGCGTGCCGACGCCGGCGGAGCTGCCCGGCATCGCGATCGCGGCCTTGGCGACCCTCAGCCTGGGTGCGGTGCTGGGGCCCGAGGCCCCGCTGATCGCCCTCGGCGCCGGGCTGGCCGCCCTGGCGGTGCGCCTGGCCAGGCGGGACGCGCCCGCCCAGGCGACGGCGGTGGTGGCCGCCGCGGGCAGCTTCGCCGCCGTCAGCACGCTGCTGGGCTCGCCCCTGCTGGGGGCGTTCCTGCTGATGGAGGCCTCGGGGCTGGGCGGGCCGACGCTCAGCCTGGTGCTGGTCCCGGGCCTGGTGGCCGCCGGGGTCGGGTCGCTGGTCTTCATCGGGCTGGATGCCTGGACCGGGCTGGGCACCTTCTCGCTGGCGTTGCCCGACCTGCCCGCTTTCGCCCATCCCGACCTGGCCCAGTTCGGCTGGGCGCTGGCCATCGGCGTGGCCGCGGCCGTGGTCGGCACCACCATCCGCCGGCTCGCGCTGCTGCTCCGCCCGGTTGTCGAGCGCCGGCTGCTGCTGCTCACCCCGCTCGCCGGCGTGGTCGTCGCCGCCCTGGCGATCGTCTACTCCAAGGTCAGCGGTCATGGCTTCTCCGAGGTGCTGTTCTCGGGCCAGGACCAGCTCGGCCCCTTGATCGGCCAGAGCGCCGGCTACTCGGTGGGAGCGCTGGTGCTGCTGGTGGCCTGCAAGGGGCTGGCCTACAGCGTGTCGCTGGCCGGCTTCCGGGGCGGGCCGGTGTTCCCGGCGATGTTCCTCGGGGCGGCCGGCGGGATGGCGCTGTCCCATCTCCCAGGGCTGCCGCTGGTCGCCGGGGTCGCCATGGGCATCGGCGCGATGTCGGTGGTGATGCTCCGGCTGCCGCTGACCTCGGTCCTGCTGGCCACGCTGCTGCTGGCCGAGGACGGGCTCACGGTGATGCCGCTGGTGATCGTGGCCGTGGCGGTGGCCTATGTGGCCTCGGCCAGGCTCACCCCGCTCCCGCCCCCTCAGGACGGCGAGCCGGCCGACCGGTCCGGCGACGCCTCGGGGTCAAGCGGCGAGTCGCGCCAGCCCCTCGGCCGCCAGGCGCTCACCAGCTTGCCCACGGCCGTGACCAGGAACAGCTGGCCCAGAAGGGCTTCGAGCACGGCCAGGCTCTGGCCAGGGTTGCCCGCGGGCACGAGGTCGCCGTAGCCGGTCGTGGTCAGGGTGACGAAGCTGAAGAACAGGTCCTGGCTCAGGTGGCCGTCTCCGCGGTCGCCGAAGAACGCACCGGCCTGGGCGGCGCCGAGGAACCGGTAGAGAAACGCGAAGGCCATCCCGATGAACAGGTAGGTGGCAAGGGCGCCGAGCATCGTCTCCTGGTCCACCGCCCGGCGGTAGGCGATGTGGCGGATGATCGAGAACGGGGCCACCAGGTACAGGACGACCGCGGCCCCGAACACGAACGGCTCCAGGGCCGGCTCCCGGGGGGCGCCCAGGTTGGCGACGGCGGCGACCGCCGTCAGCACGAACAGCCCGTTGGCGGCCAGGCGGAGCCCCCGCCGGGCCTCGGAGGTCCGCAGGGCCAGCCAGACCGTGGCGATCTGGGCGGTGAGCAGGACCGACGCCCCCCACCGCCGCGACAGCGTCGTCGCCAGCACGTAGGTCGCGACGATCATCAGCAGGACCAGGCCGTAGCTGTCGGCCGAGTGGAACGACCGGGCCAGACGCCGGAAGGCGGGCCCGGCCCGGTCCTCAGACACCTTCGACCGACGCCAGCCGGCCCGACCGGACCGCGTCCGCGAGCGCCTGGTAGTCCCGCTCGTTCTGGTCGGCGTAGCGGCTGGAGAAGTCGGTGATCGAGCGGTCGAACTCGTCGTCGTCACCCAGGTACTCGGCGATGGCGATCGGGTCGCCCGAGCGGGCGTGCGCCCGGGCCAGGGTCCAGCCGCAGATGCCGGCGTAGAACTGGAGGCCGATCGGGGCCACCGACTCGACGTCGGCCGAGACCTTCATGTCCCGCAGCTGGCGCCAGTAGTAGTGCCGGTCCGGGTCCACCCGGCCCCTGCCCCAGCCCAGGTAGATGTCGCTGGCCGCCTGCATCATCCGCTGGCCGTCCACCACCCGCGCGCCGTGCTGCTTGTGCCGGCTCTTGGGCAGGTGGGCCTCCAGGACCGATGCGGTGGCCTCCTTGACCTGCAGGAACAGCGGGTCCTGCTGGTCGCGGCCCTGCAGCAGGAGGATGAAGGCCCGGGTGCCGACGCTGCCCACCCCCACGACCTTGCGGGCCACGTCGAGGATCTCGAAGCGTTCCAGCAGCTGACGCTGGTCGTCGCGGAGCGTGGCCCGGTAGGCGCGGAACTCCTGGTGCACCGCGTGCTCGATCTCGTCGCCCGACAGACCGTAGACGGCGGTGAGGTCCCGGGCCGGGACCACGATCGGGGGCTGGCTGACGATCCGGTAGCGGCCGTCGACCAGCTCGCCGAGCTTGGACAGCGCCTGCAGGCTGTCACGGGTGCGGGCCTTGGCCATTGCCTTCTCGGTCGCCTTCCGGGCCCGCTTGGCGGCCTTGGACTGCTTGCCCGAGGCCTTGGTCGCGGCGCGCATGGCCTTCCGGAGGTCGTCCGCGTCCATACGGGCGTACCAGACCTCCATCGTCCCCATGGCGGCGAACCCGGCCATCGCCTCCCGGTAGGCTCTCACCGACGCCAGCGTCGCCGCGTGGGTGTCGGCCTTGCTGAAACCGTTGTTGCGGCCCGCGATCGTGAAGCTGGCCGCCATCCGCTTCACGTCGTACTCGAACGGGCCCGGCAGGGTCTCGTCGAAGTCGTTCAGGCTGAAGAGGAGGTCCCGTTCGGGGGAGGCGAACCCGCCGAAGTTCGAGAGGTGGGCGTCGCCGCAGAGCTGGACCCTGAGCCCGGCGGTCGGCGTGGCGGCGAGGTCGGCGGCCATGATCCTGGCCGCCCCGCGGTAGAAGGTGAACGGCGAGACCAGCATCCGCCCGTGCCGCACCGGCACCAGGTCGGGCTCGCGGGTGAGGTTCTGCTCCTCGAGCAGCCCGACCGGATCCGGACGGTCGGCCGCCGGTGCCCATCCGGTGTGGCTGGACGGCGGCGTCCGGTCGCGGGCCTCCTTGCCTGCCGCCCTGCGCTCATCGACGGTCGGGTGGGCGACCTGTTGCACTGCCATCGTCCCGTACCTCCTGGTCACGGCGCCGTTCTGTGTGGGCTGCCGCTGGTCTGGACCCGCCGCGGCGCCGACGGCAGGGTCAGCACCTGGTCCAGGTGGAGCGGTGCCAGGTACCGGCCGAACCTGAACCGGCCGTCGCCGCCGCCCTCCAGCAGCCAGGTCGAGCCCTTGGGCCAGGTCAGCGGGTGGTCGACCGCCAGCCCGTCCATGACCAGCCGGAGCAGCACCTCGCCGATCACCTCGCCGTGGGTGCAGACCAGCGCGTCCTGCCCCTGGGCGTCCGCGAGCAGCGCCAGCACCGCCGCCGGGTCGGCGGCCACGCCCAGCGCCGGGAGGAGCTCGACCCGCAGGTGCCGGTCGTCGGCCAGCGGCTGCACGGTCTGCTGGCAGCGCATGGTCGGGCTGGAGAGGATGCGCCCGACGGGGAAGTCCTCAAGGCGGACCAGCAGCCCGGCGGCCTCGGCCTGCCCCGCCGCCGACAGGGGCCGCAGGGTGTCCGGACCCGGCCAGCGGTGCTTCTGGCCGGCGTGGGCGTGGCGGACGAGCAGGAGCATCGACACCTCTCGCTGGGTCCTTCTGCCGCTCTCTTCCTGGGAAGTCTCGGAGCCGGAGCGGCCGCGGGCATCATCCTTCCTGGATGATCTTGGGCCGGTTCATCCTGTTGGGATGATGCTGCGGGGCGCGGGACCCTGGATCCTTGCCGCAGTGGCCCTGCGACGGCGAGGACGACATGACCCAGCAGCTGAGGACCGGCCGCGCACCGCAGGCGACCGCCGAGGGGCCGGGACGCCGGAGCCCGGTCTCGATCCTGGAGGGGATCCGGCCGTACCGGCGGGGCTGGCTGCGGACCGACATCGTCGCCGGGATCACCCTGGCGGCGCTGGCGATTCCCGAGACCATGGGCTACACCAAGATCGCCGGGATGCCGGTGATCACCGGCCTGTACACCATCCTGATTCCCATTCTCGTCTTCGCGGTGTTCGGGTCGTCGCGGCACCTGGTGGTGGGGGCGGACTCGGCCACGGCGGCGATCATGTTCGCCGGGATCGCCTCCCTCGGGATCGCCGGGCTGCAGCCGGCCACGCCCGAGTGGGTCGCGCTGGCCGGGCTGAGCGCGCTGCTGGCCGGTGGGCTGCTGTGGCTTGCCCGGGTGGCCCGCCTCGGCTTCCTGGCCGACTTCCTGTCGCGGACGGTGCTGGTCGGGTTCCTGACCGGCGTCGGCATCCAGGTGGCGATCGGCCAGGTGGGCGGCATGCTCGGGATCGCCAAGCAGCCCTCGGGGGTGCCGTTCTTCAGCGGCAACCTGATCGAGTTCTTCAAGACCCTCGGCCACATCGGCCAGGCGTCGTGGCCGACGGCCCTGGTCTCGGCGCTGGTGCTGGCCGTGCTGGTCGTGTTCGAGCGCTGGGTCAGGGCGATCCCGGGCGGGCTGGTCGCGGTGGTCGGCGCGATCGTGGCCAGCTGGGCGTTCGATCTCCAGGCCCATCACGTCTCGATCCTCGGGCCGGTGCCCAGCGGCCTGCCCAGCATCGGGCTGCCGAGCGGGGTGAGCTGGCACGACGCCGCCCTGCTGCTGCCGGTCGCGGTCTCGATGTTCCTGGTCATCCTGGCCCAGAGCGCGGCCACCTCACGGGCCTACGCCGTCAGGTACAACGAGCGCTTCACCGAGAACACCGACCTGGTCGGACTGGGGCTGGCCAACCTCACGGCCGGCCTCAGCGGCACCTTCGTCGTCAACGGCAGCCCAACCAAGACCGAGATGGTGGATGAGGCCAAGAGCCACACCCAGGTCGCCCAGCTGACCACCGCGGTCGTGGTCGCGCTGGTGCTGCTGTTCCTGACCAAGCCGCTGCAGTACCTGCCCAACGCGGTGCTATCGTCGGTGGTGTTCCTGATCGGTGTCAAGCTGATCGCCGTCAAGGGGATGCGGGCCATCTACAGCCTGCGCCCAGACGAGTTCTGGGTGGCGCTGGCGACGGCGATCGTGGTCGTTGTCCTGGGCGTCGAGCAGGGCATCATCCTGGCGATCGTGCTGTCGCTGATCCTGCACGTCAGGCGGCACTTCATCCCCCACGACGCGGTCGTCCGCTGGGACCAGCAGGGACACATCAGGCTGGCCGCGCCCGCCCCCGGCGCGGTCACCGAGCCCGGCCTGGTCATCTACCGGTTCCCGGTCGGGGTCTTCTACGCCAACGCCGAGCGCCTCTCCGAGGACGTCATGGGCCTGGTGAATGTCCCCGATCCGCCGCGCTGGTTCGTCCTGTCCGCCGAGGCGATCGACGACGTCGACTACACCGGCGCCCAGACCCTGCTCGAGCTGGCCGACCACCTGCAGGAGCGCGGGATCGTCCTCGCCGTCGCCGAAGCCAGCGACGACCTCCGCCGCGAGCTCGACCGCTTCGGGCTCACCGACAAGATCGGCCCCGACCACTACTTCGACAGCCTCCACGCCGCCCGCGACGCCTTCCGGGCGCCGACCGGCGCGGCCCAGTAGCGGCGGTGCCGGCCCCGGCTACCCGGCCAGCAGGCCGACCTCCTGCACGCGCTGGACGGCCTCGCTCCGCGAGGAGGCCCCGAGCTTGCGGTAGATCGAGATGGCCTGGGTCTTGACCGTGTGCTTGGAGAGGTACAGCCGCTGGCCGATCTCGGTGAAGGAGAGGTGGGTGGCCAGCAGCGGGAGCAGGCGCAGCTCGGCGGTGGTCAGCGACGACGCCCCCCGGCCGGCGTCCCGGGCCATGTCCAGCCTCGATCGGAGCGCCTCGACCTCGGCCGGGAGGACGCCCAGGTCGGGTCGCAGCTGCAGGATGTCCCGCGCCTGTCCCAGGACCGTTCTGGCGCCCGCCAGGTCGTCGAGCGCCAGGTAGGCCTGCCCGAGCTGGAGCAGGGTCTGGACCGCCCCCCAGGGCACCGCGTAGGTCAGCAGCGGCCGCAGGCGGGCGGCGCGGGCCAGGTGGTTCCTGGCCCCGGTCAGCTCGCCGCGGTGCAGGGCCGTCCGAGCCGCCACGGCGTGGACGAGCGGGCTCATGATGTAGTCCTCCAGCCGCCCGGCGGCCACGACCCCGAGCGCCCGGTCGGCCAGGGTGCCGGCGGCCGGCCAGTCGCCACGCTCGATGGCCACCAGGCCGCGCTCGGCCAGCGCGGTCGAGACACCGGGGAACGCTCCGGCGTCCGTCCCGACCTCGACGGCCTGGGCCAGGATGGCATCGCCCCGGTCGAGCTGGCCCTGGACCACCTCGGCGGCGCCTTCGATCACCATGACGGCCGTCAGCCACGGGCTCGCCGGGCTGAGCCCGGCCCGGGCGGCCTGGGCGTCGGCCCGCATGCGGGCCACCCCGTCGCGGCAGAGGATCCCTCGCATCATCGCCAGGTGCGCTTCCATCGTGCTGCCGTCGGCGGGGCGGTGGGTGCCCTCGGCGGCTGGAGCCGGAGGGCTCGCCGCGCCGGCGGCATTGGCCCAGCGCTCGGCTCCCGCCGGCCGGCCGACCAACGCCTGGATGCAGGCCCCAAGGACCGCGACCGGTGGGTAGCGTTCCACGAGCCCATGTTCCTCGAACCAGCCCAGCCACCCCTGGACGGTGTCGAACCGTCCGGAGGCGTAGGTGCCGAACACCCGGCCGGCCACCAGCCGGGCGACCCGGTCGGCGTCCCCCGCCGCCTGGGCGTAGTCGATGGCGGCCTCGGGCAGGCCGTTGGCCTCGCACCAGGCGGCCGCCCGGGCCCGCAGCCGCGGCACCAGCTCGGGCTCGCTCCGTTCCAGCTCGGCCAGGAGCAGCTCCCGGAACAGCTGGTGGTAGCGGTACCACTCGCGGCGACGGTCGAGGGGCACCAGCAGCAGGTTCGACTCCTCCAGCAGGGCGAGGGTGTCGCCCGACCCGCTGGTGGCGAGCACGGCGTCGCACAGCGGCCCGCACATCCGTTCCAGGACCGCGGTCCGGGTCAGGAACTCCACCAGCTCGGGCGACAGGTGCGCCAGCAGCTCGGAGCGCAGGTAGTCGGCCATGAACCGGTCGTCGCCGGTGAAGCCGAACCCGGCGTGGTGACGGGGGTTGCCGGCCTTGCGGGCCAGGGCGGCCAGGTACAGCCCCACCGGCCACCCTTCGGCCCGCTCGACGATGTCCCCCAGCTCCGCCTCGGACGGCGCGACCCCGGCCGCCTCGAGCAGCGCCCTGGCCTCCCGCTGGTCCATCGCGAGCTCGGCGGCCCCGACCTCGGCCATCCGGCCACGGGCCCGCAGCAGGGCCACCGGCAACGGGGGTGTGTGCCGTGCGGCGAGCACGATCCGGGATCCGGTCGGCAGGGCCAGGGCCAGCTCGGCCACGGCGTCGAGGCATTCCTGGTTCTCGAGCTGCTCCACATGGTCCAGGACCAGGGCCGCCGGCCCGGTCATGGCCGAGACCGCCGACACCAGCCGGGGCACCACCGTCGCCAGGGCCGAGACGCTGGGCGCGCCCAGGGACCGGAACACCGTGGGGTCGATCGGCTCGAGCCGGTCGAGCGCGACCGCGATGGAGGTCAGCAGCATGACCGGGTCGTTGTCGCGCTTGTCGACCGAGACCCAACCGACCCGGCGGTCGCGGCGCTCGGCCCACTGGGCGAGCAGCGTGGTCTTGCCGTAGCCGGGCGGGGCGACGACACAGATCAGCGGCACCGGCTGTGCCTCGAGGAAGTCGACCAGGGCCGGCCGGGCCACGATCCCGGGGCGGATGGACGGCGGCCGCAGCTTCCACTCCACCAGCTCGGGAGCGTGCCCGGCACGTTCAGAGGTCATCGTGCGTCCGGTGGGTGGTCTCCGGGGCCAAAAGGAGGCAGACGGCCGCGACCGCGGTCACGGCGCCGGCGTACCAGGCGGCCCCTGACGGGCTGCCGGCGCGACCGGCCAGGACCGTCGCCAGCGCCGGCGCGGTCCCGCCGAACAGCGCGCTGGTCAGGCCGAAGGTGAGCGACAGGCCGCTGTAGCGCAGCCGCGTCGGGAACAGCTCGGCCAGGAAGGCGGACAGCGCGACCACGCCGAGGGCGAGCCCCATCACGGCGTACCCGGAGACGAGCGCGCCGACCGTTCCCCGCTGGATGAGCCGGAACGCCGGCATGGTCACCACCAGGAGGGCGACCAGCCCCAGCGGCAGCGCCAGCAGGAACGGCACCCGCCAGCCCCAGGCGCGGAGGGCCGGCCCGGGCAGGACCCCGATGCCCGCGGTGACCAGCCCCATGAGCAGGATGCCGGCCGCCAGGGGACGCCGCCGGCCCTGGCGGTCGCCCCAGTTGGCGAACAGCAGGGCGCCGGCCGGACGGGCCAGGAAGGCCACCCCGAACACGGTGAAGGTCGCCAGCAGCCCGGCGGACGGGTCCTGGCCGGGAAAGAAGGTGGCGGCGATGACGCTCGCGAAGGCGCCGAAGAGGGCGAAGTCGTACCACTCGACGAGATTGCCGACGCAGCCCGCGACCAGGGCGCGCCGAGACGCCCGGTTCGGCGCCCGCCGGGTCGGGCGGGCCTCGCCGCGGAGGATCATCGCCCTGATCGTGCCGCGGCGCCGGGACCTTGCAATCACCCACAGCGGGTGATTTCCCCTCCCGCTCCGTGCCGGCGGGGCGGTTCATCCCATCCGGGGGATGCCGCCGGCCCGCCAGCTGGGTTGCATGAGGTCACAAGGCCGTCGAGGAGCGGCGGGCCCAGCGCGATGGAGGTGCGGCATGGTGGTCGGCGCCGGCCAGCAGCCGGCCCGCTCCGGCACTCCCGAGGACCAGCTGCGGGCGCTCGCCACCGGGGAGGCCGGCGTCCTCGAGGCCCTGGCCCGGATGCAGGTGGGCTCGCTGGAGCGCTCCAGGCTCGACGAGGAGACGTACCTGCTGGCCCGCCTGGCCGCCCTGGTCGCGACCGATGCGGCGCCGGTCTCCTACCTGGCCCATCTGGGCCGGATCGGCGAGCTGCCGGCCGCCAAGGTCCTGGCCACCCTCGCGGCGGTCGCGCCGGTGGTCGGCAGCGCCCGCGTGCTGTCCGCCGCCTCCAGCCTACGGGCGGCCGGACTGCTCACCACCTGACCGATCCGACCTGGGCCCGGCCCGCACTTCACCCGGATTGGATGATGCCCGGGACGGCCGTGTGGGTCATCGTCGGTCCGGTGATGGAACGACTGGACTGCGTGACGGACACGATCACCAGGCAGGCGGGCACCATGGCGGGCCTGGTTCCGCGGGTCGCCCTCCTCGACCGCCTGGCGGCGTCCAGCCACAACCGGATCGTCGTGGTCGTGGCCCCGCCCGGGTACGGGAAGACCACGCTGCTGGCGCAGTGGGCCGAGCGCGACCCCCGCAAGTTCGGGTGGCTGACCATCGACCAGCACGACAACGCCCCTTCGGTCCTCCTCCGCAACGTCGCCGTCGCCATCGACCAGCTCGAGCCGCTCGGCCGGCCGGTGGTCCTGGTGCTCGACGACCTCCACCTCCTGCGGGACCGGGAGGGTCTGGCGACGATCGGCCGGCTGATCGACGACCTCCCGGCGGGCTCGCAGCTGGCCATGGCCAGCCGAGCCGAGCCACCGCTGCCGCTGGCGCGCCTGCGTGCCGAGGGCCGGGTGCTGGAGATCGGCCCCGAGGACCTCGCGCTGGACCATCGGGAAGCCACCGAGCTCCTGGAGCAGGCGGGGCTCGACGCCGATCCTGCCGAGGTCGGCGAGCTGCTCCACCGGACCGAGGGCTGGCCGGTCGCGCTCCAGCTGGCCGCCTCGTCGTCGCGGACCCGCACCGGCCACCGAGCCGCCACGGTCGCGTTGCCGGGCGACGACCGCTTCCTGGCCGACTACCTCGAGGTCGTCGTCCTCTCGCGCGTACGGCCGGGCGTGGTCGGCTTCCTCACCCGCTGTGCCGTGCTGGACCGGATGTCCGGACCGCTGTGCGATGCCGTCCTCGACATGACCGGGTCGGCCGACCTCCTCGAGGGGTTGTCGCGCTCTGGCATGCTGTTGATCCCGCTGGACCGTCGGCGGCGCTGGTACCGGTTGCACCGGCTGTTCCGGGAGGTGCTCCGGAGCCAGCTGGAGCGGGACGAGCCCGACGCGGCCGGGCGGCTGAGCCGGCGGGCGGCCGCCTGGTGCGAGCGCAACGACCTGCCGGAAGCCGCCATCGACTACGCCATGGCGGCCGGCGACGCCGGCCGGGCCGCCCGGCTCGTGATGGATGCCGCCCTTCCCGCCTACGCCGCCGGTCGGCTGTCCACGCTGCGGGGATGGTTCACCTGGCTCGAATCATCCGGGCTTGCCGAGCGAGATGGCCCGCTCGCGCTGCTCGGGGCCTGGCTGAACGCGCTGGCGGGCCGGCCCGCGGCCGCCGAACGCTGGAGCGAGACCGTCGAACGGTGGCCGTCCGACGGCGCCGCGGCCGCTGGGATCCTCCCTCCCGACGGGTCGCTGGCTCTGCTCAAGGCCGCACTGTGCCGCCGTGGCGTGGACCAGATGCAGGCCGACGCCGAGACCGCCCTCAGGCTGGTGCCGACCGGCACACCGCCGCAGGCGGCCGCTCAGCTCCTCCTCGGCATCGCCTGCATGCTGGCCGGCGACCGGAGCGCGGCCGACCACCACCTCGCCAACGCCGCCCAGGCGGGGGAGGAGCTCGGGGTCGACGTCGCCACGGTCGCGCTCGCGGAGCGGTCCATCCTGGCGATGGGCAGGGGGGACTGGTCGCAGGCGGAGGTCCTCGCCGAGCGGGCGTACGCGGGCGCCCGACCGGAATGGCTGGAGCAGTACGCGGCCGGCGCCCTGCTGCACGCGGTCCTGGCCCGGCTGGCCATCCACCGCGGCGACGCGCCGCGGGCCAGGAGCGCGCTCGTCCGCGCCGAAGGCCCGCGCTCCCAGCTCACCTACGCCCTGCCCCACCTGGCCGTCCAGGTCCGCCTCGAGCTGGCCCGGGCCTACCTGGCCCTCACCGACCTGACCGCCGCCATGACGGCGCTGTGGGAGGTCGACAACGTGTTCTGGCAGCGGCCCGATCTCGGGGTTCTCCGGGGCCAGGCCGAGGAGCTGCGCGCCCAGCTCGGCGCCATGCGACGGGGCGCCATCGGGGCGTCGTCGCTCACGGCGGCCGAGGTGCGGCTCCTGCGTCTGCTGGGAACCCACTTCTCGTTCCGGGAGATCGGGGGCCAGCTGTACCTCTCACAGCACACCGTGAAGTCGCAGGCGCTGTCGATCTACCGGAAGTTCGGGGTGTCGTCGCGCAGCGAGGCCATCCAGTACGCCCGCGACCTCGGCCTGCTCCTCCAATGACGGCGCCACACGAGGAGCAGCTGCGTCGTCTGGCCCTGCACGACGAGCGGTGCATCGCGTCCGTGCTCGCCATGGACCTCGGGGACGGCGGGTGCGGGCTGGACGCCAAGACCCGTGCCCTGGTGCGGCTGGCCGCGCTGCTGGCCCTGGGGGCGGCGCCCGTCTCCTACCACTGGAGCGTCGGCGCGGCCCTCGATGCCGGCGCGACCCCGGAGGAGATCCTCGGCGTCCTGATCGCGGTGGCGCCGATCAGCGGGGTCGCCCGAGTGGTGCTGGCAACGCCGGAGGTGGCGCTGTCCTTGGGGTATGACCTCGACGCGGCGTTCGAGGAGCTCAGCGAGGGCCACCCCTGAGCGGCCGGCTCCGCTTATGCGGCGGCCAGGTGGGTAACCTCAGCCCATGGCATCCGGTGGTGACAACCCTCGCCTGGAGCTGGATGCCGAGCTGCTGGCCGCCGAGGTGGTCCAAGGGCTCGACGACTTCCTGGACCACATGTCGGTGGCGGAGGGGATCGGCGCCAAGCTGAACCGCCAGCTGCTCGGCTTCCTCCAGGCCGAGGTCCTGCCCCAGGCGAACCGGGCGGCCGAGATGGGGGTGGACCCGACACCGCTGTTCGACACCGTGGTCCGCGTGCTCCGGACCTACGCCGACGCCCTGGAGCGGGCCCCCTCGCCCGACGGCGACCGTCCCGTCCCACCGGACGAGCTGCTCCGCTAGAGGCCGAGCAGGCCGAGCTCCCGGGCCCGCTGCATCGCCTCGCTGCGCGACGACACCCCGAGCTTGCGGTAGATCGAGATCGCCTGGGTCTTGACCGTGTTCCGGGACAGGTACAGCCGCTCACCGATCTCCAGCAGGCTGAGGTGGGTCGACAGCAGCGGCAGCAGGCGCAGCTCGGCCGCCGTCAGCGACGACGCCCCCGGCGTGCCCTGGCCGAGCCCGTCCAGCGCCGCCTTCAGGTCGGCGACCTGGCGGGGGAGGACGCCGAGGTTGGGCCGCTGCTGGAGGATCTCGTCGGCCTGCCGGAGGACGGCTCTGGCCCCGGCGACGTCGTCCAGCGCCAGGTAGGTCCGGGCCATCTCGGTCAGGGTCTGCACCGATCGGTGGGGCATGGCCGAGGTGAGGAGGGGGCGGAGATGGACGGCCCGGGTGAGGTGGGCTCGGGCCCGGTCGGCGTCGCCGTGGTGCAGCGCCGTCCGGGCCGCCACCGCATGGGTGAAGGCGGCCATGGCGTACCCTTCCAGGCGCCCGGCCCGCAGGGCGGCGACGGCCTGGTCGGCCAGGCGGCCCGCCTCGCCCCACTGCTGGCGGTCCATGGCGACGACGGCACGCTCGCTGAGGCCGGCCGAGGCCGCGGGCGCGGCGCCATGCTCCCCGGCGAGGTCGACCGCCCGGGCCAGGATCGGGTCGGCCCGGTCGGCCTGGCCGCCGAGCAGATGGGAGATTCCCTCCATGAGCAGCGCGGTCGGCCGCCAGGGGCTGTCCGGGGCCAGCCCGGCCCAGGCGGCCGCGGCGTCGGCCCGCATCCCGGCCATGCCGTCTGGGCACAGCAGGGTCCGCAGCAGCGCCATGGAAGCGTCCAGCGCGCCGTCGGCCGGTACCGGCCCCAGGCCGCGCTCGGCCGCGCCCGCCCAGCGCTCGGCGCCGGTCGGGTTGCCGAGCAGGGCCTCCAGCTGGGCCCCGAGGATCGCGATCCCTGGATGGCGCTCGACCAGCCCCTGGTCCTCGAACCACCGGAACCAGCGGCGGGCGGTCTCGACCCGTCCGCCGGCATAGGCCTCGAAGGCCAGCGCGGCCACCAGCCGGGCGACCCGGGGGGCGTCCCCGGCGGCCTGGCCGTGGTCGATCGCGAGCTCCGGCAGCCCCTGGGCCTCGTACCAGGTGGCCGCCCGCCGGTGCAGCTCGGGCATCAGCTCGGGCTCGCGGCGCTCCAGCTCGGCCAGGAGGAGCCCGCGGAGCAGCTCGTGGTAGCGGTAGCGGCGGTCACCGTGGCCGGCCTCGGCCAGCAGGAGGTTGGAGCCGGCCAGCGACGCCAGCACCCGGTCCGAGCCGCTGGTCTGGAGGACCGCGTCGCACAGCGGACCCGACAGCTCGTCGAGCACGGCCGTCCGGGTGAGGAAGGCCACGGTCGGCGGCGAGAGCCGGCTCAGCAGGCCCGACGGCGGCTGGCCGGTGGCCGCCTTGCCGTTGCCGTTGCCCGAACCGGGGCCGGCGCGGCGGCGCTCGCCGGCCACCGCGAAGGAGGCCAGGTACAGCCCGACCGGCCAGCCCGCGGTCCGCTTGAGCAGCTCGGCCAGCTCGGCGCCGCTCAGCCGCACCCCGGCGCGCTCCAGCAGCGCTCTGGCCTCCACGTCGTCCATGGCGAGCTCGTCCGCCCCGACCTCCACCACCTGGCCGTCGCGGCCCGACAGGGCGTCGGGCAGCGACGGCCTGGCCCGGGAGGCCAGCGCCAGCTGGGACCCACCGGGGAGCCGCAGCGCGACCTCGGCCACGGCGTCGAGACAGACCTGGTTGACCAGCAGCTCGAGGTTGTCCAGGACGACGGCCACCGGCCGGGTCATCGACGACAGGCCGGCCACGAACCGGGGGATCAGGCTGGCCGGCGCGGCGGCGCCCGGCGCGGCCAGGGTACGGAACACCCCTGGCTCGATCGGCTCCACCCGGTTGAGGGCGGTCGCCAGGTAGCGCAGCAGCACCACCGGGTCGTTGTCGCGCCGGTCGAGCGAGACCCAGGCCACCCGGCCGGTTCTGCGCCCCGACCACTGGGTCAGGAGGGTCGTCTTGCCGTACCCGGACGGGGCGGCCACGCACAGCACCGGGGCCGCGGGTGCGGCCGACAACCGCTCCAGCAAGGCGGTCCTCGGGACCATGCCCCGGTTGGGCGGGGGCGGGTGGAGCTTGGACTCCAGGAGCTCGAACGGCGACGACCAACCGGGACCCGAACCACCGGATCCCGTGTCCTGCCCCCTGGCTCCGGCCACGCGGACAGGCTAGCTCCCGTGACGGCTCGTCTCAATACCCTGGGTTGCTACGCTGCCTGGAGCCGATGGGAGGCCTGGAGTGAAGCGCATCGAACGCCTGCTGCGGGCGATCGACCAGTTCCAGCAGCGGCACAGCGTGCTCGGGCTCCCGTTCGGCGTGGTCAAGAAGTACGGCGACGACCAGGGGGGCAAGAAGGCGGCCCTGCTGGCCCACTACGGCTTCCTGTCGCTGTTCCCGCTGCTGCTGGTGTTCCTCACCCTGCTCGGCTACGCCCTGGCCAACGACCCGCAGCTCCAGCAGGGGGTGATCGACACCCTGGCCAGGCAGTTCCCGGTGCTCGGGCCCCAGGTCGAGAAGAGCATCTCGACCATCGAAGGCTCGGGCGTGGCCCTGGCCGTCGGCGTCCTCGGCACCCTGTGGGGTGGCCTCGGGATCACCCAGAGCTTCCAGGACACCATGAACGACATCTGGAACATCCCCCGCCGCCAGCGGCCCAGCTTCTGGTGGCGGCTGGCCAGGGGCCTGGTCGCCCTGCTCCTGGTGGCCGGCGAGGTGGTCGGGGCGACCGTCCTCGCCCAGCTGGGCATCGCCGGGCCCGGCCTGCTCGGCCGGGTCGACCTGCTGGCCGGGTCGTTTCTGCTCAACCTCCTGATGCTGCTGGTGATGTTCCAGGTCCTGACCGGGACGCGGCTGCGCTGGCGCTCGCTGGTCCCGGGCGCGGTCGTGGGCGCGCTCGGCTGGAGCGTGCTCCAGACCGTCGGCGTGCAATTCCTCAACCACCAGCTGGAGCGGGCCAACCTGCTGTACGGGGTGTTCGCGGTGGTGCTCGTGCTGATCGGCTGGTTGTACCTGAGCACCCAGCTGGTGCTGTACGCGGCCGAGCTCAACGTGGTCCTGGCCCGGCGGCTGTGGCCGCGCAGCCTGCTCCAGCCGCCACTGACCGAGCCCGACCGGCGCGTGCTCACCGCCCTCGCCCGGACCGAGGAGCGCCGGCCCGAGCAGCGGGTCGAGGTCACCTTCCTCCCCGAGGCGGGCGGCGACCCCGACCCTCCTCCTCAGGACCCCGGAAGATGACCAGTGCCGACGGCCGCCGGGCCCTCACCGAGCTGTTCGGCGGGCGGGGGTGGCCGGCCCAGGGCGACGACCTCCTGCGGCGCAGCCTCGGGCCGAGGGGGCCGGAGCTGCTGCTGGAGGCGCCCGGCTGGCTGGGGCTGGAGGCGGGCCGGCTGGTGCTGGAGGCCGAGTGCCGGGACGCCACCCATGCCATCGCCCTGGCGGGGCGGTACGGGTGCCGGGTGCTGGGGGTCGACCTGGTGGGGGTGTGGCTGCCCAGGGGGCGCGTGGAGGCGGCCATCGAGGCGGCCGGGTTCCGGGCCCTGCGGCGGGAGCGGATCGCCAGCGAGTGGTCCGAGCACCAGCTGGAGCGGGACCCCGGCCACCTGACCGACGACCTGTTGGAGATCGCCCGGCTGATCCGGAACCGGGAGGAGGCCGAGACCGTCCTGGGGCCGGTCTGGTACCGGCGCGCCCTGGCGTTCGCCGCCTGGCGGCTGCAGATCGTGCAGGGCCGGCTCCTGCCCGTGCTGTACGCCCTGGCCAATGACCGCCACCGGCCCGCCCGAGATCCCGGACAATGACCTGCCGGCGGCCAGGCCGGCCGACCAGACGGGAGGGACCATGGCGCAGCCACAGGGAGCAGAGCTGGAGGAGATCCGGGCCCGGCGGGAGCGGCTGCGGGAACGCTACCTGCGGCCGGTCGCCGAGCGGGCGGCGACCACCGCCGCCGGCGTCCATCACGTGGCCCTGATCTGCCGCGACGTCGAGGAGACGGTCCGCTTCTACCAGGAGTTCCTGGGATTCCCGCTGGTCGAGCTGGTCGAGAACCGGGACTATCCCGGCTCCAGCCACTTCTTCTTCGACATCGGCAACCACAACCTGCTCGGCTTCTTCGACTTCCCGGGCCACGACCACCCGCCGTTCACCGAGACCATCGGCGGCGTCCAGCACATCGCCATCTCGGTGTCGGCCGAGCAGTTCGCGGCCGCCAGGCGCCGCCTCGACGAGGCCGGCGTCGAGTACCTCGGCCCCGACCGCGGCGTGGACGACAGCCTCTACTTCCGCGACCCCAACGGTGTCGGCCTTGAGCTCTACCGCGAGGACCTGGGCCTGTTCCTCGGCCACCCCCTGCTCGGCTGAGCAGGGGTCGCTACGGTTCGGGGTCCGGGGCTCCGATCCAGTCCTGCAGCTCGCGGGCGAAGTCGGGATTCTGGGTGGCCCGGACCTCACGGACGAACGGGGTGGCGCACCGCTCCCAGCAGGCGTGGGCCGGGTCGTAGAAGAGGTCCTTCAGCAGCTCGTCGGCGACCAGCTGCCGGGTGCTGAGGGTCGCGATGAAGTTGAGCTGGTTGAGGTAGTTGCGAAGCTGCACCCTGGTCTCGGGGTCGTCGAGCTGCTCGGCGAGCGTGCCGTCGCGGATGAGCCGGCGCATCCGGCTGGCGTCCTCGGACTGGTGGGCGTTGAAGAGCGAGACGACCGCGGTCAGCTCCCGCGACTTCCTGGCCTCCCGCGCCTGCCGACCGGCCAGGATGGACCGCCAGATGGCCACCCCGGCGGCCACGGCCGCGATCACGGCCGAGAGGATCGCCAGGCCGGTGGAGCTGACGCCGCCCGTGCTCACCTGCTCAGCGCCGCCTGGTCGTGGTGCTCCACCTGGACCTCCCGCCCGCTCACCTCGCGCAACCCCGATGGTGGGAGCGTCACCTCGACCGGGGTGCGCCCGCATCACCCGGTCCGGGTGATCTCGACACGTCGGGAACCAGCGGCCGGTGGCGGGGGTTCTCCAACTGGGTCCGCCCTCGGGCGCGATCCAGGTGGGACGCCTAGGTCCAGGAGGCTTCGTTCATGCGGAAGACATTGGCCGGCGCGGCCCTGCTGTTCGCACTTGCTCTCGTGCTGGCGGCCTGCGGCGGCAACGACGACGGGGGGTCGGGGACGGCCGCGCCCGAGGCCCCGGCGGCCACGGCCGCCCCGGAGACGACGGCCGCCCCGGCGGCCGGCGGGACCACCGTCGCGGTGGCGGACAGCCGGCTCGGCGACATCCTGGTCGACGGCGAGGGGCGCACCCTGTACGCCTTCACCAAGGACCAGGGCGACCAGTCGGTCTGCAGCGGCCAGTGCGCCGACGCCTGGCCGGCCCTCACCGGCAGCGCCACCGCCGGGACCGGGATCCAGGCCTCGCTCCTGTCGGCCAGCATGCAGGCCAACGGCGACTCCCAGGTCACCTACGGCGGGAAGCCGCTGTACCACTACGCCGGCGACGCCAAGCCCGGTGACGTCAACGGCCAGGGCGTGGGGAGCGTGTGGTACGCGCTGTCGCCAGCGGGCGAGCTGGTCAAGGAGAAGGCAAGCGGCGGCGCCTACCCCTGATCGCCCCTGATCGCCGCCCCTGGCCGGCCGCCGGTCGTGAGATGCTGGCGGGCATGCTGGACCTCACGCCCGATCAGCTGCTGGCCACGACCCGCAGCGTCCGCAGGCGGCTCGACCTGACCCGCCCGGTCGAACGCGAGGTGCTGTCGGAGTGCCTGCGCCTCGCCCAGCAGGCCCCGACCGCCAGCTACGCCCAGAACTGGCACTTCGTGGTGGTGACCGACCCGGAGCGGCGGGCCGCCCTCGGCGAGCTGTGGCGGAGCGTCGCCGGCCCCTATCTGGAGCGGCGGACCGCCGCGGCCGTCGCGGATGCGCGGGTGGCCCGCATCTCCGACGCCGTCCGTTACCTGGCCGACCACATCCACGAGGTGCCGGTCCACGTGATCCCGTGCGTGGAGGGCCGTACCGACCATGCCCCGGTGGTGGTCCAGGCCTCGCGGTGGGGGTCGATCGTCCCCGCCGCCTGGAGCTTCATGCTGGCCGCCCGGGCCCGCGGCCTGGGCACGGTCTGGACCACCTTCCACCTGCGCCACGAGCGCGAGGCGGCCGAGCTGCTCGGGCTCCCGTTCGACAAGGTGATGCAGGCCGCCCTCATCCCGGTCGCCTACACGATCGGCACCGACTTCAAGCCGGCCGCCCGCCACCCCCTGGACACGATCGTCCACTGGGACCGGTGGTAGGCCGGTGCCGGTGGGCCGCTAACGCCGCTTGGACCGGCTCCGGGTCCTGACGATCGCCCGGACGGTGAGGAGGGCGACCACCAGCACCACCTGGCCGCCGAGGATGATCCGGTTGACGTCCACGGCGGGCCGCCAGCTCATGTCGCCGTCGCGGACGATGAACGCCCCCACCGGGCGGGCGGTGACACCGAAGCCGCTGCCCGACCCCCGGCCCTGGCCGTTCTGGTCCTCTCCGGTGCCGCCGCCGGCGCCGCCCTGGACCCGGGCCGCCGGGATGATGGTCACGCCGTCCTTCTCGTAGGGCTCGCCATACACCCGCTTGACGGTGAGGGTGTCCCTGGCCTGGGCGATGACGTCCTGGACCTCCATGGTCTGCTCCCTTCTGTGGCTTCCTGCCGACCATTCGGGTACCACCCAGCCTAGGCGCGTCGACCCAGATCCACCTCCGCGTACGGGTGCTCGATGCGGTTCAGCGGCTGCGCGGGCCGGTCACCACCAGTAGCGACGGCCCCCGACCGGGCGTCCCGTCGAGCCGAGGATCCACAGGACGGCACCGATCACCAGCAGGATGATCCCGATCGTGGTCAGGATCCCGATGCCGGTGAGCCACCCGATCAGCAGCAGGATCAATCCAAGAATCAGCACGCGGCTGCCTCCTCCGTCGACGTCACGGGCCCATGTACCGAGAGTACTCGGGCGAGCGGAATCTGCGCGTTCACCCGGTGTGGTGTCAATTCGCGGTGGTGTCAATTCGCGCTCGACGTCAGCCGGTGCCGGTCTGGGCGTGGGGGGCGGCCACCGGCTTGGACTCCGGGGAGCCCCGCTGGCGGAGGAAGATGCCGAGGACGGCCAGCGCGCCCACGGCCAGGAACTCGCTCTGCCAGTTCTGCATCGACTGGAACCAGAACTCCGAGCTGGTGACGAAGCCCCACAGCGACACCGCGGCCTGGCCGTGCTCCAGCTGCTGCTGGTTGTACTCGGCGTGGCCGCCAAGGGCATGGAGCACGAACGAGAGCAGGAACAGGGCCAACAGGGCGATCGACAGCGAGTGCTCGTACAGGGTCAGGGCCAGCCCGCCCCGCCTGACCGGGCCGGGCGCGTCGGGGTTGTCACGCTCGGCCCGGGGGTCGGCGTCGGACTCCTCGCCCTCCGGGTTCTTGGACTCCGGGGAGCCCTTCTGGATCAGCCAGGCGGTGAACAGGACGTACACGCCCATCTGGAGGAACTCGCTCTCCCAGTTCTCGAAGGTCGCCTCGACGAAGGCCCCGCTGGCCAGGTACTCGGTATAGGACTCGCGGGGCTGGCCGTGCTCCTGGTTGTCGTTGTTGTTGCTGCGGAAGCCGGCGAAGCTCTGCGCCACCAGGAAGACCAGGAACATGCCGAACATGGTGAGCGACAGGGCGTTGTCCCGGAGCACGCGGCGCATCTGGTCCTCCGCCTCTTGCCTGGGTTGGTTGCGCCCTACAGCTACCCAGTGGACCCCGGTCGAACCGCGCCGCCTCAGACGGTGATGACGATCTCGCCCCGCCCGCCGCCGGCCAGCAGATGGCCCATGGCCTGCGGGACCTGGTCCAGCGGGAAGGTCCGGTCGACCACGGGCGTGACCTTGCCGGCCTCGATCAGCCCGCGCAGGGTCTCGAGGTCGTCGCGGCGGGGCGTGGAGCTGAGCATCCGCAGCCGCTGGCCCACGACCCGCGACAGGGCGACCGCCCTGAGCTGGCGGTCGAAGCCGCCCATGACGCGGCCCCGGCCCTCGCTTTGTCGTGAAAGGAGGGACGATGGCGGCACCCCGGACCCCGCTGACCAGCGAGCGGGTCCTGCAGGCGGCCGTGGCCCTGGCCGACCGCGAGGGTGTCGGGTCGCTGAGCATGCGCCGGCTGGCCAAGGAGCTCGGGGTCGAGGCCATGTCCCTCTACCACCACGTCCCCGGCAAGCAGGCGCTCCTGGACGGCATGGTCGACCTCGTGTTCGGCGAGATCGAGCTGCCGGCGGCCGACGGCGACTGGAAGGCGGCCATGCGGCGGCGGGCCGTCTCGGCGCGGGAGGTGCTGGCCCGCCACCCCTGGGCGATCGCCCTGATGGAGTCGCGCCACACCCCCGGCCCGGCCAACCTCCGCCACCACGACGCGGTCCTCGGCTGCCCGCGCCAGGCCGGCTTCCCGGTGGCCCTGACCGCGCACGCCTACTCGATCCTGGACGCCTACATCTACGGGTTCGCGCTCCAGGAGGCCAGCCTCCCTTCGATACCCCGGAGGAGACGGCCGCGGTGGCCGGCGAGATCTTCGACGCGTTCGTGGCCGAGGCCTACCCGCACCTGACCGAGCTGGCCGTCGAGCACGTCCTCCAGCCCGGCTACGACTACGGCGACGAGTACACGTTCGGGCTGGAGCTGATCCTGGACGGCCTGGAGCGCCAGGCGGGTCAGGACCCGGCGGCGCGGGCGTAGCGGCGGGCCAGCCTGGCCAGGGCGCCGGCCAGCTCGGGGGCGTCGAGGAGGTCGAAGTCGACGTCGAGCAGGCCGAGGTAGAGGGCGAGGACGGTGGGGTCGTCGGCGCCGGCGGTGGCGATGCAGGTGCGGTCGTCGACCGGCTCCAGCTCGACCGCCGGGGGCAGGCGGCCGGCCAGCGACGACGCCGGGGCGTGGAGCAGCACCCGGGCCCGGTAGCGCCAGGTGGCCTGGCCGACGGTCTTCTCCACGTAGGCGGCGACGTCGCCGCCCGGGACCCGGCGAGGGGCGAACCTCGGGCCCGCCGGGGTGCGCGGGCGGACGCGGTCGACCCGGAAGGTGCGCCAGTCCCGGCGGTCGGCGTCGAAGGCGACCAGGTACCAGCGCCGGCCCCACGACACCATCCGGTGGGGCTCGACGTCGCGGACGCTGGCCGACCCGTCGTGGTGGCGGTAGTCGAACCGCAGCCGCTGGCGGTCCCGGATGGCGGCGGCGATGGCGGTCAGCACCCCGGCGTCCACGGTCGGCCCGCCGTCCTGGACGGCGGCCATGGCGCTGTGCAGGGCGTTGACCCGGTGGCGGAGCCGCGAGGGGAGCACCTGCTCCAGCTTGACCAGGGCCCGCAGCGAGGTCTCCTCGATCCCGGCCACGGCCCCGCCGGCGGCCGTGCGCAGGCCCACCGCCACCGCGACCGCCTCCTCGTCGTCGAGCAGCAGCGGCGGCAGGGCCGCCCCCGCGCCCAGCCGGTAGCCGCCGCCCACCCCCGGGCTGGCGTGGACCGGGTAGCCGAGGCGGCGCAGCCGCTCGACGTCGTTGCGGACCGTCCGGCCGCTGACCTCCAGGCGCTCGGCCAGCTCCGGCCCGGTCCAGTCGGGCCGCGCCTGGAGCAGGCTCAGCAGCTTCAGCAGCCGTCCGGAGGCGTCCATGGGCTTCCAGTCTGCCAGCGATCAAGGAACGTATCCTTCCGCAATTGCCGATAGGGTGGCGGCATCGACCCCGACCAAGGAGGCAGCCCGTGGCCACCGACGCCCAGATCCGGCCGTTCCGCATCGACGTCCCCGACGCCGACCTGGACGACCTGCGGGACCGGCTGGCCCGCACCCGCTGGCCCGACGAGCTGCCCGGCGACGACTGGCGCGCCGGCGCCCCGGTCGGCTACCTGCGGGGCCTGGCCGACCACTGGCGGACCGGGTTCGACTGGCGGGCCCAGGAGGCCCGGCTCAACGCCCTGCCCCAGTTCACCACCGAGATCGACGGTCAGACGGTCCACTTCCTGCACGTGCGCTCGCCCGAGCCGGACGCCCTGCCTTTGCTCATCAGCCACGGCTACCCGAGCTCGGTGGTCGAGTTCCTGGAGGTGGCCGGCCCCCTGTCCGACCCTCGGGCCCACGGCGCCGACCCGGCCGACGCCTTCCACCTGGTGATCCCGTCCCTGCCCGGCTTCGGGTTCTCGACCCCGGTCCGTGAGCCCGGCTGGGACCTGGCCCGGACCACGGCGGCGTTCGCCGAGCTGATGGGCCGGCTCGGCTACGACCGCTACGGCGCCCACGGCGGCGACATCGGCGCCGGGATCTCGGGCATGCTCGGCGCCACCCGGCCCGCCAACGTCGCCGGGGTCCACAGCACCAGCGACGCCATGGGCGTGGCCGTGGGCGAGCAGTTCGGCTACCAGGTCCCCGAGGACCTGAGCGAGACCGACCTGGCCCGGGTGGAGGCCCAGCGCCGGAAGTGGGCCGACATGAAGGGCTACCTGGAGATCATGTCGACCCGGCCCCGGACCATCGCCTACAGCCTCACCGACTCGCCCGCCGGCCAGCTGGCCTGGATCGCCCAGAGCTTCAAGGAATGGACGGCGGCCGCCGCCGAGCTGCCGGAGGACGCCGTCGACCGCGACCTGCTGCTGGCCAACGTCAGCATCTACTGGTTCACCCGCGGCGGCGCCTCGGCGGCCCGCTTCATCTACGAGACCGCGCACGCCGCCGCCGACTGGGGCGGCGCCGACCAGGACGGCGGCGGGTCGCCGGCCGACGCCTGGGAGGTGCCGGCCGACGCCGTGCCCCAGGGCCTGGCCGTGTTCGGCGGCGACGACCTGCTCCGCAAGGTCCTCGACCCCGACCACAGGATGGCCCACTGGACCGAGTACGACCGTGGCGGCCACTTCGCCGCCCTCGAGGTCCCGGACCTCCTGGTCGGCGACCTCCGCACGTTCTTCCGGCCGCTACGCTGACCCGGGGTGCGCTTCGTGAAGGGCTGACCGATGCTCCGGCTTGATGACTCCTGGTTGTGGGACTTCTGGCTCGCCGACGACGGCGACCGCTACCACCTGTTCTTCCTGTTCGCCGCCCGGGCCCTGGGGGACGAACGGCGCCGCCACGGCGAGGCCGCCATCGGCCATGCCGTGTCCGACGACCTGTGGAGCTGGGAGCGGGTGGGCGACGTGGTGGCCGCGTCCGAGGCGCCGGCGTTCGACGACGTGGCCACCTGGACCGGCAGCGTCGTCCATGGCCCGGACGGCCGCTGGTGGCTGTTCTACACCGGCGTGACCATGGTCGACGGCAGGTTCCTCCAGACCATCGGCGCCGCCACCTCCGTGGACCTGGAGGCCTGGCACAAGGACCCGGCCTCGCCGCTGGTCACCGCCGACGACCGCTGGTACGAGCGCCTGGGCGGGGGCGCCTGGCACGAGGAGGCGTGGCGCGACCCCTGGGTCATGCGGGACCCCGACGGGGACGGCTGGCGGATGCTCATCACCGCCCGGGCCAACCAGGGCCCGGACGACGACCGCGGGGTCGTCGGGTCGGCCGTGTCGGCGGACCTGCACCGCTGGGAGGTGCGGCCGCCGCTGAGCAGGCCCGGGTCGGGGTTCGGGCACCTCGAATGCCCCCAGGTGGCAACCGTGGGGGACCGGCAGGTCCTGCTGTTCAGCTGCCTGGACCCGCAGTTCTCGGCCGCCCGGCGGGGCACGGGGGCGGCCGGGGGGATCATGTACGTGCCCGTCGACTCGCCAACGGGGCCGTTCGACATCGCGAGCGCCAGCCCGCTGACCAGCGACGGCTTCTACTGCGGGCGGATCGTCCAGGACCGCTCCGGGCAGCCGGTCCTGCTCGCCTTCCGCTACCACGACCGGCACCGCCAGTTCCAGGGCGAGCTCTCGGACCCCATGCCGGTCGGCTGGGAGGACGGCCGGCTGAAGGCCCCCGGGGCGGCGGCAGGGTAGCCTTGCCGAGCCGTCGACCTCGAGGCGGCCGCTCCCTGGAGGGAGCGCTCCGCACCGCACGGGAGCCGCCGATGACCAGCGCCGAGTTGCTCGCCGATGCCTTCGGCAGGATCCGCCGGGTCGTCCACCAGGCCGTGGACGGCCTCACGGCCGAGCAGCTGGTCTTCCGCGTCGACCCAGGGGCGAACTCGATCGCCTGGCTGGTGTGGCATCTGACCCGGATCCAGGACGACCATGTCGCCGGGGCCGCCCAGGCCGAGCAGGTCTGGACCGGAGCGGGCTGGGTGGAGCGGTTCGGGCTGCCGCTCGACCCCCGCGACACCGGCTACGGGCACCAGGCCGACGAGGTCGCGGCCGTGCGGGTGGGCTCCGGCGAGCTGCTGGTCGGCTACCACGACGCGGTCCACGAGCAGACGACCCGGTATGTGGAGCGGCTCGGCGAGGCGGACCTTGCCCGCGTCGTCGACCGTTCCTGGGACCCGCCGGTGACGCTCGGGGTGCGGTTGGTGAGCGTGATCGCCGACGATCTCCAGCACGCGGGCCAGGCCGTCTTCGTCCGCGGCATCCTGCAGCGCCGCTAGCGCAGCCAGGCGGAGGGGAGGTCAGGGGTGGAGGTCACAGCCACGGCGTGGGTCGCGACCATCGCGGTGATCATCGTGCTGCTCGGGGTCGACCTGGCGGTCGGGGCCCTGCGGCCGCACGCGGTCGGGTTCGCCGAGGCGACCGCCTGGTCGGTGTTCTACATCGCCGTCGCCCTCGCCTTCGGGGTGGTGGTGGGACTGGTCGCCGGCTGGGACATCGGCGGCCAGTACTTCGCCGGCTACCTGGTCGAGAAGAGCCTGTCGGTCGACAACCTGTTCGTGTTCGTGGTCATCATGTCGACCTTCGCCGTCCCCGCCGAGTACCAGCAGAAGGCGCTGACCTTCGGCATCGTCATGGCCCTGGTCATGCGGGCCATCTTCATCGCCGTGGGCGCCGCCCTGCTCCAGCTGTTCTCGTTCATGTTCCTGGTGTTCGGGGCGCTGCTGATCTGGACCGCCGTCCAGCTGTACCGCCACCGCGACCAGGACCCCGAGGTCGAGGACAACGCCCTGGTCCGCATCACCCGCAGGGTGCTGCCGACCACCACCGAGTACCAGCGGGGCCGGCTGGTCGCCCGGGTCGGCGGCCGGCGTGTGGTCACGCCGCTGTTCATCGTCCTGGTCGCCATCGGCAGCACCGACCTCCTCTTCGCCCTCGACTCCATTCCGGCGGTGTTCGGGGTCACCGACGAGCCGTACCTGGTCTTCACCGCCAACGCCTTCGCCCTGCTCGGCCTGCGGGCGCTGTTCTTCCTCGTTCAGGGGCTGCTCGACCGGCTCGTGTACCTGTCCACCGGGCTGGCCATCGTGCTCGCCTTCATCGGCGTCAAGCTGATCCTGCACTGGGGGCACACCCTGTCCGACGCCGTCCCCGAGATCCCGACCCTGACCTCGCTGGTCGTGATCGTGGCCATCCTGGCCGTGACCACCGTGGCCAGCCTGGTCAGGTCCCGCCGCGACCCGGCGGCCCGGGCCCACGCCGGCTCTCTGCGCGCCCACCCGACCCGGCAGGATGCCGAGCCGCCCGCCGACCAGCGGAGCGGGGGCGGGCCATGAGCGGGATCGGCTGGGAGGTCGGGCTGGTACTGGTCCTGATGGTGGTCAACGCCACCTTCGCCGGCAGCGAGGTGGCCCTGATCTCGCTGCGGGAGGGGCAGCTGCGGCGGCTGGAGGCCGAGGGCGGCCGGGGCCGGCTGGTGGCCCAGCTGGCCCGCGACCCCAACCAGTTCCTGTCCACGGTGCAGATCGGCATCACCCTGGCCGGGTTCCTGGCCTCGGCGGTCGCCGCCGTGTCCCTGGCCGAGCCGCTGGTCGAGCCGCTCGCGTTCCTCGGCGCCTGGGCCGAACCGGCCGCCATCGTGCTGGTGACGGTGGTGGTGACCTTCCTGTCGCTGGTGGTGGGGGAGCTGGCCCCCAAGCGGATCGCCCTCCAGCGTCCCGAGGGGTGGGCCAAGCTGGCCGCCCGGCCCCTGGCCGTCACCTCGGCCGTGACCCGGCCGCTGGTGTGGCTGCTGTCATGGTCCACCGACCTCCTGGTCCGCCTGGCCGGCGGCGACCCCGACGCCCAGCGCGAGGCTGTCTCCGACGAGGAGGTCCGGGACATGATCGCCACCCAGGCCAGCTTCCCGCCCGACCAGCGCACCATCCTGGTCGGCGCCCTGGAGATGACCGAGCGGCACCTGCGCGACGTGCTCGTGCCGCGGCGCGAGGTGGTCGCCCTCCCCGCCGATCTGGAGGTGGAGGAGGCGGTCCGGCGGCTGGTGGCCAGCACCCATGTCCGGGCGCCGGTGTACCGGGGCGACCTGGACGACGTGGCCGGGGTCGCCCACCTGGTCGACCTGGTCGGGGCCAGCGGCAGGATCAGCGACCACTGCCGGCCGGCGCTGGCCCTGCCCGAGTCGATCGGGGTGCTGGAGGTGCTGCGGCGGATGCAGCGCGAGCGCCAGCAGCTGGCCATCGTCATCAACGAGTACGGCGGCACCGAGGGGATCATCACCATCGAGGACCTGCTCGAGGAGCTCGTCGGGGAGATCTACGACGAGTTCGACCGCGACGTCAGCGCGGTCCAGCACGAGCCCGGGGGGGCCATGGTCCTGCCCGGGTCGTTCCCGGTCCACGACCTGCCCGACCTGGGCGTCGAGCTGCCCGAAGGCCCGTACACGACGGTGGCCGGCCTGGTCCTGGCCCAGCTCGGCCACCTCCCCGCGGCCGGCGAGCAGGTGGAGGTCGGCGGCTGGCACCTGGAGGTCCTGGAGATCGACCGCAACGCCATCCAGCGCCTCCGGCTCCGCCCGGCCGCCGCTCCCAGCTGACTCCCAGGCGGCGCCAAGGCGGCCCCAAGGTCGGGCGGGCAGGCTCGTCCCCTGACCAGCAGCCGCCGGAAGGAACCGCCATGGACCGCACGCCGCCCACCGCCAGGCGACGCCATCCCGCCGCACGCTCCCGGGTGGTCGCGGGCCTGCTCAGCGCCGTGCTCTTCCTCGGCCTCGGCGCCGGCATGGCGGCCAGGCCGACCAGCGCCACGACCAGCTCGGCGGCTGTCTCCTCGGGCTCGGCCAGCGCCCAGGAGGACACCGGCTCCAGCTCCTCGGGCTGGGCGGCCACCCCCGGGTCGTCCTCCTCCGACCAGTCGCCCATGACCAGCAGCCAGGGGAGCTGAGGCCCGATGACGACCATGGTGGCCCCGGCCGGGCTGCGCTTCCGGGCCATGGGCAGCGACGTCCACGTGCTCGTCAACGGCCCCGCGGGGCTGCTCCAGGTGGCCCGCGACCGGGTCGAGGAGCTGGAGCGGCGCTGGAGCCGGTTCCGGGCCGACAGCGAGATCAGCCGCCTCAACGCCCTCGCCGGCTCGCCCATGGTCGTCTCGGCGGAGACGCTCGGCCTGGACCCGGGCGGGATCGGCAAGGGGTACGCCGCCGACCTGGTGGTCTCCGAGCTCCGGGCGGCCGGCGCGGCCGGGGTGTGCGTCAACCTCGGCGGCGACCTGCGCGCCGAGGGCCGGGCGCCCGGCGGCGGGTCCTGGGTCGTCGGGATCGAGCACCCGCTGCGCCCAGGCCCGGCGGCCACGGTCACCCTGGCCGGCGGCGCGGTCGCCACCTCGAGCCGGACTCGGCGGACCTGGGGGCCGGACGGCGACCGGCGCCACCACCTGATCGACCCGGCCACCGGGGCGCCGGCCGACACCGCCCTGGCCGCCGTCACCGTCCTGGCCGCCCGCGGCTGGCAGGCCGAGGTGCTGGCCAAGGCCGCCTTCCTTGGCGGCCTGGACCGGGGCCGGGCCCTGCTCACCGTGGCCGGGGCCGACGGCCTGCTGGTCGACGACCACGGCGGGCTGCATCCCAGCGGCGGGTTCGGGCGGTTCCTGGTCGGCGACGGGGCGGGGGTGCACCAGTGAGCTCGCAGTTGTTCTGGTTCACGGCCCGGGCGAGCGGGATCGTCGCCTGGGGACTGGCCGCCGCCTCGGTGGTCTGGGGCCTGGCCCTGTCGACCCGACTGCTCGGCCGCCGGCCCCGCCCGGGCTGGCTGCTGGACCTGCACCGGTTCCTGGGCGGCCTGGCCCTCTCGTTCACCGGGGTCCATGTCCTGTCGGTGCTCGCCGACAGCTACGTCCACTTCAGCCTGGTCAACGTGCTCGTCCCCTGACCGGAGACTGGCACCCGCTGGCCGTGGCCTGGGGCATCGCCGGCATGTACCTGCTGCTGGCGGTCGAGCTGACCTCCCTGGCCCAGCCCCGCGTCCCCCGGCGGCTGTGGCGGCGGGTCCACTACGCCGGCTTCGGCGTGTACCTGATGACCACCGTCCACGGGCTCACCGCCGGCACCGACGGCCGCGCACCGGCGTTCCTGGTCGCCAACGCGGTCGTGGCCTCCCTGGTGGCCGGCCTCGCCGCCTCCCGGGTCACCGCCGGCGGGGCGACGGGGCACACCAGGGCCGCCCGCGGCTCAGCGAGGCAGCCGGCGCTTCGCGGCCAGGACCATCTGGGTTGCCGTGGAGCGGCTCACCTTGAGCCGCTCGGCGATCTCGTCCGGTCGCATCCCCTGGGCGCTCCAGATCCCGGCCAGGTCCTCCTGGGACCTCGTCCAGGTGGGCCGCCCCGGCTCCGCCGGCTTCCGGGCGGCGGGTCGCCGCCGGACGGCCCTGGCCCCGGGCGCCGGCGTCCGCCTGAGCGGGCGCCCGTCGGTGACCGATGAGGACTTGCGCTGGTCCTGGAACCGGCCGGCGGCCAGGTCCTCCATCGTCCGGTCGTTCACCACCAGGTACTGGTCGGCGGCCTTGTTCACGGCGACGGCGGCGATCGTCAGCGGCCGGGCGTTCTGCTCGCGGCACTCGCGCCTGGTGCAGTAGTCGTATTTCTCGGCCCGTTCGGGATGCAGCTCGCTCCCGCACGTGACGCACTGGGCCATGCTCTTCCTTGCTTCAAGGCTTCAAGAATCTCCGATGCGAGAAGTTCAACGCATTTCCGCTGGCCGTTGTTCCAATCGGACCGGCATCGACAGGGTGCCCAGGCCGCCCAGCACCCAGCTCAGGCCGCCGAGGGTGCCGATGAGCTTGTCGCGGGTCGTCCACCGCCGCGACACCCACACCAGCACCACCCCGGCCACCCAGCCCAGGAAGGGGATCACCAGCACGACGAGCGCGACCACCTCCGGCCATGGGCGGCCGTGCCCGGGTGGCGCGGCCGGGACGCCGAACCGCTCGCGGGCCTCGGCGGCGATGGCGGCCGGGTCGCCCAGGCGCTCCAGGACCGTGCGGACGGCCGCCGACGAGGCTGTCGGGGCCGTCGGCTACGGCTTGAGCACGATCTTGGTGCAGTCGTCCTGCTTGTCGCGGAACAGCTCGTAGCCCTGAGGGGCCTCGTCCAGGGGCATGGTGTGGCTGATGACGAAGCTGGGGTCGATCTCGCCGTTGCGGATGCGGTCCAGCAGGGGGCGCAGGTAGCGCTGCACGTGGCACTGGGCGCTCTTGATGGTCAGGGACCGGTTCACCACCGCGCCCATCGGGAACTTGTCCACGAACCCGCCGTAGGCGCCGATCACCGACACGGTGCCGCCGTTGCGGCAGCTCAAGATGGCCTCGCGCAGGGCGTGGGGCCGGTCGGTCTCCAGCCGGGCCACCTGCTTGGTCCGGTCGTAGGCCTGGAGGACGCGGTTGGACTGGTGGGCCTCCAGGCCGACGGCGTCGATGCAGCGGTCGGGTCCCCGGCCGGCGGTCAGCCACTGGAGGGCGTCGGCGACGTCGGTCTCCTCGTAGTTGACGGGCTCGGCGCCGGTGTGCTCGGCGGCCCGCCGGAGGCGGTAGGGGAACCGGTCGATGGCGATCACCCGCTCGGCCCCGAGCAGGCGGGCGCTGGCCATGGCCAGCATACCGACCGGTCCGGCGCCCCAGACCGCGACCACGTCGCCGGGCTGGATGTCGCACAGCTCGGCGCCCATGTAGCCGGTGGGGAAGATGTCGGACAGGAACAGCACCTGCTCGTCGGTGAGGTCGTCGTCGACGACCAGGGGGCCGACGTCGGCGAACGGGACCCGGGCGTACTCGGCCTGCCCGCCCGGGTAGCCACCGAGCATGTGGGAGTAGCCGAAGAGCCCGGCCGGGGAGTGGCCCAGGAGCTTCTCGGCGATGGCGGCGTTGGGGTTGGAGTTCTCGCAGACCGAGTACAGCCCGGCCCGGCAGCTGTTGCAGGCGCCGCAGGAGATGGTGAACGGGACCACCACCCGGTCGCCGACCTCGAGGTTGCGCACCTCGGGGCCGACCTCCACGACCTCGCCCATGAACTCATGGCCGAGGATGTCGCCCTTGCGCATGGTCGGGATGAGGCCGTTGTACAGGTGCAGGTCCGACCCGCAGATGGCGGTCGAGGTGACCCGGACGATGGCGTCGCGGTCGTTGAGAAGCTTGGGGTCGGGGACCTCCTGGACCTTCAGGTCGGTCTTGCCCATCCAGCAGTTGGCTCGCATGCGGGCTCCGTTCGCTCTCGTCGGGGCCGGCGTTCAGCCGACCGGCTGGGCGGGGCGCTGCCTGAGCAGGCGCAGGAACCGGGTGCCCTCCGGGCTGCCCTCGGACAGCACCACCTGGCCGGTCTCCAGCACCTGCTTGAGGCGCCGCAGGTCGTCGCTGACCTGCTGCTGGGGCTCCTCCCCGAGCAGCTTGGCCACGACCTTGCCGAGCGTTCCCCCTGGCGGGTCGTAGGTGAGCTCGACCCGGACCTCGGTGCCGCGGTCCCCGGGGGCAGGGGTGAAGCTGACCGAGCCCGAGTTCCCGACCTCGGAGCCCTCCACCGAGGCCCAGGCGATCCGCCGGTTGGGAAGGTCCTCGACGATCTCGGCCTCCCAGTCGACGGTCGTGCCGGCGGGGGCGTTGGCCGTCCAGTGCCAGCGCCCGTCGCCGGACGGCTCCACCGACTCCAGGTGGTTCATGAAGCTGGGCAGGTTGGTGAGGTCGCGCCAGAAGCCGTAGACCACCTCGACCGGGTGCCTGATCGTGACCGCCGACCTTGCCTGCATGGCCCCTCCTCCATGTCCGGGTGACTGGTGCGGCGCCGCCGCGGGTCGGGGTCGGGTACCACGGCCCGCCCCCGGCAACCAGGCGGGCTGCCCCGCCCCTTTTCGCCGGTGCCGGCCGTGGCGCATGATTGCCCCTGCCGACCTGCCACAGCACAGGTCCCGGACGAAGGGGGGAACCATGCGGGCTCGCCGCCGCGCCCTGCTGGTCGCCGTCACCGCCGCCGTCGCCCTGGTCGTTGCCGCCCTCCCGGCC